>Ga0136846_1221582_pt1 | contig 12860 bp, 10 predicted proteins | sample HopSoiMetagenom2_FD_96841 | JGI IMG/M metagenome (GOLD analysis project Ga0136846, IMG submission 96841) | Grasslands soil microbial communities from Hopland, California, USA - 2 Assembly 2016 (version 4) | ecosystem: Environmental > Terrestrial > Soil > Grasslands | place: USA: Hopland...
GCCGCGCTGCAGGCCCAGCAGGCCGCTGGTGAGGTACTGCCAGAACCGCCGCGTGTAGAGCGCGTTGACGGTGCCGGTCATCGCGTCCTGGTAGCTCAGGCTCAGCGGATCCGACGTCCCGCCCGGCGTGTTCACCAGCGGGTCGACCAGCTCGTGAAAGCGGTCGACGAACTTCGCCGGATCGGTGCCAAGCGGACAGCCCGCCGACTGGGCACAGTCGGCCGCGTAGTCGTTGAAAGCCGTTTGGAAACCCGCCATCTGCCGAATGCTCCCGGCGATCGGATCCAGGCTCGGGTCGACGGCGCCGTCGAGAACCATCGCCCGCACGCGGTCCGGGTATTGCTCGGCATACGCGGCGCCCAGTTCGGTTCCGTACGAGAAGCCGAGATAGTTGATCTGGTTCTCGCCGAGGGCCGCGCGCACGGCGTCCATGTCGCGCACCGACGAGGCGGTCCCGATGTTGGCGAGGAACTCCGTGCCCATCCGCTGGACGCACGCATCGGCGAACTGCTTGTAGAGCCCTTCGATATGGGCGACGCCTTCGGGGCTGTAGTCGGCCATCGGTTCGCGACGGAACGCGTCGAACTCGGCGTCGGTGCGGCAGCGTAGCTCTGGCGTGGAATGGCCGACCCCGCGCGGATCGATACCCACCAAATCGAATCGGCGCAGGATGTCGGTGTCGGCCAGCGACGCCCCCATGCTGGCGACGGTGTCCACGGCCGATGCGCCCGGTCCGCCCGGGTTGACCACCAGCACACCGATCCGGTTGCCGGTGGCCGGGATTCGGATGACCGCCAACTGAGCTTGGGCGCCTTCGGGTTTGGCTGGGTTGTTCCAATCCACTGGCACCGAGACCGTGCCGCACTGCGCGCTCGGGATGCCGGTGGCAGTGCCGACGAACTGCTCGCAGCCACCCCATGCCGGCGGCTGGCCGAACTGCTGGATCGACTCGCCTTCGGGTGAGGCCCATGCGGCCGGACACGCGATCCCCGACATCAGGAAGATGGCGAGCAGCACCGTACCGCGCCTACCCACCCACCACATGGCCAACATGCTCGCATGGTTAACGGCCGCCGGTCTCCGGCTGGAATACAACGGTGACCTTGCTGTTATCGCGCGTCTAGCTCGTAGGTGAGCCAGGTGGACTTTTCGGCGCCGATGCCGTCGTAAAGGCGTTGCGCTGTCCTGTTGTCGGGCGCCGTTTCCCACACCAGCTTCTCGGCGCCACGCTCGCGGCAGAGTTCTCGGCAGCGCTCGATCAGAGCCCGGCCGGTGCCCGATCCGCGGGATGCCGGCACCACGAACAAGTCGTTGAGCACCCCCACCCGACCGGCGTGCAGTGTCTGCCATGTCCAGTAGATCGTCGTGAAACCCAATGGCGTTCCATCAGTGTCGCGCGCGATGAGCTGAAGTCCTTCGGACGGCTCGGCGATCAACGCAGCCACGAGCGCCAGCAGCCGCTCGTCGGAGGGATCCACGCGGTAGAAGTCGCAGTAGGCGCGCAACATCGGCATCAGCTCGGGGATATCGGCTGTGCCGACGGTAGTGATGGTCAGCATCGCGTGTTCGGCGGCGGCACGGTCACGTCGACAAGGTAGCGCGCCGCGATGTCGTCGATACAGGTATTTCCCTGGAAGACAACGGTGTGCTGGGTGCCGTCGAAGGTGAGCAGGGTGCCGCCCAGTTGCTGGGCCAGATCGACCCCGGCCTTGTAGGGCGTCGCCGGGTCATTCGTCGTCGACACCACCAGGATCGGCGGCAGGCCCTTGACGTTGATCTCGTGCTGATCGCCCGTCGCAGGCACCGGCCAGAAGGCGCATGTGTCAAGGGGCGCAAGGCCGGTGAACTCGCCGTAGCTCATGAACGGCGCCACCTCGCGCGTGCGACGGTCCTCGTCGACCACCTTGGCGCGGTCCGTGATGTGCGGCTTGTCCATGCAATTGACTGCGACCCGGACATCGGTGGAGTTGTTGTAATGGCCCTGCGCATCGCGACCCATGTACAGGTCGGCCATGGCGAGCATGGTGTCGCCGGTGCCGTCCTTGAGTTCGGAAAGCGCCTGGGTGAGATGGCGCCACAGGCTCGGCGAATACAGCGGCAGGATGGTCCCGACGATTGCGTCGCTGTAGCTGAGCCCGCGCGGATCCTTCGTCTTCGCCGGTTTCTTCACCAACGGCTCGACCAGGCTCTTGTAAACGTCAACAGCCTTGGCGGGGTCGGTACCCAGCGGGCAGTCGGGGCTGTTGGTGCAGTCGGCGGCGAAGTTGTCGAACGCTTTCTGGAACGCGGCGGCCTGGCGGATCTGCTCCTCTATCTGGTCCGCATTGGGGTCGACGGCGCCGTCGAGGATCATCGCTCGAACCTTGTCGGGGTAAGCCTCGGCGTACAGCGCTCCGATCCGGGTGCCGTACGAGTAGCCGAGATAGGTCAGCTTGTCATCGCCGAGGCCGGCCCGTATCGCGTCAAGATCCTTGGCCACGTTGGCAGTTCCCGCGTTGGACAGGAACTCCTTGCCCATCTTGTCCAGGCAGCGCTGGACGAATTCCTTGTTCTCTTTCTCGATGTGGGCGACGCCCTCGGGCGTGTACTCCACCGTCGGGTCGGCGCGCAACCGGTCGTTGTCGGCATCGGAGTTGCACCACACCGCCGGTGTCGAGTTGGCGACGCCGCGTGGATCGAAGCCGACGAGATCGAACCGCCCGCGCACCGACTGCGGCAGCGTGGGTGCCAGCGACGCGGCGGCCTCGACGCCGGACTCGCCGGGACCACCCGGATTGACGACGAGTGAGCCGATCTTCTCGCCGGTGGCCTTGAACCGGATCATCGCGATCTGGGCGACGTCACCGTCGGCCTTGGAGTAATCGACCGGTACCGACAGCATCCCGCACTCGGCGCCGGCAGGCAGACGCGTTTCGTCAGACGCGGCGGCCTTGCACGGCGCCCACTGGATCGGTGAGCCCGGTCGGGGCGCCGAGATGACGGCACGCCCGTCGACCATGTTGCTGCACCCAGCCAGCAGAAGGGCAGCGATGGTCGCGAGGACCCCGATCTTGCGGTTCATGGCTCCACATGCTGCCATGAACATGCATCTGCCCTGGCGAGGCCGGGTTCTGATGTCGCCGCCGCCGCGGCTCCGGTGTTCTCCGGCGTTAACTCGCGGCGTCGAGCAGCTCTTGGAGCCCGGCGCTGAAGTCGTCGGCCAGATCCCACAGATCGGGCACCAGCTCCGGGCACGACACGATGCCGCCGTCGAGCATGCCGGTCAGCGCCATCACGGTGATGTTCAGCCCCGAGCCGTGGAAGATCGGCCCCAGCGGGTACATGGCCTTGACCTCATTGCCCAGGTAGTACAGCGGCACCTGCGGGCCCGGCACGTTGGAAATGACCAGGTTGTGCACCGGCCTGGCCCCGCTCAACCGGCTGGCGGCATAGACCCTCATTGCGACACCGAACACCGCGGGCGCGGCGAACTGCGACCAGTCCTGAAGGAGGGTGGCACCGATTGCCGAACTATGTTGCTTGGCAACGGAATTCGCCTCCGCAATGGATTTCAGCCGCTCACCCGGATCGTTGATGTGGGTCTCCAGCCGGGAGAACATGCCCGACACCTGGTTTCGGCCCGGCCGGTCGGATTTTTCGTGCACCGACACCGGCACCATCGCGACCAGCGAGTTGTCGGGCAGTTCGCCGCGGTCGGCCAGGAATTTGCGTAGCACGCCAGATACCAGCGCCATCACCACGTCGTTGACCTTGACCCCGAAGTGGTTCTTCACCGTCTTGATGTCCTCGAGGTCGAGCTGGGCGAACGCAACGTTGCGGTGGCCGGTGACATTGGCGTTGAACGCGGTCTTCGGCGCGGCGAACGGCGCCGCCATGGCCAGGCCGCTGCGCGCGCGCTTGACGGTGTCGACAACCGACGACAGCGTGGTCGGCACCACATTGACCAGCCTCAACGGCCGGGTGACGAACTTGACCGCGCCGCTCACCGCGATTTCCAGACCGCTGGCGTCCCCGACGCCATCCACCGGGTCTGGTGGTGGCGCATCCGGTTCGGTGCTGCACAGCTGCGACATCAGGTTGGCGCCGGTGACGCCGTCGATACCCGCGTGGTGCATTTTTGTCATCACCGCGAGCCGGCCCCCAGCGTGGGCGTCGGTGCCTGCGATGTTCTCGATCACCCAGCTCTCCCACAGCGGCCTGCTGCGGTCCAGCGGCAGCGATGCGATATGGCCGCAGATCTCGGCGAGCTCGTGGCGGCCACCGGGTGACGGCAGACCGATGCGGTGCAGGTGTCGATCGACGTCAAAGTCCTTGTCGTCCACCCACACTGGATGGTCGGGGTTGAACCGGCTGTCGGCGAGCTTCTCGCGGAACTGGGGCATGGCCTTGATGCGCAGGCTCAGTGCATCGCGCATCCGGTCGAACGTATACCCGCCGGGCATGGTCGACGTGTCCAGTTCGAGGACCGAGCACACATGCAACGGCTGCTTGGCGGTTTCGAGGTACAGGAAACTGGCGTCGAGTCCGCTGAGCCGTTGCATTCAGCCGATGTTATGCGCGACGAGGCCGACTGTGAGGAAATCCACTTAACGTGGCTTTTAACTTCTTCTGTCTGAGGTGGCAGACTGGCAGGGTCAGAGGAAACCCGGGGACCGAGATGGCCTCGAGGATTCGACCAGACCCACCCAATTGGGGGACAACGATGTCTGAGCAAACGGTTTACGGTGCTGCCGATTCCAAACCGCGCGCCAAAGTTCGCACCCATCATCTTCAGAAGTGGAAGGCCGAGGGCCACAAGTGGGCCATGCTGACGGCCTACGACTACTCCACCGCTCGCGTCTTCGACGACGCCGAGACTCCGGTGCTGCTGGTCGGCGATTCGGCCGCCAACGTGGTCTACGGCTACGACACGACGGTGCCGGTGACCATGGACGAGCTGATCCCGTTGGTGCGCGGCGTGGTGCGGGGCGCTCCGCACGCGCTGGTGGTCGCGGATATGCCGTTCGGCAGCTACGAGGCCGGCCCGCAGCAGGCGCTGGCCAGTGCGACCCGGTTCCTGAAGGAGACCGGCGCCCACGCGGTCAAGCTGGAGGGCGGCGAGCGTGTCGCCGATCAGATCGCGACGCTCACCGCCGCAGGCATTCCTGTGATGGCGCACATCGGGTTCACCCCGCAGAGCGTGAACAGCCTCGGCGGCTTCCGGGTCCAGGGCCGCGGTGATGCCGCCGAGCAGACGATCCACGACGCGATCGCTGTGCAAGAGGCCGGCGCGTTCTCCGTGGTAATGGAGATGGTGCCCGCCGAGCTGGCTACCCAGATCACCGGCAAGCTGACCATCCCGACGATCGGCATCGGCGCGGGGCCGAACTGCGATGCGCAAGTGCTGGTCTGGCAGGACATGGCCGGGCTCACCAGCGGCAAGACGGCGAAGTTCGTCAAACGCTTCGGTGACCTAGGTGCCGAATTACGCAGCGCGGCAAAGCAATACGCCGACGAGGTGGCCAGCGGGGCGTTTCCCGCAGAGGAGCACTCCTTCTAGGCGAACTCCGCCTTCCGCTTCGCGAGGAACGCGTCGACGCCCTCTCGCCCGTCGGGCGATTCGGCGCGGTCGGCGATCAGGCGGCCCTCGAGTTCCATCTGCTCTTCGAGCCCGCTGGAGAACGTCGACAGCAGAAGGGCCTTGACTCCGCCGTTGGATCCGCTTGCGGTGGAAGCCATTTGGTCGGCGAGCTTATCGGTGCGGGCGGCCAGTTCGGCGTCGGGAACGACCTCGGTGACCAGTCCCCACTGCGACGCCTCCTGCGCCGACAGCGTGCGGTTGGTCAGCATCAACTCCTTGGTCTTGGTGATGCCGATGAGGCGGGGCAGGAAGTACGACGAGCTGCCGTCGGGGCTCAGACCCGCGCGCGTGTAGGCCATCGTGAACGACGCGGACTCGGCAGCCAGCACCAGGTCACCGGTCAGGGCCAGAGAAAAGCCCGCGCCGGCCGCCACGCCGTTGACCGCGATGATCGACACGGCGTCCATCCGCGCGAACGTCGAGATCGCTCGGTGCAGGTCGTCGGCGACGCCCTTGATGAACAGGCCACGGCTCGGCGCCGCCGCGAACGACTTCAGATCGCCTCCGGCGCAGAAGAATCGGCCCGATCCGGTGATCACCACGACCTTGGTCGCGTCGGTGTCGCAGCGCTTCGCCGCATCGGCGAGTTCCCGAGTCATGGTGTCGTTCATGCCGTTTGCCGCGTCGGGACGGTTCAGCGTGATCCGCGTGATGGGGCCGGACGGCTCGAACTTGATGGTCTGGTATTCGGTCACACCTGGACTGTATCGGCCAACCCAAGCCTGGCCGCGGTCAGCTTGTGAAGTTTGGCGAAGTCGCCGTCGTATCCCAGTGTGCGCAGTGCCCCGTCGGCGATCACCCATGGCTGCTCGTGGGGGCAGGCGGTGTCGTCGGAGCGACGGTTGATCACCGATTCGACGAGCCGAAACGGCAGGTCGTCGGCGTCTGCGGGACCGTCGCATTCCTTGATGACCTCGGCGGCGAGGCTGCGGTAGCGACCGCGCAGTTCGGTGCGCCGCAGCCGGAACTGCTCGAACCGGTCGAGCCGCAGCTCGGGAAGCAGATAGAGCGCGCCGAGGTTCCACCGGCTGGCGCACAGCTGGGTGACGTCGCCGACCACCAGGGCGTGCAGGCGCGGCGCGGCCGGACCCGTCTCATCGAGGAGTTCAGCGGCCAACCGCAACGGCTCATCGACGGTGCCGGCAAGGAGCGCATCGAGGATGTCGTCCTTGGTTGCGAAGTGGTGATACAGCGAGGCCTGGCGGACACCGACCGCGTCCGCGATTCGTCGCGTCGAGGTGCTGGCGTAGCCGAGGTTGGTGAAGAGCTCGGCCGCCGCATCGAGGATCTCTTCACGTGCGGTCTTGCCCGGCCGCCGCGACTGCTCCAGCCTCGGGCGTCCACGGCCGTCGCTGCGCATGGCCACATTCTCGCACCGTGCTTGCGATACTCATCTGGTCGGCGGACGGGGAGGCATGCCATGACCGGGGCATCCGATCAGGAAACCATCAAAGAATACGAGCGTGAAGTAACCCACTCGCGCCAGGTGATGAGCACCGCGAAGCTCGTCGTCACTTTTTCTGTCGCGATCGCCGCGACGTTTGTCGCCGGCGCACTACAGGTCAATGACACCCACGCCAGTTCCCCAACCTCCTGGGACTCAGCGGCCGCAATACTTATGATCCCTGCGGCGCTCATCACCGTCGTCGTTATCGTGCTGCCTCCCAGGCATCGTGAAGGCAAGCTAGACCCCGCCTTCGCCAACAATGCAAAGTGCTGGGCGCGATTGGCTTACGGACTGATGGTTCTGCAAGTGGCATTCGCCAGCGCGTCAAGCGTCGTCGCAGCGCTTGGGCTGATGTTTCCGAAGTGGGCCTAGCGGCACCCGCGCCCCCGAATATCTGTCACTCGACAGAAACACAGTCAACGCAGTCGTAACAGCTGCGATACGCGGGTGGAATCGCTGCGCTCAAAACTTTCAAGTGACAGTTAATCGGACAGGAGCCGACCTTGAGTACCGACTCGACGACTGGGGCGCGCGATCACGCCCGGTCTCAGGTACAAACCGCCAGCATGCGGATCCCCGCCACGCCGCCCGACGTCGACGCGGCGCGCCTGCTGTGGGCCGAAGCCGTTCCCCCGGGCTCCTACGCGACCAGAGTGCTCGGGCGCGGAACACGCCTTCGACTGATCGATCCCGACGGCGGCGCATGCGCGCACCTGCTTCTCTTCCGCTCCGATGCGCCGTGGGAACGGCTCAATATGGCCGACACCGTAAAGGTGCCGTGGCAGGCATACCTCGGAGTCGGCCATCCGCTGCTGTCCGACCAAGGCCGGGTGCTGGCGACGGTGGTCGCAGACAGCTCCGGCCAGCACGACACGTTGTGCGGCATGACCGACGCCGGTCGAGCCAAGATGCTGTTGGCCGCCATCAAGCACGGCCTCGATATCCGCGATGTCGCGCCGTCGGCGTCCTTGTTCAAGGGCGTCCGCGTCGGCGACGACGGCGCGCTGGGTTTCACCGGTTCGGCCGGGCCTGGTGCCGCGGTCGATCTGCTGATCCACCTGCCCGTGGTCGTCGCGCTGGTCAACACCGCCCATCCGCTGGACCCCGAACCGGCGCTCACTGACATCGACGTGCTGGCCTGGCGGGCCGGCGAACAGCTCACTACTCCCGTCAACGATGATCCGGAATACCTGCGCGCCCTGTTCAACACCGAAAGCACCTGGGCCGCAGCGCAAACCAGTGAGGCGTTCAAATGACCACTACAGAATTGACCATCATCGGCGATGAGGTGGTCGATGCGTGCGCGCCGTGGTCGGCGATCGTGCGGACCGGCCAGACGTTGCAGATCATCGACCTGTACGGCAATCAGGCCGTCGACACGCTGGTCTACGGCGTCTCGGGTGATCACGTCGAGCACGCGCTTCGCTACAGCGCGCAGGCCACCATCGCCGCGCAGCGCAACATCTTCCTGAGCACCGGCTCGGTGCTGCGGGCCGCCGACGGTACGCCGCTGATGACGATCGTCGCGGACGACGTCGGCAACCACGACACGATCGCCGGAGCGTGTTCCAAAGAATCCAACACGCTGCGCTACGGCCATCACACCGTGCACCAACATGCTTGTGCCGAGAACTTTTTAGCCGAAGGCGCCAAGTGGGGGCTGGGCAAGCGCGACATCGTGTCGAACATCAACTTCTTCATGAACGTGCCGGTCGAGGCCGACGGCACGCTGGGCATCGTCGACGGGCTCTCCGCGCCGGGCAAGTCGCTGACGTTGCGCGCCGAGCGAGACACCCTGGTGCTGGTGTCCAACTGCCCGCAGATCAACAACCCCTGCAACGGATTCGAACCGACTCCTGTGCGGATGGTGATCTCGGCTCAATGACCGCGATCGAAGTGGTGCGGCCGGGGATGCTGACCACCGTTCAGGACTGGCCCGGACGCATCGGGTACTGGCACGTCGGCGTGCCGCCGTCCGGGCCGATGGACGACCTGTCGTTCCGGATCGGCAACCGGGTGCTCGGCAATCCGGAAGGCACCGCCGGACTCGAATGCACGAGAGGCGGTCCGGCCCTTCGCTTTCCGGACGGCGGACGCATATGCGTCACCGGCGCACCCGTGGGCGTGACGCTGGACGCCGCGCCGGTGCCACAGTGGCAGTCGATCACGGTCCCACCCGGTGCAGTGCTCGACGTCGCGATGCTGACCGGGCCAGGGATGCGCTGCTACGTATTGGTGGCAGGTGGCCTGCAGGAGCCCGAATACCTGGACAGCACAGCCACATTCACGCTTGGCTCGTTCGGCGGCCACGGCGGCCGGCAGTTACGTGAAGGTGACGTTCTGACGGCAGGCGTCGATCCTGGGCCACTCAACGGCCGGCCCGCCCGCGCGGCGATCGACGAGCAGCCCAGCATCGGGCACCGCTGGGAAATCGCCGTCACCGAGGGCCCGCACGCCGCGCCCGAGTTCTTCACCCGCGCCGACATCGACACCCTGGTCGGCACCGACTACACCGTGCACTTCAATTCCGATCGCACCGGTGTGCGGCTGGTGGGCCCGCATCCGCAGTGGGCGCGCAGCGACGGCGGTGAGGCCGGTCTGCATCCGTCGAACATCCACGATAACGCCTACTGTGTCGGCACTTTGGACTTCACTGGCGACACCCCGATCCTGCTCGGCCCTGACGGACCGAGCCTTGGCGGGTTCGTCTGTCCGGTCACCGTGGTTGGCGGCGACCGCTGGAAGCTCGGGCAGATGGCGCCGGGCGACGCAGTGCGGTTCGTCCCGGTGCGCGCCGACCGGGCGCCGTCACTGCGGACCCTCGATGTCGACCGACGGGCGTCGTTCCCTCTGGTGATCTCCACGTCCAGCGACAACGACGACGGCGTGCTCAGCCGGTTCACCGCGTCCGACGGCACCGACGTGACGTTGCGCCGCGCCGGCGACGGCGGCGTCCTTGTCGAGTACGGGCCGATGGTGCTCGACCTGGCCATGCGGGCCCGCGTGCACGTGCTGCATGAGCATCTCGTCGGGCAAGCCATTTCCGGCATCACCGAGCTCACCCCGGGTGTGCGCTCCCTGCAGGTGCAGTTCGATCCCGGAGTGCTGTCGATGGCCGAAGTGACCGATCTGCTGGCGGGTCTCGACGGCGTGATGCCCGCGTCGGATCAGCTCGTCGTGCCGAGCCGCGCCGTCCGACTGCCGTTGTCGTGGGACGACCCCGCGACCCACGAAGCCATTCAGCGCTACATGCACGGGGTGCGGGCGGATGCGCCCTGGTGCCCATGGAACATCGAATTCATCCGCCGTATCAACGGTCTCGACGACGTGGCGCAGGTGCACGACATCGTATACGACGCAGAGTATTTGGTCCTCGGCCTCGGTGACGTGTACCTGGGGGCACCGGTCGCCACTCCCCTGGATCCACGCCACCGGCTGGTGACCACGAAGTACAACCCTGCGCGCACCTGGACACCGGAGAATGCCGTCGGCATCGGCGGTGCGTATCTGTGCATCTACGGCATGGAAGGGCCGGGCGGATATCAGTTCGTCGGCCGCACCACCCAGGTCTGGAACCACTGCCACCCCGGCAATGCGCGTTCCTTCGAGCCCGGAACACCGTGGCTGCTGAGGTATTTCGATCGAATCAGCTTCTACCCCGTGAGCGCGGAGGAGCTGATCCACCTGCGAGCCGAGATGGCCGCCGGGCGCGGCGACGTGGCGATCGACTACGGAAAGTTCTCGCTCGCCGACTATCGCGAGTTCCTCACCGACACCGACGACAGCATCGCGGCGTTCCGTCAGCAGCAGGCCGTCGCGTTTGCGGCGGAGCGTCGGGCGTGGGACCTGGCAGGCGAATTCCGCAGGGCTTCCTGACGCAGTTCACCTTGATATGGCAGCCTGTTTGGACCATGGCGAAATCCAGTGACCCGGCGAATTCCAGGTATCTGGAGATCGAGCGCAAGTTCGAGGTGTTCGAATCGACAGTGAAACCGTCGTTCGAGGGGCTGTCGTCGATCGGGCGCGCGGAGCGCTCCCCGTCCCAGCAGCTCGACGCCGTCTACTTCGACACACCGGCCCACGACCTCGCCGCCCGCCACGTCACGTTGCGCCGCCGCACCGGGGGCACCGACGCTGGTTGGCACCTCAAACTGCCGGCAGGTCCGGATGCCAGGACCGAGGTGAGAGTGCCACTCGGCGACGAGAGCACACTCGACGCGGTGCCGGAGGACTTGCTGGACGTCGTATTGGCCATCGTTCGTGATCGGCCGGTCGGCCCCGTCGCTCGCATCTCGACCAGCCGCACTGTCGACGTCCTCTACGGACCGGACGGGGGCGCACTGGCGGAGTTCTGCGACGACGACGTTGTGGCGCGGGCCGAGGACGATGAGGAGTCCGAGCAGCGGTGGCGCGAATGGGAGTTGGAGCTGACGGGGGGTGCCGATCGTGAGCTGATGGACCGGCTTGCGAACCGATTGCTGGATGCGGGCGCGGTGCCGGCCGGCCACGGCTCAAAGCTCGCACGCGTCCTCGAGGGCTCAGGGACCGACGAACCGGCGGCGGCCGAGCCGCCGGCCGACCCAGTGCACCGCGCGGTGGCCGAGCAGGTGGAGCAGCTGATCGTGTGGGATCGCGCGGTGCGGGCCGACGCGTACGACTCGGTGCACCAGATGCGGGTGACTACCCGCAAGATCCGCAGCCTGCTGCAGGCATCGGAGGGCGCGTTCGGCATCTCCGACGATGCATGGATTCTCGACGAGTTGCGGCAATTGGCGGCGGTTTTGGGTGTCGCGCGCGACGCCGAGGTGCTTGCCGAGCGCTACGAGAAGGCTCTCGATGAACTACCCAAGGAGCTGGTGCGCGGGCCGGTGCACGAGCGGCTGGTCGACGGCGCCAAGAAGCACTACAAGTCAGGCCTGCGGCGGTCACTGATCGCGATGCGGTCGCAGCGCTACTTCCGGCTGCTTGATGCGCTGGAGGGTTTGGTGGCCGCGGAGCCGCCACCGACGCAGCCGGGTGAAGAGCCGGCCCAGGTGACGATCGAGTCGGCCTACAAGCGGGTGCGCAAAGCGGCGAAGGCCGCGGCGCAGGCCGCCGACACGGAGAAGGACGAGGCGCTGCATCGAATCCGCAAGGGGGCCAAGCGACTTCGGTACACCGCAGCGGCGACCGGCGAAGGAAAGGTTTCCGACCGCGCCAAGACGATCCAGACGCTGCTTGGTGACCATCAAGACAGCGTGGTCAGCCGCACCCATCTGCGCCACCAGGCCGAGACTGCTCACGCCGCCGGCGAGGACACCTTTACCTACGGGCTGCTCTATCAACAGGAGGACGACCTGGCACGGCGCTCCCGGGCCCAGCTCGATGCTGCGTTGAGGAAGCTGGACAAGTCGGTGCGCAAGGCCCGCTAGGCGGAGCCCAAAAGGCGGATGAGTTGGCCTGTAAGCCGGATTCTGTCCCTCGCCGCCGCCGTACGACCACGGCGGCGAGGCGGCGACCATCCATCTGGACACACCGTTGCCGGGTGCCTCAAGCGGCCTACCCGCAGGCTCGGGCGAGCAGCCCTCGGGCGCCTGCGCTGTCGCCCCCCTCGACGACATTCTTGGCCTTGCTTCGGGTGGGGTTTGCCTAGGCACTCCGGTCACCCGGCATGCTGGTGCGCTCTTACCGCACCGTTTCACCCTTACCACCGCGAAGGTGGCGGTCTGTTTTCTGTGGCACTTTCCCGCGAGTCACCTCGGATTGCCGTTAGCAATCACCCTGCTCTGTGAAGTCCGGACTTTCCTCGAACCA
>Ga0136846_1231852_pt1 | contig 12859 bp, 12 predicted proteins | sample HopSoiMetagenom2_FD_96841 | JGI IMG/M metagenome (GOLD analysis project Ga0136846, IMG submission 96841) | Grasslands soil microbial communities from Hopland, California, USA - 2 Assembly 2016 (version 4) | ecosystem: Environmental > Terrestrial > Soil > Grasslands | place: USA: Hopland...
CGCCCTTGTCGCCTTCGTGGACCGAGAAGCTCACGGCAGCTCCGACGAACCGCGAGGGTCGGAAGAACACGACCTGCCCCTTGCCGTCCGTCGGCGCGCCGATGACACCGTTGGCTGCGGTCGCCGGCGCGGTCTGGTCTGCAGCCTTGTCTGGCGTCTTGTCTTCGGTGGCCTGAGCGGCGGCGGGCAAGGCGACCGCCGTCATGGCGAGAGCGGCCAGGGCGGCCAGGCCGCAGCTGCGAATCGAGGTCATTTCGGGTCTCACGGGTTGGTTTCGGAAGGTGTGATGGGTGCGGTGGCCGGGGCAGCCGGCGGCGCGGCGGCAAGGTCCGCGGCGAGCTTGGCCACGCCGCGCGTTCCGGCCGGGATTTCGATCTCACCCCCGTGAATGAAGCCTGCAAAGAGGCCCCCGATCGGGACCACGGCGGCGGCGGCGATCAGGTTGGTGTTGTCGGAGCCCGACGCTCCGATCTGAAGCCCCTTCAGCCGCACCTGGCGTCCGTCCGCCTCCACGTAGCGTACGGCCAGGAGCAGCTTCGCCGGACGGCCGAGGGGACCCGAGGGCGCCGCATCGATCACCTCGCCGACGCCGCTCGCGCCCTCCGCCACAAGCACCTGTCCGTCCAGGCGGATTGGGGACGAAAGCTTCAGGGTGAACTTGTCGCCGCGCTTCATCGTCCGGCTGGAGACGGCCTGGGTGAGCTCGATCTCAACGAGCGCGCCGGCAGGGACATGCGACACCGCCAGCGGCGGCTCGACCGCCGTTGCCGGCGCCGCCGTCTGGGCGGCGGCTGGTGGTGCGACAGCCGTCAACGCAGCCAACGCCGCTGTCGCCGCGATTGCGAATTTCATGAGACTCAACCCCCGAACACACACGTAATACGAGCGGCCCGGAGCTGGCAATGCGCGCCTTGGACGCTGGCGGCTGTCCCCCCGCGCGCGGGCCAGCTATGGAGGGCCATGGCCGTCCTCGACCTTCTCGACCTGCCGGGCGCCCTGCCCGCCTACGCGCCGGTGGCGGGCCTGGACCTGGGGGAGAAGACCATCGGTGTCGCGGTCTCCGACGCCACCCGCTCGATAGCCAGCCCGCTGCAGACCCTGCGCAAGGTGAAGTTCACCGACGATGCAGCCGCCCTGTTCCGCCTGATGGAAAGCCGCGGCGCGGCGGGCCTGGTCATCGGCCTGCCGGTGAACATGGACGGGACCGAGGGTGTGCGGTGCCAGTCCAACCGCGCCTTCGCCCGCAACCTGCTGCGCCTGCGCCCCGAGCTGCCGATCGCCTTCTGGGACGAGCGGATGTCGACCATGGCCGTCAACCGGATGCTGATCGACGAGCACGACATGACCCGCGCCCGCCGCGCCGAGGTGGTCGACAAGGCCGCCGCCGCCTGGATCCTGCAGGGGGCGCTCGACCGGTTGCGGAACGGCTGATCGCCGCGCCGCAACCGCTAGGGCCTAGAGCCCGCCGGCGAACAGGTCGCGCTTGCCGATCTGGACGCCCTTGGCGCGCAGGATGGCGTAGGCGGTGGACAGGTGGAAATAGAAGTTGGTGGTGGCGAAGCCGGTCAGCCACTGGCCCAGCGGCAGCTCGGGCTCCATCACGCCGAGGTTCGCCTTGTGCAGGACGGCGTCGCGGCCGGCAAACTGCTCCGCCTTCAGCGTCTTGAGGAACGACTGCGCCTCGGCGACGGCGGCCTTCACGCCCGCGAAGTTCAGGTCGGACGGGATGTCGGCGGGGACCTCGACGCCGGCGGCGCGCGCGCTCCACTGCTTGGAGAAGTTGATCACCACGAAGGCCTGGAAGCGCAGGGGGTTCATGTCGTCGACCAGTCGCCACTCCAGGATGTCGTCGGCGGAAGCGCCCTTGGCGGCGGCGAAGGCGGCGCCCTGGTCCAGGATGTGGGCGAGGGTCGAAAGGCCCTTGGAATAGAGATCGACGAAGGTGAAGAGGCAGACGTTCACAGGTTTCCCCCGACAGGCTTGATTGCTTGATTGATTGCGGCCCGGCGTCGCCGGCCCCGCCTGGATATGGGACAATGGCCAGGCTTCGCAACGCCGCCCGGTGCAGGAAGTTGGGGATCAGCCGTCGCGGTCGCTTCCCTTGAGGGTCGGGCCTCTCTAAGAGGGCGCTTTAATGAGCGGCGCCCCCCCTGGTCTGAACGAGGTCCTCAGCCGGACCTTTTCCTTCCCGCGGCGCCATTTCCTCTCCGCGACCGACCTGAACGAGGTGGAAGCCGCGACGCTCCTCGACCTGGCCGATGGGTTCGTGAGCCTGAACCGCCAGACCGCCAAGAAGCTGGACCTGCTCAAGGGCAGGACCCTGATGAACCTGTTCTTCGAGAACTCCACGCGGACCCAGAGCTCGTTCGAGCTGGCCGGCAAGCGGCTGGGCGCGGATGTGGTCAACATGAGCCCCCGCTCCTCCTCGATCTCCAAGGGCGAGACCCTGATCGACACGGCGGTGACCCTGAACGCCATGCAGCCGGACCTCCTGGTCGTGCGCCACGCCTCCTCCGGCGCGGCCAGCCTGCTCTCGCAGAAGGTGGGCTGTTCGGTGATCAACGCCGGCGACGGCCAGCACGAGCACCCCACCCAGGCGCTGCTCGACGCCCTCTCCATGCGCCGCGCCTTCGGCCACATCGCCGGGCTCAAGGTGGCGATCTGCGGCGACGTGCTGCACAGCCGCGTGGCGCGGTCGAACATCTCGATGCTGCAGATGCTGGGCGCCCATGTGCGGCTGGTGGGCCCGCCCACCCTGATGCCGGCCGCGGCCGACCGCTGGAACGTCGAGGTGTTCCACGACCTGCGCAAAGGCATCGCCGGCTGCGATGTGGTGATGATGCTGCGCCTGCAGCTGGAGCGCATGGACGGGGTGATGGCGCCCTCGCAGCGGGAATATTTCCGCTTCTTCGGCCTGGACCGCGAGAAGCTGGCCCACGCCGCGCCGCACGTGCGGGTGATGCACCCGGGCCCCATGAACCGCGGGGTCGAGATCGACTCCGACGTGGCCGACGACCTCTCGGTCAGCCTGATCCAGGACCAGGTGGAGATGGGCGTCGCGGCCCGCATGGCGGTGCTGACCTCGCTCGCCGCGCGGCTGGAGAATGCGCGTTGAGCCGTCCCCTCGCCTTCGTCAACGCGCGGCTCGTCGATCCCGCCAGCGGCTACGACGGCCCCGGCGCCGTGATCGTCACCGAGGGCGTCATCGCCGACGTGGCGCGCGGCCAGGGGCTGGGCTCGCTCTCGGCCGACGTGGAGGTGGTGGACGCCGGCGGCGCCCTGCTGATCCCGGGCCTGGTGGACATCCGGGTCAAGACCGGCGAGCCGGGCGCCGAGCCCAAGGAGACGCTGAAGTCCGCGGCCCAGGCCGCCGCGGCCGGCGGCGTCACCACCATGGTCGTGCAGCCCGACACCCATCCGGTGATGGACGAGCCGGCGGTGGTGGACTTCATCCTGCGCCGCACGCGCGACATCGAGCTGGTCAATGTCTATCCCGCCGGCGCCGCCACCAAGGGCTGCGAGGGCCAGCGGATGGCCGAGATCGGGCTGATGCACGAGGCCGGCTGCCTCTACGTGACCGACGCTGACCGGCCGATCGTGGACTCCAAGGTGTTCCGCCGGGTGCTGGCCTACGCCAAGGCTTTCGACACCCCGGTGGCGCACCGGCCGGCCGATCCGTGGCTGTCGGCCGGGGCCGCGGCCAGCGAGGGCGAGTTCGCCGCGCGCATGGGCCTGCCGTCCGCGCCGGCCATCGCCGAGAAGATCATGCTGGAGCGCGACCTGGCGCTGGTGGAGCTGACCGGCGCGCGGCTGATCGTCGACCAGCTGACCACCGCGGCCGCGCTGGAGAGCCTGCAGCGGGCGGTTGCGAGGGGCCTTCCGGTCACGGCGACCACCTCGATCAACCACCTGTCGTTCAACGAGATCGACATCGGCGACTACCGCACCTTCTGCAAGCTGGACCCGCCGCTGCGCAGCGAGGACGACCGCCAGGCGGTCATCGAGGCGGTGGCGTCCGGCCTGATCCAGGTGGTGGTCTCGGCCCACGCCCCGGCCCCGGCCGAGGACAAGCGCCTGCCCTACGACGAGGCCGCGCCGGGCGCGGTCGGCCTGCAGACCCTGCTGGGCGCCCTGCTTGTCTTCCACCACGAGGGGCGGATCCCGCTAATCGACCTGATCCGCACGGTGACGGCCGCCCCGGCCGACCTGCTGGGCCTGGCCTGCGGCCGCATCGCCAAGGGCGCCCCGGCCGACCTGGTCCTGGCCGACCTCAACGCGCCCGTGGTGATCGGCGCCGACACGCTGGTCTCGAAATCGAAGAACTCCCCCTTCGACGGCTGCCGCCTGCAGGGCAAGGTCCTGCGCACGGTGGTGGACGGGCGCACCGTCTACGCCATCTGAGCGGACAGGAACGCCGGCCAGGCCGCGTCCGTGCGCATGATCTGCAGGTCCAGCAGCTGCTGCGATCCGGCGTAGCGCACGGACTGGGCGTTGCGCAGGGTGATGTCGCCGCGCGCGTCCAGCAGCGCCCGGTAAGCCTGGAAGTCGCGCGCCGCGCCATAGTGCCACTGCTCGTCGACGGCGGTGACCACCCGCGCGTGGAAGTCGCTGAGGAACTTGAAGTGCAGCAGGCAGGTCATCAACGGATAGAGCGTGGTCGGCGTCATCTCGTGCGTGGAGAGCAGGTAGCGCATGCCGCGCGCCCATTTCACCAGCGGCAGCTTGTTGAGCGCCGGCGGCGCGCCCTGCCAGGGCTGGAAGTCGAACACTCGTGCCCGCACGCCGCCGCGGAAGCGGACATAGGGAAAGTTGGGGACCTCGGTCAGCCGATAGGGCCCAGGATCGAACCACGCGCAGGTGTCGATCAGCGAACCGCCGGGCGGCAGCACCGCCTGGCTCAGCCCGCCCTCCCCGTACATGTCGAGCAGCAGCGCGTAGACGGTCCGCGCGCCGGCCTGGTCGAGGAAGCGGCACAGGGTCTGCAGGCCCACCTGCTCATAGTACGGAAAGACGAAGAGCTCATCGGCGTCGAGGCTCAAGGTCCAGTGGCCGTCGCAGAAGGCGTCGCGCAACGGGTTGGTCCAGGCCAGTCCGTCCAGGCTCTCCTCGAACGTCCCCGCCGCGCGGAACATGTGTACGTCCGGCTGCGACGCCAGGTAGTCCGCCGTGCCGTCGCGCGAGCCGTTGTCCACGACCAGGAACCGGTCCACCCCCAGTCGGCGGTGGTGGTCGAGGTTCGCCGGCAGGCGCAGCAGCTCGTCGCGGACGCAGAGGACCGCCCGGATCTCGCCGGACTTTTCCGGCACGGGCGCGCCATCGATGACCATGCGCCCCGTTGGCACGCCGTGCGCGCGTCTGCAACGGGGCGGACCGACCTCAGCTGCCGGTCGGCACGACCCCCGCGGCCTCCACCATCAACAGGACGACGCGGCCGCGGGCGTGCGGAAAGTGCATCACCCCACGGGGCACGGTGAACGCCTGGTGTGGGCCCAGGCTGACGGTCCGGTCGGGCAGCTCGATATCCAGCTGTCCTTCCAGCACGAGGAAGAACTCGTCCTCGTCGTCATGCTTGTGCCAGTGGAAATCCCCCTCGAGCACCCCGAGGCGCACCACCGCCTCGTTGACCTGGGCCAGCGTGCCGTTCCACCACGGCTGAGTGGCCGCAGCGATGGCGCCGACGTCGATGTGGGTCGCCGGAGGGAACATGACCTGGGTGTCGATGTCATAGCGATCGGTGGTCTCGGACTTGTCCATGGGCGCGGCTCCGGCTAAAGGCCGGCTCACCCTATCGTCACTTAGCCAATTGGCAATATGCCCGTCGTCGACATACTGAAGGCCCTGGGCAATGAGCGGCGGCTCCAGATCCTGGAGTGGCTGAAGGCCCCCCGCGCGCATTTCCGCGAGCAGGTGGACGGCGACCTGGTGGACGACGGCGTCTGCGGCCTCTTGATCGCCGAGAAGCTGGGCGTCAGCCAGCCGACGCTCTCCGAGCACATGCGCATCCTGACGGCCGCCGGCCTGGTCACGCCGAAACGGATCAAGCAGTGGACGTTCTATCGCCGCAACGAGGCGGCGATCGCCACGCTCAAGGCGACGATCGCGCGCGACGTCTGAAGCCTCGGCCGCCTAGAACTCGTTCCAGTCGCTGCCGCCGCCAACCGCAGTGCGCAGGCGGCGCTGGAGGCCTGCGGCGTCTGCCGTCGGACACGCGGCCTCGGCCCGGCCGCCGCGGCTCGGGGCCGCGCCGTTCACGTTGAAGCGCGCCACCAGGGCCGTCAGCTCCGTGGCCTCGCGCTTCAGCTGAGACGCCGCAGCCGTGGCTTCTTCCACCATGGCGGCGTTCTGCTGGGTCACCTGGTCCATCTGGTTCACCGCCGAGTTCACCTGGCCAAGGCCGGTGGCCTGTTCCTGGGACGAGGCGGCGATGTCCGAGACCAGGCCGTCGATCTCGGCGACCCGGGCGACGATGGCGGTCAGCGCCTTACCGGTCTCCCCGACCAGGCCGACGCCACGCTCCACCTGCTGGCTGGAGGCCGAGATCAGCGCCTTGATCTCCTTGGCGGCTTCGGCCGAGCGCTGGGCCAGGGCCCGCACTTCGGAAGCCACGACCGCGAAGCCCTTGCCGGCGTCGCCGGCCCGGGCCGCTTCCACGCCGGCGTTCAGGGCCAGCAGGTTGGTCTGGAAGGCGATCTCGTCGATCACGCCGATGATGTTGGAGATCTGGCCGGCGCTCTGCTGGATGTCTTGCATGGCGGCCACGGCCTGGGTCACCACCTCGCCGGAGCGCTGGGCTTCCGAGCGCGCGCCCGAGGCGACCTCCGAGGCCTGCTTGGCGCCGTCGGCGCTGCGCCGCACGGTGGCGGTGATCTGGTCGAGGGCGGCGGCGGTCTCCTCCAGGCTCGCGGCCTGTTGCTCAGTGCGGCGCGAGAGGTCGTCGGCGGCGGTGGCGATCTCGTCGGAGCCGCCGCGGATGGCGCCGGTCGCCTGCAGCACCGCCGACAGCGCCGATCCCAGGCTGAGGGTGGCGCTGTTGAAGTCGTCGCGGATCCGCGCATAGGCGCCCTGGAAGTCGGCCTGGATGGCCGCGGTCAGGTCGCCGTCGGAGAGGCGCCGCAGGCCGTCGGCCAGGCCGGCCACCACCTCCGACTGCTCCTTCTCGGCCGCCGCCCGCTCGGCGTCGTTGCGCGCGCGCTCGTGTTCGGCGGCGGTGACGTCGGCGGCGAACTTGATCACGCCCACCGGCTTGCCGTGTGAATCGAGGATCGGGTTGTAGGAGGCCTGGATCCAGACCTCGCGGCCGCCCTTGCCGACGCGGCGGAACTTGCGGGCGACGAACTCGCCGCGGTTCAGGGTGCGCCAGAAGTCGCGGTAGGCCTCGCTGCCGGCCTCCTGCGGGTCGACGAACATGGCGTGCTTGCGGCCGACCACCTCGCCTTCCGTGTAGCCCAGGGTGTCGAGGAAATTCTGGTTGGCGCGGATGATCGTCCCGTCCAGCTCGAACTCGATCACCGCCTGCGACCGCTCCATGGCCGCGACCTTGCCCTCAAGGCTGCGCACATAGGCCGCGTCGTCCCTCTTGGCGCGCGCGCCGCCTCCGAACAGTCCCATTTCCGCCCCCAATCGACGCCTGGCGATATGCCAGCGTTATGCGAGCGAAGGTGGGCCGGGAGCCTTAATGAGTGCTGAATTCCCCTCGCTGGACTTTCTGAATTCGGCCGGCGAGGCGCGATATACAGACTATCCGCATGGAAACACCGAGACGGTGGGCGTTACTTGGGCATTTCGACGCAGCTATACTGCAACTCCAGGTGCGGGCGCCGCCCGTTGCGAGCCTGGCGCGAGCCAGCCGCGATCCGAGGCGCTCAGAACTCGGTCCAGTCCGCCTTGCCGCCCACCGCCTCGCGCAGCCGGCGCTGGAGGGCCGGCGCATCGGCCGCCGACGGGGTGGTCGTCCGCCGTGTGGGGGCTGCCGGCGGCGCCGCGAGCTCACCGAACTCGAACTGGCCCATCAGCTCACCCAGCTCCAGGGCCTCGCGCTTCAGCTGGGCCGCGGCGGCGGTGGCCTGGCCGACCATGGCGGCGTTCTGCTGGGTGACGTTGTCCATCTGGTTGACCGCCACGTTGACTTCGCCGAGCCCCGCGGACTGCTCGCGCGCCGACTCCGCGATCTGCGAGACCAGGCCGTCGATGCTGGCCACCCGCTCGACGATGGCGTTCAGGGCCTTGCCGGTCTCGCCGACCAGGCCGACGCCGCGCTCCACCTGCTGGCCTGAGGCCGAGATCAGCGCCTTGATCTCCTTGGCCGCCTCGGCCGAGCGCTGCGCCAGGGCCCGCACTTCGGACGCCACGACCGCAAAGCCCTTGCCGGCGTCGCCCGCGCGGGCCGCCTCGACCCCGGCGTTCAGGGCCAGGAGGTTGGTCTGGAAGGCGATCTCGTCGATCACCCCGATGATGCTGGAGATCTGGCCTGCGCTCTGCTGGATGTCGTGGATGGCGTTCACGGCTTCGCGCACGACGCCGCCCGACCGTTCGGCCTCGGCCCGGGCTCCGGAGGCGACCTCGAAGGCGTCCTGGGCCCCCGTAGAGCTGCGCTTGACCGTGGCGGTGATCTCGTCGAGCGCCGCGGCGGTCTCCTCCAGGCTCGCGGCCTGCTGCTCGGTGCGCCGGGCCAGGTCGTCGGCGGCGCTGGCGATCTCGTCCGCCCCGCTGCAGATCACCGCGGTGGTGCTGCGCACCGCCCCCATCACGGCGCGCAGGCTGGAGGCGGCGCTGTTGAAGTCGTCGCGGATGCGGGCGTAGGGCCCCTTCAGCTCGGCGTCGATGGTGACGGTCAGGTCGCCCTTCGCCAGCCGCTCCAGCCCCTCGGCGAGGGCCGAGACCACCTGGGCCTGGGCCTTCTCGGTGGCCTCGCGCTCCTCGTCGCGGCGGAAGCGCTCCAGCTCGGCGGCGGTGATGTCGGTGGCGAACTTGACCACCCGGACCGGACGGCCGGACGCGTCAAGGATCGGGTTGTAGGCGGTCTGCATCCAGACCGGCCGGCCGCCCTTGGCCACGCGGCGGAACTTGCGGGCGATGAACTCGCCCCGCGCCAGGGCCTGCCAGAAGTCGCGGTAGTCCTGGGTCGTCACCGCCTGGGGCTCGACGAACATCGAGTGGTGACGGCCCACCACCTCGGCCTCGGTGTAGCCCACGGTGTCGAGGAACTTCTGGTTGGCCCGCACGATCGTGCCGTCCAGCTCGAACTCGATCACCGCCAGCGAGCGCTGGGTAGCGGCCACCATGGCCTGCAGCTCGTGGAGCTCGGCGGCGTCCGCCCGGCTCGCCTTCGCGGCGCGCGAAAACAGTCTCATACTCCCCCCAGGGACTCGAAGGCCGTCCCTCGTGGGCTCGGAGACGACGCCAAAGGCCCCGCAAATTTGCGCGCGAACGTTAACCGTCCCTGAAATCGCGCTCGCGGGGCGGTGGTTTTCGCCCGCTTCCACCTGCGGTGCGTCGCCGCGCGGTTCGTTCTGGATTTGTTCGAGCTTGACCGTTATGGTCGCCGCCGGCTGACGCGCCAGCCCGGCCGCGCTAGGACTGGGGCGCGCCAAGTTGGGCGCAAAGAGGGAGCGTCGATGTCCGAATCCTTGAGCCCCGAGTCCCTGGGTCCCTTGCTGATCGGGGCGGCTCTGGCGGGGGGCTACCTGCTGGGCTCGATCCCGTTCGGGGTGATCGCCACGCGCCTCGGCGGCGCGGGCGACGTGCGCGCGATCGGCTCGGGCAATATCGGGGCGACCAATGTGCTGCGCACCGGCCGCCGCGACCTGGCGCTGATCACCCTGCTGGGCGATGGCGGCAAGGGCGCCGTGGCGGTGCTGCTGGCCTGGCTGGCCACGCGCGGCGGGTCCGTGGAGCAACAGGCGGTGCTGACCGCCGTCGCCGCGGGCGCGGCTTTCCTGGGCCACCTGTTCCCGGCCTGGCTGGGGTTCAAGGGCGGCAAGGGCGTGGCGACCTTCCTGGGCACCATGCTGGCGGCGGCCTGGCCGGTGGGCCTGGCGGCCTGCGCGACCTGGCTGGTCACCGCCTTCCTGTTCCGCATCTCGTCCCTGGCGGCGCTGGTGGCCGTGGCCCTGGCGCCGGCCTTCGCCCTGCTGGTGTTCCATCGCCCGCCGGCCATTGCGCTGCTGGCGCTGTTCATGGCGCTGCTGGTCTTCGTGCGGCATGCGGAGAACATCCGCCGGCTGCTGCGAGGCGCCGAGCCGAGGATCGGGGCGAAGAAGCCCGCCGCCGGCGAGGCCTCGTGATCCGGACGCTGAGCGAGCCGCAGCGGCGCGACTGGCTGCGCCTGGCGCGCACCGAGAATGTAGGGCCGGTCACCTTCGACCAGCTGATCGGCCGTTTCGGCGAGCCGTCCCTGGCCCTGGCGGCCCTCCCCGACCTCGCCCGCCGCGGCGGCCGCGCCGCGGGCCTGGCCATCCCCAGCGTGGCGGCGGCCGAGCGCGAACTGGCCGCCGGGGCGGCGCTGGGGGCGCGGCTGATCTGCGCCTGCGAGCCGGACTTCCCCCAGGCGCTCGCCGCCCTGGACCCGCCGCCGCCGGTGATCTGGGTGCGGGGCAGGGCCGAGATCCTGGGCCGCCGGCCCGTCGCCGTGGTGGGCGCGCGGGTCGCCTCCGCCGCCGGCCAGCGCTTCGCCCGCGGCCTCGCCGCCGACCTGGGCCAGGCCGGCTGCGTGGTGGTCTCCGGCATGGCCCGGGGCATCGACGCGGCCGCCCACGAGGGCTCACTGCCCACCGGCACGGTGGCGGTCCTGGCGGGCGGTGTCGACGACGTCTATCCGCCCGAGCACCGCAGCCTCTACGAGCGGATCGTCGAGCAGGGCTGCATTGTCTCCGAGAACGAGCCGGGCCGCACCGCCGTCGCCCGCGACTTCCCCCGGCGCAACCGCATCATCGCCGGCCTGGCCCGCGCCGTGGTGGTGGTCGAGGCCGAGTTCCGCTCCGGCTCGCTGATCACGGCGCGCCTCGCCAACGAGCAGGGGCGCGAGGTGCTGGCCACGCCGGGCTCGCCGCTCGATCCGCGCGCCAAGGGAACCAACGACCTGATCCGCCAGGGCGCGGCGATCTGCGAGGGCGCCGACGACGTGCTGCGCGCCCTGGAGGGGCTGGAGGGCCTGGGCGGGTTCCGCGAGCCCGGCCGCGCGCCCTACCGGCCGCCGGAGGCCGAGCCCGACTGCGCCCTGCGCGAGCGCCTGGCGGCCCTGCTCTGCCCGACGCCGGTGTCGCGCGACGAGCTGGTGCGGGCCGCTGCCGCCCCTGCGCCTGCGGTTTTCGCCGCCCTGATGGAGCTTTCCCTGGCCGGCCGGGCGCAGCTGTTACCCGGCGGCATGGTCGTGAGCCCCTAAAGGGGCTCTCTTTTCGGTGCGAATCCGGGCCGTTGACACGCCCCCGGCGCCGCCCCCACCTTCCGCGCTCTTTTGAGGTCAGACACGTCTAGATGAAGCTCGTCATCGTCGAGAGCCCGGGCAAGGCTAAGCCCATCAACAAGTACCTGGGCTCGGACTACAAGGTGCTCGCCTCGTACGGCCACGTCCGCGACCTTCCCGCGAAGGACGGCTCGGTGCGCCCGGACCAGGACTTCGACATGTCCTGGGAGGTCGACGGCAAGGCGGCCAAGCGGCTGTCGGAGATCGCCGAGGCGGCCAAGGGCGCCGAGAAGCTGATCCTGGCCACCGACCCCGACCGCGAGGGCGAGGCGATCTCCTGGCACGTGCTGGAGGTGCTGCAGAAGAAGAAGGCCCTGGCCAGCCTGCCGGTCGAGCGGGTCACCTTCAACGCCATCACCAAGGCCGCCGTCACCGAGGCCATGGCCAACCCGCGCGCCATCGACATGGAGCTGGTCGAGGCCTACCTGGCCCGCCGCGCCCTGGACTATCTGGTGGGCTTCACGCTCTCGCCGGTGCTCTGGCGCAAGCTGCCGGGCGCCCGCTCGGCCGGCCGGGTGCAGTCGGTGGCCCTGCGGATCATCGTCGACCGCGAGATCGAGATCGAACGGTTCAAGACCCAGGAGTACTGGACCGTCGAGGCCGAGGTCGCTGCCGGCGGCGATCCCTTCGCCGCCCGCCTGGTGAAGCACGAGGGCAAGCGGCTTTCGAAGTTCGACCTGGCGGGCGAGGCCAGCGCCTTCGCCGCCCGCGACGCGGTCAAGGCCGCGACGTTCAAGGTGAGCGCGGTGGAGCGCAAGCCCGGCCGCCGCTCCCCGCCCCCGCCCTTCACCACCTCCAGCCTGCAGCAGGAAGCCTCCCGCAAGCTGGGCTTCAACGCCCAGCGCACCATGCAGACCGCCCAGAAGCTGTACGAGGGCGTCGACATCGGCGGCGAGACGGTGGGCCTGATCACCTACATGCGGACCGACGGCGTGCAGACCGCGCCAGAGGCGCTGGACGAGGCGCGCGCCGTGATCGGCGGGCTCTACGGCAAGGAGTATGTGCCCGAGAAGGCGCGGCTCTATTCCACCAAGGCCAAGAACGCCCAGGAGGCCCACGAGGCGATCCGCCCGACCAGCCTGGCCCGCAACCCGGGCAAGCTGCGCCTGGAGGGCGACCTGGGGCGCCTCTACGAGCTGATCTGGAAGCGGATGATCGCCTCGCAGATGGAAGCCGCGCGGATCGAGGACACCACCATCAACCTGGACAGCGCCGACGGCCAGACCGGCCTGCGCGCTTCGGGCGTGGTGGTGACCTTCGACGGCTACCTCGCCGTCTACGAGGAAGGCCGCGACGACCCCGACGACGAGGAAGGCGGCCGGCTGCCGCAGGTGAGCCAGGGCGCCGCCGCCCGCGTTGGCGCCGCCCGCGCCGACCAGCATTTCACCGAGCCGCCGC
>Ga0136846_1233347_pt1 | contig 12857 bp, 14 predicted proteins | sample HopSoiMetagenom2_FD_96841 | JGI IMG/M metagenome (GOLD analysis project Ga0136846, IMG submission 96841) | Grasslands soil microbial communities from Hopland, California, USA - 2 Assembly 2016 (version 4) | ecosystem: Environmental > Terrestrial > Soil > Grasslands | place: USA: Hopland...
AACCGGGTGCATTTCGTCCGACAGGATTCCATGTTTTTGCGGCGCGTCCAGAAATGGATCGTAAAAATAAGCGGTCGCCGAACCCAGCGAACCATCCGCAAGTGCCTTCAGCGCTCCGATACGCAACTCCGGTGGCCCAAACGCATGACGGATTCCCAGTTTACTTTGATCTTCAACATGAGTGATCAATGGCGCGGCGTAGATTCTTGCCGTGAGCTCTCCTCGCTGCATGAGTTCGGAATAGACCGCAATGCTTTCATAACTCGCATCCATTTCCTGCACGCTGGTCACGCCCAGGCTGGCAGCGTGCGCAAGCGCCCGCTGGATGGCGTGCATCCGCTTCGCATGCGAAAGCGGAGGGATTGCCTTAGTCAGCAGATCCTGCGCCGCATCTTTCAGCGCACCCGTAGGATTGCCCGCGCCATCACGCACAATTTCCCCGCCCGGCACATCTGGCGTGCCGGCATCGATCTTTGCCAGGCGCAATGCCAAAGAGTTTGCCAGCCCCATGTGCCCGTCATAACGGGTCACCCACACCGGCGTGTTGGGCGCCACCGCATCAATCATCTGCCTGTCAGGTAATTGCGCCGGGTTCCACTTGGTCTCATCCCAGTCACCGCCGAGTATCCATTCACCTTGTGGCGTGGTTTTGGCTCTTTCTGCGATTCGCCGGGTAAATTCCTGTGCGCTAGGCGCGTCATTGAGCTGAATGCTGTCCAGCTGCATGCCCCCCTCAAGAAAATGAACGTGTGCATCATTGAATCCAGGCAGCAACAGATGAGACTGCGCGTCTACGATCTGTGTTTTTGGCCCTCTCCACACTTCCAGCTCGGAATTGTTTCCCACTGCCACGATTTTTCCCGAGAGCACGGCCACCGCCTCTGCCCAGGGCTGACTCTGATCGCCCGTCCAGACCTTCGCGTTGCGAATCATCAGATCGGCAGCAGGCCTGCGATCCGAGGAGCTGATCAGCGTCGCACATAACATCACTGTGCTGACTGTCAGCGTCAGCTTGGCCTTAATTGATCTCATAATTGATCTAGTCCCTCTCCGTCCCGAGCCGCCCGGAACCCGTCCTAACGCACGTGACTTGAGCAGGCTGTGCAAATGCCTAATACTTTCCTCTTAGCCGTGGGTTCCGAATTAAGTTCTAAATCTTACCCCGCCTACATGATTTTCAGTATGCGCTGTACAGAGTACCCTGCATTGTCCCCTGAGCGAATCCCGCCTAGGCTGTGTCCATGCCGACTGCTCCCAAAAGACAATCCTGGAAGCGCGCTTCCCGGTCCGTGTCCGTTTCAGGGAGTGCTCGTTCTCCGAAAATCATGCGGCAGAGGCCTTGCCGGCCTCCGGCTTCGAAAACCCTGTTGTGGATCGACGACTACGAGCCAGGACTGGCTTTGTATAAGGCTGTTTTTGAAGGCTTTGGCTTTAACGTGCTGACTGCTTCAGGGGGACGAAAGGGGCTGGATTTAGCGGCGTCGCATGATTTCGACGCCGTGGTGGTGGATTACGAGATGCCGGAAATGGATGGTGGAGAGGTCGCTGCGGAACTCAAGAGCAGTTGTCCTGACCTTCCCATCGTTATGTTCACGGGAAGCGATGCAATTTCTCACCGCGCCAGAAACCTGGTAGACGCTGTATGCGACAAAGCGGGATCGCGGAATGAGCTCCTGGCCACCATCCGCGAAATAATCGGCGATTCTGCCGAAACCACTTTCTTGCCTCCGGCCATCAAAGCTGAGCGCATGGCAGCGCTCAAGGCGGCATAGCCGGCCCCACGGGATCAAAAAACTCAATAGTTCAGGAGAGTGAAGCATGAAACGTGCATTGTTATCGATTGCAATTAGCATGGCATTTTGCGCCGCAGCCGCGGTCGCTCAATCCACGCCGCAAACCGACACTCAGGGTACTCAGAGTTCCTCGCCCTCTATGAGCCAGGGCAGTTCTTCTTCCTCCTCGAGCGGCATGTCCCAGGGAAGCCAGGGCATGGGGCACGAGAGCAAAGGCGAGAAGAAGCTGAAGGGCTGCATCCAGTCCGAAGGCGGACAGACAGTGCTTAAAGAAAAAAGCGGCAAGACCGTACAGCTTACCGGCCAGGATCTTTCCGCCCATGTCGGGCATGAAGTAGCAGTGAAGGGCAGCTGGGCCGGCGCTGGCGAGATGGGATCCTCAAGCAGTGGCGGCAATCAGTTCACGGTTTCCAGCGTGGATATGATTTCTGAAAACTGCAAGATGAGCGGCAAAAGCAAGGGTATGAGCGGCAACGCCAGCAACCCTCAGTAGTATTTGGATTTGACTCGAAAGGCCTCAAGGGCAGACACCTTGAGGCCTTTTTCTTGCCCCCCAAAAAAAAGCGACTGAGATTGTCTCAGCCGCCCGTGTGAATCCAATAATTAACGAAACCAATTAAATGCTGGTTCCACCTCTTCGCATCAACCCCATGATCAAGGTAATCGCAAATATCACGAGGAAGATGTAGAAAAGCAGCTTCGCAATTCCGGCAGCGGCGGTGGCAACTCCCGCGAACCCAAAAACTGCCGCCACAATTGCTACGATCAGGAATACCAGCGCCCAGTACAGCATAGATGCCTCCTTTGAAAGCATTAGCTCGAAAGAAGCATAGGATGCCCTAACCGAGCGTGCGATCAGGCCGAGGCTGTAATTCCATATCGATGTTGCTGTAGCGCTGTTGCACGGTCTTCTGTCGTATACCAGGAAACCTGCACGCGGTACTTCTTCTCACTTGCTGGTAGCTTTCGCCGTGGTTTGTGACAGCGACGGTGGCACTGGCAGCCGCCCCGTCCGTTGCATGGTCGAGCAGTCATAGGCATACGTCACGCCGCAGATCAGGCATACCTGATAATCCTGCCCATGCGTCCCGGTGTGCGGCCAGGAGAAGTTGTGCGGACAAAACATTTCAAACAGGCGATTCAGAAAGGGGGTTGTCATAGTTTTATTGCGCTCATTCAAGGTAGTCTCAACTTACCTCAAATTGCTCTTCGAACCAGCTTGCTCTCTGGTTCATACCGCGCACGATGATGGTCAGTACTAAAGATGGCCGGTTGGAAGAGTAACGTTATTGCCCATCCGAACGCTTTCCCAAGAACCAATGGGTCAACCGGAATTAGTGCAATCTGCGTTACTGTACTGATCAAGGTCAGTTCAGCGACCACATGCGTTGTTCGCAGAAAAAGGACACTTCATGCACAGTGCAAACTTTCCGGATCCCGCTCGCCGCAGCTCCAGGGTGCAGGTCAACGTGCCTATTCTGGTGACCAGTCTGGAGCCGGGGGGAAACTACTCCGAAGTTTGCGAAACCCTGGTGGTTAACGCCCACGGCTGTGCTCTGTCCGCGCCGCGCCCGCTCGAAGTGGGCAATCTGGTCCAGTTCCAGAGAAAAGAAGGTCGCGAGATGGTTGCCCAGGTGGTTGATTGCCGGCCAATAGGTGGCCAGAACACCTGGATGCTTTCCGCCAGCCTCGATCACCCGGGAAACTTCTGGGGGTTAAAGACCTTCCCCGAAGATTGGAAACTGCTGCCCGCGGTATCCGATTCCCGAAAACGCCCACAGCCATCTTCGCTCAAGCTGGTATCCGAGAAAGTTCATCGGCAACTCAGCAACGAAGAACTTCGTGACATGGTGGCAGAGTTGGTCCAGCCCCTGCATGCTGAAATAACTGTTCTTAAAGAAAAACTCGCCCAGGGCGGCTCGCGACGCAGTCAGTTCGATATTTCGCTTTCACACATTCCGCCTGAGGTCGAAGAAAAGCTCGAAGCACGCCTGCGCGAAGATCTTGGAACCCGCGTTTTACAGCAGACCCGTCAGCAATCCGAGCAGGTACTTGAATCGGCGAAAGATGCTATCGGCAAGAAAATGCGCGAGGCGCAGAACGAATTTCGCGAGCACCTCTCAAAAGAGCTGCAAACCGTCGAAGCCCGTTCGCAAAGCTTGTCGGAAGAACTGGCCCAGAGTGTAGAACAGCACTTTGGCGAAGCCGCTGAAAAGTTCCAGTCCAAAGCCTCCGCCAGCGAGAGTCTGTTTACTTCCCGAGGCGAAGAATTTTCGCGCTCGCTGGAAAAGCGCCTCAGCGAGGAACACGAGGTCTATCGTCGCGAAGTCCAGCAGATCCAGGCGGGCGTTTCCGCTGAATCTTCCCGCCTGCAATCCCAGATCTCGACTCTTTCCGGCAGCATCGGCGAACTGGAAGATCGCGCCTTCCACCTGGAATCCGATCTCGATCGCCGCCTCGCCCAGATGGCGGCCGACTCGGTTTCGAACGCCCGCGTGCAACTTGAAACGGCGGTCGATGTAGTACTGAAAGAGCTTGGCACGCGCAATGCTAAAGAACTCAACGGGCAACTCGACGATGCCCGCGCACAATTGAAGGTCACCCAGAAGAATATTGAGGTCTCGGTCTCCGAACTGGTTAAAACTCGGGTGGCAGATAGCCTGCTCTCTTTTGGGGAAACCATGGAAGCCCTGGCCCGCGATTCGGTTACCCGTTGGCGCGTGACTCTGGCCAACAATCTCAACTCGATCAATAAGATTCTAGGTCAGCAGCTCGAACCCGACAGCGACGAGAGCTAGCCATTCCAGCGCTACGCCGGTTGGAGTACACTTGTGCGCTCTGAACGAGCTGGCGCGTGCCTGCAAAACCAAGCCTCATCGCCGAGCTGATCGCCGAATTTCTCGGCACTCTCATCCTTATGCTGTTTGGGATTGGCGTGGTCGCCATGGTGGTGCTATTTCCCACTCGCACCCCGGGCGAACTTATCCACGGCGGATACACCAACATCACCCTGGGCTGGGGACTCGGGGTGACCATGGGCATTTACATGGCCGGCAAAATTTCCGGCGCGCACCTCAATCCCGCAGTAACTCTGGCGCTTGCTGTCTTTCGCGGATTTCCCGGGAAAAAACTAGTGCCCTTCGTTCTCGTCCAGACTGCAGGGGCGTTCACCGCGGCCGCTCTGGTCTATCTGAATTATCGCCCGGCGTTCCGCGCCTTCGATCCCAGCCTGGAAAGAACCGCCGGCGTTTTCACCACGTTCCCCGCATTTCCCTCATTGCCCCAGGCCGGATTTCTCGATCAGGTAATCGGGACCGCACTCCTGGTGCTGCTGATTTTCGCCATCACCGACGAATTCAATTCTCCTCCAGGCGCCAACCTTGCTCCCCTTATGATTGGACTCGTGGTAGTCGCAATCGGCATGAGTTTCGGCGGCATGCATGGCTACCCGATCAATCCCGCACGCGATTTCGGTCCGCGCCTGTTCACCTCGCTTGCCGGATTCCGCAACAACGGGCTGACCGACGGAAGCGGCGCCTGGTGGATACCGATCGTTGCTCCATTGGTAGGAGGACTTGCCGGCGCCGCACTTTATGATTTCGGAATTCGCCGATTTCTGCCGCAGAGAGAACGCGCCTATATCACGCCTGCCTAGATTCGCAAGGATTTTGGGTGGCGTTGCGCTTCTTAGCGGCTTTACCCGCCGGGCTTACGCCGCCAGTTCTTCCGACCCAGGCACTGCGTCCGGACGGCGTCGCACCGTCCGGTTTGCCGGCAATCCAGCATCACGAATCTTGTACAACAGTGCTCGATAGCTGATATTCAAAGTCCGCGCCGCCTGTTTGCGGTTCCAGTGATGGTGCTGCAAGACTTTAAGAATGATCTTGCGTTCCAGTTCTCGCGTCGCCTGCCGGGTAATCTTCTTCAGCGAGATCGGCACCTCGAAATTGATCTCAGGATTGAAGAATTCCTGCTCGTGCGAAACCAGGTCTCCGCTGATCACGTCTTCGTTTCCCAGAATCACGTAACGCTTGATTAGATTTTCCAGCTCGCGAATGTTCCCCGGCCAACGATATTTCTGCAGCGAATTCATCAACTCCCCGGAAAGCATTCGCGCCCGGCAGTTGTATTTGCGGTTGTAGTACTCCAGGAAATATTCCACCAGATCAGGAATATCTCCGCGCCGGTCGCGCAATGGCGGCATGTGCAGGTTCACCACGTTGATTCGATAATACAAATCCTGCCGGAACGTGCCCGTCTCAATTTCCTCTTCCAGCCGCCGGTTGGTCGCGCACACCACCCGTACTTCAACTTTCTTATCTTCCTGCGCTCCGATGCGGCAGAATTGTCCGTCCTGCAACAGCTGCAGTAATTTCGACTGCAGCGCCAGGTCAAGCTCGGAGATCTCATCCAGAAACAGAGTGCCGCGGTGCGCCATCTCCACCCGGCCAGGCTTGGATCCATACGCGCCTGTGAAGGCTCCCTTTTCGTAACCGAACAGCTCGCTTTCGAGCAGCGTGCCTGGAATGGCAGGGCAGTTCACTTTTACATATGGGCCGGTCCGCCATGGAGACAACCCGTGCACCATACGCGCGATAATGTCTTTTCCTGTGCCGCTCTCGCCTTGGATCAGCACTGGCACATTGGCACTGGCCACTTTGTCCATCCGCTGCCGAAGCGCCTGCATGACTTCGGAATGGCCAAACACAATTGCGTCCGGCGGAATCTCACCAATCGAGGTTGCCAGGGAACTGACTGCACCGTTCGAATTAATCGGCATGCTTTCGGATACTCCTTGCGGGTTCTCAGAATTGCACATCGCACGCCAAACCGGGACTAGTCATGAAATACCTCAATCGTGGCGGCATAAGTAATACATTAATAAGCTTGTTAGCTGGCAATCGTAGCGCGGCGGGAATTGCGGTCGAAGACCGGATAGGAACAGTTTTACACGGTAAAAAGGTGGGAAAAGTTTTTCACACGGAAGAACTAAGTTTCCGTTTAGTGGGACGTGGAGATGAATTAATGGGATCGGTCACCGGATGCAGGAACTTCAACCCGACCAGCGTGTAACCCTCGGCATGCGTTACCCGCACCGCGCGCGCCCGCAAAGTCCGGGAAGCCTTTGGAAGTGCGCTACTTGCCATCAGCGGCGCACTCGGAATTTCCAGCAGAACCTGCGAGGACAGCGGCAATGCGCGGCGCACCGCCACCAGCGCACCACCCCCTGAAATATTTAAAGAGGTGGCAAACTCGAGGAATTCCTTGCCTTTATCGTCGCGGCTGCGAACGAATACAGGTATTGCCAGCGGCAGACGTGGCCAGTTCCGCTGTTCATTTTCCGGTTTTCCTCGCTTCAAGCGCAGGACCTCGGGTATGTGATTAAGACAGTATTCTTCGCATCTTAGGGGCCAAACTTCGGGTATGACACATACTAAAGCCGGCAATAAACGCCTAATACTCGCCGCTGCGCCTAACTACCGAGTTGCACATGCCAAGAAAAACCTGTGTTTTCTCCATCTGTTCGCCTATAACCCCGGCCTTCACCCGTACAGGTTCAGTGAACTCGGAATGAAAAACTTTGCCCTTTCGTGACTATCGATTTGCGTTTGCCGTTGACACTGGGAAACCCGTGTCTTACGATTTGCTCACAACGCACTCTTAACATCTCGTAACCCTCCCCTTCGTCTGCCAAACCACGAGTTTTCCTGACTATGGGAACCATGCCCGAACATAAGTGTCTCTCGCCGGAGGCCGCGCCTGGCGGCCAGTCTAACGCGGACGCGTCGCCCGTAAAGCCTTCCGATCAGCCTGCTTACGATGATTTGCTCAAGGAAGTCACAGAGCTTCGGGAACGAACTCTGCGCACTACTAACGCCTTGGCCTCAGCCGCGCACGATCTTAAAACTCCCTTAGCCATTTTGAACGGTTACGTCGAACTGCTGCAAAGTGAAAAGCTGGGGTCCCTGAATGAGCGTCAGCGCCAGATCCTGGCCGACATGCGCTCCAGCGGCCAGCGCCTGCAGCAATTCATCCAGGACTTCCTGAGCTACAGCTCGCTTGAAACCGGCGAGATTAAAATGCGTTACGAGCAAGGCAATCTCAACGAATGCCTGTCGGAAGTTTGCCGGCTCTGGTCAGTGCGCTTCCAGCAGAAGGGACTCGCGCTTTATTTTCTGGCCAACGACAAGCTTCCGGTATTTGCCTTCGACAGCCCTAAGATCCAGCGCATTATCTCTAATTTGCTTGAGAACTCCTCGAAGTTCACGCCCACCGGCGGCACGGTCTGGCTGCATGCTGAACCTTACATGTGGGAGCGCAGAACTGCGGCTGCTTCCGGCGTAGCCAGCGAACGCCGCCGTCGCGATGACCGGATTCCCAACTCGGTGAAGGTCAGCGTCTCCGACACCGGGCCCGGAATTCCTGCCGAATATCACATTGAAGTGTTCGACGATTTCTTTCGGCTTCCGCAGACCGAAGACAAAGAAGGCATGGGACTTGGTCTGGCGATCGCACGCCGCCTGATTGGGGGCATGGGCGGAAAAATCTGGGTGGAAAGCGAAGTGGGGGCAGGCTGCAAGTTTTCTTTTATCGTGCCGCTTAAACCCGCTTCCAACCCTAACAAAGGAAAAACTAAATGAGCAACACGGCCAACATCCTGCTGGTCGATGACGAACCCGGCATGCAGCGTTACATCAAAACGCTGCTCGAAGTGGATGACTACAAAGTCGAAACCGCTTCCACCGGAGAAGAAGCCCTGGAGCGCGTGCAGAAAGGCCTTCAGCCCGACCTGGTATTGCTTGACGTTCTGATGCCGGGCATTGACGGCCTGCAGACTCTGGAACAATTGCGTGAAATGCGTCCCGGCATGAAAGTCGTCATGCTCTCCTGCGTCAGTGATACCCGCAAAGTTGTCCAGGCCATCCGCCTGGGCGCTCATGATTATCTGACCAAGCCGTTTCAGAAGGCCGAACTCGACACCGTCATTGACCAATGCCTGGGAGTGAATAAGCAGAATTATCCGGGCGATGTCGAAGAACTCTATGATGATGTCTTCTTCGTTGCCGCCAGTCCCGCCATGCGCAAGATCCGTTCGCAAGCGGCGCTGGTTGCCAACGTCGATATACCGGTCCTGATGCTGGGTGAAAGCGGCACCGGCAAAGAAGTCGTGGCCCGACTTATTCACAAGCTGTCGCCGCGCGCGCACCGTACATTTCTGAAAGTAAATTGCGCTGCCGTTCCGGCTGACCTGCTCGAAAGCGAACTGTTCGGATACGAAGCCGGCGCCTTCACCGGGGCAACTCATCCCAAGCCTGGAAAATTTGAGCTTTGCAACAAAGGCACGATTCTGCTGGATGAAATCGGAGAGATGCCTCCGCTCTTGCAAGCCAAATTGCTGCACGTGCTTCAGGACCAGCAATTCTCGCGTCTCGGCAGCCGATCTGTGATCAAAGTCGACGTCCGCATTCTGGCCGCCACCAACATCAACATTCCGGAAGCCATTGCCAACAAGCAGCTGCGCGAAGATCTCTACTACCGCCTGAACGCTTTCATGCTGCAACTGCCCCCGCTTCGCGAGCGCAAGGAAGAAATTCCCATCCTGCTCAAGCACTTCATGTCGCGTATGTCGGAACAATACGCGCGTCCGCCGCTTCCACTTTCGCAGGCGCTGTTGCAGGCTTGCCTGGAATACGCCTGGCCGGGAAATCTTCGCGAGTTGAACAACTTCGTGAAGCGTTACCTGGTGCTGGGCGACGAAAAGCTCGCCGTTCAGGAATTGCAGCCCAAGCATGACGGCAGCGGCCCGCGTGCCGACTCTTCTTCGCCCACCAGCGAAGGCGGGGGCGGATTGAAGTCGCTCGCCCGGAGCGCCAAAGACGAAGCTGAAGCCGAAGCCATAAAGCAGGCCCTCAACCAGACCAACTGGAACCGCAAGCAGGCCGCGGCATTGCTCAAGATCAGCTACAAAGCGCTGCTCTATAAGATTCGCCAGTACGGCATCGCGCAAACTTCCACCAGCCACCACAAGCTCTCAGCCGGGGCGTAGAGGCAATCAGACTTATAAGCCCGCTAATTACGCTTAGGTCACGAAACTCGGATGAAGTATCTTCGGATTGCACTACAGACCATCGGCGCAGCATCATTGCTGGCTGTGCTCGGTCTGGGTTCCTAGGCTTGGTAAGTAATTCGCGGGATAAGGTTAACAAGTCGAGCCGCAAAGACGTCCTGTTCATTCTGAACTGGGGTGGCCTATCGACGACCCAGGATTTCAAAATTGTTTCCAGCTACGAATGCGATCCCCAGAAAAAAATGATCTATTACGTAAGCTACAAGACATAGCGGCAAAAATTCCATGGGACCAAATCGTAACGCTCAATTCGGCTTGAACACCCCGCACCGGGCGTTCACCGAGAAGCTTCGCCCGACCTGGCGAGGATCGCACTTGCTCTGTCAATAAAAGTTTTTGCTTCCGCCTCACGTGATATTTTCCTGAGCAGTAGCCCGTAATTCTCCAGAGCAACAGCCATCGGAGCTTCATCCTTGAAGTGTGATTGTTCAAGAATCCTGATTACACGTTTGTAAACCGGCTCCGCCTGCTCATATTTCCCTTGCTGCGAGTAGCAGGTAGCAAGTTCGCTCAATTTTTCAGCTACCTGCGGTTGATCAGGTCCAAATTGCCTTTCTTCCAGTGTGACCGCCTTTTTGAAAAGGCTCTGCGCGTCATCTGACTTTTGTTCCGAGCAATAGAGTTTTGCCAATTTACTGTTCGCATCCGCGAGTTTTGTCTGCGTACCTGGAAGATTCTGGGCTAAAGCACGAAAAAAATCTTCCTTATTGGGCTTTGTAGGTGCCGAACCGGATGTGTACTTCTCTCGTATCGCAATCACTTTCTGATATGCAGCTTCTGCCTGGGAATATTTGTGATTGCGCGCAAAAAGGTCTCCAACCCTGTCGGAAAGCATGGCCGCAACTTCCAGCTGTTGCAGCTCATCTGACGCATCTCTCGGCTTGTGAGCCTTCAATGCCTCATCCAAGGAGGTTAGGGAACGTTGTGCGAGTCTCTCGGCCTCCTCGCTCTTCGCTTGCGCATCGCAGGCCTCCGCTGTCCTGATCAACGCCACTGAAATTCGGGCATCTTTGTGCCAGTGTTTCTCCGCCAGACCGAGCGCATTCCGGTAATTACTTTCAGCCTCAATGTATTCGTGCTTATTCATCGCCGCGGTGCCTGCGTCAATAGAGCGGCGCCATTCAGCATCCTGGCAAATCGCGTTACTGCCCAGCACGAGGAGAGTCGCGCCAAGAATACGAATAAGCGCTGCAGCAAAAAGCTTGCTCATATTATTCCGGTTACGCCTGCCACCTCAGCTCGCTTTCGGCCGCGAGTCCAGACCGAAATGCCGCTCCAGGCTCTTGTACCAGGTCTCATCATCGCTGGCATTCAGGTCCACCCATTGCTCATCCGTCATTTGAGCTCGCCAGTCGAGGAATGGAACCGCATCCGGCCCCACCAGATGTCGCAGCTGCCAGGTACCGCTCTCCACGATTTCCAGGATCTTCCCACCCACCAATGACGGGTGCACCGGATTCTTCAGTGAAGCCGCGAACATGGAAGAGAAGTGCTCGCGCTGTCGATACGGAGAAGCAGAGCCGCGATCTTCGATCCTGCGCGCCATCGCGGTATCGATGATGCCAGGTTCAACGATCAGCACCCGCACATTGAAGGTCTTCATCTCTCCCGCCAGCGCTTCGCTCAACGCTTCCAGAGCCCATTTTGAGGCCGTGTAGGGCGCCATCGGCGGACTCGTAATTCGCCCCGCAACCGACGACACGTTCACGATGCAGCCGCTCCGCCGCTGTCGCATGCCGGGCACCACTGCCTGGATGCATCGCAGAGCGCCAAAGTAATTGGTCTCCATCACCGCCCGAAAGTCCGGCAACGGTAATTCTTCCACCGAGCCCACCCGCTCCACGCCGGCGTTGTTGACCAGCACGTCAATCTGACCGTGATCTTTTTCAATCTGCGCAATGCCCTTGCTCACCGATTCATCGGAATCCACATCCATAGTAGAAACTACAATCGGCAGCTTTTCCTTGGCAGCAGTTTCCGCTAATTGTGGAGCCTGCGCCGGATTGCGCATGGTGGCGTACACCTTGTGCCTGGCTCGCGCAAAAGCCAGCGCCGCCTGAAGTCCAATACCCTTGCTTGTTCCAGTGATCAAGATCGACGCCATGTTTGAACTCCCGGGACGTTGAGGAAAAATTGAAATCGGAACTGCGCAGTCACTTTCGGCGGCTTGAAGATATCAGACTGGCTGAAGCCATACAAGCGCCCGAGACCGTATCGCGGTCGACCGACTCTCCGCCATACGGTGAATACTCGATACTCGCAAATCGGATTCCAGGCAGCCGCCCGCCCAAGAGCTTCTCGCTGGGAAGAACCTTTTTTTGACAGTAGCCGCGCCAGCGCCTATAGTCAGCCGACGCACAAGCAACAGAACGCCCGGCCACCGTTTTAAATCTCTACTAAGGAAAAGAGGGTTATGAGAACAACTTGGATGTGGTGTGTCATCGCTTTACTGTCCATCGGGAACACAGCTTGGTCGCAAGGCAAAATGTCGAGCAGTGAAACAGAGAAGGCGGTCGCAGCTTTGGAACAACAGTGGCTTAAGGCCCAAAAAACCAATAATCCTGATTTGGTGGCTCCTCTGCTGTCGGACAAGATCATCGGTACAAGCAACGATGGAAAAGTAAGCAACAAGGCCGAGATGCTGGCCGATGCGAAAGCCACCAAGTACGAAAGCATGGAGTATGAAAACGTGAAAGTTACGGTATTTGGCGATACCGCGATCGCGACCGGAAGCGCCCGAAGTAAAGGCACGGATGCATCGGGCAAGCCGATGGATAATCACGAACAATGGACAGATACCTGGGTAAAAATGCCGGGTGGAAAGTGGCAGTGTGTGGCAAGTCACGCATCGAGCATAAAAATGTAAGCAATACCACGCGATGATCGAAGCAGCCGCCCCGAGCTTTTGGCGGCTTTTCTTTTTGCTATGCGAAGGT
>Ga0136846_1226809_pt1 | contig 12855 bp, 11 predicted proteins | sample HopSoiMetagenom2_FD_96841 | JGI IMG/M metagenome (GOLD analysis project Ga0136846, IMG submission 96841) | Grasslands soil microbial communities from Hopland, California, USA - 2 Assembly 2016 (version 4) | ecosystem: Environmental > Terrestrial > Soil > Grasslands | place: USA: Hopland...
AAATAACCCGTGGGGTTATTAGGATTGCAAATAAGAATGGCTTTGGTTTTGGGCGTCACCAGTGCTGAAAATGCAGAAATAGGCGGCAAGGCAAAACCTTTATCTATATGTGAGGTTACAGGTACTACTTTAATGCCTGCAGCTACGGCAAATCCATTGTAATTGGCATAGAAGGGTTCCGGAATAATCACTTCGTCCCCCGCATCCAGGCAGCTCATAAAGCCAAATAATATGGCTTCAGACCCACCGGTTGTTACAATGATCTGGGTATGGTCTACTTCAATCCCGTTCTTTTTATAATACTGTACCAGTTTGCGGCGATAGCTTTCATTACCGGCGCTGTGGCTATATTCGAGTACTTTAAAATCGGCAGTACGAACGGCATCCAGGATCGGCTCCGGCGTTTCAATATCAGGCTGGCCGATATTCAGGTGATATACTTTTGTGCCCCGCTTTTTAGCTCCTTCGGCGAATGGCACCAGTTTACGTATGGGTGATGGCGGCATCAATTGGCCGCGACTACTAAGTGTTAGCATTTCGCAAATATAGGGTACTGGTTTTATGTTCAAAATGCTTTGTTTCTGGTTGAGAATGTGGTATTTACACAAAATACTGTTCTGGTAGACTGGTTCATTTAATGTATGATGAAAGTCAACGGATTACATCCAGCACAAACAAGCATAGCGAACAATGGGTTTGAAAAAAAAATCCTCACAGCTTTCGCCGTGAGGACCAGTTATTTTATCGATTATTACTTTTCTACTTCAGAAGAATTACCCTTTTTTGGTTGCTTTTTCTTTTTCGAAATTAGCGTAGTCTTCAGCTTTCAGCACTTCGCCAGTAATTTTCAATTCCAAAGGTTGGTCTACCCCGGCTACTTTTACATATATGGTTTTATTAAAGGGGCCGGCGGCCGCCGCATTGAAACCGGCAGTGATTTTATCTTCTTTACCTTTTGCAATGGGAGCTTCTGGTTTTACGGGAGTTGTGCAACCGCAAGAAGCAGTAGCTGATTCAATAACTACGGGTTTATCTGTAATATTAGAGAATGCGAATGAATATGTAACGGGTACGCCTTGTTTGATTTTTCCAAAGTCGTGATTTACATCCTTAAACTTAACATAGCTATCCGCCTTTTTAACAGTTGCAGGCGCAGCAGTCTGAGCAAATACACCAGCAGTTAAGATCAATGCTGCAAATGCTAATACGAAACTTTTCATGTGTTTATGTTTTAATTGTTTTTCAATAATGATAAAGACGCATTCACCGGTGCTGAGGTTGCTGGACCTTTAAAAACTGTACCTGTAATCGTCAATGTTTTGAATTGGTGATTATTGTATGTAATGGTGATCGTTTTTGTAAACATGCCTTCAGCAGCCGCATTGTAACCTACTTTAATGGTGCTGGGAGCGCCGGGTTGAATGGCGTCTTTGCTCCATTCGGGCGTGGTGCAACCGCAGGATGCCTGTACATTTTCAAGCATCAGGGGTTCTTTACCTATGTTTACCAGCTCAAAGTTATGGGTAACAGGCCTACCTTGTTGAATTTTTCCAAAGTCATAAGAGGTTTCCTTTAACTGAATAACCTCGGCTGGTTTTGTTTCAACAGGCTTTGTATTGGTAGCCGTTTGGGCTTTGGTAACCAGCGTGACTGTTGCCAGGCAAACCAGTAAAAGCAATCTCTTCATACGTACAAATTTTAAGGTTTTTGGTTGGTATTGGCTAAACTACACAATATCCGGCTATTTCCGGGATAAAAAATGGGTCCTTTTTCTATCAATGGGAATAACATCCTCAACCATAACGTGTTCAAAATTACATTTTTAACGAGCTATTGACCAATTAATTTTTTGGCTTGTGACATTTTTTTAACAACCCCTCAAAATGGCATTAGAATTAATACTTTTGTCGCATGGAAAATAGCACTCACAATCAATCGCTTGCCGGCGAGAAGCTGTCTTTCGATAAATTTCGCGAAGAAGTATTAAATGATTACCGCCTGGCCTGCGAAAGCCGGGAGGTCAGTTTACTGGGTCGCAAAGAAGTACTTACCGGTAAAGCCAAGTTTGGCATTTTTGGTGATGGCAAAGAGATAGCGCAAATTGCAGCTTCCAAATTTTTCCAGCCCGGCGATTTCCTGTCGGGTTATTATCGCGATCAAACGTTTGCTTTTGCCACCGGCCAGGCCACCATTGAAGAATTTTTTTCACAACTGTATGCCGATACAGCGAATGACCCCCATAGTGGCGGCAGGCAAATGAATGCCCACTTTGCCACACCCATCATTGATAAGCAGGGGGAATGGCTCGACCTGGTTAACCGCAAAAACATTGCAGCCGGTTTGGCACCTACTGCCGGACAAATGCCGCGTGCATTGGGTATGGCCCTGGCTTCCAAATTATTCCGCCATTCCGATGCACTGAAAGATCTAAACCAATTGAGCAACAATGGTAACGAGATCTGTTTCTGTACTATCGGTGATGCTTCTACATCCGAAGGTCATTTCTGGGAAGCCCTGAATGCCGCCGGCGTTATGCAAATACCATTGGCCGTTTTTGTGTGGGACGATGGGTACGGTATTTCCGTTCCGCGTCGCATGCAAACTATTAAAGGATCAATTTCAGAAGCCATGCGTGGTATGCAACGTAAAGAGAATACCAATGGTTTCGATATTTATAAAGTAAAAGCCTGGGATTATGCAGGTATGTGTGAAGTGTTTGAATCGGCCATCCGCCGCATGCGTGAAACGCATATCCCGGCCCTGTTTCATGTAGAGGAAGTAACCCAGCCGCAAGGCCATTCTACTTCGGGCAGCCACGAACGGTACAAAACACCCGAGCGCCTCGCCTGGGAACGGGAGTGGGATGGAAATAAAAAAATGCGGGAATGGTTGCTCGAAAATACCCTGGCCAGCGAAGATGAGTTGGAAGAAATTGAGAACAAGGCCAAAGAATTGGTGCGGCAAAGCAAAGTGCGGGCCTGGGAAATGTACATTTCACCTTTAAAGCAGTTAGTAGCCAGATGCATGGAAACGCTCGATACGTTGATCGCGCATGGGGCTGATACCACTGGTGAAATCGCTGCTGCTAAAAATACCCTGGCCGCTAACCGCGAGCCATTACGTAAAGATGTTCTTCAGGCTTTACACAAAACTATTCAGGCGGCAGGTGATTCCCATTTGATTGCTGAAGTGAAAGAATTCTATCAGCAATTGAAAAAAGAAGGGTATAAAAATTACGGTAGCTTTTTGTACGATGAAAGCCCGAAGAGCCCGATGAAGATAACTACCACGCCGTTGGAGTTTGCCCATGATTCGCCCAGCATGAACGGGTATGAGATCCTGAATCATTACTTCGATGAACTGTTCACCAGGAACCCCAGGGTGTTGGCCTTCGGGGAGGATGTTGGTAAGATCGGTGATGTGAACCAGGGTTTTTCCGGCTTACAGAATAAATATGGCGAGAACCGCATCTTCGATACTTCTATCCGTGAGTTAACCATCATCGGGCAGGGGATCGGGCTGGCTTATCGCGGTCTGCGTCCCATAGCCGAAATTCAGTACATCGATTATCTGTTGTACGGACTGCAACAATTGAGCGATAATGCTGCTACGTTGTATTGGCGCACCAAAGGCCGCCAGGCTTGTCCGCTCATTGTGCGTACACGTGGTCACCGCCTCGAAGGCATCTGGCACAGCGGTTCACCCATGGGTATGATGTTGCATTCGCTGCGGGGCATGCACATTTGCGTTCCGCGCAACATGGTGCAGGCGGCAGGTATGTACAATACGTTATTATCAGGTAACGATCCCGGTATTGTAGTGGAATGCCTGAACGGTTACCGGTTGAAAGAAAAATTACCAAGCAATATTGTTGATTATAAAGTGGCGCTGGGTGTTCCCGAAGTTATCCGTGAGGGAACTGATATTACGATTGTTTCCTATGGCAGTGTATTGCGCATCATCAGCGAAGCGGCTGATATTCTGGAGAACGCCGATATCAGTTGCGAGATCATCGACGTGCAAACGCTGTTGCCATTCGATGTGAACCATCTTATACTCGACTCATTGAAAAAGACTAATCGCATTGTGTTTGTTGATGAAGACGTACCCGGTGGCGCTGCTGGTTATATGTACAATAAAGTACTGGAAGAACAGGGCGGTTACCGCTGGCTCGATGTGTCGCCCCGCACTATTACCAGTCAGGCGCACAGACCCAGCTACGGCAGCGATGGCGATTACTTCAGCAAACCGAATGTGGAGCAAATTGTTGATGTGATCCAGGAAATGATGGGTGAGTAGGGATGCGGGCGATAACAAAGTCGAAAACAAAATCTTAACAAGCGAATTAAAAACATAATAAAGAGAACTTTTAACTTAGAACCCGGAAATAGAACCGGGTTTTAAGCCCCATGTACCAGATCTTATATAACCCCAAAACAATACCTGTGAAGCTACATTTGTATCAAATTGATGCATTTACCAACCACCTGTTCGGAGGTAACCCGGCTGCTGTAATTCCACTTGAAGAATGGATCAGTGATAGCCTGATGCAGCGACTGGCTATGGAGAATAACCTCAGCGAAACTGTTTTCTTTGTGCCCTCAAAGAAACCGGATGCTGATTTTGAGATCCGTTGGTTTACTCCGGTATCAGAGATCAATCTGTGCGGACATGCCACCCTGGCTTCCGCCTTTGTTTTATACCATGTAATGGGCTACAATTACCCGGCTATCCGTTTTCAGTCAAAAAGCGACATCCTGGTGGTTACCAAAAATTTCGACAAGATCAGTATGGACTTCCCCGCCTGGAAACCGGAACCGCTTGCCGATGTACCGGACGAATTGGCCACTGCCCTGGGTAATATTACCATCACCAGCGTGCACAAGTACCGCGATTACCTGGTTGAAGTAGCCGATGAAAGTATGGTACAACTTTGCCAGCCTGATTTTGCCTTAATGAAAAAGCTGGGTCATAAAGTGATCCTCACAGCCAAAGGAAGCAAGGCTGATTTTGTATCGAGGTTCTTTGCACCAACCGTAGGCGTTGATGAGGATCCGGTAACCGGTTCGGCTCATTCGCAATTGATACCTTACTGGGCAGAAAAACTGGGTAAGAAATCATTGTTCGCCCGGCAGCTCTCGAAACGCGGCGGTGAGTTGTGGTGCGAATACCTGGGCGACCGGGTAAGTATGGCGGGTCAGTGTGTGTTCTTTTTAAAAGGCGAGATTGATTTATAAATATTATTATTTGTGCTAACAGCTACCGAAAAACGATTTGTAAAATATTGGGAAGATCAGCGACAGGGTGGTAAAATAAAATACTGCCTGCTGTATATTATAACAGGTTCGTTTGTCGCCACCCTGGTGCTTTCTTTTTTATCGCTGATGGTGGGAGTGGATCTGCCAAACAACCTTGTGCTGGTCGCTATTGGAAGTTTTTGTATAGTTACCATTGCCACCATATTCAGCTGGTGGTATAATGAAAAAAAATTTAAGAAGATCATTCAACGGGAGATCAGGGAAGGAATGAAGCGGGATGAGTCAATAGACAATGTGCAATAAGCAATAGGCAAATACCCTCCCAAATATTCAATCCAGAAATCTTTCTCTTTCTTCAGAACTGGGTACCCGGCAGGCATCTTTCTTCCCAAACAATTTATAGCGATTGCTGGCAATGAGTTTATACACGCCATCGCGAATAGGCTGGGGTACATAAATGAATACATATAACAATTGCCAGCCACGGCCCAGGTACTTTAACATGCGCAATACAGCCGTTGAACGGGTGTATAAAACATTTCCCTCAATTAACATAAAAGAATGGAACTGGTCGGTAGGCAGGTGATACTTTCGCAGGTATTCCTGGCCGGTTTTTCCCTGCAATGACCCAAAGAGGAATCGCTTTTTCTTATCTCTTTTTAAAAGGAACTGAACGGTTCCGTTGCACAAATTGCATACCCCATCAAAGAGAATAATGTATTTCGATTTGATTCCGGCCATGAGGATCAAAATTAAATAAAAATCATACCGTATCAGATAAAACAAAACCCTCCCGATTCAGCGGGAGGGTTTTAATGCTTTATATATTTCAATGATTACTGCAGGTTATGGAACACCTTCTGCACGTCATCGTCCTGCTCCAGTTTATCAACCAGTTTCAGCACTTCCTGAGCTTGCTCTTCACCCAGTTGCACAGTAGTGCCGGGGATCCATTCTACTTCAGCACTGATAGGTATAATGTTTCTTTCTTCCAGCGCTTTTTGCATATTGCCAAAATCGTTGAAAGCCACCCGGATCACCAGTACAGCTTCCCCGTTTTCGCCGGTGCCTTCACCCATTTCTTCCAAACCGGCATCGATCAGTTCCAGCTCCAGATCGTCCTGGCTCAGGCCTTCGGGTTTCAGTTTGAACACACCCATTTTTTTGAACTGGAAGCTTACGCTGCCGCTGTTACCCAGGGTGCCATTGCCTTTATTGAAAATAGCCTTTAAGTTGGCTACGGTGCGCACGTGGTTATCGGTAGCAGTTTCTACCAGAATGGCCACGCCGTTGGGTCCATATCCTTCGTACAGGATCTCGTCAAAGTTCTCCATTTCCTTACCTGAGGCCCGTTTGATGGCTGCTTCAACACGGTCTTTAGGCATGTTTACGCTCTTGGCGTTCTGAAAACAACGCCGCAGGGCCGGGTTGGTATTGGGATCGGGGCCACCAGCTTTTACAGCAATGGCAATTTCCTTTCCAATACGGGTAAATTGTTTGGCCATCCGGTCCCACCGGGCAAACATCGTGTGTTTACGTACTTCAAATATGCGACCCATATATCAATTTATGGTTTGTTGTTTAAATATTGTTGCGGCTGATTTCTGTTTGTCAGTTTCACTGACCATTCACCAATCGGGGTGCAAAAATAAAATAACTGGCTCACCTGGCCAACATACCTTATTTAAAACGAAGCCCCGACGGTACATCGGGGCTTCGTTTTATAAGGAGATATGAAAAATATCAATTATTTCTTTGCCATTTTTATCCCGAACAGGATCACATGCAGCAAGGCAAAACCCAGGGAGAAATAGAAAATGCCGGCGTCGTCTGGGGTAAGGCTGTGGTGCACGAAGGCAATGATGGCCAACAGTACAGAAAGCGCCAACCCGCAAATACCGCCTATTTTGTTGCCTTCCGGTATGGTAGTGGGGCTATTGGAAGATAAAAAACTATGGCGCACGCTGTAAGCCAGGTAAATATCAAGACCCAGTATCATCCATACGATCAGCCGGATCCAGGTATCGAGTGGTAAGAACACCATCATGAACAAACAGGTAAATACGCCCAGAATAGGAATTAAAGGCACCAATGGTGTTACAAAGGCCCGGGGGGCATTGGGCATTTTTTTGCGCATGATTATCACCCCAATACAAACCAGGATAAAGGCGAACAGGGTGCCGATACTGGTCATTTCACCCACAACCCGGGCCGGTACAAAGGCGGCAAACAGGCTCACAAAAATGAGGAACAGCAAATTGTTTTTGGCCGGCGTGCGAAACTTGGGGTGTACTTCAGAAAATACTTTGGGTAACAGGCCATCTTTACTCATACTAAAGAACACGCGGCTTTGTCCCATCAACATCACCAGTATTACCGACATATATCCAGCCAGAATGGCCAGTACGATGGCTTTGTTCAAGCAGGGATAATCGGCATGTATTACACCATTTGCATCGGCTTTACCCATGTGGTCAATAGCTACGGCAACAAGAGCAATACCATCCTGACCTCTGAATGTGGTATAGCTGGTTACACCCGTCATTACGTGTGCGAACAGGATATACAGAACAGTACAAATGGCCAGTGAACCGAGGATACCCCAGGGCATGTCTTTTTTGGGGTTCTTAGCCTCCTGGGCGGCGGTACTCACCGCATCGAACCCAATATAGGCAAAGAACACAATGGCGGCAGCGCGAATGATACCACTGAAACCAAACTCACCAAAAGTGCCGGTATTTTTAGGAATATAATCTTCGTAGTTGGCGGTATTGATGTATTTCCAACCCAGGAAAATAAAAATTAATACAACAGTTACTTTCAAGGTAACGATGATGGCGTTGATGGTCGCACTTTCCTTGGTTCCTTTTACCAGCAACAAGCTCATCAGTATTACGACAAAAACGGCAGGAACGTTTATAAAACCACCGTCCCAGGGACCTGCGGTCATGGCCACCGGTAGCTCTATATTAAAACCGTGCAGGAATTTGACCAGGTAACGGCTCCAGCTGATACTTACAGTAGCAGCGCCCACTGCATATTCCAGCACCAGGTCCCAGCCAATGATCCAGGCCACAAATTCCCCCATGGTAGCATAAGAATATGTATAAGCACTTCCCGCAACGGGGATCATAGATGAAAATTCTGCATAACATAAACCGGCAAAGGCACAACCCAATGCTGCAACAATGAAGGAGATAGTGATGGCAGGGCCGGCCTGGTTGGCGGCGGCGCCACCGGTAATGGAGAATAGGCCTGCGCCAATGATGGCGCCAATACCCAGGGCTACAAGAGACCCTTTGCCCAGCGTTTTTTTAAGCGAATGTCCACTGGAATCCTTTGCTTCATTCAATAATGAATCCAACGGTTTTTTTACAAATAGACTCATAAGAGCGCGTTAGAGTTTTTTAATGAAAGTATTTCTTTAAATCATGTATAAGGACCGAAAGATAAGGATTTATTAAAATTACTGGCGAAAAGATATCTTAAATACGCTCCACAAAACGGGGCAAAAGATAAAATGATCTAACAAATTGGTTTATACATTTAATATTATATTGCACCCTATTACTTTTAACCGAACTACATGAAGAAAAACCGGCTCACGCTTTATATCCTGATAGCCATGGCTGCGGGTATTATTGTGGGTTATTTGATGCACGAGACAGGAACAGGGCACAAAATAACCTATTCACCTGCTAAAGATTATACGGGCAAAGACGCCATCACGTTGGTTTTGTCGGGGAAAGAGGTAGTGCAGCCGATTGAAGTTGTTAAAGATTCAGCCACCTATCGTGAAACAAAAGCAGCGCCTGGCACCTGGGTGGTAGTGGCCAATACCAACGACGTATATGAAATAGATAAACAGTATACACTTAATAAAATTGAAGTAGGGCCCGCCCATGGCACCGCAACTATAAAAGCCATTCAGTCGTTCAGTGATAATATTAAGTTATTGACTACTATTTTCCTGCGGCTGGTTCAAATGATTATAGCGCCACTTGTATTTTGTACACTGGTGGTGGGCATTGCCAAACTGGGTGATCTGAAAACCGTGGGCCGGGTAGGCGGCAAAGCATTATTGTGGTTTGTTTCCGCTTCATTGGTGAGCCTGCTCATTGGTATGCTCATCGTTAACCTGTCGAAACCAGGGAACGCTATTTCGGGCATGGAAGACGCCGCAGGCGCCAAAGACCTGATTGGTAAAACCCAGGAGTTTTCTTTGGCTAAATTTGTGGAGCACGTATTTCCGAAAAGCGTGATAGAGGCTATGTCTTCCAATGAAATACTGCAGATCGTGATCTTCAGTATTTTTTTTGGTGTGGCTATGTCGGCGCTGGGGGATATTACCAAACCGGTGGTAAAAGCGCTGGATGCCGTGGCGCACGTAATTTTAAAAATGGTGGGGTATGTAATGAACTTTGCTCCTCTTGGGGTGTTTGGCGCCATTGCGGCGGTAATTGCCACCAAAGGGCTGGAAGTGTTCATTTTCTATGGCAAATACCTGCTGTTCTTTTTAATAGGAATTATTTTATTGTGGACGGTTTTATTATCAGTGGGATATTTGATCCTGGGAAAGCGTGTAGGCCATTTGATAAAAAGAATTGCCTCGCCCATGCTGATTGCCTTCAGCACCACCAGCAGTGAGGCCGTTTTTCCCAAACTCACCGAAGAACTGGAACGCTTTGGTTGCAAGGATAAAATTGTTTCCTTCATTTTACCGTTGGGGTATAGTTTCAATCTCGATGGTAGCATGATGTACATGACCTTTGCCAGTTTGGCCATTGCACAGGCTTCGGGTGTCCATCTTGATCTGGGGACGCAGTTTACGATGTTGATCGTTTTGATGTTGACGAGCAAAGGAATTGCCGGTGTGCCGCGCGCATCGCTGGTGGTAGTAACGGCAACCTGCGCCATGTTTAAAATACCACCGGAAGGTGTAGCATTAATATTACCGATCGATCATTTTTGCGATATGTTCCGTACCATGACGAATGTAGTCGGTAATGCACTGGCAACAACAGTGGTTAGCAAATGGGAGGGAGAACTGAAGCCTGAAATAGTACAGGCAGAACCAGTATTGATAAAAGATTAAGCGAAAACAAATAACCTTTTTCATTAAATTTTTTATGTTAAAACGACTGATATTTTTATTGTTGACTGTGTTGACTGTATCCGTAGCCATGGCGCAGCAACAAATAAGAATTCAATGTACCAATCAGTACGAAATGCCAGTTAGTAAGATAACCGTATCCGCTGGCGGCCAGACTGCAGACTATACAACTGATATAAAGGGTTTCACAACCATTACAGTAAACCCGGCCGAGACAATTACCATTACCAGTCCGTATCACGATGTGCTTACAGTGCCAGCCGGTACTTTAAAAAACGACGGCGTAATTACCCTGCATAAATCATTTACCTGGAAAGACCTGCTGAACCCTATGTTCTATATAGTGTACGGCGGTTTTTTCCTGTTGCTGTTTATTGTATTTGCCGAAACCGGTTTATTTGTCGGCTTCTTTTTACCGGGCGACAGCTTATTGTTTGTGGCCGGTATTTACAGCGCTAACCTGGCGAATGACCTGTTTAAAAAAATAGGTATGGGCGGCGTACGGTACGAAGCGCTCGATCTTTTTGTATTGGTCGCATTGATCTCACTCGCAGGTATCCTAGGCAATACCATAGGTTACTGGACAGGTAAAAAGATTGGTCCAACCATGTTCCACTGGCGCGACCGGTTCCTGTTCAAGAAAAAGTATTTGTATGATGCGCATGAGTTTTATGAAAAGCATGGTGGCGGCGCTATTGTATTTGCGCGTTTCCTGCCCATTATCAGAACCTTTGCGCCTATTGTGGCCGGTATTGTTGATATGGATAAAAAGAAGTTTTCCATCTTCAACATGATAGGCTGTGTTGCCTGGGTGTTCAGTATGATCATTGCCGGGCACTTTCTGCAAAAATGGATCTTCACCCAATTTAATTTTGATCTAAAGAAACACCTCGAACTGATAGTACTGGGTATTGTGATCGTAACAACTGCGCCTGTACTGATAAAACTATTATCCGGAAAAAAGAAGGTTTCTCAACCGCCAATTAAATAATCCTATGCAAGCAAAACCAGCATCTGTTTTTGGCCTGGCAGTATTTGTAGCTGCGCTGGGCTACTTTGTAGATATTTATGATCTGTTACTCTTCAGTATTATCCGGGTTCCTTCATTAAAGGACCTGGGTTTAACCCCGGACCAAATTGCTTCAGACGGTCTGTTCATTATCAATATCCAAATGGCCGGTTTGCTGATCGGTGGCATTTTGTGGGGTATCCTGGGTGATAAGAAAGGAAGATTGAAAGTATTATTCGCTTCCATCATTATATATTCACTGGGTAATATTGCCAACGGCTTTGTACATACGGTAAATCAGTATGCAGCCGTTCGTTTTTTAACTGGTGTGGGCCTGGCAGGTGAATTGGGCGCCGGTATTACCCTGGTAAGTGAACTGTTGCCCAAAGAAAAAAGAGGTATAGGTACCTCCCTGGTAGCCGGTGTTGGATTGACCGGTGCCGTGGTTGCTTTCTTTTTTAAACAAAACTTTCATTGGCGCACCTGCTATTTCATCGGCGGTGGCCTGGGCTTTTTGTTGCTGATGTTGCGGGTAGGTGTACTGGAGTCAGGCATGTTCAAGGATATTCAGCACAGCCATGTAAAGAAGGGGAATTTTTTCATGTTGCTGAACAATGGCAAACGGTTAAAAAAATACCTGTGTAGTATTTTGATCGGATTGCCTACCTGGTATGTGATCGGCATCCTGGTTAGCTTCTCAAAAGAGTTTGGGGAGAAAATGGGGGTTGTAGGCGCTGTTGACCCTGGTAAAGCTGTAATGTTTGCTTATGCCGCTATCTCAATCGGTGACATTGCCGTTGGTTTTGTAAGCCAGGCGTTAAGAAGCCGTAAAAAGGCCTTGTATATTTTTTACGGAATTACGGCTATTGGCATTGTGTGGTTCTTTAATTTAAGTGGCCAATCGGTGAACAGTCTGTATGCCGCCAGCGCGGTGTTAGGCTTTGGAACAGGTTTCTGGGCCATCTTTGTTACCATGGCTGCCGAGCAATTCGGCACCAACATCCGGGCCACTGCTGCTACCACCGTGCCCAATATGGTGCGGGGCGCATTGATCCTGATCTCCCTTTTGTTCACCTCGCTGCAGGCTTCAGCCGGCTATGTAAAAAGCGGGTTGATCACCGGTATAGTAGCTATGGTTATCGGGCTGGGTGCTGCTATTTTAACTGAAGAAACGTTTCATAAAGATCTTAACTACGTTGAGGAGTGATCGGGGATTGAAGTATGAAAATTCTTATCATCAGATTTAGTTCCATTGGGGACATTGTTTTAACAACGCCTGTTGTCCGTTGCCTGAAAAAACAGTTGCCGGAGGCAGAGGTGCATTATCTTACCAAAGCCAGCTTCAGGGCGGTGTTGGAAGCAAATCCCTACATCGATAAAATTCATTACCTGCAGGACGACCTGCAGGTAATTATTCCGGCCTTACAGGCCGAGAATTTTGATTATGTGATCGATCTGCATCACAACCTGCGCAC
>Ga0136846_1233675_pt1 | contig 12854 bp, 12 predicted proteins | sample HopSoiMetagenom2_FD_96841 | JGI IMG/M metagenome (GOLD analysis project Ga0136846, IMG submission 96841) | Grasslands soil microbial communities from Hopland, California, USA - 2 Assembly 2016 (version 4) | ecosystem: Environmental > Terrestrial > Soil > Grasslands | place: USA: Hopland...
CCGAAGCCGGTAACCCCGATGTGACCGATGGAGAGCCACCGCTCGAGCTTGTGGTGTCCGGTACGGTGAAAGAGATAACTTAAGCCAACCGATGTCATGGTGCCGGCGGCTTCCAGGCTGGCGAAGCCGGCGGAGTTGTTGACCACATCATCAGGTAAAAGGATTTCTTCGCGTCCGCGGGCCTGCATGTTGCGGGTGGAAGCGTAATCGAGGCCGCGAGATACGGCGACGCTGGAGAAGAGTAGTACGTTATTGCGATCCCAGAAACGATGAGCTTCGGGCGCCGGTGCATTTTCAGGCGTAGTTGTTTGCTGTGCGGAGGCGGTGAGAATCGATGCCCAAAGCAGGAAGCCAGTGGCCAGCAAGCGCATGCGTCATTCTATCTGCAAGGGTCAGGGCGCCGATCGAACTCTGTACACTTATAATTGTTGATTCATTTTCAGGAGGGGTTGAATGCCGGCTTCTTATAACGGCGCGGCGGTGCCGAGCAATGGCGCTGTGATTGGATACAAGGAGGGGAAGTACGCTGTTCCCGACAACCCTCTAATTCCGTTCATTGAGGGCGACGGGACCGGCCGCGACATCTGGAAGGCTTCGGTGCGTGTATTCGATGCGGGGGTAGAGAAGGCTTACAACGGCAAACGCCGAGTGGTGTGGTACGAGGTTTTTGCGGGAGAGAAATCGAAAGCTAAATTCAACACCTGGCTTCCGGATGAGACGGTGAACGCCATTCGCGACTTGCGGGTCGCGATCAAAGGCCCTCTGACCACGCCGGTTGGCGGCGGCATCCGCTCGCTCAATGTCACGCTTCGCCAGGTTCTTGATCTATATTCGTGCGTTCGTCCGGTCAGGTACTACCAGGGGACACCATCGCCGGTGAAGCATCCCGAGCGAATGGATATTGTTATCTTCCGCGAAAACACCGAAGACGTTTATGCCGGAGTTGAGTGGGAGGAAGGAACGCCCGAAGCCAGGCGCCTGATCGAGTTCTTAAACAAAGACATGCTGAAGGGCGGCAAGAAGCAGATTCGACTGGATTCAGGCGTCGGCATCAAGCCGATCTCAATCACCGGGACCAAGCGCCTGGTGCGAATGGCCATTGAGTACGCGCTTGAGAACGGCCGCAAGACGGTCACGCTGGTGCATAAAGGCAACATCCAGAAATTTACCGAGGGTGCATTTCGCAAATGGGGTTACGAGGTGGCCATCGAGGCCTTTCGCGGTCAGGTCGTTACCGAGCGCGAGAGCTGGATTCTGGACAACAAAGACAAGAATCCGAATATGACGGTCGAGCAGAATGCAGCTGCAGTTGAGCCGGGCATGGAGTTCGCTCCAGAGGAGTTCCGCAAGTCGGTGTACGCGGAGGTGAAATCAGTTCTCGATACCATCTACGCAAGTCACGGTCGCGGCACCTGGAAGAAGAAGTTGATGATCAACGACCGGATTGCTGATTCCATCTTCCAGCAGGTGGTCACGCGGCCGGAGGAGTATTCCGTGCTGGCGACGCCGAACTTGAATGGCGACTATATCTCTGATGCATGTGCAGCGCAGGTTGGCGGACTTGGCATTGCGCCAGGCGCGAACATCGGCGACGGATACGCGATTTTTGAAGCTACCCATGGCACTGCGCCCAAGTACGCTGACAAAGACGTAATCAATCCGGGATCGGTGATTCTTTCGGGCGTGATGATGTTCCGTTTTCTCGGTTGGACCGAAGCGGCTGACCTGATTGAACACGGGATGGAGCGGACTATCGAGCAGAAGAAAGTCACCTATGACTTTGAGCGCCTTATGGAAGGCGCGACCAAAGTCCGGACCAGCGAATTCGCCGATTACATCATTCAGAATATGGGCGCGGCGGTGATGAGCGCGGTGTAGTTTTCCTTCGTGCAGGTGCCCTTCGTAGTTTTAATTTTGGAAAGGAATTATTAATGCGGAAGAAAGTCTCTATTGTGGGTTCGGGCAATGTGGGCGCGACTGCTGCGCACTGGATCGCCTCGAAAGAACTTGCCGACGTGGTGCTGATCGACATTATTGAAGGCGTGCCCCAGGGCAAGGCCCTCGATCTGCTGGAAGCCATGCCAATCGAAAAGCGCGACTCGCATGTGCTGGGCACCAACGACTACGCCGACACCGCGAATTCCGAGATCGTGGTAATTACGGCCGGAATTCCCCGCAAGCCCGGCATGAGCCGCGACGATCTGCTCAACACCAATTACAAGATCATGAGCGATGTGGTATCGAAAGCGATCCAGCATTCGCCGGACTGCATTCTGATTGTTGTGTCGAATCCGCTCGATGCCATGGCACAGGCCGCGTACAAGCTCAGCAAATTTCCCCGCGAGCGCGTTATCGGTATGGCCGGTGTGCTGGATTCAGCGCGTTTCCGTACATTTATAGCCGAAGAATTGAACGTCAGCGTGGAAAACGTGACTGCGTTCGTGCTGGGAGGACATGGAGATACCATGGTTCCGCTGACGCGTTATTCAACCGTGGCCGGAATTCCGGTCACGGAATTGATGGAACCAAAAAGACTGGAAAGCCTGGTGCAGCGCACGCGCGATGGTGGGGCAGAGATCGTGAAGTATCTGAAAACGGGTTCGGCTTACTATGCGCCCTCGGCAGCGGTAGCCGAGATGGTCGAGGCGATTCTGAAAGACAAGAAGAAAATTCTGCCCTGCGCCGCTTACCTGGATGGCGAGTACGGAATTAAGGGCCTCTACGTGGGCGTGCCGGTGAAGCTGGGCGCGAAGGGCATAGAGCAAATCATGGAGATTAAGCTGACGTCAGAAGAGAAGGCAGCTCTGAACAAAAGTGCCGATGCAGTAAAGGAACTAGTAGCAGTGATTGGAGTGTAGACCGAACGGCCCGGGAGAAAGCCGTGCCCTCGATAAAAAATCAACTGTGACCATGGTCGTTGACCATAGTACAATCTGACTGTATGAAAGAAGTCGCCATCTCCGAGTTCAAGGCCAAGTGCCTGGGCATCCTGGAAGAAGTCCGCAAGACGCGAAAGCCGATCCGCATTACCCGCTTCGGTGAGCCGGTGGCTGATGTTGTACCACCTGCGCCGAAGCCGCGGCCCAAGAGTTGGTTAGGCTCAATGGCTGGATCGGTCGAAATTGTGGGCGATATTGTCGGTCCTATCGGAAGCTTCGACGACTGGGATGCATTTCGGGAATGAAGCTGCTGCTGGATACGCACATCTGGATATGGAGTGTGAGCGATTTCGGCCGCCTATCTCGGCGGGTCGCAAAGGAACTAGATAGTCCACGGAATGAGATCTGGTTATCTCCAATCAGTATCTGGGAAGCGATGTATCTCCATCGCAAGGGGCGCCTGAAGGTAAAAGAAGGTTTTTCGACTTGGCTGAAGAGAGCGCTAACGATTTTTTCGTTCACTGAGGCGCCGTTCACATTCGATGTTGCAGAGGCGATCGCCACCATCAGCTTGACGCAGGCTGATCCCGCTGATCTGTTCCTGGCTGGGTCAGCAAAAGCGTTCGGTTTGACTCTGGTCACTTCAGATCGCAACCTGATTCGAGCCAAAGAAATTTCGGTCCTGGAAAACTGAAGACCTAAACTTTCTCAATCACCACAGACTGCAGTACCACATCTTTCTTTGGCTTGTCCTGTGCTCCGCGCGGAAGGTTGGCGATTTTGTCCGCGATATCCTGGCCTTCGATAACTTCGCCGAAAATCGTGTGATTGCCGGTGAGCCACGTGGTCGGCGCAACCGTGATGAAGAACTGCGAACCGTTTGTGTTCGGCCCGGAATTGGCCATGGCAAGCTTTCCGGGTTTATCGAACTTATGAGGTGAGCCCTTGGTTTCATCCTCGAATTTGTAGCCGGGGCCACCCATGCCGTTGCCTGCTGGATCTCCACCCTGGATCATGAAATTGGGAATCACGCGATGGAAAATCGTTCCATCATAAAGACGGTCTTTGCTTTTCTTGCCGCTGGAAGGATGCGTCCAGTCGCGTTTGCCTTCAGCCAGGTCGATGAAATTGCTCACCGTCCTGGGAGCCTCTTTTTCAAAAAGACGACAGACGATGGTTCCTTCCGTCGTGTTGAAGGTTGCGTAAGTGCCGGGTTGGCGGGCCATGAAGTCCTTTCAGAATTGGGTTCTTTTCATGATAGCGAAGCTGCGCTTGGCTGGACAGCCGAGGGCGGCTGTCGCTAGGTGTGTGGGGCAGATTTCTTCGGAGCCGCACTGGGCTTTGCTGCCGGGTTTGCCGGCGCGGCGCCGCTTTTCACGATTGTAATGTGATTAATCTTTACCGGGCGATAGGGCCGGTCATTGCTGTCGCGGCCCATACGCGCGATCTGCTTGACCAGCGCAACCGTGGGGTCGTCGCATTGTCCAAAAATTGTGTAGTTGCCGTTCAGGCTCGGATACGGGACCTCGGTGATAAAGAACTGCGAGCCGTTGGTGTTCGGACCGGAGTTGGCGTATGCGAGGCGGCCGGGGCGGTCGAACTTCAGGTCGGGCGAACTCTCGTTCTTGAACATGAAGCCGACATCTCCGGAGCCGCTGCCTGCGGGATCGCCGCCCTGAATCATGAAATTCGGAATCACGCGATGAAAAATAGTGCCATCGTAGAGCGGAACGCCGTGCTTTTTAGTGTGCGACACCGGATTCGTCCAGTCTTTACTGCCATCGGCGAGCCCTATAAAGTTGGCGACACCTACGGGAGCTTTATCCGGAAAAAGCTTGCAGTTCATCTTCCCGGCGGTAGTGTCGATAATGGCCGTTGGGCCGGAAGCAGTGGTCCCGATGCCCGCCGGTTTGTGGGCGGGAGCGGATTTCTTAGGCGGCGTTGTTTGCGACCAGAGGCTTACGGTCACGATCGCAATAACGAATGCGGCGTTGCGCATGTTCGGCATCATCTCTCCTCGAAAGCTGACATCAATGTGCTTTCATCTCATTACTTACGCGCTCCACTTCGGCGAACACACGCAGAGTATTGCCGCCGAGAATTTTGCGAATATCGTCAGCGCTGTAGCCACGGTCGAGCAGCGCCTGGGTGATCCTGGGCAGATCAGCAGCGGAATCGATGCCTTGCGGCGTCGCGCCACTGACGCCATCAAAGTCTGATCCCAGGCCGACGTGGTCAACCCCAGCAACCTTTGCAATGTGGTCAATGTGATCGATCAGTGACTTGAGGGGTGGGCGCGGGATCTTTGCGGACCACTCGCGTTGCAAGCGATCGATCTCGACATAGTTAACCGGCTGTCCTGCCGCTTTACGTGCCGCGATCAGATTATCCACCGCAGCGTCAGCATCTTTTTTCTGAGCTTCGGCGGCCTTGCGATAATCCTCGTCAATGAAGGCAGAGTAAAAATTCACCTGTACGACGCCACCGTTTTTTGCGACCGCCTTCAGCATATCGTCGGTCATGTTGCGGGGATGATTCGTCAAGGCCCGTGCCGATGAGTGTGAGGCAATTACCGGGGCTCTGGTTACGGCGATCGTATCGTAAAAAGTCTTGTCGGCCACGTGCGAGATGTCCACCATCATGCCCAGGCGATTCATTTCAGCGACAACCTGTTTGCCGAAATCAGTCAAGCCATTGTGATGCTGCACCCCAGGATCGTCAATGTCTCCGGATGAGTCCGCCCATTCATTGGTGTTCGACCACGAGAGCGTCATATAGCGGACGCCCAGCCGATAAAAGTCACGCAGCAGGTGAATGTCGTTCTCGATGGAATGGCCGCCCTCAATGCCCATCAGCGCGGCCAGCTTCTTCTGCTTGTGCGCGCGTCCGATATCGGCGACCGAGAAGGCCATCATCATGCGGTTAGGATGGCGTGCGGCCTGCTGGTATACCGAGTCGATCAGATCGAGCGTGTGTTGGGCATAGTGCGCCTGGTTGGTCTTGGGCTCAACCCAGATGGAAAAGAACTCGGCGCCAAGATTACCGGCTCGGATTTTATCCAGGCTGATATGGCCGACATCTTTCGAATCGCTATTGCCGATATCGAAATTTTCGTCGAGAAAACGTTGCGGAGTGTCGGCGTGAGTGTCAACGATGATCGCGGATTGGTGGATCGCCTGAGCGCGAGGAGTGACTTTGATCTGGGAGGATTGCGCGGCTGCGATAACGCAGCTGAGGCCTGCAAAGGTCAGGAATTTGATCATGGTTGAATGGACCCACGATTGTAAATCTTGACCGCTATTGAGGAAAGTGCGTGGCAGGGGCGGCTTTGCGAAGAAACTCAGCGATCTTTGGGGGTCAGAAATCTCAACTGCAAAGGCGGCAAAGAAATCGAAAGACGGAAAGCAAAGTGAAATTATTGCTCGCCCAGGGCCAGCTGTTCGGAGATCTCAGACCGCTCGCTGGGATTTTCGCCGGCCAGCATGCGCGACTCGCGCCAGTCGGTGTATCGACCCGAAACCATGACGTGGAAGACCCACTGGTGCCGCTCTTCCTCAGGCTCGATCAGTCCCATCTGCTTAAGCGGGACCATGTAGCTTTGCACCCATTTGATCTGCTCACGGCTCAGCCCACGGCGTTGAATGTCGACCGTCAGCCCGGCGAGGTGCGACGAAGCGATCTCGCCTTCCGCGGGAGCAGCATTGCGGTTATGGCGGCGTAGTTTCTTCTGAACCTTTACGGTACGTACGGCCGAGTTCACCTGAATCTGTCCATGGAACTGCTTGTAGAAGGCGGTGCTCAAGTCTTCCAGGAATTCCCGGGTCCACGGACGGCAATAGCGGCGATCAGGATCAAGCCGTGGATCAATGCGCAAAGTCTGACTGGGCACGATCTCCACCAGGTCCTGTGAAGCCTTCAACTGCTCCAGTTCGGCGTCATCCTGAATGCGCGGCAACTCCATGCGATCGATTTCAGCATTCTGCTTCAGCAGGGAATCGCGCGACGGGCGGAAGACCGGGTTCCAGTGAATGCGACGAACGCGGGCGTGCTTTCGCGTCGTGCTGCGGCGTGTGCGAGTTGTGCTGCTGGGAAGATAAGCGTGCAGCGAAAATGCCTGGCTGCAGAGCAGAATCAAGCTTACGAAAATGGCAAATCGTTTCACGAAGTGGTTTCTCGAAACTGCCTGTTCCGGGCGCAAATGCGAACAGGCGGGTATTCTAAATCCGAACCGAACAAATTCAATGGCTAATTCGTTTGCTTTGGGGGTTACACCAGAGTTGCCCCCCGATTACCTTTGAATGCAACGTATATTCCTTGAATTGCACATCCGTTGCCAAACGCAAACCGCTGGATTGCCGCTCTGTAAGCGGTAAGTAGCAGATTTTACTGAGTCAATTATTGTGGTAATCGAGTAACCGATTACGCCGGTGACGTTGTGCGCTCACCCGATGACAATTCACGGCAGCCGCTTATTTCCTGAACAAATCGCCAATGGCCTGTTTCATCACCGCACCACCGACTTCCGATATAGAGCGTGTCAGCGGTATATCTTTAGGACAGATCTCCACGCAGTTCTGGGCGTAACCGCATTCCTGGATTCCCCCGTCGCCCATGAGTGCCGCCAGCCGCTCGCGCTTGAGGGCCGAACCTGTCGGATGAGTGTTGAAAAGGCGCACCTGAGAGATGGTCGCCGCACCTACGAAACCTGTGTCTTCATTAAACTGGGGACAGACTTCCATGCAGCAACAACAAGAGATGCAGCGCGAGAGCGGGTAAGCGGCCTCCTGCTCTTCCATTGTCATGCGCGGGCCGGAGCCGAGATCATATGTGCCGTCAATCGGAACCCAGGCTTTGGCGCGCTTGAGATTTTCAAACAGCACGCTGCGATCGACCGCGAGATCGCGAACAATGGGAAACTTTGAAAGCGGCTCGAGCCTGACCGGTTGCTCAAGCTTGTCGATCAGCGCGGAACAAGCCATGCGCGCGGTGCCATTAATGAGCATGGCGCATGAGCCGCACACCTCCTCCAGACAATTTGCGTCGTAAGTGATGGGCGTGGTCGGCTTGCCGTCACGGGTGACCGGATTGCGCGCAATCTCCATCAGCGAGGAGATCACGTTCATCCCGGGATGCCAGGCAAGCGAGAACTCCTCCCAATGGGGGCTGGTGTGGGGCGAGCCCTGGCGGCGAATTTTAAAGAGGACGGATTTGGAGTCAGCCATTGATTTTTGTCACACGTCTGAAGACCTGCCCTGATACTTGGCGCGCTACCTCAATACTTCCTCGGACGCGGCGGAATCAAGCTCACATCCACCGGCTCGAACTCAAACTTCGGCTCGTCTGCATCGGGAGCGAAGCTGGCCTTCGTGGTTTTTAAAAAGTTTTTGTCGTCACGCTCAGGAAAGTCCGGTTTGTAGTGTGCGCCTCGAGATTCGTCGCGCATCGCCGCGCCCTGCGCGATTACGCGGGAGAGCTGCAGCATGTTGTAGAGCTGCCGTGCAAACACCACCGAGGTATTTGCCCACTGGGTTCGATCGCTTAGATTGATGCGCCGGAAGCGCTCCAGAAATTCCACCAGCTTGCCGTCGGTTTCCTGCAGGTTCTTGTTATAACGGATGACGGTGCAGTTCTTGGTCATCAGCTCGCCAAGTTCCTGCCACAGCCGGAACGGATTTTCATCCCCTTCCGACTTCATCAGCATGGCGTTGTTTTCTTCCTGATGCTTACGCTCGGTGTCGAAGTGTCCGTTGGTCGCCGCAGCCGATGTCCCGCGCGCGTATTGAACTGCGGCGGGCCCGGCAATGAAGCCGCCAAAGATGCACGACACCAGCGAATTCGCTCCCAGGCGATTCGCCCCGTGATACTGATATTCGCACTCGCCTGCGGCAAATATTCCCGGAACGTTGGTCGCCTGCTTGAAGTCCACCCACATGCCACCCATGGTGTAGTGCATGCCCGGAAATATTTTCATCGGCGTGTCTCGTGGATCGTCCCCGACGAACTTCTCGTAAATTTCCAGAATACCTTCCAGCTTGCGATCCAGAATCTTCCGGTCAACATGCGTCAGGTCGAGATATACCATCGGCTTGCCATCGATGCCGAGGTTGTGTTCATAAACGACTTTGAATATGGCGCGGGTGGCGACATCGCGCGGAACCAGGTTGCCGTACTTCGGGTACCACTCCTCCAGAAAATACCAGCGCTCGCTTTCAGGAATCGATTTCGGATCGCGCGTATCGCCTGAAGCTTTCGGCACCCATACCCGACCGCCCTCGCCGCGCGCCGATTCCGACATAAGTCGAAGTTTGTCCTCGCCCGGAATTGAGGTTGGGTGCACCTGAATGAACTCGCCGTTGGCGTAATAGCATCCTTGCTGATAGAGCGCTGATTGCGCGGAGCCGGTACACACCACGGAATTCGTGGACTTGCCAAAAATGGCGCCAATGCCGCCGGTTGCAATGATGATGGCGTCGGCGGGGAAGGTTCGCACTTCCATGCTGCGCAAGTCCATAGCGCAGATACCCCGGCAGGCGCGATTTCCATCCAGCACGGCGGAAAGAAATTCCCAGTGCTCGTACTTGGTGACTTTGCCCTCGGATTCGTAGCGCCGCACCTGCTCATCCAGGGCATACAGAAGTTGCTGGCCGGTGGTGGCTCCGGCGAACGCGGTGCGGTTATAGAGCGTGCCTCCGAAGCGGCGAAAATCGAGCAGTCCTTCCGGCGTGCGATTGAAAGGGACGCCCATGCGATCGAGCAAGTCGATAATTCCGGGAGCGGCGTCGCACATCGCTTTCACCGGCGGCTGGTTGGCCAGGAAATCACCGCCGTACACCGTGTCATCGAAGTGCTGCCAGGTTGAATCGCCTTCACCCTTCAAGTTTTTGGCGGCGTTAATACCGCCTTGAGCGCAGACCGAATGCGAGCGTTTCACGGGGACGATCGAAAAGAGATCGACGTGGCCGCCCATCTCGGCGATCTTGATGACTGCGGCAAGTCCCGCCAGCCCGCCGCCTACCACGATGATGTTTGGAGAGGTTGCCATGAGCTTATTTTGTCGCGCTCGGCGGCTCGGCTTCGACCGCGCGAGCTCCATCCGGGTCCGTAGGCTGTTGCGGACGTGAACGGAACGCTGTCAGGCTCGCAAGCCCTGCGCCGGTCATTACAAAGAAGAAAGCCAGGCACAACACCAGCAGCCGCTTTTGCGCCTTTTGGCCGGTAATAATGCCCCACTTCGCGCAAAACAGCCAGATGCCGTACGCGAAGTGCCACGAGGCGGCTATCAATCCGGCCACGTAGAACAGGAACAAGCCGGTATGAAAAACTTCTGCCTGAACCTTGCCGAATGCCGCCCCTGGAAATAAATGCAGATCAATTCCGCTGAAGCGCATGGTCCAGGTATGCCAGAGGATGTAGGCAAACGCGATGATGCCAGTCCAGCGCTGCGCGGAATACATCCAGTTGCCCGTCCAGGGATAATCGGTGACATTCGACTCGCCGCGCCACCAGATGTAGAAGCCGTACAACGAATGAAACAGGATGGGCAGCCAGATGCCGAACAGTTCAAGCACAGTTACGAATGGCAGTCCGCCAAGAAAACGAACCTGACGAGCGTAGGCGGCCGGTCCGCCAGTGGCGGTAGCGTTCGAGATCAGGATGTGTTCGAACAAAAATGCGCCGACGGGGATAATCCCGCTGAGCGAGTGTAACCGGCGCAGCAGAAAGGAGTGCCCCTGACCTGCGCGCAAAGGGCCTACTCCGGCTTGAACTTTGGCAGGAACGGCAGGAGTTGTAGTCGATGCCACCGCGATTACCTTATGCCCCCAGAGATGACACGATAACCTTTTATTATCGCGGTGCGTGAGAAGCGAAGTCAAGAAATGGAATAGCCGGGTAGTGTCCTGGAATTATGACACTACCATCGCCGAGCTGCGCTCGGCTGAGCGGGTCAAAGAGCCGCTCCTGCGCATCACACTCAAAATGACATGCGGGATTGCAACATCCACTTCAGCAATTCAGCAAACGCCCTGCCGCGATGGCTATACTGCGCCTTTTCCTCTGCGTTGAGTTCGGCAAATGTCTTTCGAGCTTCGGCAGAGAAGAACAGCGGATCGTAACCAAATCCGTTGGTCCCACGCGGCGCATCCAGAATGACGCCCGCGGCCTCTCCGAAAAAAGTCTGCAACACTTTCCCATCTCGCGCGATAGCGATCGCGCAAACAAAACGCGCGGTCCGTTTCTGGCTGGGCAAGTCCGACAATTCGCGTAACAGACGCGCGTTGTTCTGCTGGTCGCTGGCGTTGCCGGTATCGCCCTTTGCCGCAGCGTAACGCGCGGAGTGCACGCCCGGCGCTCCGCCCAGTGCGTCCACTTTCAGGCCCGAATCATCGGCCAGCACCAGTTCTGAAGGGACGTGGCGGCTGTACGCCTGGGCTTTTTTGCGGGCATTCGCTTCGAAGTTCTCGCCGTCTTCTATCACCCGGGGCAGAGAAGCAAAGTCGGCGATTCCCGCCACCTCGATTCCATGCCCCGCCGCCGCGCCGGCGAAGTCACGCAGTTTGCCGGCATTTGAGGTTGCGATCAGGATGCGTGCCATGCCTTGAAACCCGCGAATGCTACTCCGATCAGAGTCAAAAACGAAATCCACGCACCGGCGGTTCGGTCCCAGCTTCGCCGGAAGCTGATCAGCACATAATTTTTCCCCGCTCCGACCGGAATAACCATCTGTCCTGTCACATCTCGCGCTGATGGGTCGGCCTCGCGGTCGTTGACATCCACCTTCCAGGCGGGATAGTTGAACAGTCTCATGATTAAGGCACCGGGCTGCGTAACTTCGGCAGTCAAGAACCTGAACTCCGGCGCCCATTGCAATACATGCAACTGTGCGCTTCCGGGGCCGTCGTAAGTTACTTTGCGGGCATTCTTGTCGACTTCATAGGCATCGCCGGCCGTAGGCACATATTCTTCGGTACCTTCGTATCCTGGCCCATGCTGGAACTGCTGCATCTCGGTGATGTCGGCTGCCTTGTCCCACCATGGCGGCTGCACTTTAACCCAGACAATCGCAATCACCGCCAGCATGGCTGCGCAAATCAGCGTGCGGGCGGGCCATCGCCGGAACGCCATAGGGAGCAGAAGCGCAAGTGGAACGTTCAGGCACAACAGCCAGCGCCAGGGCAGCTGAACAAATTGCAACTCAGGGAGATATCGATAAAGCAGAAGTGTTGGCGACAGCATGAGCACGATAGCAAAAGCCGCCCAGGCAAACAACACAAGCTGAGCCAGATGCAATGAGCGCCGTCGCAGCAGAACCAGAATTGAGGCCAGGCCTGTCACTATTTCCGAGATTGCTATCAGCGAGGCCAGAAGATTGAAGCGATTATGGTCGGCGTCGGATATCGTAGTGAACAGGAAATTGTCTTGCGGGCGAACTCCGGGCGATAGCACCTGAGAGATTTGGATCCATCTCTGCTCATAAGCCGCCGGCAGGATATAGAACGCGGCCAGGCCGGCTGCCACCAGAATCGCAAAACTTCCTTGCAGCAGCACGCGCGGCGATCTTAGGCGCCACGCAACCACCCCAACCAGGATGGCTGCCGAGTAGTTGATCATCACCGCCGCCGGAGCATTGCTGTACCACCCTGCGGCCATGACCAAAGCCAAGCAGATGGTTGCCGACCGGCCGCCTCGTTCAAGCCGCAAGATGAACAGCAGCACAAGCGGCAGCAGGGCTGCGGCCAGCAGTTCGGCATAGGCGCTGCGCCAGTAAACGATCACGATGTGATACGGGTTCAATGGGTAGAACAGTGCGGCAAACAAGGCGTCGGTGGGCGGCAGGTACTCGCGCGCCAGCACGAACATGGCACAGCCTGCCAGCGCGAGCACGCACACCACGTAAGCAGCCGGTGCCAGTTTCCAGGGTAGGAGTAATCCCAGCAGCGCGCCCAGTGTCCAGGAAAACGGCGGGTAAAAGATGAA
>Ga0136846_1207714_pt1 | contig 12847 bp, 14 predicted proteins | sample HopSoiMetagenom2_FD_96841 | JGI IMG/M metagenome (GOLD analysis project Ga0136846, IMG submission 96841) | Grasslands soil microbial communities from Hopland, California, USA - 2 Assembly 2016 (version 4) | ecosystem: Environmental > Terrestrial > Soil > Grasslands | place: USA: Hopland...
ATTGCCGAGGATGGCACGATCGAGGCGATCCGCTTCAAGGACGCTCGGGAATTCGCACTCGGCGTGCAATGGCACGCCGAGCATGATCCGCAAACCAATCCGGTGAACCGCGCCCTGTTTCAGGCGTTCGGTGATGCGGTGAGGCGGCACAAGAGCAGCCGTCAGCCGGCGTTGCGAAATCAGATCATATAAATCAGATAAGCGGCGGATTTAATTTGGCAAATCCTTCCTGGTTCCTGTAGGGGAAATATGGATAGGGTGACATCACCGCGCTCACTTTGTCGAGCTTGCCAACCTGTTCCTTCGACAATGACCAACCGACGGCTCCGAGATTCTGACGAAGCTGCTCCTCGTTGCGCGCGCCGATGATGACGCTTGAGACGGTCGGGCGACCGACGAGCCAGTTGATGGCGATCTGCGGCACGGTTTTACCGGTCTCGGCAACGATCTCGTCAAGCACATCAACGATATCGAAGAGCTTTTCATCATCCACCGGCGGACCAAAGGAAGCAGTCTCGTGCAGGCGGCTTTTCTCGGGAAGAGGCTGACCACGGCGGATCTTGCCGGTGAGCCGCCCCCAGGCAAGCGGGCTCCAGACGAGCGCGCCAACATTCTGATCGGCGCCAAGCGGCATCAGCTCCCATTCATAGTCGCGGCCCGCAAGCGAGTAGTAGACCTGGTGGGCGACATAGCGGGGATAGGTATGCTTCTCCGAGAGGGCTAGCGACTTCATCAGCTCCCAGCCGGCGAAATTCGAAGCGCCGACATAGCGGAGCTTGCCCGCTTTTACGAGACCATCCAGCGTGGAAAGCACCTCTTCGATCGGTGTCGAGGCGTCGAAGGCGTGCAATTGCAGCAGGTCGATATAGTCGGTTCCGAGGCGGCGCAGGGCTTCGTCCACGGACCTGATCAGCCGGGAGCGCGACGTACCCCAATCGGCAGGCCCGTCGCCGGTCGGAAGTGCCGTCTTGGTGGAGATCAGGACGGCGTCGCGCCGGCCCTGGATCGCCTGGCCGAGCACTTCCTCGGATGCGCCGGCGGAATAGACATCCGCCGTGTCGAAGAGATTGACGCCCGCCTCCAGGCAGATATCGACGAGACGACGCGCTTCCACCGCGTCGGTCGTCCCCCATGCGCCGAATAGCGGCCCGCTGCCGCCGAAGGTGCCGGCTCCAAAGCTCAAGACCGGCACCCGGAGGCCCGATGCGCCGAGATTTCTGTATTCCATGGATCTGTCTCCTATCGTTTCAACTGAGATAGACGCTTCACTCAACGTGATATAGATTGCCCATAAGAAACTCATTTGTGATTTGAATTCATCATGAGCCGTCAGGACATTAATCGCTCCGGCGAGATGGAAGTCTTTGTGCGCGTGGTCGAACTCGGCGGCTTCACCGCCGCGGCGACCGCCTGCCGCATGACGCCTTCGGCCGTCAGCAAATTGGTCGCCCGTCTCGAAGCGCGACTGGGCGCGCGGCTCGTCAACCGCTCCACGCGACGGCTGCAACTGACACCGGAAGGATGCACCTTTTATGAGCGCAGCATAGCCATTCTTGCCGACATCGCCGAGGCCGAGCGCTATGTGTCGGCGGGCGAACAGGCTGCGGGACCTATCCGCATCAATACCAGCGGCTCCTTCGGCAACCATGTGCTGGCGCCGCTCGTCCCGTCCTTCATGGCGCTATACCCCGCCGTCTCGCTCGAGATCGTTCACACCGACAGGGTTGTGGATCTGATGGAGGAGCGGGCCGACGTTGCGATCCGCACCGGTCCACTCAAGAATTCCAGCCTGACCGCCCGCAAGCTCGGCACGACCCGCAAGATCATCGTCGCCTCGCCGGACTATCTCCGGCGTCATGGTGCACCGAGATCGATCGACGAACTCCAGAAGCACTGCCGCATCGGCTTTGCCTATGCCCGCGCCGTGGAAGGTTGGCCGCTGCTAAGCGCCGGCAAGACGATAGAGGTTCCCATTACGCCGGGCCTGCAGGTTGGCGATGGCGAGGCCATGCGCCATCTTGCGCTTTCGGGCGCCGGCCTGGCGCGGCTTCCCGCATTCACGGTCAAGACCGATATCGAAGCTGGCCGCCTGGCACCCGTGCTCGAAGACATCAATCCGGGCGACGGCGAGGAGTTCTATGCCGTCCATATCGGCCAGGGCGGTCCGCTGCCAGCTCGCATACGGGCGCTTCTGGATTTCCTGCACGATCATGTCAGGCTGTGAAAAGCCTGCCCCGCCTTTGGCCCACTCAGAGCGCCGGCTGTTTTGTCTTCCGCAGATAGGGCAGCACGGTGTCGAACGAGCCGAAGCGGCTGATGGCGTCGTCGTTGGATACGGCGGCGGTGATGATGACGTCCTCGCCCTGCTGCCAATTGGCCGGCGTGGCGACCTGATGCTTGGCCGTCAGCTGGATGGAATCGATGGCGCGAAGGATTTCGTTGAAGTTGCGGCCCGTGGTCATCGGATAGGTGAGGATCAGCTTGATCTTCTTGTCGGGTCCGATAACGAAAACCGAGCGCACCGTGGCGTTGTCAGCGGGCGTGCGCCCCTCGGAGCTTTCGCCGGCGCCGGCCGGTAGCATGTCATAGAGCTTGGCCACTTTGAGATCCTTGTCGCCGATCAGCGGATATTCGACATCGAAACCGGTCGCGGTCTTGATGTCGCTCTTCCATTTATCGTGACTTTCGACAGGGTCGACGGAAATGCCGATGACCTTGACGCCGCGCTTTGCAAATTCCTTCTCCAGTCCTGCCATCGCCCCAAGTTCAGTCGTGCAGACCGGCGTGAAATTCTTAGGGTGCGAGAACAACACGGCCCAGCCATTGCCGATCCAGTCGTGGAACTGGATCGGTCCCTGAGACGTGTCGGCGGTAAAATCGGGTGCGATATCGTTGATACGCAGGCTCATGATCGGTCCTCCAAATATAGGGTCGCCCAGGCCAAATGACTGGCGACAAACGTTGGACAAAAGACATCCTCCGCAGAATGACGGTGAATGCTGTCAAAGAAAAGTCTCTTTAAGCGGTCGCACTGGTCACGGACGCGGAAACATGCGGCCTCCGGTGCCTTGCGCGCGCTTTCAGCATTTCCAGCAGAGCATAGCCGCTCGGCCAGCGCCCGAAACCGCTTGCGACATTGATATGGCCCGCAAGGCCGATATTCTTGATGTCGGAATTCCAAAGGCGCCCGAACATCGTAAGGCGGTCGAGCGTCATATAGATGTCGTTGAGGCTGCCGATCGTCATGCTTGGAAATGGCAGGGTTTCGGTGGGCATGGTGCCGAAGGAGACATGCCCCGCATGCAGCGCTTCCGTTGCGGGGAGATCGCAGGGCGCAACGAGCAGCGCGCCCTTGACCCGCCGTGCAGCCGGCCGGCTCGCCAATCGTGCGGCCAGCAGGCAACCGAGACTATGGGCAACGATATAGGCGTCGCCCGCTTCCTCCAGCGCCGCTTCGAGCTTCTCCATCCAATCGCGAAGGTTGGGATGATCCCAGTCGTCCTGATCCACAATATGGCCGTCGGGCTGATCCTGCAGCCAATGGCGCTGCCAATGCCCTTCCCCCGATCCGAAAAGGCCCGGCAATATCAGCACCCTGCTCATTCAGAACGCCCCCACCACGAGCGCGAACAGAAAGACGAAGGAGGAGACGACAGTGCAAATTTCGGCACCGCGAACAAGACGGGAGCGAATGTCGCTCGGGACGCGCCTTGCAATCGGTCGCCGGAGATCGAAAGCGAGAGCCATCGCGCGTTCCTCTCAATACCAGGCTACCGGCGTGGAGCACCAGAAGTAGAACTCGTAATCGCGCGCTGAGGGAACCCGGTCATCGTCGGCGGCCGCCGTTCTGTCGATCAGATAAAGAGGCTCATCCGCCCAGTGAAGCCATAGCTGGCCGAAGGCAGTCTTCAAGCGGGTGATGACATCGAATTTCATGCTATCCTCCATCTCGTTGATCCAATTTCCTTAGCTAATGGATGAGGCTGCTCGCCAATCGATCACTCGGCTGCGGCAAGCAGCGCGGTCGCGCCGGGAAAGAAAGCCGAGAGCTCGCCGATCACTTCGTCGATGCGCTTGGAAAGCGGCTCCGATGAAACCTTGTAGTCGGTAAAATCGCGATCCGAGGCATAGATCGCCGTCGGCAGCGTATGCGCCATGAAGAAGCCGAAGAGCGGCCGCAGCTGATGCTCGACCATCAACGCATGCCGGTCGCCGCCGCCCGTTGCCGTGATGATGATCGGCTTGGCGCGTAGCTCATGTGGGTCGATGAGATCGATAAGGTGCTTGAAGAGGCCGGGATAAGACCCCTTGTAGGTGGGTGAGCCGATGATCAAGACATCGGAGGCGACGATATCGTCGATCACCCGCTTCGCCTGATCGTCCAGCTCCTTGCGCCATTGGGCCGTGCCGAGCGATGGGCCGACATCGTGCAGATCATATATGCTGCTCGCAAAACCATACTGATTGGTCGCCAGATCGGCCACGTTCCGCACGAGCGCGTAAGTCTTCGACGGGCGATTGAAACTACCGGCAATGCCGACGAGTTTGCGGGCAACCATTCTCATTCCTTTCCGAGCTTCGAACAAGCTTTCCAATATGCGAATATTGTCTATGAAATTGGTAGATTAAAAGGAACGACCGTCTCTCCTTGCCTGGAAAACGGGAAATCTGTTCCGTTCGCTAGGAGCATGGTTCGGCCGATACTGCCCGCAGTCCGCGCATGCGGCCGATATCTCTACTTTGAAATGAAAAAATTTTTCACCGGAGGGACTAGGCACCAATGCCGATGGCCCTATCTTGCCAAATAAGGCGCGAAAGAATGTTGGCTTTGTGGAGGAGACAACGTAACGCAACGGAAGAGATTGCCGATGACGGATAGTGTTCTTAATGCCCTGGGCCAGCCGCTTTACTATAGTGGAGCGTCGACAGGTTTCTTCTCCGCCACGGGCTCCGGCCCGACACTCTACGGCACTGCTGGAAACGATTCCATGTGGGGCGACAATACCGTCAACGTCACGATGGTGGGCGGCACCGGGGACGACATCTACTATCTCTATTCCAGCATCAACCATGCCTCCGAGGCGCCCAGCGCCGGGGTCGATACCATCAGTACGTGGATGGACTATACCCTGCCGGACAATTTCGAGAATCTGACGGTGACCGGCAATAACCGTCATGCCTACGGCAACAGCGCCGACAATATCATTACCGGCGGCACGGGCAGCCAGACCATAGATGGCCGCGCCGGCAACGATGTTCTGATCGGCGGCGGCGGGGCTGATACCTTCATCGTCTCCAAGGGCAACGGCAGCGACCTGATCACCGATTTCGGCGACGACGACAAGGTGCGCCTGAACCAATACGGGCTGACCTCCTTCGATCAGGTCACCAGCCACACCACCCAGGAAGGCGCCAATCTGCGGCTGGATCTGGGAAACGGCGAAAGCCTGGTTTTCGCCAACAAGACCGTGGCTGACCTTCATGACGATCAGTTTCAGCTCGGCCTTGACCGCTCCTCGCTGACGCAAACCTTTTCGGACGACTTCAACTCGCTTTCGCTCAGCAGCGGCACTCAAGGCACCTGGGACGCGAAGTTTCACTGGGCGCCGGACAAGGGCAGCAGCCTGAACGACGAGCTGCAATGGTATGTCAACCCGTCCTACGCGCCGACCGCGTCGGCCAACCCCTTTTCCGTTTCCGACGGCGTTTTGACGATCACCGCCAAAGCGACGCCCGATGCGCTAAAATCGGCTGTGGAGGGTCATGATTATACATCCGGTGTCCTGACCAGCTACTCTTCGTTTTCCCAGACCTATGGCTATTTCGAAATGCGGGCGGAGATGCCGCATGATCAGGGCGCATGGCCGGCATTCTGGCTGCTGCCGGAAGACGGCTCCTGGCCACCGGAACTCGACGTGGTGGAAATGCGCGGGCAAGAACCGAACACGGTCCATGTGACGGCGCATTCGAACGCGACGGGAGAACACACAAAGGACTCCACCGCGGTGTCGGTTCCCAGTACCGACGGCTTCCACAACTACGGTGTGCTCTGGGATCACGACCAGATCGTCTGGTATTTCGACGATGTTGCCGTAGCGCATGCCGATACGCCGAGCGATATGAACGGTCCCATGTACATGCTTGTCAATCTCGCGGTCGGCGGCATTGCGGGTACGCCGGGAGACAGCCTGAAGGATAACGGCTCGGAAATGAAGGTCGACTATATCAAGGCCTATTCGCTGGACGACCACACAGCGCAGACGGCCTCGGCGGTGCAGCCCGCCCATACGACCGACTGGCATATATGATGATATCCAGGGTGCATTAGGCGCCCGGCGCGGCCGTTTACAATCGCGGCCGCGTTTTTTTGTGTGGCTTAGTCGCCTTTGAACGCCCGTTTGATCTGATCGGTCATCGGCTTGGTCAAATAGGCAAGAACGCTTCTTGAGCCAGTCTGCATGAAGGCTTCCACCGGCATGCCGGGAAGCGGCGTCAGCCCACCCAACCGATCCCACTCCTCCTTCGTCGCCCTGGCGCGAACGACATAGTAGCTCTGGCCCGAATGCTGATCGGTCGTCAGATCCGCAGAAATAGTATCAACGCGACCATTCAGCTCGGGCGTGATGCGCTGGTTGAACGCCGAAAATCTCAAGCCAACCACCTGCCCGACAGCGATCTGATCGATGTCCTGCGGCGAGAGCTTCAGTTCGGCGACAAGCGCGTCCTTGTCCGGCACGATCTGCATGATCGTTTCCGCCGGCCCGATTACCGCGCCCGCAGCGTGGACGTTCAACTGATCGACGACCCCTGTCTGCGGTGCCCTGATGTCTATCCGTCGCAGATCGTCCTCGACGGCAATCAACCGCTCCGAAAACTGTCCCGTATCGCTTTCAGCCTGTCGTAGCTGATCGGAAACCTCCGAACTGCGATCATTGTCGATCTGAATGATCTGAAGCTCGGTCTCGGTTATCTTGCCGTTGGCCTGCGCGATCGACGATACGAGACTGCCGAGCTCACCCGTCAGCCGGGCGCTGTCCCTCTGCAACGAATAGACCTTCGTCGCCGAAATAATGCCCTGATCAAGCAATTGCTGGAGGCTACCGAGCTCCTTGCCAACGAGCGCGATCTCGATCCGCTTGCCCTTCTCCTGCGCGATCAGGCCCTCGACTTCCTGCTTCAACTGCTGAATTCTCTCGCGCAACTGAGACTTCTGGCCCTGTCGCGATGCCAGGCGGTCGTTGAAGAGGCGTTGCTCGCCGGCGAGTATATTCTTCACGTCATCATTGCCGGCATTGGAGAGCAGATCCGCCGGAAAGGTGATCGCATCCTTGCCGTCACGCTCCGCAGCCAGCCGTGCGGTTCGCGCGGCAAGTTCATTCAGGCGCTTCCTGAAAATGGCAAGACTGGCTCTGGTTTGCGTATCATCCAGACGAATCAACACCTGGCCGGCATCGACGCGGTCGCCATTCTTCACGCTGATCGCGCTGACGATGCCGCCCTTGAGATGCTGCACGGGCTTTACGTGGCTGTCGACAACGAGCGTGCCGGAAGAGATGACCGCTCCCGAGATCTTCGTCGCCGCCGCAAGGCCACCCATGATACCGAACAGCAGGAGGACCGTCGCCAGCACGAAGATGGAAAGGCGGCGGATGGCGCGTTCGGTGGAAGACGGGCTCGTGCTCTTCATCCGCTCACATCCTCGCCGGCGATCATCAATCGGACAGGCCCCACCCCCGAAGGCTTCGGAGACGTACCCAATATCTCGTCCTTGGGTCCAAATGCTTGCATTTGGCCGTTGGCGATGATCAGAACCTTGTCAGCGGCCGCGAGCGCGCTCGGCCTGTGCGCCACGACGATGGCGATGCCGCCCCTCGCCCGCACGCCGAGCAAGGCTTTGGTCAGGGACGCCTCGCCCTCAGCATCCAGATTGGAGTTCGGTTCGTCCAGAACCACCAGGAACGGGTCACCGTAAAGCGCCCGCGCCAAGGCGATGCGCTGTCTTTGGCCGGCGGACAGCCGCGAGCCGCCCTCGCCAATGACCGTGTCGAAACCATCAGGCAGCTTGACGATCATGTCGTATACGCCGGCCGCCTTCGCAGCCGCGATGACCGGCTCAGGCTGCATGTCCTTCGCGAAACGGGAGATATTTTCGGCGATCGAGCCGTCGAACAGGCCGACATCCTGCGGAAGATATCCGACATGTTGCCCGAGCTCTGTTGACTCCCATTGCGACAGCGCCGCCTGATCGAGCCTGATCGCGCCGATCGCAACCGGCCACAATCCGGTGATCGCCCTGGCGAGTGACGATTTCCCCGAGGCGCTTGGACCGACGACGCCGAGCACCGTTCCCGCCGATATCTTGAACGAGATATTGCGCAGGATGAAATCGCGGCTTCCCGGAGACGTCAGTCCGATATTTTCGACGCTGAGATCCTTCTGCGGCGGCGGCAAGGTGATGGCCCACTGTTCGTTCGGGATCAGCTCCAAAAGCTTATTGAGACGCGCCCAGCTTTGCCGGGCGGCCACAAAGCCCTTCCATTGCCCGATGGCAAGCTCGACCGGGGCCAGAGCGCGAGTGACCATGATCGAGCTTGCAATGATGATGCCGCCCGTTGCCTGCTGGTCGATGACGAGGATCGCGCCGACAGCCAAAACACCGGACTGAAGCATCATCCGCGATATCTTCGCGATCATGGTCAGCGTACCGGCAATGTTGCTCGCGGCCAGCTGATTTCCGAGGTAGTCCTCATTCATCGCCGCCCATTTTTCGGTGAGACGGCCACTGAAACCCATGGCGACCACGGCTTCCCAGTTCCGCCGCGCGGCCTGCGCGAAGCTGAGGCGCGCCGCCGAGGATTTGGCGGCTTCAAGCGCCGGTCGATGCGACAACACCTCGGCGAGCACGGTCAGAATAACGAGCAGAATGGCGCCGCAGAGCGCGGTGACGCCGATCCAGAAATGGAACAGAAAGCACAGGACCAGGTAAAAAGGCATCCAGGGCAGATCGAACAAAGCAGCGCATCCTGCTCCGGAGAGGAAGGAGCGGACCTGCTCGAGATCACGAACGGACTGGAGCCCATCATCGGAGGTTTGTATTCTGCTCGGCAAAAGAACGAGCGAGCTGAAGACCTTCCGGTTCATCCGTTCATCAAGGGATGCGCCGACGCGTGCAAGCAGCATCGAGCGCAGCAGCTCCAGCGCTCCCTGAAATATGAACAGGGTCGCGGCGATGATCGCGAGGCCCGCCAATGTCGGAAGACTGCGTCCGGGAATGACCCGATCGTAAACCTGTAGCATGAAAAACGAGCCGGTCAGCGCCAGCACATTGATCGCCGCGCTGGCGACGGCGATGCTGAAGAACGCTTTTCGAAGCGACGAAAGCATCAGGAAGACAAATGTTCGCGGTGGTTCTTTCGCAACAGCAAGCACGTTGCTTCAATCCTTAACTTAGCCCTTGGATGGCAGCAGAGTGTGCACGGCATTGCCCCTATCGTCCCTCTCAAGCGAGGAGACCAGAATGACGCAAAGAGCCAACCACATTCCGATGGCGGCGATGAAAACTGCTTACGGTTCCCTGCCCTATCCGCAGCCCGGAAGCAGGATGCTCCATGCGCAAGTATCGAATATTATTTGAATTTTATGAAGTCGAAATTTGCGCGGCTTCCAATTTCGGTGAACCCGATCTTAGGATTTCGAGCCGTGTTCCATCGTGACACATTGTCTGGTTGCGACACACAATCGATCAAACATGCCATGGTGGAAATCACAATCGCCGGGTTGCTTCCGCTCCGTTGGAGGCTCCATGCGAAAATCCTCCGGCCGATGGCCGGAGGATTTTCGCAATTGAATATGCTGTCTTTATCAAGCGTTCGCAAGCTTGGCCTCAAGCGGCGCGCACGGTTGCGTTCAATGGGATCTCGACGTCGATTTCAAGCGTCGAGACATGCTCGTTGCAATCCATCTTGACCTGCACCTTGTCCCTGTCGAGCTGAACGTGTTTTTCGATCACGGCAAGGATTTCCTCGCGAAGCAGAAACACCAGATCCGATCCCACTGAAGACCGTTCGTGGGCCAGCAGCAGCTGCAAACGTTCGCGCGCCGCCGGCGCGGTCTTTTGCTTTCCAAAAAGACGAAAAATGTTCATGCCGCCCTCCGTCCGAAGATCTTGCCGAAAATGTTCCGCTTCTCTCCGGGAATCGTGATCGGAACAATCTCGCCGGCGAGCCGGCGAGCAGCGTCGAAATACGCCATGGCAGGCGCGCTGCGGCTGTCGGCCAGCGTGACGGGCGCGCCGATGTTGGAGGCGCGCAGAACATCGCTGCTTTCCGGAATGATGCCGAGGAGCGGAATGGAAAGGATCTCCAGAACATCGTCGACCTTGAGCATGTCACCGCGTTCGGCGCGATTGGCGTCATAGCGGGTGAGCAGCAGGTGCTTTTCCATGCGCTCGCCGCGCTCGGCCTTGAGGGTCTTCGAGTCGAGCAGGCCAATGATGCGATCCGAATCGCGCACCGACGACACCTCCGGATTGGTGACGACCACGGCCGTGTCGGCATGGCGCATTGCAAGCGTAGCACCGCGCTCGATCCCGGCCGGGCTGTCGCAGATGATCCAGTCGAAATGCTGCTTCAATTCGTTGATGACGCGCTCGACGCCTTCGGGTGTCAGATTGTCCTTGTCGCGGGTCTGCGATGCCGGCAGCAGAAACAGCGTTTCCAGCCGCTTATCGCGGATCAACGCCTGCGGCAGCTTGGCATCGCCCTGGATGACGTTGACGAGATCGTAGACGACCCTGCGCTCCGCACCCATGACCAGATCGAGATTGCGCAGCCCGACGTCGAAATCAACGACGACCACCTTCTCGTTCCGTTGCGCCAGGGCCGCTCCGAGCGCGGCGGTCGAGGTCGTCTTGCCAACCCCGCCCTTGCCTGACGTGACTACGATGACTTTCCCCATCTTGCTCTCCTGTTTCCTGACCGTTTTCCGGCTCAGATAAGTTTCTCTGCTTTGATGGCATCGCCTTCCAGCCACAGCTGGACGGCCTGCCCGCGAAGGTTGGCGGGCATGTCTTCCGCCATCTTGTAGATGCCATCGATGGCAACCAGCTCAGCCTCGAGCTTTCGGCAGAAGATATGCGCGGACGCCTTGCCCAACGATCCCGCCATGGCTCGGCCGCGCAAGGTTCCATAGATATGGATCGAACCGCCCGCGACGATCTCCGCTCCCGAGGCCACAGACCCAACGATGGTCACGTCACCTTCCGGAAATATGATCGACTGACCTGAGCGCACTGGCTCCCTGATGGTGATGGACTGAACCGTCGGACGAGCCTCGGGCATTGCGGGTCTGTTTTGCAGCTCGACGGTCGGCTCCTTCTCGGGAACCTCGAAGTCGGACACCGCGCGACCACCCTTGAGAGCGGCAGGCATGCCCGGTCCCAGGATCGACGGGCGCGCACCCTCGATTCCCATGATGCTGACGTTGCGCTGGCCGAGCTCGGCGATAAGCTCCTTCAGCTGCGAACGGTCGATCGGCAGATCGGTCACGTCGAGCACGACCGGTCGCCCAAGGAAGAATCCGGCCGAGCGTGCGGCAAGATCATCCAGTCTTATCAACCAGTTATCGAACGGAAGATCCGGGGAAAGCATGACCGCCAGAAAGGAGCGGCCCTTGATGCGAATGGAGCGAGGGTCTGTTATCACTTTGGTCATCTATGTAAATAAATCGTTGATATCGTGTACCAACGCCATGGTTAACAAATGGTTAATTTCGCCCCATAAACCGCAAATCGCAGCGCCCCCAAAACCCCAAAATGACGCCTCGCCTACAGTCCCGATTTCGGGTGATCCGGCGACCGCCGCCATTGCATTTGCCATCGCGGAAAGGCACCAAAGCGGAACCAGTTCGGCTTCGGAGGGTTCCTTGGCCGTGACCATCAATGGCCTGAAAGGTATCGCGGAATGGAAAATCAAGCCACCAACGCAATCGTCGCCACGCAGACGGCGCTCAATCAGGCAAGCGCCCTGATCGTTCACTACGGCTTTTCGACTTTGGGAGCGATTGTCCTGCTTGCCGGTGGCTGGATTCTTGCAAGCGTCATGAGTCGGTGGGCCTATAAGGGCATCTCGAAAATTCACGGCATCGACGAGACACTGGCCCGATTCTTCGAAAAGGCGTTCAATTATGGGCTGCTGATTCTCGTTTTCGTGACCGTGCTCGGCCAATTCGGCGTCCAGACCACCTCGATCGTTGCGACATTGGGCGCTGCCGGTCTGGCCATCGGGCTTGCCCTTCAAGGCACGCTGCAAAACATAGCGGCTGGAATCATGCTGCTCGCACTGCGTCCCTTTCGCGTCGGCGAATATATTGAAACCTCCGCCGTTGCTGGCAAAATCATCGAAGTCGGATTGTTCGCCACTCAACTGCGCACCGCCGACGGCCTCTATCTGCTCGCGCCGAACTCGACGCTGTGGAACACGCCGATCATCAATCACAGCCGCGAACCCAATCGCCGGCAGGAGCTGTCGGTGGCGGTCGGTGACGATGCCGACCTGAAGCTCACTTCGAACACCCTTCTCGACATCGTCACCGACGACCGCCGCGTGAGGAGCAACCCTGCTGCCCGTGTTTATTCCGATGAGCTGACCGCCGAAAAGACGACATTGAAGATCGAATACTGGGTCAAGACCGGCGACTGGGCGGAGACCCGTCATGATCTGGTCGACCGGATGAGAATCGCTCTTGCGGATAAGGGAATCATCATCAAGTAAGCGCGCGAGCTTCCACCTGTCACATCAGGAAAATTTCGCTTAGATGCTGGGACTTGGCTGAGTCGGGAGAGGCAGCC
>Ga0136846_1210955_pt1 | contig 12847 bp, 6 predicted proteins | sample HopSoiMetagenom2_FD_96841 | JGI IMG/M metagenome (GOLD analysis project Ga0136846, IMG submission 96841) | Grasslands soil microbial communities from Hopland, California, USA - 2 Assembly 2016 (version 4) | ecosystem: Environmental > Terrestrial > Soil > Grasslands | place: USA: Hopland...
ATTCGAGAGCAGTCGTCAGTAGCTAATGTGATCGTAAACACACATAAGGGCGAATCCGTTTTTTCCGAAACCTGCTGCCGCCTCATTAGTGATTGAACAAAAACTCCCGGCTCGTCAGCACGCTCCAATAGAGATCTTCAATTACCGCCCGCCGGTCCTCTGATCTGGCGGCAGTCAATTCCGCAACGAGCGACTCGCGCTCCTCGGCGGTCGGCAACCGCGAAAGAGCCGCCAAATACAGCTCCTCGACGATTTTCCCATCGTCGGATTCGGCAGTCGCCCGCTCCGCTGCACTCCCTTTGGCGGCCAGCTTCTTGTTCACAGTCTCGCCGTTATACAGATGCAGCACCTGCGTCATGCTGGGCTCGCTCGACCGCTCACACTCGCACGTAATCAACCGATCCGGTTTGCCGAACGCCTCGAGAAAATACGAATCGACGTAGGAATCGGGCAGCTTCAATGCCCGCTTGATCGCCGGTATCGCCGCACCCGGCTTGCGGCTGTCGGGCGTCGCGGCCCTGAAATCAGTCGGCACATTGGTCACCTGAGCGATCGCATCGAGCAGGACTTCCGCCTTCAGCCGCCGCGGGTAATAGTGCGAATAAAATCGCTCGTCTGCTTTGTTCTCGGCTACTGTCTCGCTGGCCCGCTGATACGTCTCGGATTGCAGAATCGCTCGCATCAGCTCCTTCAGGTCATACTTCCGCTCGACGAGAAACCTTGCGGCGGCCGCGAGCAGCTCTTCGTTGCTCGCGGGATTCGTTAACCGCAAATCATCGACCGCCTCGACCAGCCCCGTGCCGAAAAAATTGGCCCAAACACGGTTCACGATCGCCCGCGTGAAATACGGATTCTTTGGGTTCGTCAGCCAGTCTGCGACGGCCAATCGCCGGTCCTCCGGCGACTCAAATGCCAAGGGCTGTCCGTCCAGAGGGCAGGGGGGCTGCGGCGCTCCGCGGCTGGGCTGAATCAACTCGCCCTGCGTATCGGAATAAACAATCCGCAGTCCGTCGCCGCTGCGATAATCGCCGCCCCATCCTTTCGCCCGCACGCGCGAAAACAAATTGGCGAAGGCGTAGTACTGGTCGTTGGTCCATTTTTCCAGCGGATGGTTGTGGCACTTCGCGCAATTAATCGACAGGCCCATGAACCCCTGCGCCACCGTCTCGGCCATGTCCTCCGGATCCTGGTGCAGCGCATAAAAATTCGCAGCGCCGTTTTCGTACGTGCTGCCAGTCGCCGTGACAATCTCGCGTACGAACTGGTCCCACCGCTTATTCTCCGCCACGTTCTTGTGAACCCACTGGTAATAAGCCTCCAGCGCCTTCGGCCGCAGCCGCTGACCTGAGATCAAGAGCACGTCGGCCCATTTATAGGTCCAATAATCGACGAACTCCGGCCGCGAGAGTAGCGCGTCGGCGAGGCGATCGCGTTTGTCAGCCGCACGATCGGCTAAAAAGATGCGCGCCTCATCCGCGGTCGGCAACGTCCCAATCGTGTCCAGATAGGCTCGCCGGAGGAACGTCGCATCGTCGCAGCGGCCTGACGGCGGCACGCGCAGCGCCTGCAGCTTCGCCAGCGATTCCTCGTCAATAAAATTCCGCCGTGATGCAGCGGCAAAGACTTCAGGTGCGACTGCGGCGTCGTACGGAACCGTCATAAATGCCATCGCGTTCTGGTTGAGATACCAGACCTTGACGGCCGCCTCGCCCGGTCCCGTGATCATGGCCAATCCCCGGTCATCGACGCTCGCCACGGTGCTATTCACGCTCGTGTACTTCGACCACCGCGTCGCGTCCTCGACATGCCCGTCGCTGAAATGCGCCAACACCACGAGCTGCTGCGTCGCTTTTGGCCGCTGCCGCGAGTATTTCGGCAGCACTTCCAGCCGCACGATCTGCGGATCGTTGTCTTTTGGCCCTGGCACTCCGCTGGCGATCCACTCGGCCAAAACGCGGTATTCCAGCGACCCCGGCTCTAGGCGCACGCCGCCTTTATGCGGCAACAGGCCCGTGGGCTTGGTCAAAATCAGGCTCCGGCCCGGATCGGTCGGTACAATCCGCCGTCCCACCGCCTGCCGCGTCAGATACGTGTAGTCCGCATCGACGTCGAAACCGAACAGCGTTAGCCGAAACCCTTTTTGTCCCGCGCGTGCCCCGTGGCACGATCCCGCGTTGCATCCCTGCTTTGACAGCACCGACTCGACGTGATTGCGGAAGCTCCATTGAAACGGCCGCTCCATGCCGCTCACGGTCACCTCGGCGCTCGCCGTTTCTCCCTCCGCGATCGCCGTAATCGTCGCCTTGCCATTCGCCACGGGCAGCGCGACGCCATCTTCAATTCGCACCACCGACTCGTCGCTCGATTGCAAGTCCAAACCGCGAGCCGCCTGCCTGTGGAAATCCTCGCCCGACTTCCATTGCACGACGAGGGTCTGCTTCGATTCTTTTGAAATCAAATCAATCCCAGGCGGAAGAATCACAAGTCCTGGTTCATCCGCCGAAGCACAACGACAAAAAAAAACGGACAAGCCAACAAAAAGAGCGGCGGCAAAGAATCTCTGAACTCTCATTTGCAATTCCGATTACCGTCAGGGAACTATTCGATCATCCAAACATTCAGTACGAGAACCATTCGTTGATCCTCAATGACCTCGAAATCGACGGCGAGTGGTTCGACAACGATTGTCTTTTCTTCGCCTAGGAAAACGACGTCGTCCCGATACGGATCTGTTTCGAGGATGCGGTCAATAAAACCCGCCGCTCGCATTACGGCAGGTTTATTGTCAGCCGTCATCCATATCCTCTCCAGCCGGTCATGCGCAGTCGCAATCCACCTGACCGTGTAGTTCATCGTCGCTGGACATCATTTGAATTCGTCGGGGTATTTCCGCTTCATGTCGTCCCACAATTCTGACAAGGGCCGCGCGCTTGGTCCTTCCTCCCGCAATAGGCGTTCCCGCTCTTCGGACGAGAGCGGAGATTTGACCCCGCGGTAATAGACCACGCCCGCATCCTTCGGCACAAAATAACCCAGCACTCGTCCTTTTGAGTCACACAGTTCGGATCGCTGCGGGATCGCATCGAGCGCCGCAATTACCTGCTCGTTACTCAGCACTACTCGCGTCATAACGGCTCCTCCTGCATGGCGAATGCATTCCATTCATTCTAGTTGTCAAAACAACTCCCTTATCTCCTGCTTCCCAAAATCCACCAGCGGGAATGGCCGTCCCGCCGGCCCGGGCAACGCCGTATCGAGATTGAACCCCAGGCTCTTGTAAATCGTCGCGACCACTTGCGCCGGCTCGATTGCATTTTCCGCCGGATAGGCGCCGATCGCGTCGCTCTTGCCGATCGCTCGTCCGCCTTGAATGCCGCCGCCGGCGAAATAAACGCTAAAACACTGCGGCCAGTGGTCGCGCCCGCCCGCGGGATTGATCCGCGGCGTGCGCCCAAACTCCGCCAGGCAGCATACCAGCGTCTTATCCAGCAGCCCGCGGTCGTAAAGATCTTCAATCAGCGTTCCATACGCCTGGTCATACATCGGCGCGACGATGTCTTTCATTCCTTCGATGCTTGTGAACGGCTTGCTGCCGTGAATATCCCACGTGATCTCGTTGAATACGGTCAGGAATGTGTTCACCGTGACAAACCGCACGCCCGCCTCGATCAGACGCCGTGCCAACAGGCAGCATTGCCCGAATCGATTCAGACCATATTTTTCACGAACTGATTTTGGCTCTTTCGCCAGGTCGAACGCCGAGCGCGCCTGCGGACTGGTCATCATCCGCCAGGCCGACTCAAAATTCGCGTCCATCAGCTTCGCGCTCGGGCTGGCCTCAAACTCCGCCACACGATCTTCCACGATCTGTCTTAATCGCCGACGCCGCTCGAGCCGCACATCGCTCAGCTCTTTCGGCGGCAGCAAATCCGGCACTTTGAAATCCGCCTGGCTCGGATCGGTATTGAGCACGAACGGGTCATACGCCTTCCCCAAAAATCCGGCGTCCTGTCCGTGCGGAAGGTTGCCGCCGGTCGGTCCAATCGCTTCCGGCAAAATTACATGCGGCGGCAGATCGGTCTTCGGACCGCGCAGATACGCCAGCGCACAACCCACATGCGGCGTGTTCACGCCGCCGGTGAACAGCCGGCCGGTCTGCAACATCTGGTGCCCGGTGTCGTGCACCGCCGCTGCCGTGTGATAGCACGACCGCACGACCGAAAACTTGTCAGCCACTTGCGCATGCCGCGGCAGGATCTCCGTAATCTGAAAATCACCGCGGGTTGAAATCGGAGCGAACGGCCCACGAATCTCCGCCGCCGCCTCCGGCTTCGGATCGAACGTATCCATCTGGCTTGGCGCGCCCAGATTGAAAATCATGATTACCGAGCGGTCGTCGTCCTCCTTGTTAACCAGCCCGCGCTCCTTCGCAGCCACAAGCTGCGGCAGCGACAGGCCAATTGTCCCCAGGGCCCCGATCTCCAGAAAATCGCGCCGGGTCACACCATCGCACGTGTGGGCCGTGCCGCGGTCCGTTAATCTGAGCATGCATACCTCCCCTAAGCAGGGACCAAACTTGGTCCCGTTCGCTCTCCGGAATAGCGCCGTCGCTCGAAACCCAACTTATCCGCCAAACGGCGAAAAATCAATCGCCGCAGTGACTTACGACAATTAAGCGCCTTTAGGTAAGTCCAAACTCGATCTGCCCGGTTACTAGCCCGGCGCTTAACCAAATTCCGCAACTTCTTCTCGTAGCTGGGGTTGAATCTGGTCTAGAATGGCGCTGCGCGCCGTGCTTTCTCCTCGGGAGCGTTTTCATGCTCGCCACTCGTCGCTGGCTACTCACCGCAACAACAACCCTCGCTGCACTGCTCGTTGCGGGCGTGGCCTTCGCTCAGCCCGGCTCTTGGGGCGGTGATCGCGGCAGTTGGGGGGGCGACCGCGGCGGCTATAGCGGCCGAGGACCGAGCGGCTGGGGTGGTGACCGTGGACCCAGCGGATATGGCGGCGATCGCGGCAGCTCCTTTGGCGGTTTTCGCGGCCCACCTGGCGGCGGTTTTCCAGGTGGCGGGTTCCCCGGCGGTGGTTTTCCTTTTGGCGGCAGCAATCCCGCCGACATGGTCCGCCGTGCCGACACCAACAACAACAACACGCTGGAGCCCGAGGAGTTGCAGAGCGGCTATGGCCGCCCGGTGCGATACATGGCGGAGCGCGCCGGCCTGAACACCAACCAGCCGCTGCGCGTCGATCAAGTCATCGCGGCTCTCGATCCGTCTCGCAGCAGCTCCTCCAGCACAAGCTCATCCAGTGCCAGCTCTGCATCGCCGACTGGGGCTGCTGGTTCTCAAGGCTTCGCCGCCCAAAACCAAGTCGCTCTTGTTCCCGGCTTTGACAATCCCCCGGGAGCAGGCGGCGCTGCCGTCGGCAGCGCCACGACTGCCTCCGTGCAATCCAACTTGCCGCTTGAACAACGCTTTGACGAACGCATTCTGGACCGGGCAAAGGAGCGCATGAAGGAACGTGATCGCAACAACAACGGCGTGCTCGACGGCGAAGAGCTGGCTGACTATCGCGGCGATCCGCCGATTATGACATCCGACACGAATCACGACGGCCTGATCAGTCTCGAAGAAATGGCCCTCCGCTATCAATCTCGTTACGGGAGCGGCGGTCCCGGTGGGCCCGGCGGCCCCGGCGGCCCGCCCTCATGGGGCGGTTTTCCTGGCGGAGGATTCCCAGGAGGCGGATATCCCGGCAGCTCGTCCACATCCAGCAGTCCGCGGCCGCCTTCGCCGAGCCCAACCAGCTCGAGTACGTCCAACAGTTCTTCTTCCTCTTCGAACAATGACCGCGCCAAGGAAATGGCGCAATTTGCATTGAGCCGTAACGACCGCAACAGCAGCGGCAAGCTTGAGAAGGACGAATGGGGCGGCCTGCGCGACAACGGAAAAGGCGTTGACACAAACAAAGATGAAGTCATTACGATCGACGAATTGGCCGCAAGCATTGCCATCCGAATGGAAAAGGGCGACTTTGGTCGCGGCCCCGGGAGCGATCGAGGCCCAAGCAGTTGGGGTGGCGATCGAGGTGGCGACCGCGGCGGAGAACGCGGGGGTGACCGCGGTGGCGATCGAGGCGGTGACAGGGGAAGTGACCGCGGCGGAGATCGCGGCCGCTTCATGTTCGGCGGTGGACCCGGCGGGCCCGGTGGTTTCGGCGGTGGTCCTGGCAGAGGTCCCGGAGGCTTTGGCGGTGGACCGGATGGATATTCCGGCGGTCCCGGCGGACCGGGCAGCGACGTTGCCGCCGGCGCGGGGACAGGCAGCGGCAATTCCCCGCGCCCGAGCGATCCGACCGCGCCAAAAACCAGCTACAAAGCCACTTCGGCCACCGAGCTTCTGCCCAAGGGCCTCGATTCCTGGTTCACCCGCAGCGACGCGGACGGCGACGGCCAGGTCTCTATGTCTGAATATGCCGCCAAGTGGGACGCCGACGTCGCCAAGAAATTTCAACAGTACGACGCCAATGGGGATGGCTTCATTTCCGCCAACGAAGCCCTCCGCGGCGCTCCTTCTTCCGGACGAAAATAGGCATCCTCTTCGACCCCATTAGCCGGGACCAACCCTGGTCCCGGTCCCTCGCGGGTTCGCTTGCTCTCTGCGAATGCAGCGACCACAATCGCTGTATTGGTTATTGCAATCTCTCCTAACAATCGTTGTCCGCTCCCATGAATCGTTCCCTCCTGGCTGGCCTCGCATTGCTCAGTGGGCTCTCGGCATCAACGCTCCTCGCCGCCGATAGCGATCCCAAAGCCACCGCGCTCGCCGCCGCCGCACGCCTCGCCGAGCAATCAAGCTACAGCTGGCAAACCGCATCGCAAGCCGCCGCCGGTCCCGCCCGCGGCTTCCGCGCCGCCGGCTCTATCGGCGGCGACCCCACGCAGGGCCAAGCCGAAAAGGACGGCTACACAACCGTCAAGCAGCAGGGTTTACAGTTCGTCACCAAAGGTGGCAAAGCCGCCGTGTTCGTCGAAGCTTATTGGATGACGCTGGATCAGGCCGCTGCGCGCATCGGCGACGGCACTCAGCGCGGCCAATCGCAGTTCAGCCCCGCCTCCATCACGAGCTTCAAGCTGCCGCCGGCCCAAGCTCAGGACCTGCTCAACAAAGCAACCGACTTTCGCGCCGATGGCGAAACGATCACCGCGACCCTCAGTCCCGAATTCGTCAGCGAGCTATTATCGGGCGGCCCCGCCGCTGGCGGTGGACGTGGCGGTCAGCGTGCGGCGCGCGGCGGCCCGCCGGGCGGCGCAATTGCCAATCCGAAAGGGAATGTGTCCTGCACGATCACCAACGGCGTGCTGACCAAATTCTCCGTCGCTCTATCCGGCTCGCGCGAATTTCGCGGCGACCAGCTCAAGCTCGATCGCACGACTACTACAACCATCACCGACATTGGCAATACGAAGCCCAACCCGGCGCCCGACGCCAAAGAAATCGTCGATGCACTCGCCGCTGGCCGTCAGCCGAGCGTTTTTGTTCCCGAACTTGGCTTCACGCGCCTGTTTAACGGCCGCGACTTGACCGGCTGGGCCGGCCGCCCGGAACACTGGTCGGTCGAAGATGGGGCCCTCGTCGGCCGCACCACGTCCGACAAGCCTGCCCGCGGCAACAACTTCCTCATCGCGAAATCCGGCGACAAGAACCTGATTGTCGATGATTTCGAGCTTCGCTTCTCCTACAAGATCTCTGCCAGTGGCAATTCTGGCGTCCAATACCGCAGCATTGAGCGCGATAACTTCGTCGTCGCCGGCTATCAGGCCGACTTCGACGGCGTCAATCGCTTCTCGGGCATCCTCTACGACGAAGCCGGCGGCGCCGGCGGCCGCGGCATCATGGCCATGCCCGGTGAAAAGGTCGTCTGGACCGCCGACGGCAAGAAAGAAGCCGCCGGCCGCGTCAGCGAGCCCGAAAAAATCAAAGCCGCACTCAAAGCCGACGACTGGAACGACTACGTCGTCATCGCCCGCGGCAACCATCTGCAACATTTCATTAACGGCGTGCCGACCGCCGATGTCACCGATCTGACCGACTCGAAACGTCTCACATCGGGCATTCTTGCGCTGCAGCTTCACGCCGGTCCGCCCATGACCGTGGCTTTCAAGAACATCCGCATCAAGTCACTCAGCTCCGCAGCGGAAAATCCTGCCGGCAACGTGAAAGTCGCCAAAGATTTCAAGCTGGAGCTGCTTTACACAGTCCCACGTGACCGCGAAGGCTCCTGGGTCGCCATGTGCGTCGATCCCAAAGGCCGCCTCATTGTCTCCGACCAGAACGGCAAGCTCTATCGCGTGGCTCTGCCGCCCATCGGCCAGAGCGGCGCCATCGAGCCCGAGCCGATCGATCTCGATATTGGCGGTGCACACGGCTTGCTCTACGCCTTCGACAGTCTCTACGTAATGGTCGATGAGCGCGGCGGCGCCAACGGCCTCTATCGCGTCCGCGATACCGACGGCGACGATCGCTTCGACGACATCAAGCTGCTGCGCCGCATAAACGGCAGCGGCGAGCACGGCGTTCACTCGCTGATCCCCTCGCCCGACGGCAACTCCATCTACGTCGTCTGCGGCAATAACACGCAGCCGACTGAATTCGATTCTTCCCGCGTGCCGCTCGTCTGGAGCGAGGACAATCTCATTCCGCGCATCCCCACCGGCTTCATGGATAACTCACTCGCCCCGCAAGGCTGGATCGCTCGCACCGACCCCGACGGCAAATCGTGGGAGCTGATCGCCGCTGGCTTTCGCAACGAGTTCGACGCCGCCTTCAACAAGGTCGGCGAGCTATTCACCTTCGACGCCGACATGGAGTGGGACATTGGCGTCCCCTGGTATCGCCCCACGCGCGTCAATCACGTCATCAGCGGCGCCGAGTTCGGCTTCCGTAACGGTTCGGGCAAGTGGCCCGCCTACTACATCGACAGTTTTGGCTCGGTCGTCGATATCGGCCCCGGCTCACCGACCGGCGTCACCTTCGGCACCGGCGCAAAATTCCCGGCCAAATATCAGGACGCGTTCTTCATCTCCGACTGGAGTTTTGGCAAGCTCTACGCCATTCATCTCAAGCCCGAAGGCGCGAGCTACACGGGCCAGGTCGAGGAATTCATCACTGGCCAACCGCTGCCGCTGACGGACGTGCTCATTCATCCCGACGGCGCCATGTATTTTGCCGTCGGTGGCCGAAAAACGCAGTCAGCCCTCTATCGCGTGACCTACACCGGCAGCGAATTAACCGCCCCCAGCACGCCCGACAATCGCTTTGCCGATCAGCGTCAGCTCCGCCACCGCCTCGAAAACTTTCATGGCAATGCACACAAGCCCGAAGCGCAAGCGAGGGGCCCGGCAGCCGAGTCGTCTCAAGACCCCAAGGCCATCGAGTTGATCTGGCCCCATCTCGCCAACCCTGACCGCGCCATCCGATTCGCCGCCCGCACCGCCCTGGAATGGCAAAGCCCGTCCCAGTGGCGCGACCGCGCCCTCGGGGAAAAAGATCCGCGCAAAGCCATCGCCGCCATCGTCGCGCTGGCCCGCGTCAGCGGCAAGGACGAGCTGCACCGCCAATCGAGCGATCCGAAGCCCGATGCCGCCTTGCAATCGAAAATGCTCGCCGCCCTGGATGCGCTAGATTGGTCGAGCCTTAACCACCAAGACCGCCTCGATCTGCTCCGCGCCTATGGCCTCATCTTTATTCGCCTCGGCTCTCCCGACGAAGCCACGCGCCAACGGCTGGCAACGAAATTCGCGTCGCTGCTGCCCGCCAAATCACGCGAGCTAAACGTTGAGCTGGCCCAGCTCGCCGTTTATCTGCAATCGCCCGCCGCGGCAGAAAAGCTCATGGCCCTTCTTCGCCAGGCGCCGACGCAAGGAGAGCAAATCGACTACGTTCTCTCGCTCCGCGCGCTGAAGACCGGCTGGACCACCCCGCTCCGCGAAGAATACTTCCGTTGGTTCAATACCACCGCCACCGCCTACCGCGGCGGCAACACCTTCGCCAGCTCGCTCCGCCGCATCAGCACCGAAGCCCAGGCCACGCTCACTGACGATGAAAAGAAATCGCTGGCATCCGTCCTTGCGGCCCCGCCGCAGGCCAAATCACCGCAAGAGCTGCTCGCCGCCCGCCCCTTCGTGAAGAATTGGACGCTCGACGAGCTCGTGCCCATCGTCGAGCGCGGACTCGCCGGCGGACGCAGCTTCGAGCAAGGCCGCAAGCTCTACGGCGCGGTCGCCTGTGCCGCGTGCCATCGCTTCAATAACGAGGGCGGCCTCGTTGGCCCCGATCTTTCCGGCGTCGCCGGTCGCTTCAGCGTCCGCGATTTGTTGGAATCGACCGTTGACCCCAACAAAGTGATTAGCGATCAATATGCCGCCATCAGCATCCTAAAGAAAAACGGCGAAACCGTCACCGGCCGCGTCGCCAATCTCAGCGGCAGCGGTCTGCAAATCGTCACCGACATGTTCGCCCCCGGCACCATGACCGGCGTTCGCCGCGAAGACATCGATGCCATGCAGCCCTCTCCCGTCTCCATGATGCCCAGCGGCCTGTTAAACACGCTTCACGAAGCCGAAATCCAAGACCTCTTCGCCTACCTTCTCTCCCGCGGCGATCCGGCGAGCAAGATGTTCAACAATTAGCCGTTAGCCGGGACCAAACCTGGTCCCGGTCTGCTTGCGGCTCTACCGTGCGCCCGGCCAAGATGATGACGTAGTTCAAACGTCAGCTCGGAGGTCGCCATGTGCCGTTTCTTTTTGCCACTCTTACCGTTCTGTCTGATCTCAGTTGCCCTCGCCGACGACCTTCCCATCGTCCGCGGCGTGGACGCCCAGCCGCTCAAAGCTCAAGTTCAGCGCGTCGCGCAGGCGCTCGAGCTCCTCGGCGAGCCGCTAACCCAAGAGCAGCAAGCCGCCCTCGACCGCGCCATCGCCAATACGAGCGCCGACGACGCGATCGAAGCGATCCAAAAAATCCTCGACCAGCGCTGTCTTGTCGGCGTGAACATCAATCCCGAGAGCCGCGTCAAAGTCGCCCGCGGGCCTGCGCCTGCGCAGCTTGTCGAGCAAGGCTGGCGCGCTTTTCTCGTGAAGGTGCACAACGAAGGCGGCGTCACGGCCGAGCTAAAAGCCACCAGCCCCAACGCCGCGCCGCTATATACCCGCTCCAGCGGTAGGCCCGATCCCAAACCAACCGTTAAGCCCGAAGACGTCCCCAATCGTTGGATGGACATTCAGGTCTTTAACAGCCAGCCGCTCGTCGCCAAACTCTCCGGCCTCGATCTCGAATATCGCATCGTGCAGATTTACAGCCGCGACCGCGGCAAGCGCGAAGCCACCATCGGCTTCAACGTCGGCCAGGGCACGCAAGACATCGGCTTCCGCAACGAGGTCGCCATCCTCTTCGAATGCGAGCCGGCTGTCCGCGTGAAGCTGTCCGTCCTAGACGACGACGGCACGCCGACAACCGGCGAATTCGTCTTCCGCGACTCGCACGGCCGCATCTATCCCTCGCAATCGCGCCGCCTCGCTCCGGACCTGTTCTTCCACGCCCAGATCTACCGCGGCGACGGCGAAGAAGTTCTCCTTCCGCCCGGCAAGTATGAAGTCACGTACAACCGCGGCCCTGAGTACCTCTATCTCAAGAAATCGATCACCGTTCCCGCCACGGCCGAATCGCGCGAATCCTTCCGCATGAAACGCTGGATCAAGCTCGCCGATCTCGGCTGGATCTCCGGCGATCATCACGTGCACGCCGCCGGCTGCGCGCACTATGAAGCCCCCACCGAAGGCGTCACGCCCGCCGACATGATGCGGCACATCGTCGGCGAAGACCTCAACGTCGGCTGCGTCCTCTCCTGGGGTCCTTGCTGGTACTTCCAAAAGCAGTTCTTCGAAGGCGCCGTACACAAGCTCTCGACGAAGGACTACATCATGCGCTACGACGTCGAGGTCAGCGGCTTCCCCAGCCAGCACGCCGGCCATCTCTGCCTGCTCCGCCTGAAAGAAGACGACTATGAATACCCGCACCCCACCGAGTTCGACTGGAAGTTCTCCGGCAAAGATGGCCACTTCAAAGGCCAGAAAACCGAGCAGATCGGCGAGTGGCCCACTTGGGACTTGCCGATCCTCAAGTGGGGCAAAGACCAGGGCGGCGTCGTCGGCTTCTCGCACAGCGGCTGGGGCCTCGCGCTGCCCGATTATGGCCCCAGCGGCCAGCGGATACCCATCAGCAACCCGCAGCGGCCTAATGCGATGCGCGGCCGCGCCGCCGACAAGCTGCCCGACTACGCGATGCCGCCCTTCGACGGCATTGGTGCCAACGAATTCGTCGTCGATACGGTCCACGGCGTGTGTGATTTCATTTCGTCGGTCGATACGCCCGCTGTATGGGAGCTGAACTGCTGGTACCACACGCTCAACTGCGGCATGACCACGCGACTCAGTGGCGAAACGGATTTCCCCTGCATTTACGGTGACAAAGTCGGCCTGGGCCGCATCTATGTCAAAGCCGCGACCGGTGGTCGCGGTCCGGGCGGCGGTGTGGATTTCGACAAATGGGTCGATGGGCTGCGTGACGGCCGCTCCTACGTCTGCGATGGCCTCTCGCACCTGGTCAATTTCTCCGCCAACGGTTTGGGCGTCGGCGAAAAAGGAGACCAAGGCCGCGCCAGCTTCCTTGCCGCCAAATCTGGCCAAAAGCTGACGCTGAAGGTCAGCACTGCGGGCTATCTCAACGAAGAGCCCGAAAAATACAACGGCCGCGTGATCAAAGAGACGCGCCTCGATGAAAAGCCTTAC
>Ga0136846_1224378_pt1 | contig 12845 bp, 15 predicted proteins | sample HopSoiMetagenom2_FD_96841 | JGI IMG/M metagenome (GOLD analysis project Ga0136846, IMG submission 96841) | Grasslands soil microbial communities from Hopland, California, USA - 2 Assembly 2016 (version 4) | ecosystem: Environmental > Terrestrial > Soil > Grasslands | place: USA: Hopland...
GAGTCGGCGAGCAGGCGGCCGCCGGGCGCGCCGACGACGAGGACGCGTGCCCCGAGGTCACTCGCGGACGTGCGCACGAGCGCGGCGAGCTGCTGTGAGCGGTCGATTCGCCCGGAGGCGCCCGCGGCGACGACGAATGCCTGCGCCGCCGCCTCGTTCTTCACCTCGGCGTCGATCCGGCGCGCGAGGTTCAGGGCCAACGGCACCTCCAGCGCCACGATGATCAGCAGCAGGACGTAGGCGAAGGCGCCCAGGAGCTGCAGGCGGAGGCTCATTCGACTTCGTCGGCTGACGAGAAGCGGAAGCCCACGCCGCGCAACGTGTGCAGGTAGCGCGGGTGCGCTGGGTCGTCGCCGAGCTTGCGCCGCAGGCCGCTCACGTGCACGTCGAGGGTCTTCGTCGAGCCAAACCAGTTCGGGTCCCAGACCTCGTCGATCAGCTGCTCCCGCGTGACCACCGAGCCGGCGTTTCGCATCAGCAGGTGCAGGAGCTCGAACTCCTTGCGGCTCAGCTCGAGCGCCTCGCCGCGCAGGGTCACGGCGCGACGAGCCGGGTCGAGCCGCACGTCCGCGACCTCGAGCGCGCCCTGGTCGACCGGCTCCGCCGCCTCGCTCCGCCGCAGGACCGCGCGGATCCGCGCGGTTACCTCGCGCGCGCTGAACGGCTTGACGATGTAGTCGTCCGCGCCGAGCTCGAGCCCGACGATGCGGTCGGCCTCTTCGCCGCGCGCGGTCAGCATGATGATCGGCACCTGCGAGGTGCGGCGTAGCTCGCGGCAGACGTCGAGGCCCGAGCCGTCGGGAAGCATCACGTCGAGGAGGACGAGATCCGGGTCGCGCCGGGCCAGCTCGAGCGCCTGGGCGACGGTGCCGGCGACCTCGGCGTCGAAGCCCTCCCCGCGCAAAGCCTCCACCAGCGGCTCGGTGATCGAGGTCTCGTCCTCGACGAGGAGGATTTTGCGTCTCGGTCTGCTCATTGTCCGGATTGTTCCTGCTACCGCCCTAGAACGAGGACGAGGCGGCCCGGGGAGAGGAGGGCCGCCTCGTCATTCGGGGAGAAGCCTGGGCTAGTCGTCGTCCCCGCCGCCGTGACCGGAGTTGCCGCCGCGGTCGTCGCTGCCACCGTGGCCGGAGCCCGAGTCGTCGCTCGAGCCGCTCGAGGACGAGGGGCCGCGATTGCTGCCGCTGCGGTCGTCGCCCGGCTCGTCGTGGCCGCGGTCGTCGCCCGGCTCGTCGCCCTGCTGCGTCGCCGCGCCGCCGGCACAGCGGTGGTCGTTCGCGTGCTCGGCCTCGTCGCACGGGCCGCGGAGGTCCTCGCCGGCCTCGTTGGCGCGGCCGCGGGCCTCGTCCTCCCGGCCGCGGGCATCCTCGCCGGCCTCGTTGGCGCGGCCGCGGGCCTCATCCTCCTGGCCGCGGACGTCCTCGCCGGCCTCGTTGGCCCGGCCGCGGGCTTCGTTCTCGCGGCCGCGGTCGTCCTGTCGGGTGGTCGTGCCGGCCGCAGGCTGGGTGCTGCTGACGGGCTGGATGCTGCCGATGGTCGGGCTGTTCGTCTTGTCGAGGCTCGTGAGCGTCCCTGCGAGCGCCACGCCTGCCATCAGCAGAAAGCCTCCGATGATCGCTGCCAACTTGTACATGCCTGTCTCCTTCGCTCGGTTTCGTGAATACGCCTTCAAAGGGTCGCTCGCGGCCGGTTCCGGCCGGGCAACGCGAGGCGAAGAGAGCGGAAACCTTGGGTAAAGCCTTGGCAAAGCGGAACGGCGACGGCTCGTGGCTATACTCGGCCGCCGATGGCCGTCCCCAAGAAAAAAACTTCCAAGGCACGCAGGGACAAGCGGCGCGCGACGCATCGGATCCAGGCGCCGCGCGTGAACTCGTGCCCACAGTGCGGCCGGCCCAAGCAGCCGCACCGGATGTGCCCGAACTGCAAGACCTACGGCGGCCGCGAGATCGAGCCGCTGCGCTCACCGACGCCGTAGGCGCATGACCAGGATCGCCGTCGACGCGATGGGCGGCGACCGCGCGCCGGAGGAGGTCGTCGCCGGTGCGCTCGAGGCACGCGCGGACGGCATCGAGCCCGTGCTCTTCGGCCCTGCCGGTCTCGACGCCGGCGAGCTCGAGCTCGTCGAGACGTCGCAGGTGATCGCGATGGACGAGAAGCCGGCCGACGCGGTCAAGTCGAAGCCGGACAGCTCGCTCGTCGCCGCATGCCGTGCCGTCGGCGCGGGCGAGGCGGCCGCCGTCGTCTCCGCGGGGAACACCGGTGCGATGCTCGCCGCCTGTTTCCTCGAGCTTCGCCGCCTCGCCGGCGTCGCGCGGCCGGCGATCGCGGTCGTGATCCCGTCGAAGAACGGCCCCTCGGTGCTGATCGACTCGGGGGCAAACGCCGACGCGCGGCCGGAGCACCTGCTCCAGTTCGCGCACATGGGCTCCGTCTTCGCCGAGGAGGTGCTCGGCGTTTCCGACCCTGAGGTTCGGCTGCTCTCGATCGGCGAGGAGCCCGAAAAGGGAAACCAGCTCACGCTCGACGCGCACGCGCTGCTCGCGGACGCCGACGGGATCCGCTTCGGCGGGAACACGGAGAGCCGCGACCTGCTGCTGGGCGCGGCCGACGTGATCGTCTGCGACGGCTTCACCGGCAACGTCGTCCTGAAGCTGCTCGAAGGGACGATCACGACGGTCCTCGACGCGCTCCGGACGGAGATCGTGGCCAGCCGCCGAGGGCGCATCGGCGGCCTGCTGATCCGTCCCGCCGCGCGCGCGATGCGCAGCCGGCTCGATCCCGACACGTACGGGGGCGCCTACCTGCTCGGCCTGCGCGGGCTCGCGGTGACCGCGCACGGGAACTCGTCTCGGCGCGCGATCGCAAACGCGATCAGGCTCGCCGCCCGAGGCGTCGAGCACGATGTCGTCAACCGGCTCGCGCAGCGCCTGCCGGAAAGAGTGTTAGCATCCGCGCGCTCTGAATCCCCCGGCAAGTGAGGTGAAATGGCAGCATCGCGAGAGGAAGTGTTCGAGCGGGTCAAGGAAGTCCTGACGGAGCAGCTCGGAGTCGAAGAGAGCGAGATCACGGATGACGCCTCGTTCCAGGAAGACCTCGACGCGGATTCGCTCGATCTCGTGGAGCTGATCATGGAGCTGGAGGATCAGTTCGGGATCAAGATCTCGGACGAGGACGCGCAGAAGATCCAGACCGTGGGGCAGGCCGTCGACTACGTCTCCACGCACCAGTAGTCGCGCTCCAGGAGGTCGCCCGGGCGAGCTCGCGGAGCTCATCGCCGACCTGCCGGAGGAGCTGCTGGCGAACGTCTTCACGCACAGCTCGTGGGCGCCGGACCGGGCGTCGTCGTACGAACGCCTCGAGTTCCTCGGCGACAGCGTCCTCGAGCTCGCGATCGCACGAGCGCTCTACGAGCGCTACCCGGACTTCTCCGAGGGTCGGATGGCCAAGATCCGCTCCCACGTCGTCTCGCGCGCGAGCTGCGCTGTCGTGGCTCGAGAGCTCGGGCTGGGGGAGAAGCTCGCCGAGGGCGGTGCCGACCTCGCGCCGAGCGACGAGCTCGAGCGCCTGGCGCGCAACCGGAACGTGCTCGCGGCGCTCCTCGAGGCCTCGTTGGCGGCGCTCTACCTGCAGCACGGCTTCGAGCCGATCCGCGAGGCGGTCGTGGCCGCGTTCGACGGGCGCATCACCTACGCGCTGACGACCCACGTCGACCACAAGACCGAGCTCCAGGAGGAGCTTGCGCGCCGCGGTCGGCAGGTCGTCTACAACGTGCTCGACGTCGACGGGCCGCCGCACGACCGCACCTTTCGCTGCGCGGCGATGATCGACGGCGAGGAGGCCGGCGTCGGCACCGGCCGCTCGAAGAAAGCGGCCGAGCAGGCCGCGGCCAAGCAGGCGCTCGACCGGCTCGCTCGGGCCGCGTAGCATCGCCCCCGTCCACGAAGGAGGTCCAGGTGGCGAAGGTGATCAACTGCGCCTGCGGCGAGACGATTCGCGGCGAGAGCGAAGACGAGGTGCTCGACAACGCCGAGCAGCACGTCCGCGAGCGGCACGCCGAGATGGCCGACCAGTTCCCGCGGGAGGCGCTCGCCGGGATGGTCGAGGAGGCGTAGCAGCACCGGCGGGCGCCGCCATCCGCGGCGCCCGCTAGCGTCTCGCTCGCGTGCACCTGCGAGCGATCAAGCTGCGCGGCTTCAAGTCGTTCCCCGAAGCCGTCGAGGTCCGGCTGGAGCCGGGCGTCGCCGTGGTCGTCGGGCCGAACGGGTCCGGCAAGTCGAACGTCGCGGACGCGCTGCTCTGGGCCTCCGGCTCGCTGAGCCCCCACGAGCTGCGAGCCGAGAAGCCGGACGACGTGCTCTTCGCCGGCTCGCCCGGCCACGCGCCGGCCGACTTCTGCGAGGTCGAGCTCCTGTTCGACAACGAGGACGGCGCGCTGCCCGAGCTGGACTTCAGCGAGATCTCGATCATGCGCCGCCTGCACCGCGGCGGCGAGGGCCAGTACCTGATCAACCGCGCCGCGGTCCGTCGCACCGATCTGGTCGAGCTGCTCGCGGATGTCGGTCTCGGCGGCAGTCACGGCTCGGTGATCAGCCAGGGGCGGGTCGAGGAGATCCTCGCGAGCAAGCCGGAGGAGCGGCGGGCGCTGATCGAGGACGCGGCGGGTCTGGGGAAGTTCAAGCGGCGTCGCCACCGCGCGGAGCTCAAGCTGGCCCGCGTCCAGGTGCAGGTCGAGCGCGCGCGGGATCTCGAGGCCGAGGTGAAGGCGCGCCTGCGGCCACTTGCGCTGCAGGCGACGGCGGCGGAACGGGCCGAGAAGCTGCGCGGCGAGATCGCCGGCCTGCGCGCCCGACTCGCCGAGCTCGACCTCGCCGGAGTGGATGAGCGTCTTGCCGAGGTGGAAGAACGCCGGACGGCGGCAGGTCTCGAGCGCACGCACGTCAACGAGCGACTCGAGGCGCTGCTGACCGAGCGGAACCGCGTCGAGGAGGAGCTTGCGTCGGCAGCCGGGCGGGGGGAGGGGGCGACGTCGGCGCTTTACCGGCTGCGCAGCGCGGGTGAGCGGCTCGAGCTGCGGCGTGACGCCGCCCGCGAGCTCACCGAGCGCCTGCGAGCCGAGCCGCTCCTGCCGCGCACGCGCAGCAATCCGCAGCGCGAGGCGCTGCGGGAGCGCGCACGGCTCGCGCGCGAACGGCTCGCGGCACTCGAGCACTCACTCGCAGAGCGGGAAGGGCTGCCCCCGGCCGCGCGGGCGCTGGCCGAGGAGGGGGAGCGACTGGCGCTGTCGCTCCTGGAGGTCGATTCGGGCTACGAGCGTGCCGTGGCGGCCGCACTCGCCGGTCGCGCAGCTGCGCTGATGGCGCCCGACCCCGGCGCGGCGCTGGGGCTGCTCGAGCGGGCGCGCGAGGCGGGCCTCGGGAATCTCGGCGTCCTCGTGCCGCGCCGCCCCGTCGCGCGCTCGGCCATACCGCCGCTGCCAGGCGCCGAGCCGCTCGCCGCGCACGCACGAGCCCTGCCCGGCGGGGAGCGCGTGGCCCAGCTGCTCATGGACGTCTGGCTGGCGGAGCCGGATGACCTCGCGCGGGCCGAGACGGGGATCCTCGTGACCAGAGCCGGACATTGCTTCGACGCCGACCGTGGCGAGCTCTGGTTCACCGGCGAGACCGCCGAGGCAGTCCTGCTACAGCTCGACGCCCGTCGCCGCGCGCTGGCGGCCGAGGCCGACGAGCTCGAGCGGCAGGCCGACGAGCTCCCGGAGCAGGCGCCGGCGATCCCGCTCGAGCCGCTCGCGGCTCTCGCAGAGCGGCTCGTGCGCGCGCTCGAAGGGGCTTCGGCGCTCGCCGGCCGCTTCGAGGCGCCGCTGCGGGCCCGGGTCGACGCCGGCTCGACACGCGCGGGGGCGCTGGCCGCGGAGCTGCGGCGGCTGGGCGGCGAGGAGGCCGAGGTGCGCCGGGCCGCGGCGGAGGTGGGCGAGCGAGCCGGCGGGATCGACGTCGAGCGAGCGCGGCTCGAGGGCGAGGCAGCCGAGGCGCGCCGCCGTCTCGAGGACGCGGGCGCGGAGCCGGCCGAGGGCGACGATCGCGGCGAGCTCGCGGAGCGGATCGAGCGTCTTGAACGTCGCCGCGAGACGCTCGGGCAGGTCAACCCGCTGGCGAAGGAGGAGTACGAGCGCGAGAAGGAGCGCCTGACCGAGCTCGTCGAGCAGCGCGAGGATCTCGAGGCGAGCCTGAAGGAGCTCGAGGAGCTGCGCACCGAGCTCGCCGAGACCGTCGAGCGGCGGTTCGACGAGACGTTCGCCGCGGTCAGCGAGCATTTCGCCGAGGTCGCGGCGACGCTTTTCCCCGGTGGGGAGGGCCGGCTGCGGCTGACGGAGCCGAACGCGGACGAGACCGGGTCGCAGGCGGAGCATGGGGTGGAGATCGAGCTGCGGCCGGTCGGCAAGCGGGTCACACGCCTGTCGCTCCTCTCCGGCGGTGAGAAGGCGCTCGGCGCGATCTCGTTCCTGTTCGCGCTCTTCCTCGCGCGGCCGTGCCCGTTCTACCTGCTGGACGAGGTCGAGGCCGCGCTCGACGACGCCAACATCGGCCGCTTCGTCGAGCTGCTGCGCCGCTACTCCGACAGCGCGCAGTTCATCGTCGTCACGCACCAGAAGAAGACGATGGAGGCCGCCGACGTGCTCTACGGCGTCACGATGGCAGGCGACGGCGTCTCGCAGATCGTCTCGCGGCGGCTGCCGCGCGAAGAGCGCGCCGCGGTCGCCTAGTGCTCTACGACGCGGCGGAGTTCGAGCCGCTCGCCGATAGGCGCTGGGAAGAGGAGCGAGTTCGCGCAGCGATCCGGGGGATCGTCGCGGAGACGGAGGCCGCCTTCGACCCTGTTGGGCTCTGGCCGGCGAACGAGTGGGACGCCTGGGGCTCTACGCCGCCGCTGAAGGATCTCTACTGCGGCGCGGCAGGCGTGATCTGGGCACTCGACGCATTGGCCCGGCGCGGGCACGCCGAGACGGGGATCGACCTCCCCGCGGCGGCCGAGCGGACGCTCGAGCTTTGGCGCGAGGCGCCGGACCTCGCCGAGGCGGAGATCGAGCTGCCGGCGGCCCGCGAGTCGTCTCTCCTGTGCGGCGAGGCGGGTCTTCTGCTCGTCAGCTGGCGTCTCACGGCTCGCGCTGACCTCGCCGACAGGCTCCTTCAGCGGGTGCATGAGAACCGCGACAACGAGTTCGAGGAGCTGCTGTGGGGCTCGCCCGGGACGCTGCTCGCAGCGCGGGCGATGCACGAATCGACCGGCGAGGAGCGCTGGCTCGGAGCGTGGCGCGAAAGCGCCGAGGCGCTGATGGACCGCCGTGACCCCGACGGGCTCTGGACGCAGCAGCTCTACGGCAGCACAGAGCGCCTCCTTGGCCCGGCGCACGGTCTGGTCGGACTCGTGCACGCGCTGCTGCGGGCCGAGAGCGAGTGGAGCGAATCGCTCTCGCGCGAGACGGCGGAGATCCTCGCCCGCGAGGCGATCGTCGAGGACGGGGTGGCGACGTGGCCGGCCGACGCCGGCGGGCCGCTCGCCCCCGCCAGCGGCAGCGGAATCCGCCTCCAGTGGTGCCACGGTGCGCCCGGGATGGTCGCCACCGCGGCGCCGTACCTCGAAGAGGAGCTCCTGCTCGCCGGCGCCGAGCTGACGTGGCGCGCGGGCGCGCACCGTGAGGAGAAGGGCGCAGGTCTCTGCCACGGCACTTCCGGGAACGGATACGCGCTTTTGAAGACCTTCGAGCGCACCGGAGACGAGCGCTGGCTCGAGCGCGCCCGCCGCTTCGCCGTCCACGCGCTCGCGCAGGCAGAGGCAGCGCCAGGCCGGTACTCGTTGTTCACAGGCGGTGTCGGGGTAGCCCTCTTTGCAGCGGCCTGTCTCGAGGCCGATGCGCGGTTCCCGGTGCTGGACGGCTGGGACTAACCTCCGCGGATGGCCAGGTCGTGGGCAGAGCTGCTCGGCGAGGCGGACGCGCGTCCGGAGCCGGAGGCGGGCGGCGGCGGGATGTTCGCGCGGCTGCGCGACTCGCTCGGGCGCAGCCGCCGGGCGCTGACCGAGCAGATCGGCGTCGCGACCTTCGACGCTGGCGACGAGGCGTCCTGGGAACGGCTCGAGGAGGCGTTGATCGCCGCCGACGTCGGCGTGCCGGCGACGGCCGAGCTGGTGCAGCGGCTCGAGGCGCGTGACGATGGGGTCGACCTCGCGACCGGACTCCAGGAGGAGGTCGCGCGGATGCTGGGCGAACCGGCGCGCCTCGCCGTCCAGGGTCGGCCGAGCGTGATCCTCGTCGTCGGCGTCAACGGCACGGGCAAGACGACGACCATCGGCAAGCTCGCGGCGAAGCTCTCGGAGCACGGCCTCTCGGTGCTCGTCGCCGCGGCCGACACCTTCCGCGCCGCTGCCGAGGAGCAGCTGGAGATCTGGGCCGAGCGCGCGAACGCCGACTTCGTCGGCTCCGAGCGTGGCGGCGATCCCGCTGCGGTCGCCTTCGACGCGATCGCCGCGGCCGAGGCGCGGGGGCGCGAGGTCGTGGTCGTCGACACGGCTGGCCGGCTGCACACGCAGGCGAACCTGATGGAGGAGCTCGCCAAGGTCCGGCGCGTGATCGCCCAGCGGCTCGAGGGCGCGCCGCACGAGACGCTGCTCGTGGTCGACGCGACGACGGGCCAGAACGGCGTGCAGCAGGCGCGGCTCTTTAGCCAGGCGGTCGAGGTGAGCGGCATCGTGCTGACGAAGCTCGACGGGTCGGCGAAGGGCGGGGTCGCGATCGCGATCGCCCACGAGCTCGGCCTGCCGGTGAAGCTGATCGGCATCGGCGAGGGCCTCGACGACCTGCGCCCGTTCGACCCGCGGGACTTCGCGCGAGCGTTGGTCGAGGCTTAGCCGCAGCCGTTCGGCCCCGGGCCGCGGGGATCGCGCGGCCCGGAGCGAGCAAGCTCAGCGCTCGACCGCGAACGCGATGTTCACCGTCGTGCGGTACTCGCTGATCCGGTCGTTCTCGACGACGGCGCTCATCGAGACGACGTCGGCGCCGCTGATGCCGCGCAGGGTCTTCGACGCCTCCTGCACCGCGGCGTCGGCGGCCTTCGCGAAGCTCTCGGGGGAGGAGCCGATGATCGTGATCACCTTGGCGATGTCTGCCATGTCGTTCCTTTCGGTCGGGGTCTACCTTGCGATTCCGAGCATTTGCCGCACGCCGCGCTCGCCCTCGGCTGCTTCCTCGCGCAGCAGCTCGTCGATCTCGACGCCGACGAGGAAGATGATCGTCGACGTGTAGACGTACCCGCCGAGCACGAGGAAGACGCCGAGGCTGCCGGTCGCGGTCTTGAAGTTGAGGACCTCGGTCACCAGGAGCTTGAAGATCATCGACGCCGCGACCCACGCGAGGATCACGAGCACCGAGCCGCCCGTGACCCAGGCGTTGTCGCGCGGCTCGACCGGCGCGAAACGCATCAGCAGCGCGACCGCGACGCCCAGCAGGACGATCGCCACCAGCCAGCGCCCGATCGCGACGACCACCTCCAGGGCCCCGTGCTGTGCCAGTGCCGGCGCGACCAGCACGGCGAGGACGGCGCCGACGATGCAGAGCACGATCGCTGCGGCGAGGCCGACCGAGATCGGGTAGCGCACCTTCCACGAGCGCGTCTCCTTGCACTCGTAGACGGCGTTCGTCGCGCTCATGATCCCTCGCACCGAGCCCGAGATGTACCAGAGGGCCAACACCGAGGAGAACGCGATCAGGCCGGACGACTCCGTCGAGAAGATTCGCTGCACGGCGACGTCGATCGCGTGGAGCGTCGCCGGCTGAAAGTGGCTCTTCATGGCCGGCAGGAACGTCTCGTGCCACACGTGCTCCGCGCCCACCGCGCCGAGCACCGCCAGGCCGAGCAGGGTCAGCGGCACGAGCGCCTTCAGCACGGCGAACGCGACCGAGCTCGCATGGTCGAGCACTTCGTGCCTCGCGAACAGGTCGACCCAGAGCTTCACGAACCGCTTGGCGCGCGTCTTCACGCGCGCCGCCTACCCAGAAACCGCCGCGGCTAGACTGGCGAGCCGTGTTCGACACGCTCTCAGACCGGCTTCAGGGCGCCCTCGGCGACCTCCGCAAGCGCGGGACGCTCGACGAAGAATCCATCTCGCGCGCGATGCGCGAGGTGCGGCTCGCGCTGCTCGAGGCGGACGTCAACTTCGACGTCGTGAAGGACTTCGTCGCGCGCGTGCGCGAGCGCGCGACGGGCGCCGACGTGCTCAAGAGCCTCACGCCGGGCCAGCAGGTCGTGAAGATCGTGCAGGAGGAGCTGACGGCCCTGATGGGCTCCGGCGACTCGAAGCTCGCCTTCGCCTCGCGGCCGCCGACGGTGATCCTGCTCGCGGGGCTGCAGGGCTCCGGCAAGACGACCGCCGCGGCCAAGCTCGCGCTGCTCCTGCGCAAGGACGGCCGCAAGCCGGGACTCGTCGCCGCAGACCTGCAGCGGCCAGCCGCGATCGACCAGCTCGAGCAACTCGGGCGGGAGCTGCAGGTGCCGGTCTTCAGCGAGGAGCGCGCCGATCCGGTCGCCGCGGTTACGCAGGGCCTCGAGCGCGCCCGCGCCGCCGAGCTCGACACGGTCATCCTCGACACGGCCGGCCGGCTGCACGTGGACGAGGCGCTGATGGACGAGCTCGCCGCCGTCCGCGATGCCGCTCGGCCGACGAATGTCCTGCTCGTGCTCGACTCGATGACCGGCCAGGACGCCGTTCGCGTGGCCGAGGCGTTCTCCGAGCGGGTCGACTTCGACGGTGTGGTGCTGACGAAGCTGGACGGCGACGCCCGCGGCGGCGCCGCGCTCTCTGTCAAGGCGGTTACCGGCAAGCCGATCAAGCTCGTCTCGGTCGGCGAGAAGCTCGACCAGCTCGAGTACTTCCATCCCGACCGCATGGCCTCGCGGATCCTCGGCATGGGCGACGTGCTGAGCCTGATCGAGAAGGCCGAGGCCGCGGTCGACGAGGACGAAGCGGCGGAGATGGAGCGCCGCATGATGCAGGGCGAGTTCACCTTCGACGACTTCCTACGCAGCTACAAGATGCTGCGCCGGATGGGTCCGCTCCAGGGCGTGCTGAAGATGATCCCGGGGGTCGGCAAGCAGCTCGAGGGACTCGACGACGTCGACGAGCGTCAGCTCGCGCGCGTCGAGGCGATCGTGCTCTCGATGACGCCGCAGGAGCGGCGCGTCCCTCACGTGATCGACGGCTCCCGACGCAAGCGGATCGCGGCCGGCAGCGGCGCGTCGGTGGAGCAGGTGAACCAGCTGCTCGAGGCGCGTAAGCAGATGGCGAAGATGATGAAGCAGCTCGGAAAGGGCAAGATGCCTGCGCTTCCCGGGCAGCCGCAGGGCCAGAATGGCCCGACGCGCTCCGCCACGAAGAAGAAGAAGAGCAAGCGTAAGAAGTCCAAGTCACGGAGGTAACCGTTTGGCTGTCAAGCTCAGGCTGACCCGAGTCGGGTCGAAGAAGAACCCCGTCTACCGCATCGTCGCGGCGGACTCGCGCTCCCCGCGGGACGGCAAGTTCCTGGAGATCGTGGGCCGCTACAACCCGCAGACCGACCCCTCGACGATCGAGGTCAACGAGGAGCGGGTGCGCGACTGGCTCTCGAAGGGCGCCCAGCCCTCGGGGACGGTCTCGCGGCTGCTCAAGATCAAGGGGATCGATGGGCGCTGAGATCGTCGAGTACCTCGCGCGTCGCCTGGTCGACGAGCCGGACGAGGTGCGCGTCGAGGAGATCGAGCGGGACGGCGACATCGTCCTGCAGCTCCACGTCGCCAAGGACGACGTGGGCAAGGTGATCGGGCGCCAAGGCCGCCTCGCGCGGGCGCTGCGCACCGTCGTGCGGGCCGCGGCGACCCGTCGCGACGCGCGGGTGCTGCTCGAGATCGTCGAATAACGACGCTCGATGCGGGTCGCCGCGCTCTACGACATCCACGGCAATCTCCCCGCGCTCGAGGCGGTGCTCGCCGAGGTCGAGCGCGAGGGCGTGGACGCGATCGTGATCGGTGGTGACATCGCTTCCGGGCCGCCGCAGCCGCGCGAGGTGGTCGAGCTGGTGCGCTCGCTCCCGGCCGCGCACTGCATTCGCGGCAACGCCGACCGCCTGCGCGACCGCGAGCTCGCCGGCGAGGAGGGCCTCGAGTGGCTGTTCGGGCAGCTCGGCGAGGAGCAGGTCGAGTGGCTCGTCTCGCTCCCCTTCTCGGCCGTGCTCGACGACACGCTCTACGTGCACGCGACGCCCCAGGACGACGTGACCGTCGTCACCGAGATCACCACCGACGAGAAGCTCGCCGGCCTGCTCGGCGAGGTGGAGCAGTCGCGAGTCGTCGCGGGTCACACGCACATGCAGCTCGAGCGGCAGGTGGGCGAGAAGCTGTTCGTGAACGCCGGCAGCGTGGGGTGGCCGTACGAGGGGCGCACCGGCGCCTACTGGGCGCTCGTGGACGACGCGGTCTCGTTTCGGCGCACGGACTACGACCTCGAGCGAGCTGCCGCGCTCGTCCGCCGTTCCGGGCATCCGCGCGCCGACGAGATCGCAGCCGAGAACATCCTCGAGTCGGCGCCTCGCGCCGAGGCGATCGCCGTCTTCGGCGGATGACCGAGCTCGTCTCGGTCGGCCGCGTGGGCAAGCCGCACGGCCTCGACGGGTCGTTCTTCGTCGAGCGAGCGAGCGACGACCCGGCGCGCTTCGCCAAGGGCGCGACGCTTCACGTGGACGGCGCACCGGCCAAGGTCCTCGGCTCGAAGCGGTCGCGCGGCCGGCCGGTGATCCGCCTCGATCGCGAGGTCGAGCGCGGCGC
>Ga0136846_1224084_pt1 | contig 12842 bp, 14 predicted proteins | sample HopSoiMetagenom2_FD_96841 | JGI IMG/M metagenome (GOLD analysis project Ga0136846, IMG submission 96841) | Grasslands soil microbial communities from Hopland, California, USA - 2 Assembly 2016 (version 4) | ecosystem: Environmental > Terrestrial > Soil > Grasslands | place: USA: Hopland...
CGAGGTTGGCGAGGTCGGCGCCGACCATCCCGGGCGTTGTCGCGGCGAGCCGGCCGAGCTCGACATCGGGCCCGAGCGGGACGTGGCGCGTGTGCACCTTCAGGATCTCCTCGCGGCCCTTGCGATCCGGCGGCTGGACGGCGACGCGGCGGTCGAAGCGCCCTGGACGAAGGAGCGCCTGGTCGAGGACGTCGGGCCGGTTGGTCGCGCCGATCACGATCACGCTCGTCGCGGAGTCGAAGCCGTCCATCTCGGTGAGGATCTGGTTCAGCGTCTGCTCGCGCTCGTCGTTGCCACCGCTGAAGCCGGCGACGCCGGAGGTGCGGGAGCGACCGATCGCATCGAGCTCGTCGATGAAGACGATCGCGGGCGCGGCCTCCTTCGCCTCTTTGAACAGGTCGCGCACGCGCGACGCGCCGACCCCGACGATCGCTTCCACGAACTCGGAGGCCGCGAGCGAGAAGAACGGCGCCTCCGCCTCGCCGGCAACCGCACGCGCGAGCAGCGTCTTGCCCGTGCCGGGCGGCCCGGAGAGCAGCACGCCGTGCGGAATGCGGCCGCCGAGCCGGCGGTACTTCTCCGGGTGGCGCAGGAAGTCGACGACCTCGGTGAGCTCCCGCTTCGCCTCGTCGATCCCGGCGACGTCGGCGAACGTGACCCGGTCGCCCGAAGGCTGGTAGCGCCGCGCACGTGAGCGGCCGAACGTCCCGAGCAGGTTCTGCGCGCTGCCCGCGCGCCGCATCAGCCAGAAGAGCAGGAGCACGAACAGGATCGTCGGCCCGAAGCCGAGCAGCAGGCTCTGCCACCATGGCGCGGCGGTGTCGAGCGGCTGCGCGTTCACGACGACGCGCTTCTTCTGCAGCAGCGCCGACAGGGTGTCCGTGTTCGCAAACGCCGGCACCTCGGTCTTGAAGCGCGTGGTCGGCTTCGACTTCCCGTAGCGCAGCTTCGCGTTGAACGTCCCCTGGATCGCCGTGCCCTTCGACGTGATCTCCTTGACTCGCCCGGCGTTGACCTGGTTCAGGAAGAACGGGCTGTACGGGACCCGGACACGCGACGGCGGCTGCGTCGCGCGCGAGCCGAGGTAGAAGTTGAGGGCGAAGAGAAGGAGCGCGAAGACGATCCAGCCGCGGCTGATCGGGAAGCGCGACGGCGGCTTGCGAGGCGATGAGCCGCGCGGGGCAGGCGGCCCTTTGCCGTCGGTGCGGCCACGACTCCCTTCCATGTCCCAAGCCTACTCCTGCCTTCTCACACGACGACCGCCGGCGCCGTTTGACCATGGGTGCGCGCGCTCGGGGCGGCCCTGGTCACGGTCACGCTGTGGGCGTCGGCCTTCGTCGCCATTCGTTCCGCTTCGCGCCAGCTGTCGCCGGAGGCCCTCGCGCTCGGGCGCCTCACGCTCGCGAGCATTGCGCTCGGCCTCGTGGTCGCAGTGCGGCGCGAGCCCCTGCCTGCCTCGCGCGACGTGCCCGCAATCGCCTTCTGCGGCGTGTTCTGGTTTGCGCTGTACAACATCGCGCTGAACGAGGCCGAGCGGCATGTCGACGCCGGCACCGCGGCGATGCTCGTCAATCTCGGGCCGCTTCTGATCGCTCTCCTGGCCGGGGTCGTGCTCGGCGAGGGCTTCCCGCGACCGCTGCTGGCCGGATGCGCGACCGCGTTCGCGGGAACCATCCTGATCGGCGCCGCGACGTCGAAGCAGGGCGTCGCGCCGAGCTGGAGCGCGCTCTTGTGCGTCGCCGCCGCGCTCTTCTATGCGATGAGCGTCGTCGCGCAGAAGCCGCTCCTCACGCGCAGCTCGCCGTTGACGATCACGTGGCTGGCCTGCACCGTCGGGGCCCTCGTCTGCCTCCCCTGGGCGGGGACGCTGGCGCGCGAGCTCCCGGACACGCGAGCGTCGGCGATCGGCGCGATGGCGTACCTGGCGCTCGTGCCGCTCACGCTCGGCTTCCTGACCTGGGGTTACGCACTTGCGCGGACGACCGCCGGCCGCATGGGAGTGACGCTTTACCTCGTCACGCCGATCGCGATCCTCCTCGGCTGGCTCCTGCTCGGCGAGGCTCCGCCCGCGGCGGCAGTCGCCGGCGGCGGGCTCTGCCTGATCGGCGTCTACATCAGCGCGCGCAGCTCGTCGAGCGTGTCCGCCTCCTCCGGAGGCTTGTCGGGGCGGTACCGCTTCACACGCGCGAACCGGAGCGCGACCCCGCCCGGATAGCGGGTCGAGGCCTGCACGCCGTCCAGCGCGATCTCGACGACGAGCTCCGGACGCACGAGCACCGCGATCCCTCGCCGCGCGACTTCGCGCGCGAGCAGCTCCTGCGTCTGCCAAGCAAGCAACTCGTCGGTCATGCCCTTGAAAGTCTTCCCCACCATCACGAACTCGCCCGTCGACGCGTCGCGCGCGCCGAGGTGCAGGTTCGAGAGGCGTCCCCGGCGCCGGCCGTGTCCCCACTCGGCACCGAGGACGACGAGGTCGTACGTGCGCACCGGCTTCACCTTGCGCCATGCTTTGCCGCGGCGGCCGGCGGCGTAGGGCGACGCCGCGTCCTTCACGACCACGCCCTCGTGGCCGGCGGCGAGCGCGTCGTCGAGCAAGCGCTCGGCTTCGCGCGTGTCGGACGTGAACGTGCCGGGGATCTTCAGCTCCGGCGCCAGTTCCGCGAGGCGCGAGCTTCGTTGCTCCAGCGGCACGTCGAGCAGGTCATCTCCGTCGGCATGCAGGAGGTCGAAGAGGAACGTCTCTCCCCGGTACGCCTCCCCGTCGAGAACAGCCTGCTCGAAATTGAGGCGCGAGACCGCGTCGACCGTCCCCGCGAGCGCTTCCGTGACGTCGTTGAGGTTACGGGTGTAGACGCGCACGTCGCTGCCACGGCGATGAATCTGGATGCGGATCCCGTCGACCTTCCACTCCACGGACGCGCGCGCGAAGCCGGCGAGGGCATCGGCAACCGTGTCCGCCGTCGACGCGAGCATCGGCAACACCGGCCGGAACAGCTCGAAGCCGACGCCGCGTAGCCCCGACTCGCCGTCGGCGAGCGCGATCTCCGCGGTGCGCGTGAGGTCGCCGGAGAGCATGTACCCGCGCCTGGCGAGCTCGGCCGGAACCCCCGCGGCTTTCGCCACCGCGTCGACCATGATCCCCGCCAGCGCGCCCTGCCTGAGCTCGCCGGTGAAGAGACGACGGATGAAGTCGGCCTCGTCGGAGGTCGCTCGCGTCAGGAGCTGCGCAAGGACATCGCGGCGGCGTGCAGCCGAGCCGCTGCCGGTAGCGGCCTTGACGTCGGTGATCGCCTGGTCGAGATCGCGCACTGCGAGCGACGGCTCAGGCCCAGGTGCGGGCTCGACCCCGTAGATCGTCGAGTACCCGACGCCGACACGCCCCTGGCGCGGGATGCCCGACAGGAATCCCGTGACGATCGAGACCTCGTCCGGGTCGAGCCGACGGAGCAGCGCCGCGAGCGTCGCGACCTTGCTCGAGCGAGAGCTCGTGCCGGCGACGGCTCGTGAGGCGGCGACGACGTCTGCGAGCGGCGTCATCAGTCGGGCAGTAGCGGCATCGCGAAGCCCGTCTCCCGACCGAGCAGGACGGCGCGCTTGACCGCATCGAGCCCGAAGCGCGTGCGGATCTCGTCGATCGCCAGGTCGAGCTCGAGCTCGCGGCGCCGCTCGAATGGAAGCGCCAGCTGGACGGGCGTGTCGTCCGTCAGGTTCGAGACGGCCACGCCGACGAGAGTAAGGCCTCGCCGCTCGATCAGCCGTGCTTCAGCGGCGAGCAACCCACGCGCCACGTCGAGGATCTCCTGCGTCTCGGCGGTCGGCTCGTCGAGCGTGAAGGAGCGCGTCGCGCGCGTGAAGTCGTCGAAGCGGAAGCGCAGCGTGACCGTTCGCCCGATGCGGTGCGCAGCGCGCATGCGGCGCGTGACGCGGTCGACGAGGCCGAGCAGCACGGCATCGACGTCCTCGGGCGAGCGACGGCGACGGCCGAGCGCACACTGTGCTCCGATCGAGCGGCGGCGGCGGCGCGGACCGACACGCCGCGGGTCGCGGTTGTGTGCGAGCGCGTGCAGCTGGCGGCCGCTCGCGCGGCCGAGAATCGACACGAGCGCGCTTTCCGACATCGCCGCCACCTGGCCGACCGTCGCGACGCCGAGCTCGTGCAGGCGCGCGGCGGTGACCTCACCGACGCCCCAGAGGCGCTCGATCGGCAGGGCGTGCAGAAAGCGCAGCTCGCGCTCGGGCGCGACGAACAGGAGGCCGTCCGGCTTCGCGACGCCGCTCGCCACCTTCGCGAGGAACTTCGTGCGCGCGATCCCGACGGTGATCGGCAGGCCGACGCGCCGGCGCACCTCGTGCCGCAGCCGCACGGCGATCTCGGCGGGGCTGCCGGCGAGGCGCCGCATGCCGCGCACGTCCAGGAAGGCCTCGTCGATCGAGAGGCCCTCGACCAGCGGCGCAAGGTCCTCGAAGACGCGGTAGACCGCCTGGCTCGCCTCGCTGTACGCGGACATGCGCGGCGGCACCACGACGGCGTGGGGGCAGAGACGCCGTGCGGTGCGCCCGCCCATCGCGGTCCGCACGCCGAAGGCCTTCGCCTCGTAGCTCGCCGCGAGCACGACGCCGGCGCCGACGATCACGGCCCGACCGCGGAGCCGCGGGTCGTCTCGCTGCTCGACTGACGCATAGAACGAGTCGATGTCCGCGTGGAGGATCGTCGCCTCCTGCACGAACACATGTTCGCATACGACAGCGGGCGGACTGGCTTTTAGGGACAGCGCTTGGGGACAGTCCCTAAGCCCTGTCCCTATGGGCGAGCAGCGCTAGCCGGTGGTGAAGCCGATCCGGCGATGCGTCCCGTCGCAGAACGGCTTGTTGGCGGAGCCGCCGCAACGGCACAGGGCGACGCGAGTGTCCTCGCGGATGACGCCGCCCTCGTCGCCGACGATGCGCAGCCGGCCGCGCACGAAGAGAGGGCCGTCCGGCCGCGGGTCGACGACAGTCTCGTCCGGCGCCTGTTCCTGGGGCCCGCCGTCCAGGCGGCGATAGTGGAGCGCCCCGGTGGGGCACTGCTCGACGGTCGCCGCAACGGCATCCGCGCCCGCGCCGTCGATCACGATCCAGGGACGCTCGCCGGCTTTGAAGACCTGGGGCAGGTTGCGCACGCAGTTCTGGACGTGGATGCAGAGGCGAGGCTCCCAGTGCACCTCGATCGCCTCGCCGCTATACGTGCGCGTCGGGCCACGCTCCGGCGGCGCAGACATCAGTCGGACACCTGGAGGTCGCCGGTGACGAGATCGTTGTATTCCGGGTGGCGCCCGATGTAGGCGCGCACGAACGGACAGATCGGAACGACGCGGAGCCCGCGTGCGCGAATGTCGTCGAGAGCCCCGGCGACGAGCCGGCTCGCGAGCCCCTGCCCCTCGAGCGACGGCGAGACCTCCGTGTGCACGAGGACGATCCGGTCAGGCGAGCGCCGGTACCGGATCTCGCCGGCGACCTCGCCGTCGACGACGAGCTCGTAGCGCAGGTCTTCCGGGTTGTCCCGAACAGCGACCCGCGGACCGCCCATGCTCACCTTGCGACCCTAGCTCAGGCCGCGGTGCTGTCGACCTCCGCCAGCTCCGCGCGCACGCGGGCGATCTCGTCTCCGTAGACGCGGAGCTCTTCGTCGCCGGCACCGCGGCTCTCGCGCAGCTCACGGACCGCGAGCAATCCGCGCAGATGCAGCACGAGATCGTCGAGCGTCCCGACCCGCGCCGGCTCCTCCTGTACCGGCTCGACTGCCGGCCGCGGTGTCGCGGAGCGGACGAGGCTGAAGGCGACCACTGCGGCGACGAGCACCAGCCCGGTCAGCACGTACAGGCCGGTCTGGAAGCCGTGTGAGAGCGCAGCTCCGCTCGACGCGGCGACCGTGTTCGCCTCGGCGTAGTTGGTCGTCGACGTGGCGGCGATCGCGCTCACTGCGGCGATCCCGATCGCGCCGCCGATCTGACGGCTCGTGTTGACCAGGCCGGAGGCGACGCCCGCGTCGGCGCGCTCGACTCCGCTGAGGCTCGCGATCGTCACCGGGACGAACGAGAAGCCCATGCCGGTGCCGCCCAGCACGAACCACGGGAAGAGATCCCAGAAGTACGTGCCGTCGACCGAAATGCGCGTCAGCGCTGCGACCGAGATCGCCGACGCGAGCAGTCCGAGCGTCAACGTCGTGCGGACCCCGATGCGCCCGACGACGACCTGCGCGACGTTCGACATCACGACGACCGCGATCGCAAAGGCGCTGAAGGCCGCGCCGGTCTGGACCGCGGAGTAGTGCAAGACGTCCTGCAGGTACAGCGTCAAGAGGAAGAACTGGGAGAACGCGACGGCCCCGACGATCGCCATCGCGACGTTCGCCCCGGTCAACGTCCGAGAGCGGAAGATCCGCAGCGGCAGGAGGGGTGAGCGCGAGCGGAACTCGATCACGACGAACGCCAGCACGAGTGCAGCCGCTCCCGCGAACAGCAAGAGCGTCGAGCTCGCACCCCAGCCGTCGGTCGTCGCCCGCGTCGTCGCGTAGACGAGCAGCATGAGGCCGGAGGTGATCGAAGCGGCCCCCGGCAGGTCGAAGTGGCGATCCGCCAGATCCGCGCGGCTCTCGTCGAGCAGTACGGGCGCGAGCAGGATTGCGGCAACGCCGACCGGCACGTTGATGAAGAAGATCCACGACCAGCTCAGATACGACGTGAGGATGCCGCCGAGCAGCACGCCGACAGCCGCGCCGCTGCCAGAGGCGGCGCCGTAGATGCCGAGCGCGAGGTTGCGCTCACGGCCCTCCGCGAAGATCGTGAACAGCAGCGAGAGAGCAGCCGGAGCGAGCAGCGCGCCGCCGAGGCCCTGGAGCGCGCGGAACGCGATCAACGAGCCTTCCGACCAGGCAAGGCCGCAGAGCAGCGAGCTGGCCGCGAAGAGCGCGAGCCCGCTCATGAACAGACGCCGGCGGCCGAGCAGGTCCGCGAGCCTCCCGCCCAGGAGCAGCGCGCCGCCGAAGAGGATCGCGTAGGCGGAGATCACCCACTGCAGGTTGGTCGCCGAGAAGTGCAGGTCGGACTTGATCGACGGCAGCGCGACGTTCACGATCGCCACGTCGAGGATGACCATGAACTGGGCAGTGACGATCAGCGCAAGAGCGCTCCAGCGGCGGTTCGTTTCGGCAATCACGTATTTGACCTCCACAATCGTTGAACTTCTCAACGTTATAGCACGTCAACGGTTGTGCGCGCTACTCTATTACTCATGAACGTCACAGTGCGCCCGCCGCTTCCCGAAGAGCTCGTCGCGTCGAGCACGTTCTTGCTGAAGCGGCTCGGGTTCACGGCCAAGGAACGCGGGATGCAGGCCTACGAGAACGAAGGGCTTCGCCCCTATCACCACGCGATCCTGATCGCGCTGGACGAAGGCTCGCACGAGACGCAGGGCGCGATCGCGGATGCGCTCGGGTACGACCGGGGCCAGCTCGTCGGCCTACTCGACGAGCTCGAGGAGCGAGGCCTCGTCGAGCGTAGGCGCGACCCGAACGACCGCCGCCGCCACCTCGTTCAGATGACGCCGGACGGCAAGCGCACGCTGCGCCGGCTCCGCGCGCTGGCCCGCGAGCTGGAGGACGACTTCCTCGAGCCGCTCAGCGACGCCGAGCGGGCGAAGCTGCACGCGCTGCTGCTCAAGCTCGCGGCCAAGCACGAGCCACGCTGCGCGCCGATCCCGACGAGCTGAGCCCATGGCGAGGAAGGCCGACCTCGACGAGCTCGCGCCGTCGCTGCCGCAGACGACGAAGGAGCTCTCGGAGGACGGACGGCCCGAATACCGCGTGCACGGGAAGCTCTACTTCTGCCAGCGTGGACGCCGCAAGGACGCCGTCGACCCCGAGACGGGGGAACGGCTCGACGACGTGTTGATGTCGCAGTTCGACGGTTATCCAGCGGTGCTGCTGCGCATTCCGAGCCTCGCCCAGCTCGACCTGGACGAACTCGGCGACCTCGTTGCCGAGGCGTGGCTCACCCGGGCCCAGAAGCGGGTCGCGAAGCCGTGGCTCGCGGCGCAGGCCTAGTCGCGGGACCACTCGGCGAGACGCTCTGACAGGCCCGCGACGCTGGCGCGCAGCTCGGTCGGCGTACGCACGCGAAACCGACAGCCCAGCCCGGCGAGCAGCGAGGCAGCCCAGTCCAGCGAACTGACCCGCATGCGCAGCGCGGTCCCGCCGTCCTCCTCGCTCAGCTCCGCAAGCGTGCCCGGAATGCGGCGCCGCGCATCGTCGACGGGCAGGTCGAGGAGCACGTCGACCTCCCACGGCCACGGCACCTGGGCCAGCGAGCGGCTGACGTGCTCGAGGGCGTCGAATCCGTCCGGCGCAGTGACGGCGGGGGCACCTCCGATCGCGGCGCCGCGGATCCGGTCGACGCGAAACGTGCGGAGGGCCGAGCGTCGGTGGTCGTGCGCCGCGAGGTACCAGCGGCCGGCATGGACGACGAGGCCGTACGGGCTCAGCTCGCGCGTCGTCCGCTCGCCTCCGTAGGAGCGGTAGGTCACGCGCACCCTCCTGCCGCGGCGGATCGCCTCGGCGAGCAACAGCACCGTCTCGCCGGCGGGCGGCTCGCCGGTGATCGCGTGGCCCGTGAACGCCAGCGTCGCCTCGAGCGCCTCGACGCGCCGGCGGAGCGCATCGGGCAGCACGCGGTGGATCTTTGCCAGCGCTCCGTCGGTCCCGTCTGCGTCGCCGAGCGCGAGCCGGCGCGCTGCCGTCAGCCCGAGGACGACGGCGGTGGCCTCGTCCTCCGTCAGCATCAGCGGCGGAAGCCGGTAGCCCGGGCGCAAGCGGTAGCCGCCGCCGACCCCGCGCTCGCCCTCGACCGGGATGCCGAGGCGTTGCAGCGTCGCAACGTCGCGCCGCACCGTGCGCCGGTCGATCCCGAGCCGGTCGCCGAGCTCGCGCCCGGTAACGAGGGGCTTGGCCTGCAGGAGCTCGAGCAGCTCGAGCAGGCGCGAGGTCGACGTGCCCACCGCGGCATCCAAGCATGAATAGCGGGCGGAAACAGCCCTATTTATGAACTAGCGTCGAGACCATGCTGACCGTTCCGCGCGGCGCCGCCCTGTACGTCGGCGCGCTCGTCGGCCCCGGCCTGCTGCTGGTGCCCGCCCTGGCGGCGCAGGCCGCGGGCCCGGCTTCGATCGTGGCGTGGGCGGGCCTGCTCGTGCTGTCCGCGCCGCTGGCGCTCACGTTCGCAGCGCTCGGGGCCCAGCGTCCCGTCGCCGCAGGCGTCTCCGCATACGTCCGCGACGGGCTCGGCGACACGGCGGCGGCGCTCACGGGCGTGTGGTTTCTCGCGGCCGGCGTCTTCGGCGGCCCCGCCGTCGCGCTGATCGGCGGCTACTACGTCGCCGACCTCACGGGCTCTGGCACCGGCGTCGCGGTTGCGGTCGCGTTCGCGACGTACGCGGTCGTCTTCGCCGCGAACGCGTTCGGCCTGCGGCTGTCGTCCGGCTTTCAACTCGTGCTGTCGGCCGTGCTCGTCGGCGTGGTGAGCGTGGCGGTCGCCGCAGCGCTGCCAACGCGCGCCACGGACAACTGGACGCCGTTCGCGCCGCACGGCTGGTGGGCCGTCGGCACGGCGGCGAACATCCTGATGTGGCTCTTCATCGGCTGGGAGGCGATGGCGCAGCTCGCCGGCGAGTTCCGCGATCCGGCACGCCAGCTGCCACGCGCGATGGCGCTCGCGTTCGCCGTGATCACGGTGCTTTACGCAGGGCTTGCCGTTGCGACGGTCGTGACGCGGGCCGGCGGGTCGCGCGTGCCGCTCGCCGATCTGATGGCCGTCGGCTTCGGCGGCGCCGGGCGGGATGCAACCGCTGTCCTCGCCGTAACGCTGACGATGGGGACGATGAACGTCTACACCGGCTCCGTTGCCAAGCTGGCCGCGGCACTCGCGCTCGACGGCACTCTCCCCGGCTGGATCGGCGGCGATGCGCACCGCAGCATCCCGCGCCGGCCGCTGGTGGCGCTCGGCATGCTCGCAGTCGTCTTCCTCGCGGCACTTGCCGTCGGCATCAGCAGCACGAGCGACCTCATTCGCGCAGCGTCCGCGTGCTTCATCGTCGTGTACGTGTTCGCGCTCGCGTCGGCGGCGCGCCTGCTCACCGGCTCCCTGCGCGCGGCGGCCGCGCTGTCGCTCGCACTCGTCTGCGCCGTCGCGGTGTTCTCCGCTGCATATCTCGCCGTGCCCGCAGGCGCAGCCCTGGTCGTGCTCGGCGTCAGGTCCGCAGGCGCTCGTCGATCCGGTCGAAGAAGACGCCCCATCCCCGCCTCGCAGCCTCGAACGCCGCCGGCGGAAGCGGTCCGGACTGTTCGAACTGCATCTCTGTCCGGCCGTCACCGAGCTCGCTGAGCACAACGGTCACGATCGCGTAGAGGCCGGACTCCGGCTCGTCCGACATCGACAAGACGAGCCGCGACGGCTCGTCGACCTCGAGGTACTCGCCGTGCCAGTCGATGCGCCGCCGGCCGGGGTCGGCGAACATCGTCAGCCGCCAGGCGCCGCCCGGCTGCACGTCCATCACGACGCTGTCGAGCGGCACGTCGGACGACGGGCCGCCGAACCAGTCGGCGAAACGCTCCGGTTCCGTCCACTCCTGCCACACGCGCACGCGCGGAGCGTCGAACACCCGTGTGATCTCGATGACCGGATCAGCCACGGCGCAGCCGCCGGTCGAGCTCGTCGAAGCTCTCGTCCCAGAACGCGTCGAGCCAGTCCGCCGCCCGCTCGAGCGGACGGCTTCGCAATCGCGACGGCCGGAGCTGCGCATCGCGGCGGCGGACCACGAGCCCGGCTTCTTCGAGCACGCGCAGATGCTTCGAGACCGCCTGCAGCGTGACCGGGAAGGGCTCGGCGAGCTCCGTTACGGTCGCCTCGCCTCGCGCGAGGCGGCGCAGCATCGCGCGGCGCGTCGGGTCCGCGAGCGCCGCGAACGTCCTCGTCAGCTGGTCGTTGCTATTCAACCTTGGAGTTGAATATACTCGCGCCATGGGACGGATCGTAGTGACGGAGTTCATCTCGCTCGACGGGGTGATCGAGGGTCCGGGCGGCGGCGAGGACTACAAGCACGTCGGCTGGACGTTCGAGTTCGACCGCGGTGACGAGGGCAACAAGTTCAAGCTCGACGAGCTCGTCGAGGCGGAGGCGCAGCTGCTCGGACGCCGGACGTACGAGGGCTTTGCCGCGGCGTGGCCGGGCCGCACGGACGAGGCGGGCTTCGCCGACAAGATGAACTCGATGCCGAAATACGTCGTGTCGACGACGCTCGAGAGCGCGGACTGGAACAACACGACGATCCTGAGGAGCCTCGACGACGTCGCGAAGGCGAAGGACGACGTCGACGGAGTCATGCTCGTCGCCGGCAGCGCGCAACTCGTGCAGGGCCTGCTCGAGCGCGACCTCGTCGACGAGCTGCGGTTGATGGTCTTTCCCGTCGTGCTCGGGACAGGCAAGCGCCTGTGGGGCGAGACGTCGGACAAGAAGACGTTCACGCTCGCCGACTCGAAGACCGTCGGCGAAGGGATCGCGATCCTGACGTTCCGCCGCTAGGCGCCCTAGACGCTCACGTTGCAGCCGCCCGCTCGAGGTCGTCGATCACGATCTTCTTCATCGTCATCATCGCCTCCATGACGCGCTGAGACTTCTCGGCGTCGGGCTGCTGCAGCAGGCGTGGGAGCACCTTCGGAACGACCTGCCACGGCACCCCGAACCTGTCCGTCAGCCAGCCGCAGGGGCCCTCCTCGCCGCCGTCGGTGAGCTGTTCCCAGTACCGGTCGACCTCCTCCTGGCTGTCGCACAGGATCTGGAAGGAGATCGCCTGGTTGAACGTGTAATTGGGGCCGCCGTTGAGCGCGACGAACTCCTGTCCCATCAGCTCGAAGCCGACGGTCATCACCGTCCCCTCGGCTCGCGGGCCGGCGGAGCCGTAGCGCGTGATCTCCCCGAGCTCGGAGCCCGGGAAGATCGAGGTGTAGAACCTCGCCGCGTCTTCGCCTTCGGTGTCGAACCACAAGCACGTCACGAGCTTGTCCATCGTCTGGCCGTCCTTTCTCTGCGCTGACCCATCCTCTCCCTTAGACGGCCGCCGCGCCGAAAGCTCATCGCCCGCGCGGACGAGGGACGCTACTCGGCTTCGACGGCCGGTAACGGATCGGTGCCGTGCATCGGCGCCGGCGCGTCGGCGTGGATCAGCGTCGCCGCGACGACCATCGCCGCGACGGCGAACGCCGCCCCGATCATGAACGCAACGTGGTAGCCGCCGTTCAGGGCGGCGACCGCGCCGTGACCCGCGCTCAGGAGGTTGTCCGTTCGTGACGCTGCGGCGCTGGCGAGCACCGCCAGCCCGAGCGCTCCGCCGAACATGAAGGACGTGTTGACGACGCCCGATGCAAGGCCCGCCTCGGTCGGCTGAACGCCACTCATGGCTGCGAGCAGAATCGGGTTGAACGTGATGCCGCCGCCGATGCCGAGAACGAGCATCCCGGGCAGGACGTCGGCGAAGTAGTTCCCGTCGACCGGCGCGCGGGCGAACAGGAGCAGTGCGACGAGATACAGCGCGAGCCCGAAGAGCAGCGGCAGCTTGATCCCGAACCGTATGACGAGCTTGTCCGACAGCAGCAGGGACGACGCGCCCCACAGGATCGTGCCGGGAAGGAACGCGAAGCCGACCTCGAGCGCGCTGTAGCCCAGCACACGTTGGAGGTAGAGGGCCGACAGGAAGAACCAGGCGAACATCGCGGCAGCCAAGAGCGCACCCGTGACGTTGGCGCTGGCGACGTTCCG
>Ga0136846_1242319_pt1 | contig 12842 bp, 9 predicted proteins | sample HopSoiMetagenom2_FD_96841 | JGI IMG/M metagenome (GOLD analysis project Ga0136846, IMG submission 96841) | Grasslands soil microbial communities from Hopland, California, USA - 2 Assembly 2016 (version 4) | ecosystem: Environmental > Terrestrial > Soil > Grasslands | place: USA: Hopland...
CGCTGATCGCCAAGCTCGCGGTCGAGCACGCGCGCCTGCATTCGTGCGACACCATCGCCCACGGCTGCACGGGCAAGGGCAACGACCAGGTGCGGATCGAGGCGACGATCGCGACGCTCGCGCCCGAGCTGAAGGTGATCGCGCCCGTTCGCGGCTGGATGATGGGCCGCGAGGAGGAGATCGAGTACGCGCGCCGCAATGGGATCCCGATCAAGGGCGGAGCGGAGCACACGCCGTACTCGATCGACGACAACCTCTGGGGGCGCTCGTCGGAGGGGCGCTGGATCGAGGACCTCGAGCACGCGCCCGACGACGACGTCTTCCAGCTCGTGACGCGCCCCGAGGAGGCGCCCGACGAGGCAGAGGTCGTGGAGATCGAGTTCGAGCGCGGCGTCCCGGTGGCCCTCGACGGCGAGCGGCTGGACCTCGTCGCGCTGCTCGAGCGCGCCGGCGAGCTCGGGATGCGCCACGGGATCGGGATCGTCGACCACATCGAGGACCGCATCGTCGGCCTGAAGGTCCGCGACATCTACGAGGTGCCGGCCGCGACGATCGTCCTGCTCGCCCACGCCGAGCTCGAGCGGCTCGTCTGCACCATCCATCAGAACCAGCTCAAGCCGAACCTCGACCGGCAGTGGGCCTACCTCGTCTACGCGGGGCTGTGGTGGGAGCCGCTGCGCGGCGACCTGGACGCCTACATGGAGTCGGTCAACGCGCAGGTCACCGGGACAGTGGGCGTCAAGCTGTACAAGGGCCACGCGCGCGTCGTCACGCGATCCTCGCCCAACGCCGTGTACGACGCGGCGCTGGCCACGTTCGAGACGTCGGGCGGGCTCTTCTCGCAGCAGGCCTCGCCCGGCTTCATCGAGCTCTGGTCGCTGCAGTCGCGGATGGCGCACCGCCTGCGCGAGCGCGTCAGCAAGTAATCCGCACGGTCCGAGTCGGGGTTTCCGTACATACGGCCGGCGCCGGCGGGGCGAGCATTGCAGGTGCAACGCCGCTTCCGCCGAACTGGACTAGGCCCACGATGCGTACCGAGACCGACCGCACCCTGCATCTGCACCTCGCGCTGTTCGCCGCCGTCAACCTGGTCTTCATCTCCGCGTGGGCGCTCACCGGCGCCGGCGGCGGGAGCTGGCCGTTCTGGCTGCTGATCGTCTGGGGCTCGTTGCTGGCCTGGGTGGTCGCGCGCGCCACCGACGAGCCGTCGAGCTGACCGTCGCCCGGCGGCCGACCGCCGGCCGCCGGCCGGAGGCGTCCCTTCGCCGGGGTCCGCAGTGCGAGGATCGTGCGATTGATCTCCACGATCGCGGTCGTCGTCCACGGCACGCCGACGGCCGACATGGCGGCAGACCGGCCACGTGTTCTCAGGGCGACGCGGCCGACGTGCCCGTCGAGCTCGCCGAGCGCAACGCCGCCGACGTGCTCGTGATCGGCAATCGCGCATGCACCGCAGGGTGCTCGGCAGCGTCCCGAACACGGTCACGCACAAGGGCGAACTGCTCGGTTCGTCGTCAAGACGACGTAGGCGGGGCGGGAGCGGCGGCGCGCCCGCCTGTGGCGGGCGCGCCGATGCCGATTCACGCGCGCGCGTGACTGCTCGGGGTCACGCGACAGCTTGCTCGGCCCGCGACGCCGGCTCCGCCGCGCGGACCGTTAGGGTGCGCGCGATGGCCGCGCTGTTCTACCGCCTGCTGGGCCAGGTCGTCTGGACCGTGGTGATCCGCTACCTGCGGCGCAAGCACGGGCGGCTGCTGCTGTCGCGCGGGGTTCTGGGCGGCGGGGTGGCCGCGCTCGCGCTGGCCGTCGTGCTGGGGCGGGCGCGGCGCGCGCGACGGTCCTGACCGCCGCTCCGCCGGTCACGCAGATTGCACGCGCTCTTCGCGGTTCGTTCACACGCGCGGGGCAAGATGCCCAGTTGCCGCCACCCGGCGAGGGGCCTTGAACTCGCGATCGTCGCGAGCGCCGGGGCGGCGTCCAACCAACACATAACCAAGGACGGGGGCGACCTTGATGAATGCAGTGCGGACGGCTCGGCGCGCGTCGGGGCAGACGGGTGTGCGCGTGCGGAGAACGCGATCGCTGGTGCTCGGCGGGGCGGTGCTGCTCTGTCTGGCGGCGATGAGCGGCGTGGCGGTCGGGGCGATCGTGGGCACGCCGAACAGCGGCCACCTGGTGGCCGTGGGACCGACCAGCGGGGACAACGGCTTCCCCGTCTGGTACAAGGACGACAGCGGGCTGCGACTGGAGCCCTGCGTTGATCCGAAGGACCGCTACTGCCCGTCGAACACTACGGCTGGCGTCATCCCGGACACGACCAAGCGGGTGTCGTTCCCGGACAACTTCCCGAACGAGTTCTTCTACCAGCTGGCCCAGTCGACCTTCACGCTACCCAACGGCAACAAGGCGCTCGGCGTGTTCAACCTGGAGGCATCGTTCGCCGGGCCCACGCCGGTCAAGCCCGCGGCCGGGCAGCAGATCGTCTTCGGGCGCATCCGCTTCCGGATGGACGGGCTGCAGCCCGGCGCGACCTACACGATCACGCACCCCTATGGCGTCGATCAGGTGCAGGCGGTCAACGGGTCGATCAACTACACCGAGGACGTCGGGCTGGCGCCCGGCCAGTTCGGCGACGCGCTCAACAGCCGCATCGGGCCGTTCCTGAAGTGGGACCCGCAGGTCCCGCCGGCCGCGCCGGCCGGCTACATCGGTGACGGCGCCACGCCGCATCCGATCACCGGAAGTCCGTACAACACGAACGTCTTCCGGATCCAGGGGCCCGGTGTCGGCTCGGGCGTGACCGGCGCGAACGCGTGCCCGACGCCGTCCAACGACTGCATCCAGAGCACGCTCTTCACGGTCCAGGGCAAGATCGCCACGACGGCCGGCGTCAACGTCGACCGGGCCACGTACAGCCGCGCCGCGGGCGCGTCCGGCGGCACGCTCGACGTGTTCGCCGGGTCCGAGACGGGACCGCAGTCGCTGCAGGTCGGCGGCAGTGGTCTGTCGACGACGCGGATGCGCGGCGAGGCCGGCCACTACGAGGCGCGCGTGCCGTTCACGGGCGCACCGCCGGCCAAGATCACGGTGACCAACGTCGGCGACGTGCCGGCCACGTCCAAGGACGCCGCCGTCACCGACGCGCTGACGTCAAGCGCCGTCTACGACGCCGACGCGCAGGCGCTCACGATCAAGGCCGAGTCCAGCGACAAGGCATCGCCACCGACGCTGACGGCCACCGGGTTCGGCGCCCTCGGCGCCGACGGCAGCCTGGTCGTCGACACGGTCAGCGGCACGCCGGCGAGTGTGACGGTCGGGTCCTCGGCCGGCGGGTCGGTCACCGTGCCGGTCACGATGACGGGCGCGACGTTCGCGCCGATCGGCGTCCAGGCCTTCGCCGGCCCCGACCAGCAGGTCCTCACCGGCAAGACGGTGACGCTCGACGGCAGCGGCTCGACCGGGCCGATCACCGGCTACAGCTGGAAGCAGGTCGACGGGCCGTCGGTCACGCTCGGCGGGGCCGACACGAAGACGGCCACGTTCACCGCACCCAGCAACGTCCCCGCGGGCGGCGCCACGCTGGACTTCGATCTGACCGTCGCCGGTGACGGGGGTCCCGTGACCGATCGCGTCACCGTCACCGTCGTCTCCAGCGCGGCGGCGGTCAGCGCGAATGCCGGCCCGGATCAGGTCAACGCGACCCAGGGCTCGGTCATCCAGCTCGACGGATCGGCCTCGACGGGTGCCACGACGTACGCCTGGACCCAGGTCGCGGGACCGGCGGTCACGCTCAACGGCGGGAACACGGCGACCCCGTCGTTCACCTTCCCGATCAACAACGCGGTCGTGACCTTGCGCCTGACGGCCTCCGGGCCCGGCGGCTCGGCCACCGACGACGTGTCCATCTCCCCGCAGCCGGACCGGCTGACGATGACACGCGCGCAGTACAACGCGGGCAAGCGGGAGTGGCGCGTCGAGGGCACCTCGAGCATCGCCGACCCGCAGGTGGTCGTCACGGTCCACGCCGGGCCGACGCTGGCCGGCGAGGTGATCGGCAAGGCCAACGTCGACGCCCTCGGGGCATGGCGCGTGCGCGTGGCCAAGTCGGCGGTCCCGGGCAACGTCAGCGTCAGCGCCGAGTCGAGCTCCGGCGGCCAGCTGCTCAACCAGCCCGTGGCCTGATCGCGCATTCGACGGGAGCGGGGAGCCCCGCTCCCGTCGCGGCGACACCGCCGCGCGGATGATGAGATGGCGCCGCGGCGCCCGTGGCCGGCCGGAAGGCGGGCGCGGGCGCCGCGCGCCGTTCTGCGGCCGGCCCCGTCGCGGTGCCCGCGACGAGACGTCCGCGGGCGGGCGTAGGGTGCGGCGCGTGGAGTCCGCCACACCGCAGCAGCCGGCCGTCGACCGCGACGTCCCACTCGTCGATCCGATGGTCTTCGACGCGCGGCCCGCGCGTCGCGCGGAGCAGCCCGACGCGAACGCGTCGGGATCCGCTCACGCGCCTCCCGCGACGGAGGAACCGTCGCCGGACGGCACCGTCCCGCTCGAGGCTCAGGAGCCAGGGGCCGAGGCGCTCGCCGGCCAGGGCGACGCGGCGCCGGCGACACCTGCCGCGGCCGGGGCGGGCGCGGCGGCCGGCGGTGACCTCGAACGGCGGCTGGTCGTCGCGTACGAGGACGCGGCGAAGGCGCGCCGCGAGCTCGCCGAGCGGCTGGCGGGCGACGCCGAGCTGGTGGCGACGGGCACGCGCCTGCGGGGCGAGGTCGAGGCCCTGCGCGCGCAGTTGGCCGCGCGGGACGCGCGCGATGTCCGCCTGGCCTGCACGATCGCGGAGCTGGCCGCGGTGGCGGTCGCGGCCGTGCAGGACGCGGAGCGGCTGTCCGCGGCGCGCGACGAGGCCGAGTGCGCGCTGGCGGCGGCGCGCGCCGGGCTCGAAGACGAGCGCGGGCGGGCGGACCGGGCCGAGCAGACGCTGCGCTCCGAGCTCGACGCGTTGTACGCGGCGCGCGACCGCGTCATGGAAGCCGAGCAGCAGGCGCGCGCGGCGCGCGAGGCGGAGCTGGGCGCGCTGCACGCCGCCCGCGAGCGCCTCCGCGCGGCGCCCGAGCGCGCGGGGGACGGAGCCGAGCTCGTCAGCGACCTTGCCGTCGCGGCCGAGCGCCTGCGCGCGCAGGCTGCCGCCGCCACCGACGGTGGCGCCGACACGCCCGCAGCCCCGGAGCGGACGGACGCCTGGGCGAGCGCCGGACGGACGCCTGAGGCGGGCGCGAGCGCGGCGCCGGCGCGCGTTCGGCGGTTCCTGCGCCGGCTCGTCGGCCTGCCGGCCTGAGGCCGGCGTGCGATCCCGCAACGTGCGGCGAGGGACCCCGCACGGCGCCCTGGGCTGTCCGGCCTGCCACCTATCCTCTTCAGGCCCGTGAGCCCGCCCGTCTGCGCCCATCTGCACGTCCATTCCGAGTACTCGCTGCTCGACGGCGCATGCAAGATCGACGCGCTCGCGGCGCGCGCCGCCGAGTTCGGGCAGCCGGCGCTCGGCCTCACCGACCACGGCGTCATGAACGGCGCGATCGAGCTGTACAAGGCCGCCCGGCAGCACGGGATCAAGCCGATCGTCGGGTGCGAGATCTACCTCGTCGACGACCACGCCGATCGGCCGGAGCCGGGGTCGGGGCGGCGCGTCGAGCGCAACCACCTCACGCTCCTGGCCGCGTCCGACGCCGGCTACCGCAATCTCGTCAAGCTCTCCTCGGTCGGCTTCCTGGAGGGCCTGCACCGCGGTAAGCCGAACGTCGACCTGCGCCAGATCGAGCGCCACGCCGACGGCGTCATCGCGCTCACCGGATGCCTCGCGTCGCGCTTCTGCCAGCGGCTCGTCGAGGGGCGCGACGCCGAGGCGCGCGGCCACGCCGACGACCTGCTCAACGTCTTCGGCGCCGACAACGTCTACTTCGAGGTCCAGCAGAACGGGATCGCCGACCAGGACAAGGCCAACGAGGGCGTCGTGCGCATCGCGCGCGAGGTGGGACGGCCGCTCGTCGGGACCGGCGACGTGCACTACCTGCGGCGCGAGGACTATCAGCACCACGCCGCGCTGCTCTGCGTGCAGACGAAGTCGACGCTCGCCGCGCCGAAGATGAGCTTCGACACCAACGAGTTCTACCTCCGCTCGACGCAGGAGATGGCGCAGGCCTTCGCGCGCTGGCCGGAGGCGCTGACGAGCACACTGGAGATCGCCGAGCGCTGCGACGTGGGGGTCGAACTCGGCAGGCAGCTGATCCCGCGCTTCCTCCCGGACGGGGAGGACGAGCGCGCCTACCTGCGCGAGCGCGTCTTCGAGGGCCTGCGCGCTCGCTACGGCGACCCGCCGCCGGCCGAGGCGGTCGAGCGCGCCGAGCTGGAGCTCGGCGTCATCGACCGGATGGGCTTCAACGCGTACTTCCTGATCGTCTGGGACTTCGTGAAGTGGGCCAAGGACCACGGGATCGCCGTCGGCCCCGGTCGCGGGTCCGCCGCCGGCTCGCTCGTCGCCTACTGCCTGCGCATCACCGATGTCGACCCCTTGCGCTACGCGCTGCTCTTCGAGCGCTTCCTGAACCCCGAGCGCGTGTCGATGCCCGACATCGACATCGACTTCTCCGTCCGCGGGCGCGAGCGGGTCATGCGCTACGTCACCGAGAAGTACGGCCGCGAGTCCGTCGCCCAGATCATCACCTTCGGCAAGATGTTCCCGCGCGCGGCGACCCGCGACGCGGCGCGCGTGCTCGGCCACGACTACGGGGTCGGCGACCGGCTGGCCAAGCTCATCCCCGACCCGATCATGGGCCGCCCCCCGAGCTTCGACGACTGCCTGCAGCCCGGCGAGCCGCTGCGCGGCGCGTACGACACCGACGCGACCGCCAAGCAGATCATCGACGTGGCCAAGGGGCTCGAGGGCATCGTCCGCAACTCGTCGATCCACGCGGCGGCGGTCGTCATCGCCGAGACGCCGCTGACCGACATCGTGCCGCTGCAGCTCGCCGACGCCGGCACGACCGACGACCAGGGCAACCGTGAGTACCGGATGGTCACGCAGTTCTCGATGAAGCCCGTCGAGGAGCTCGGCCTCCTGAAGATGGATTTCCTCGGCCTGCGCAATCTCGACGTCATCGAGGACGCGCTGGACATCATCGAGCGCTCGGCCGGCGAGCGGCCCGACGTTGCGGCGCTGCCCCTTGACGACGAGACGACCTACGCGATGCTCGCGCGCGGGGACTCGATCGGGGTCTTCCAGTTCGAGTCCGAGGGGATGCGCGAGGCGCTGCGGAAGGTGCGCCCCACCGAGTTCGACGATCTCGTCGCCCTCAACGCGCTCTACCGCCCCGGCGCGTTGGATCAGATCCCGACGTACGCCCGCGGCAAGCGCGACCCGGACGGGGCCTCGATCCCCGACGAGCGCCTCGAGCCGATCATCGGCCCGACCTACGGCGTGATCCTCTACCAGGAACAGGCGATGCAGATCGCCAAGGCGCTCGCGGGGTTCTCCGGCGCCAAGGCGGACGACCTGCGCAAGGCGATCGGCAAGAAGAACCGCGAAGCCATGGCCAGGCTCGAGCCGGAGTTCCGGGCGGGCTGCGCGGCCTCGGGCACGGACAGCCGCGTGATCGACTGGCTGTGGCAGACCAACGAAAGGTCGGCTGACTACTCCTTCAACAAAAGTCACGCTGCCTGCTACGCGCTGATCGCGTACCGCACCGCCTGGCTGAAGGCCAACTATCCGGCCGAGTACATGGCCGCCCTGATCTCGTCGGTCATGGACACGAAGGACAAGGTCCCATTCTTCGTGGCCCAGGCCGAGGAGATGGGGATCGCGATCCTGCCGCCCGACGTCAACCTCTCCGACCACGAGTTCGTCGTGGTCGACGGCAACATCCGCTTCGGGCTGGACGCGGTCAAGGGCGTCGGCTTCCAGGCGGTCGAGGCGATCAAGGCGGCGCGCGACGCGGGCGGCCCCTTCTCCTCGCTGTGGGACTTCTGCGCGCGCGTCGACCCGCGCGCGGTGAACAAGCGCGCGATCGAGGCGCTCGTCAAGTGCGGAGCGTTCGGCTCGACGGGCGCCAGCCGCAAGGGCATGCTCGCCGTCCTCGAGCAGGCGCAGGCGGCCGGCCAGAAGCAGCAGCTGGACGCGCAGATCGGGCAGGGCTCGATCTTCGACATCGCGCCCGCCGCGCCCGCGGCCGGGGCGCCCGCGTTCGCGGTGTCGCATCCGCCCATCCCGTCCGAGGAGTTCGAGCAGGCCGAGCTGCTGGCGCTCGAGAAGGAATCGATCGGCGTCTTCATCTCCGCCCACCCGCTCAAGGAGGTGCGGGAGGCGCTGCGCCAGGCGGTCGACGCGCCGCTGGGTGAGCTCGCCGAGCGCAAGGACGGCGAGTGGGTGGCGGCCGGCGGCATCATCACGCAGTGCAAGAAGATCCGCACGAAGAAGGGCGACCCGATGATGTTCGCGACCCTCGACGACCTCGAGGGCTCGATCGAGATCCTCGTCTTCGGCAACGCGCTCGCCGAGTACGAGGGTGTCCTCGGTGTCGACTCCGTGGTCCTCGTCCGCGGCCGGATCGACCACAAAGACGCCGCGAAGACGTGCCTCGTCGTCCAGACCGTCGACCCCTTCGAGCCCACCCCCGAGCAGGTCGAGGCGGCCCGCGAGGCGGCCGCGCGCGCGCCGCGCGCCCCGCAGCCGCTGCGCGTGGCGCTCGACGCTCGCGCGCTGCCGGCCTCGATCATCGACGAGCTCAAGCACGTGTTCGGCAACCACGGCGGCGACGTCGAGGTGGTCTTGCAACTGCAGACCTCGGAGGGGGCCCGGCTGCTGCGGCTGGGGGCCGGCTACAAGGTCAGCGAGACGCCGAGCCTGCGCGCCGAGCTGGCCAACATCCTCGGCCCGGGCGCGCTGCGCGCAACCGCGTAGGCGACCGCGCCCGCGAACCTCTGTGGCCCTACCGGCGCGTCCGTCGGCGCCGCGCGGCCAGCCCCCGCTTGCGCAGCGTCCGCGTGTAGGCGATCTGCTCGGGCGTCGGACCGTGTTTGTCGGGACCCGGCGTCTCGAGCACGAGCGGCAGCTTCTCGAAGCGCGGCTCGCTGAGGAACACCCCGCACCCCTTCGGCCCGAGCTCGCCCTCGCCGACGTCGGCGTGGCGGTCGCGGTTGGACCCGAGGCCGCCCTGGCTGTCGTTGAGGTGCAGCGACCCCAGGCGGTCCAGGCCCACCTGCTCCGCGTAGTCGTCGAGCACCTCGGCAAGGCCCTCCGCGCTGCGGATGTCGAAGCCCGACGCATACAGGTGGCAGGAGTCCAGGCAGATGCCCAGCCGCTCGTCGCCCCCGGCCGCCTCCAGCAGCGCCGCCAGTTCGCCGAAGGAGCGCCCGAGCGTTCCGCCCGCGCCCGCCGTGTTCTCCAGGTGCAGCGCGCAGCCCTCGGACTCCGCCAGGGCCGCCTGGATCACCTTCCCCGCTCGCTTGATCGCGGGCCGGACCTCGCCGCTCTTCGCCGAGCCGGGGTGTAGCACGACCGCGACCGCGCCCAGCGCCTGGCCGGCGCGGAGCGACGCGATCAGCGAGGTCAGCGTCTTGTCGCGGAACTCGCGCTCGTCGGAGGCCGGGTTGAGCAGATACACGGCGTGGATGAGCAGCGCCCGCACGCGGCTGGCCTTCAGCGCCGCGCGGTAGGCCTCGACCGCCGCGTCGCCGTACTCCGTTGGCCTCCACGCGCGCGGGTTCTGGTTGAAGATCTGGATCGCGTCGCAGCCCTTCTCCGCGCCGCGCTCGACGGCCTTCGCGGGGCCGCCGGCGGGTGAGACGTGAGCGCCGATCAGCATCGCCTAGATTCCACCTGCATGCGGGTTCGCTTCGCCCCCAGTCCGACGGGCGCGCTGCACATCGGCGGCGCGCGCACCGCCCTCTACAACTGGCTGATCGCGCGCCATGCGGGCGGCACCCTCATGCTGCGGATCGAAGATACCGACCGTGAGCGCTCGACCCCGGAGAACGTCGCGCAGATCCTCGACGCGCTCGAGTGGCTGGAGCTCGACTACGACGAGGGGCCGATCTCGCAGCTGTCGCGGACCGACCGCCACCAGGAAGTGCTGCGGCGGCTGCTGCACGACGGGCACGCCTACCGCTCGACCGCGAGCGCCGATGACGTCAAGGCCTACAAGGCCGAGCACGGCGCCGACGCGGGCTTCCGCGGCGCCGACGAGGGGGAGGGCGCCGTCCGCCTGCACGTGCCCGAGGCGGGCGCGACCGTGGTCCACGACGTCATCCGCGGCGATGCCGTCTTCCAGCACCGCCACCTCGATGACCCGGTCGTCGCCCGCGCCGACGGCACCGTGCTCTACAACTTCGCGGTCGCCGTCGACGACGCCGACGCGCAGATCACGCACGTCATCCGCGGCGAGGACCACCTCTCCAACACGCCCAAACAGCTGCTGGTCTACCAGGCCATGGGTGCCCGGGCGCCGGCCTTCGCCCACCTCCCGCTGCTGCACGGCCCGGACGGCAAGAAGCTCTCCAAGCGCCACGGCGCCGCGTCCGTGCAGGAGTTGCGGGCGGCCGGATACCTGCCCGAGGCGGTGCGCAATTACCTGGCCCTCCTCGGCTGGGGCGACCCCGACGACGAGTCGGTGCTGACCACCGAGGACCTCGTCGCGCGCTTCACGATCGAGCGGGTGTCGAAGAACCCCGCGCGCTTCGATGAGCAGAAGCTGCGCTGGCTCAACGGCCGCCACCTGCGCCGGCTGTCGGTGGACGAGCTGACCCGCCGCCTGGAGGCCTACACGGGACGCACGGGGCTGCGCCCGGCCGCCGAGATCGCCCGCGAGAAGATCCAGACCCTCGCCGACTTCTGGCCCCTGGTGGGCACGATCTACGACGGCCCGGCAGACGACCCCAAGGCGCGCGAGAAGTGGCTGGGCGACGAGCGCCGCGCGGTGCTGGCCGATGCCCGTCAGGCGGTGGCGGGAGCCGACCCGTTCGAGCCGGTGCCGCTGGAGGCGGCGCTGGATCGCGTGGTGCAGGAGCGCGGGGCCAAGAAGCGGGATGTCTTCCAGGCCGTCCGGGTGGCGGTCACGGGAACGACGGTGTCGCCGGGGCTGCCGGAGACGCTCGCCGTGCTCGGGCGCGACGAGGCGCTGCGCCGGATCGACGCCGCGCTGGCCGCGTAGCGGGCGCGGGTCGCGGGCGTCGCGTGGTGCGCTCAACCGTGTGTCCACGCCTGCCGATAACCGGGATGTCGCCTCCGACGTCCTCCGACTGGTCACCGCCATGCCTCCCACCGCCCCCGCCCCCGCCACCACCATCCGCCCGGCCCAGGACGGCGCGCCCGCGGGCGTCCGCCGCCGCGAGAACGAGGGCCACGGGCGCCGGCTGACCGCCGCCTTCGAGGCGCTCGAGGCGTTTCCCGCCCTGGCCGAGTCCCGCGATCGCGTCCTGCGGCTCGTCACGGCCGAACGCATCGCGACCGGTGACGTGATCGCCGCCGTCGAGTCCGACGTCGCCCTGGTCATCTCCGTGCTGCGCCTGGCCAACCAGGTCGAGGCGCGGTCGCGGGGGCGCGTGGAGTCGGTCGTGCAGGCCGTCGACCTGCTGTCGCCCGAGTCGGTCCATCAGCTGGCCGAGCGCGCCCGCACCTTCGACTTCTTCGAGCGCTCGACGGTCTGGGATGCGGCGCCCGAGCGCTTCCGCCTGCACGGCGTCGCCACGCAGCGCGCGGCCGACCGTCTGGCCACCGAGGCGGGCTTCGAGGAGCGCGACCGCCTGATGGTCACCGCGCTGCTGCACGACATCGGCAAGCTCGTGCTCGTCCACGCCTACCCGGGCTATCCGAACCAGGTCCATCAGGGCGCGCGCACGCCCGAGGAGCGCGTCAACCGCGAGCGGCGCGAGCTCGGAGTCGACCACGCCCTGGTGGGCGGCGTGCTGGCGCGGCGCTGGGGGCTGCCGAAGGCGGTCGCCTCGGTCATCGAGCGCCACCACGCCGACGACGCCGCCGGCGAGGCCGCGTTCGTCCGTCTGGCCGACATGCTCGCCCACTACAGCCAGGGCGGCGCGGTCGTCCCCGGCGAGCTGCTCAAGACCGCCCGCGCCGTGGGGCTGACGCCCGCCGACCTGCGCCGCGTTATGTACGACCTGCCCTACCCGGCGGGCATGCGCTCGCGGCAGATCGAGCCGTCGCCGCTGTCCTCGCGCGAGCACGAGGTCCTCAGGCGGCTGGCCGAGGGCAAGGTCTACAAGCAGATCGCGCACGAGCTGACGCTCTCGACGAGCACGGTCCGCACGCACCTGCACAACATCTACGGCAAGCTCGGCGCGGTCGATCGCGCCCAGGCCGTCCTCATCGCGACCGAGCGCGGCTGGCTCTGAGCCAGCCCGCCCACGCGATCGCGACCCCGCAGGCGTCGATCAGCACGTCGACCGGCGTGCCGTGGCGGCCGGACACGACCGCCTGGTGCCACTCGTCGGTGGCCGCGTAGGCGACGGCGATCGCTGCGGCCGCCACCGGCGCCCGCCATCGCAGCGCGCGCAGCCAGAGCAGGAACAGCAGGCCGTACTCCGTCATGTGGACGAGCTTGCGGCCGACCAGGTCGATCGTCCCCAGGCCCGAGTTGAGGTTCGGCTGCGCGCTCAGGACGTAGATGACGACCATCAGCGCAATCGGTAGCGCGAATCGGGATATCCGCTCGACAACAGGGATTTCGGGACCGTATCGGACCCTCTCGAACCCTGGGCTGGGAGGGTGACTGGCGCGCGGCTGGCGCGCGATCGTTGCCGCCGCAACCGTCGCTTAATGACGAAGTCCGGCCGGCCGCTCTCCC
>Ga0136846_1244087_pt1 | contig 12842 bp, 9 predicted proteins | sample HopSoiMetagenom2_FD_96841 | JGI IMG/M metagenome (GOLD analysis project Ga0136846, IMG submission 96841) | Grasslands soil microbial communities from Hopland, California, USA - 2 Assembly 2016 (version 4) | ecosystem: Environmental > Terrestrial > Soil > Grasslands | place: USA: Hopland...
CAGTGGTGCTTGAAGTAGTCAACTTCGTGCTGCGACTGAAGAACCCGGATTCGATCGCATCAACCGGAGTCTATCTCTCGCTCGTGGTCGTGCTCATCCTGCTTTACAGCGGCTGGAAGGGCGGCGACCTCGTCTACAAGCACGGCGTGGGCGTACACGACACGCACGCCTAACTCGGCTTAACGTGGTCGTCGGCAGGGCCTTCCCTCGTACTCGAAGCGGTTTTGCACATAGGCCTTGCCGTTCCAGCGGACTACTGGAAAGCAGAAGCCCGGTCCGCCCATTGAGATATCAGGCCATCCGCCGGCACCCCTGGATTTCAGGAATTCGGGCATTGCGGTCTCTTGTAGCATCAACTTCCAACTGCCGCTCGGTTGTTTCGACAGCAGCCAGAAGTGAGTGCCGGTCAGGCCGTAGCAGACGGCGCCACTCTCACTGACTACGGCTTCGGGTCGGCCGTCGCCGTTGACGTCGCGGTAATCGTCAATTGATCCCGGCGCGTAGGACTCGCTTTCGGATTCCTCGCAGTTGCCGGACTTCCAGTCACGGCCGTGCCGCGTGAACCCGGCGGCCTTGAACAGCGCAGCCTGTTCGGCGGAAGGAACGGCGACCGCGGCGGCAACGAGCAAGCTCAGCATTTGCCGAACTTACCCTAAACGATCCCGATCGACTATGCGGCGATCGCCGTCTTCAGGTCGTCGACCAGGTCGATCCGCTCCCATGGAAACGAATCGCCATCCGACTTGCGGCCAAAATGGCCGTAGGCGGCGGTCGCCTGGTAGATCGGCTTGTTGAGGCCGAGGTGGGTGCGGATTCCGCGCGGCGTAAGGCGGCCAAGCTTGTCGATGCGGCCGATTGCCTCCTCGATGGCATCGTCCCCAACGGTACCGGTCCCGTGCGTGTCGACGTAGAGCGACAGCGGCTCGGAAACGCCGATCGCGTAGGCAAGCTGGATCGTGCAGCGCGTGGCGAGGCGCGCTGCGACGACGTTCTTGGCAAGATAGCGCGCCACGTAAGCGGCGGACCTGTCGACCTTGGTCGGGTCCTTGCCCGAGAAGGCGCCGCCGCCGTGTGGAGCCGCGCCGCCGTAGGTATCGACGATAATCTTACGGCCGGTCACGCCGGCGTCGCCGTCCGGGCCGCCGATCTCGAAGCTTCCTGTGGGATTGATGTGATAGACCGTCTCGTTGCCGAGCAGGCGCTGCGGCATGACACGCGCAACCACCTCCTTCACATAAGCGTGGAGCTGCGCTTGCTTCTCGCCCTTGTCGTAGCCGGCCTTATGCTGGGTCGAGACGACGATTGCGGTTGCCGTGGCTGGTTTGCCGTCCTCGAAGCGAAGCGTGACCTGGCTCTTGGCGTCGGGCTCAAGGAATGGGGCCGCGCCGCTGTGGCGGTCCTTCGACATTTCCATCAGGATCTTATGGCTGTAATCGAGCGTCGCCGGCATCAGGTCCGGGGTCTCGTCGCAAGCGAAGCCGAACATGATTCCCTGGTCGCCCGCGCCTTCATCCTTGTTCTCGCCGGCATCGACGCCTTGCGCGATATGCGCGGACTGCGGATGCAAGTGGTTGGCGAAGTCGAACCGATCCCAGTGGAATCCGTCCTGCTCATAGCCGATGCGCTTCACGACATCGCGGACGGTCTGCTCGATCTCCTCCCGGATCCCAGGCGCCCAATTGCCGTCCTGGTCCATGATTCCGGCGCCGCGAATCTCGCCGGCGAGGACGACGCGATTGGTGGTCGTCATGGTTTCGCAGGCCACGCGCGCTTCCGGGTCCTTTGACAGAAACAGATCGACGATGGCGTCCGAGATCTGGTCGGCGACCTTGTCCGGGTGGCCTTCGGAAACGGATTCGGAGGTGAACAGGTACGAGCTGCGCATGGGCGGAGGCGAGTCCTCTTGAGATTTAAGATATAAGGAAAGCTTTATATGTTGCCTCTAGCGGCGGCGGCGGCCCAAGACAATGCCGCCGATGATGAGGAGGAATCCGAGCGCCAGCGGGATGAAATTGCCGAAACGGGCAAAGGGCGGCGGCGAGTTGGCGGCCGGCGGGAGGACGGCGTCGATGGCGCCGGCGGTGCGCCACGGGAGCGCCTTTACGATGTTGCCGCGCCCGTCGATTACGGCGCTGATCCCAGTGGGCGTCGAGCGGATCACCGGCAGGCCTTCTTCGGCGGCGCGGAGCCTCGCCTGGGCGAGGTGCTGCGGCGGGCCCCAGCGTCCGAACCACGCGTCATTGGACGGATTGAAGATGAAGGCCGGGCGATGTTTCTCGTCGACCACACTGCCGGAGAAAATGATCTCGTAGCAGAGTTGCAGGCCGACCTTACCCCATTCGCCTCCGATGTTGATGGTGCGCGGTCCCGGGCCCGAGGTGAAGTCGATGTCTCCCGGCGCGAGCCGCGACAGGCCAAGGGCCGACAGAAGTGGACGCATCGGCAGATATTCGCCGTAGGGCACCAGGTGCGCCTTGTCGTAGCGGCCGATCACCTGGCCACCGGGCCCAAGAGCGAAGATGCTGTTGGCTGCGCCAGAGACATGGAACCCGTCGCGAGATGCGAGTGCAATTCCACCGGTCAGCAAGCGGTCATTCGGGCCCAGCAATGAAGCGGCACGCGTACGCTGGAATGCGGCCATTGCCTGATGCTCGTCGGTCCGCGCGTCGACCAGCGGGTCGGTGACCGCAGCCTCTGGCCACAGCAGCAGCCGCGGCTCGCTCGTCGGCGGACCAGAGAGAAGGGCAAGGCGCCGCGCCGCCTCCTCATCGAAGCCAGGACGCCATTTGTCTTCTTGGCCGATGTTGGGCTGGACGACACGGACGTTCATGACAGCCAGAGGGTCGGCCGGGACGGAGGACGCCGGCAGCACCCACAGCAACGCGGTGACGCCAACGATCACGACGAGCGGCAGCCACTTCCGATAATATTCGAGCCAGATCGCTCCGCCGAGAAGGACGACGAGACCCGACAAGCCATAGGTGCCGATCAGCGCCGTCAGCGTGATGAGCGGCGTCGGGGCCATGGCGGCGGCCGCCGGGTTCCATGGAAAGCCGGTGAACATCGTGCCGCGAAGCCACTCGGTGATGGCCCAGGCGCCGCCGAGAACGGTAACTAGCACCACCCGGTCGTCGCGCCCGAACCGCCAGGCCAGCCCCGTCGCAAGCGCCGGATAGACGGCCAGATAAAGCGAGAGGAGGACGACCGCGACCCAGCCGAGCCACGCGGGCATTGCAGCTTGGTAGGTGAACGCGGTCGCGATCCAGTTGAGGCCGACGACAAACTGGCCGAGCCCGAACACCCATCCGATGAACAGGGCGCGCCACATGCTCTTCGAGCGATCGAGGAACTCGCACAGGATCGCGAAGGCGACCGGAAGCAGCGGCCACAGCCCGGCCGGCTCAAAGGCGAAAGCCGAAGCCGCGCCGGCGAGGAACGCATAAAGCACGTACAGCATCGGCTGCGCTGGCTAGCCGGTACGGCGGAATAACGAAAGCCTCGACAAGCGCCCCGGTGCCGCGCAGTGCTGCGGCATGGCCGTCCCATTCCATTTCGCTTTCCCCGTCGACGATCTTGCCGCCGCGCGGCGTTTCTACGGCGATGTCCTGGGTTGCCCGGAAGGACGAAGCGCCGACCATTGGGTCGACTTCGACCTCCACGGCCACCAGATCGTCGCGCATCTAGCGCCCGATGCGGTTCGGTCGCGGTCGACCAATCCGGTCGACGGCGAAGACGTCCCGGTGCCGCATTTCGGCCTCGTGCTGCCGATGGCCGAATGGAAGCCGCTGGCCGAGCGCCTTCAGGCGGCGGGAACTCGATTCGTGATCGAGCCGACCGTCCGCTTTCCAGGCGAGCCTGGCGAGCAGGCGACGATGTTCCTCCTCGATCCGGCCGGAAATGCCCTCGAGTTCAAGGCGATGGCCGATCCGGCCAAGCTGTTCGCAAAAGACTAGTCAGCTTCGCTCCGCGACGTTTCGGGCGCATGGAGACGCACGCGGATGATCTTGCGCGGGTCGGAGTCTACCGTTTCAAGCTTCCAGCCCGACGGATGAGCGACGCACTCGCCCTTCGCGGGAATGTGGCCGGCAAGCAGGAAAACGAGCCCGCCGAGCGTGTCGACCTCGTCGTCGTCGGTCGAGAGGCGGGTGTCGACGGCCTTGGCAAGCTCCTCAAGCTCAAGCCGGGCATCGGCTTCCCAGACGCCGTCCTCGAGCATCGTCAGCATGCCGCGCTCGGCCTCATCATGCTCGTCTTCGATTTCGCCGACAATTTCCTCGACCACGTCTTCGATGGTGACGAGGCCCTCGGTACCGCCGAACTCGTCGACGACGATCGCGAGATGCATTCGCTGGGCGCGCATCCGGGCGAGCAGCTCGATGACTCCCATCGACTCGGGCACGAACAATGGCTCACGCAACAATGCTTGCAGCGACCGATCCCGCGACGGATCAACGTTGGCCACGAACACGTCCTTGATGTGGACCATTCCGATGACTGAATCGAGGCTTTCGCCGTAGACCGGCAGGCGGCTGTGCCCGGCGTCGGCAAAGGCGAGGACAAGATCGTCGAAGCTGATGCCCGACGGCACAGCGATAATGTCGCCGCGAGTCACGCAGATATCGCCCGCCGTCTGTTCGCCGAAATGCAGGAGGTTGCGGAGCATCTGCCGCTCCGCCGGCGAAAGGTCGCCGGCGATCGGGCCGGATTCCTCCGCCTCATCGATCGCTTCCTCGATCTCGGCGCGGAGCGTGGGCTCGCTGTCTTCGCCGAAGATGAGGTGGCGCATCCCGCGCCACAGGCGCGAGCCGCCGGCGTCGTCCTGGCGCGTGGCCATCAGCCGGTCCCTTGGTACGGACTGGCGATTCCGAGGCGGCCTAAGGCCCGCGTTTCGCGAGCCTCCATGTCCGCCGCCTCATCATCGTCATCATGGTCGTAGCCAAGCAGGTGAAGCGTCCCGTGCACCAGTAAATGGATCGCATGATCTTCAAATCGCACGCCTTTTTCGGCAGCCTCAATCTCGCAGATCCCGCGCGCGAGGACGATATCGCCGAGCAATAGTTCTGGTCCGGCAACTCTTGTATCTTGCAAATCAGCGGTTTCCGCCATGGGGAAGGAAAGGACGTTGGTCGGCCTATCCTTGCCGCGCCACTCGGCGTTCAGCGCGCGGACCTGCTCATCGCCCGTCAGCCGGACTGAAATCTCGATCGGCCGCGCGACCGCGGTGAGCTGGGGAAAGGCGCTTTCCGCAATCGCGGCTTCGGCCGCGTCGCGCACGAGCTCGTCCCAGGAGCGGCTACTGTCCCATTCCTCGTCGGCTTCGATCGCGACCTCGATCATCACCGGCCGGATCCCTCATAGGCTTCGACGATCCTTCCGACGAGCGGATGGCGGACGACATCGGCGGCGGTGAAGCCCACCACCGAGATCCCTTTCACATCGGCCAGCCTCGACACGGCATCCGCGAGGCCCGACTTCCCGGGATCGGGCAAGTCGACCTGGTGCGGATCGCCGCAGATCACCATCCGGCTGCGCATGCCGAAGCGGGTGAGGAACATTTTCATCTGCAGCGGCGTGGTGTTCTGCGCCTCATCGAGGATGATGAAGGCGTCGTTCAAGGTGCGGCCGCGCATGAACGCGATCGGCGCGATTTCAATTTCGCCCGAAGCGATACGCCGCTCGACCTGCTCGGTCGGGAGCATGTCGTAAAGCGCGTCGTAGAGCGGCCGGAGATAGGGCTCGACCTTCTCTTTCATGTCACCCGGAAGGAAGCCAAAGCGCTCGCCGGCTTCGACCGCCGGGCGGGAGAGGATCAGCCGGTCGACGCTGCCGCTGATCAGCTGCGAGACGGCTTGCGCGACCGCGAGGTAAGTCTTGCCGGTACCGGCAGGGCCCAGTGCGAAGATCATCTCGTCGCGGCCCAGCGCCTCCATGTAAACCGTCTGCCGCGGCGAGCGAGGGACGATCGTCTTCTTGCGCGTGCGAATCATCACGCGCGGCGGCGTTGCGACTTCTTCAGAGATGATTCCGTCGAGATTCGGCTGTGCGGCCATGCCCAGCACGCCTTCCACTGCTTCCGCGTCGACATCGTGGCCCTGGTCGAGCCGGTTGTAGAGGCCGATCAGCACTTCGCGGGCGCGAGAAGCGGCGTCTGGATCGCCCTCGATCTGCACCTTGTTGCCGCGCGCCGCGATATGCACGCCGAGCCGATTCTCGATGGTGATCAGGTGGCGGTCATAGTCGCCGAACAAAGGTCCAAGCAGATAGGGCTGTTCGAACTCCAGCTCGAGCCGGGCGCGGCGCTGTTCGATGGCGGGGACGGGGCGCGCCATCAGTAAACGCCGCGGGCCGTAGTCATGTGCAGAGGGGCCATCGGCTCCACGATACTCCTGCTGAGGTCACGGCGCACAGGATAGGCTTGCCGCGTCGCGGTGCAAGTTGATTGCCGATACCTAGCTCGAAAGAGGCCGGTCAGGAAAAAAGGGCGGAGCATTGCGGCCCCGCCCTGATCTTCAAGCGAGCTGGCCGATCAGTGGCCGCGCTCCGGCGCCGGCGGTGGTGGCGGCGGCGGAGGCGGCGGTGCCGGACAGGTCGCTGTCGCTTCGATGACCGACCCGTCCGGGCAGGTCTGGGTCGCAGGCGGTGGGGGAGGCGGAGGCGGCGGAGGAGGGGGCGGGGGTGGCGGGGGTGCCGCATGTCCGCCGAAGTTGTACCGCAGCCCGGCCGAAACGCCGTGGCTGGTCAGGTCGTTGCGGAACGTTCCCTCATAGCCCGCGAACAGGGACAGCGCGGGGGTAGCCGCGTAGCTGAACCCGATGTCGGCATCGACTTCCGACCTTCCAGTCGGCACGGCGCTCACGGTAAACGCAGTAGCGCTATTGCCGTTGAAGAACGCTGTGACGTTACGATCGTGCCCGCTTACATCGTAGCGGTAAACCACTCGTCCGTAGGGGGCAAAGCCGGTCTTGTAGGATCCGAGATCAACGCCAACCAGGACGTCGCTGCGCTTCGCCTTGATCGAATCAACTGTCAGGTCGAGCGCGCCAGCTCCTGACTCGGTGAAGCTCTTCAGCTTCCCGTCGGCATAGTCAAAACCGACAAACGGCCGCACAACCATGCCCGAGAAGTCGGCATTGTATCCAAGCGTCGCGATGGCCTTCCACAGGTTCCCGGAGCCATCTGCAGAGGTCGTGCGCGCGAGTGTCGTCACGTTTACGGAGCGGTCAGCGCTGAAGCTGCCGTGCAGATAAGCGGCCTGCAGGTCGAAGCTTATGTGCCCGCTGGTGTACGAGCCGTAAACACCGGCTTGCCAACTATTGTCGTGCCCATTGCTGTTGCCGAGGTTGTAGTCGACCTTGTCGTGTGACCAGCCGACCGCGCCGCCGACAGTCAGTCCATTGTTGGTGAAGTCGACGCCGACAGCACCACCATAGATGTCCTGGTCGCTGCCGAAGCGGAAGTCGCGGTCCTTGCCACTGCCCCATGCGCCATAGCCGCGGCCCCAAATGCTCGGGCCGTCGCCGGCGTTGGGCGTACCGTGCATCTGCAGCGCGATCTGGCGAGTGAAGAGCTCGCCCTGGTTGACGAGGGCATTGGCATAGGCACCGTAGGGTTCTGGGCTTGCCTGGTCGAAGAGCGCCTGCGCCTGCGTCGCGCTCATAGCGTCGAGCGCCTGGAGCACTGTTGCTGCATCTCCCGTTGCGCCGGTCAACAGGTTCTGGAACCCGCCGGCGACGGCGGCCTGGTTCGTGTTGGTTGCGACCGTATTGTACAGCGCGCGTGCGACCTTCACCCGATACACTTGGCGCGTACCGGCAATCGTCACGATCCCACCGCCACTGGCAGTGGCGTTGGTGAAGGTAATGAATCCGGTGGTTGGAACGCCGGTAAGCGCGAGCGTGCCCGTGATCCCGCCCGCGGCGTCGATCACGTCATAGTTCGCCCCATTGAAGTACAGGCCTGCGGCGGGCTGCAGCTGCAGCGTTCCGGCCAGCACTGCCGTTCCCGGCGCGCCGGTGATCAGCACCTGGTCGAAGTTGGTGCCGGCCACAGGAGTCGCTGCAGCATTCAAATCGACCTGAAGCGTGCCGGCCGCGGTCTGGGTGAGCGGACCATTGACGACATGGAAGATGCCGACTCCGCTATTCCCCGGAGCGAGCGTCCCCGTGTTTGTGACTGCGCCGGTCACAGTGCCGGTTCCGGACAGGGTCCCCGCATTCGCGATCGCACCGGTGACCGCGCCGTTGACGATCGTGCTCGATCCGGCCGAACCTGTGATGCCGCCGGTCAGCGCGCCGCCGGTCGCGACGTTCAGGGTCGCTCCACTGCCAACCGTGGACGCCGCGACAGTCGTGAAGGCGCCGCTGATTGCGAGCGAGCCACCATTAACGGCGAAGCCCTGGTTGACCGTGCCGCTGCCCGACAGCGTCTGAGTACCGGTGCCGGCCTTGGTGAACTTGGATCCCGCGGCTGCGCCGCTGATGACGCCCGAGTAATTCGTCGAGCCGTTGTTTCCACCGGTCGTCAGGTTGAAGCCACCCAGCGTCAGGCCGCCGCCTCCGGCGAGGCTGCCGATGGTCTCATTCGCCGCAAGCTGCAGAGTCGCGGGAGCGCCAATCGTGACCGCCGACGAATCGCCGATGCCTGTCGGGCCGACGATCAAGGTGCCAGCGCCGAGATTGGTCGCTCCGGTGTAGGTGTTGTTGCCCGTAAGCGTCGTCGTGCCGGCGTTGATCGTCGACAGCGATCCGGTGCCGCTGACGTTGCCGGCGAACGTGCCGCCGGCCGTGTTGTCGATCACTAGCGCGGCATTGTCGACGATGTTGCCGGTCAGCGAAGTCGTCGTACCCTGCAGCGTGCCGGCAGTGATCGTGGTGCCGCCGGTGTAGGTGTTGGCGCCGCCGAGAATCAGCGTGCTCGCGCCGGTCTTGGTGAGCGCCCCGGCTCCGGAGATGATTCCAGACAGCGTCGTTGGGGCACCCGTGTTGAAGGTCCCGCCGCCGGCGCCGAGCGTGATGGCATTGCCGAGGGTCAGCGCAGCCGTCGTCTGTAGCGTGCCTCCGCCGAAGACCAGCTGACCCGTGCCGACATTGTTCGCGGCGCCGATCGAGATCGTGCCGTTGATATTGCTCGTACCCGTGAAGCCGCTGTTGTTGCCGGTCAGCGTCAACACACCCGCACCGGCATCGGTAAAGGTGCCCGCGCCGGTCAGCGCACCGGCATAGGTGCCATTCGCCGTCTGGTTGAAGAGCAGGATGCCGGGCACATTGACCAGGATGTTGCCCTGCAGTGACGTGGTGTTGCCGGCCAGCGTCCCGTTATTGACGGAGGTGCCGCCCGAATAGGTATTCGCGCCGCTAAGCGTGAAAGTTCCCGTGCCGTTCTTGGTCAGGCTGCCGACACCGGAAATCACGCCCGAGAAGGCGGTCGAAGTGTTGTCGCCACCCGTGGTCAGGCCAGCATTGAGGATCGCCGAACCGTTGCCGGCCAGGCTACCGATCGTTTCCGCCGTATTGACCTGCAGGATGCCCGCCGTCGTTGCGGTCGAATTGACTACGACCGCGCCAGTGTCAGCAATCGCCGCCCCGCCTGACAGGATCAACTTGCCGTTATTTACCGTCGTTACGCCCGTGTAAGTGTTGACGCCGGAAAGCGTTAAGTCGGCCGTACCGGTCTTTGTGAACGCGCCCGCGCCGCTGATGACGCCGGACAGCGTGGTCGCCGCGTCGCTTTGAACCGTGCCGCCGCCCGCTGCGAGCGCGATCGGATTCGCGAGCGTCAGGGCAGCCGTCGTCTGCAACGTGCCGCCATTCATCGTAATGCCGCCGCCGAACATGTTGTTCGCAGCACCGATCGCGACGGTTCCGCCGTTGAGTTGAAGCGTATTCGGTCCAACGAAGCCGCTATTGTTGCCGGACAGCGTCAGCGTTCCCGCCGCGCCCTTGGTGACCGTGCCAGTTCCGACCAGGTTGCTGATCGTGTCGGTGCCGGCGCCGAGATCGATGTTGCCATTCACGACGCCGGTGGCGAGCGTGTTGGCGAGCGTATCGTTGCCGGCGCCACCGGTGATGTTGCCGTTGATCAATCCGGCGTTGTTGACCGTGTTGTTGCCTGCTCCAAGGTCGATATTGCCCTGGATGCCGCCGAAGCTGGCGCTGACGCCGTTATTGGTGACGGTGTCATTACCGGCACCGAGCGTGATGTTGCCGATGATGGCCGCGCCAGCATTGGTATTAGTGACGCTGTTGTTGCCGTCGCCGAGCGAAATATTGCCCTTGATGAAACCATCGCTGTTGGTGACGGTGTCATTGCCCGTGCCGGCGGTAATATTGCCTTGGATGGCCGTGAATGGCCCACCGGAACTGGTAACGCTGTTCGTACCGTCGCCAAGAGCAATGGCACCATTGATGGCGCTGCCCGAACCAGAGTTGGTGACCGTGTCATTGCCAGAGCTGCCGCTGATGTTGCCGGCGATCGTGGCACCGCCGCTGTTCGTCACATTGAAGGTGCCGCCAGCAGATGTGATGTTTCCAGTGATCGTGGCGTTCGGGGTAGCGAGGGTCGCCCCGAGGACGCCACCGACGACAGTCCTGCTTGATCCAATGATCGATCCGGCCTCGAAGTTCTCGAGCGTATTCGTCTGTGAGGCACCCGCCGCGCCGAAGTTGATATCGCCCGTTATTCCACCCGTGGCAGTAGACGCGTTGGTGACACGACTGCCGCCGCCGACGGATATCGCAACACTTCCCGCCGGCGCGCCGGTAACGGTTACGGTTCCTTCATTGTTGACCACGCTACCGGTCCCCGTCGACAGGATCGGCGAAGCGGAGGGCAGTGTCGTCCCGGAGACGACGACGCCCGGAAGATTGTTGATCGTCAGCACATTGATCGACGACTGGAAGCCGTTGGTATCGGCCGTCGCGCAGGTAACGGTGTCGTTGGTCGCGTTGATCAGGCAGTCTGCGAATGCCGCGGTTGGCGTCACGGCTGCTGCGAGGCCGGCGATCGCGGTTCCGACCATAAGCAGTTGCTTCGTCGAGAAGTGACTCGTCATTGCAGATTACCCCCTGGGTTCAAAAGAACGCCTGGACTGCACAACCGCCCAAGGGTGTCGAGTATGCAAATTTGTGTCGAAAGTGTAGTTAACGAAAGATAAACAAAAGATTCTGCTGACGGACCTTAGTCTTCTGCTAGGCGGTGGCGCGGTTATGAGCCGGGATTGACGTACGAAATCAATGTCCCGTCCGTTTTTCAATCATCGCCGTTCACGCGGCAGCCTTCTGGCGCTCGGCGCCGCTCATGCTGTTGGGCCCCGCGCCGATCAAGGTGACGGGAATGATATCGCCGGGTTGAGCGTCGGTCTCCACATGCACCGACTGGAGCCAAGGGCTCTTGCCAATCATTTGCCGTCCGTGCCGGCCCCTCCGCTCGATCAGCACCTCGGTGGCGAGCCCCGTTTTCGACTGGTTGAAGGCGAGCTGATGCTTGGTGATGCGCGCCTGCAGTCGATGGAGCCGCTCGTCCATGATGTCGCGCGGGATCTGGTCCTCCATCGTTGCGGCGGGCGTTCCGGGCCGCGGGCTGTATTTGAACGAATAAGCCGAAGCGTAACCGACTGCATCCACGATTTGCAGCGTGGCTTCGAAGTCTTCCTCGGTCTCACCCGGGAAGCCGACGATGAAATCGCCGGAGAGGGCAATGTCCGAACGCGCAGCACGCACCCTTTCGAGGGTAGCCAGGTAGGTTTCCACGGTGTGGCTGCGGTTCATCGCCTTCAGGATGCGGTTGCTTCCCGACTGCACCGGAAGGTGCAGGTAGGGCATCAGCTTTGCGACCTCGCCATGCGCGGCAATGAGCGCGTCGTTCATGTCCGCGGGATGGCTCGTCGTATAGCGGATGCGTTCGAGGCCATCGATGACGGCTAGCGAGCGGATGAGATCGGCGAAGTCGCGCTCGTCACTGGTCCAGGCGTTCACATTCTGGCCGAGCAGCACAATGTCGCGGGCCCCGGCGTCGACCAGTCCATGCGCCTCGGCGATGATGTCAGCCTCGGGCCGAGAGATCTCCGCGCCGCGCGTGTAAGGCACGACGCAATAGGTGCAGAACTTGTCGCAGCCTTCCTGGATCGTGAGGAAGGAGCTGGGGTTGGCGCGTCGCCGAGGGGGGAAGGCATCGAACTTGCTGATCGCCGGCATGTCCGTGTCGACCGGGCGAGCGCCCCGTGTCGCTTCGACGACCATCTGCGGCAAACGGTGATAAGCCTGGGGGCCGACCACGATGTCGATCAGCGGCGAGCGTCGCTGAGCTTCAGCGCCCTCTGCCTGTGCGACGCAGCCGGCGAGGGCCACCAGCGGCTTGGAGCCGTCCTCGCGCCTCAAGCGGCCCACATCGGAATAAGCCTTCTCCGCTGCCTTTTCACGGATGTGACAGGTGTTGAGCACGACCAGATCCGCGTCGTCGCCTTCGGCGGCCGCGGCCATGCCTTGAGCACCCAGCAGTTCGGCCATGCGTTCGCCGTCATAGACGTTCATCTGGCATCCGAAGCTTTTGATTTTGAATGTCTTGGGATTCATTTCTCCCCGCCTATAGGCGAGTGGCCCTGCGAGGTTAAGCCAAGGCAAGCAGCGATTGCCTCCCGCGCATCGCGGGTCAGCTGCTTGCGGTCACCGGCGCGGTCGAGCGGATCGAGAATGTGCACGGTCACCGGCAGACTGCCACGCCGTCTGAGCAGCCGCAGCACGTTGTCTTTCCCCGACTCCTCCCACCATCCGATTTCGGTCGCGGCGGCGGCGCCGTAGTCGAGCGCGACCGGCCGGATCGCTACGTCCCGCGAGGCGAAGTGCGCG
>Ga0136846_1217092_pt1 | contig 12841 bp, 12 predicted proteins | sample HopSoiMetagenom2_FD_96841 | JGI IMG/M metagenome (GOLD analysis project Ga0136846, IMG submission 96841) | Grasslands soil microbial communities from Hopland, California, USA - 2 Assembly 2016 (version 4) | ecosystem: Environmental > Terrestrial > Soil > Grasslands | place: USA: Hopland...
CCACGGTTGCCATGTAAAACCGTGTCGGCCGTTTTGCTCGGCAGGCGCTGGAAGGCGGCGGCACGACCACGGCCACATCCGGATGGCTTGGGCCGCAGCCTCGTAGATGTCATCCCGGGTTCAAAGGCGTGAACGAGGATTTCGGAATTTGACAAGCATGTCGGGTCATGCTGTCCGCTTGTGGGCCGTCGTTTACGGCTGCGACCGAGTTGGACGGGGACATGAGAAAGGTAGTATTCGCGATTACGCTTGGGCTCGTGTGCCCGGGTTGCTTCTCGCGCGAAGCGCCCGAGGTTGCGGCGGCCGTTTCGCCGGTGAATTCGGAGGTGGAGGTCGCGCGGCTAGTCAGGACACTCGACATTTCGACCCATCTGCAGGACAGCGCCCGCGCTCATGCGGCGAGGCAGATAGCGCGCGGGCTGCCTCCGAAGACGGCGCTCGAGCAGTGGATCGCTGAGCAGCGGGACCGGGGCGCGGTGATCCGCTGCAAATCCGAGATCCCGCCGACCGCCGAGTGCATCGCGCGCACGTGACCGTGGCGAGGTCAAGTTTGCCCGGTGTGCTTCACGGGTACATCGGTCATAAATTCTGTGACTTGCTCCGTTTATGCCCTGCGTCGGAGATAATCGACTCCAGGACCAGCGACCGCAAACCACAACGCGCTCGATCAATGGTGGGTGTGGTGGCGCGGGGTGATGTTCGTCTCATCCCGCACCGGGCGCATCGCCTGTAAGCTCGATCTTCTTTGACACTAGGGTTGAGAAACTCCATTGTGAGCAGCGGGGCGTCAGATGTACGTTGTCATCGTCTAATTCCTTTGGGTTGCGCTGATCACGAGGTTTGCAAAACTCCATTGTTTGCAGCGGGGCGTCAGATGTACGTTGTCATCGTCTCTTTTCTTTGGATTGCGCTGTTCACGCCGAGTGTCGCCGCCCAAACCCCACCGGGGTCGGCTAGCTCTGTCTCCGTAAGCGGTCCCACGTTCGACGAGGGGTCGGTACAACGGATCAGGGAAGCCCTAGCCACATATCTTGAGATTGAAAACAGAGGAGGTTGGCCGGCATTACCTCAGAAAGCGAGCCTCACGGCCGGAGCAAAGACCGCCATGGTGAGCCAACTCCGGCGTCGATTGGTGCTGTCGGCCGATCTTGCTGCCGATAAGGAGAAGGGTGACCTCTTTGATGCGGATGTGACGGATGCCGTGAGAGGGTTCCAGCGGCGGCACGGGCTAGTGGCGAACGGGGCCGTGGGGCCGCAAACATTGCGCGCACTGAATGTCCCGGCAAGCAAGCGCGTGCTCCAGCTGCGAGGCTCACTTCATCGGCTTTCCGACACCGACTTTACCTTTGCGCGCCGTTACGTGGTGGTGAATCTCCCCGCAGCTTCAGTCGAGGCCATTGCGAACGGCAAAGTGGAAGGCCGCTACGTAGCTGTCGTCGGCCATACCAAGCACGCTTCACCGACGCTGACGAGCGGCATCAACCAGATCATTGTCAACCCGACTTGGACGGTGCCGCTCTCCATCGTGAAGAACGAGATTGTTCCCAGGATGCGAAGAGACCCCGGTTATCTCGCCCGCATGCACATGCGAGTCTTGGCGGGTAAGGACGAGGTCAGCCCAAAGTCGATTGCCTGGTCATCCGTGCGGTCGCCCAACTTTACGATCCGACAGGACTCCGGCACCTGGAACGCGCTCGGAGCGGTGAAGATCGACATGCCCAATTCACATGCGGTCTATATGCACGACACGAACAACAAGAATGCCTTCGATGCGCAGTATCGGTTCCTTTCACACGGCTGCACTCGCGTGCAGAACGTGCGTGAGCTCGCGGCGTGGCTCTTGTCCGACGTGCCTGGCTGGAAGCACTCCGACCTCGACGCCGCCATCGCCAAGGAAGATCGACTGGAGATCAAGCTGCCGCGACGAGTTCCAGTGGCTTGGATCTACCTCACCGGCTGGAAGACGAATGATGGCGAAGTCCAGTTCCGGGATGACATCTATGATCTTGATGCCACTGATGTCGCATTTGTCAGAGGCAAATTGCGACCTGCTAACAAGCCCGGTTCATATCTGGATGCACGATGAGCGTGGAGGCCTAATCACAGCTACTTCACGGGCGATTAATGCCCAATTGCTAAGAACTCGGTTACCGCACCGCGCCGAGCGGGACCGTTTCTGGCCGCGAACCCGAACATCGCGTCTGGCGAGAACGTGGGCTTAGGCCGCCACGCGGACAATGAACGACACCACCAGCCGCCCCCGGGCAATTTCAACCTAAATCAATGCTTGCGTCTCACTGGCACGGTCCGCAAGTTGCGGACGCCGCGCACGCGCGCGGTCAAGCGGGCCACCACCAAAGTCCCCATTGTGTTCGCGGCGCTTTGAGACCTTCGCGGTGGAGTCCGTGAGAGATCCTGGGTGGTTTTAGCGCTGCGCCCCAAGCCGGCTCGCACTGAACGCGAGCGCGACAGCAAGAAGGAGTAGCAAAACGTATCCTATCGGGCGCATGGCTGATGGGTCCGAACACCGCGCCGCGTAGACGATCGCCGTCGAGGCGTCGCATAGGGCCTTGCCGAGGCTAAGGGCGAAGAAGTCCATGGGGGTGGCTCCTGTTCACAATGCGCGAGCCGACGATTCCCCACGCCGCGTTAAGCAGAGGCTAAGCCGCGGCTGGGAGGTGTGGTCCCCGAGGCAAATGCGTAAAGTTTACTACGTTAAGACTAACGCCGAATTGCTATCTGCATCGTCGCGGCTTTGCTCTTGCGAATCGATCACTTCGGCCTCAAGCCCATCTCGGGAATGTTGTGGGGGTCGCGATGAGCGTCGTTGAAGCGGCTTTGCTAGTCGCGTGTGGCACCGCGGCTGCCATTGCCTTGATGTTCTTCGCAGAAGCGCAGCGGCGGAGAAGCAGGCCGCGCATGTGAGCCCATGAAAGGACCTCCCTCTCTAGCCGAGTGCGGCGGCGGCAGAGATGGCGCAGACGAGCAACGTCAGCAGGCCGACCATGGCGAGCCCGAGAAAGCCGACGAGCTCGAAGGCGATCACGGCGAGCAGAACGGCGAGCGATGCCGTGATCAGCGCGAAAGCGTACTCGGATCGCAGAACCTGAAGGACCTCGCGGAGCATGCCGCTCTGGCGCGGATATCTCCTTCCGACTTAACCCCGGACGCCAAGGGTGCTCGTTGGCGTTCGAACCTGCACTGCGACGCCAGGGGCGCCGCGCCAGTCGTACCGCATCACGCCCTTCACGAGCGAGATCGACTCGTTCCATTGTCCCGCGTCGGTGACCCTTACGCTGACGGTGACATCCTCGGGGTCGACCTTCTCCGACCCCGCTCAAGCCTGAGCTCAATTGTCGTTTGGTGCGGATAACTTGGCCAAGGTGGCATAAAGTGTTGGCTTCCATGGTCGAGTTCGTAACCCGTGCTGACGGCCTGAAGCCTCTTGAGCAGGCATACGGGTTCCAGTTTGCCTATGGAAACGTGGTCGGCATTGACCCCGGAGGCGTCTACCGCGCCCTCCGCCGATCGGCTGAGTTTAACGTCGGTGTCGTGTTCGCGACCGATGGACAGGTTTCGGCTTCCGAACTAGCCATTCTCCGAGACGATCTTAGCTTCTTTCCCAGCTACTTACTCGCGCCTGTCGTCCGCAAATCAACCCTAAGAGCGATTTCCGCAAATAAAGGCACCTCGACAATGAGACTATGGCTGCTCTCAACGCTATCTTGGGCTGCGTAGTGTGTCCGGTAGGTCGCGCGCACGCTCCAGCAGGCGGGCAGCGTTCCTACCATTGACTTATAGCCGCGTGGAACCGAGGCTTCGGGTCAGGGAGGACTTGGGTGATGCGATCCAAGCTCACGACCTTCATCTTCATCGGCATGCTCGGCGGCATCGCGGTCGGCTACGCCTGCAACATGCTCTGGCCGGACCCCCAGACCGCCAAGACGATTTCCGGCTATATCAGCTTGATCAGTGACATCTTCCTGCGCCTGATCAAAATGATTATCGCGCCGCTGGTTTTCTCGACCCTCGTGGTCGGCATCGCCCATATGGGCGACACCGCCTCGGTCGGCCGCATCGGCGCCAAGGCGATGGCGTGGTTCGTCGGCGCCTCCCTGATCTCGCTCCTCCTCGGCTTGCTCATGGTCAATATCCTTCGTCCAGGAGAGGCGCTCAACCTGCCGCTTCCTGATGTCGGAGCCTCGACCAACGTCAAGGCGACCTCCTTGTCCCTGAAGGAGTTCGTGACCCACCTCGTCCCTAAGAGCGCCGTCGAGGCGATGGCCAACAACGAAATCCTGCAGATCGTAGTGTTCGCGATTTTCTTTGGCGTGGCTCTGGCGGCCATCGGCGAAAAGGGTCAAACGCTGACCAAATCGGTCGAGCAGGTTGCCGACGTTATGCTGCGTATTACCGGCTACGTGATGAAGTTCGCGCCGATTGCTGTTTTCGCGGCGATCGCCGCCACTATCACGACACAGGGCATCGGGGTGCTCGTCACCTACGGCAAGTTCATGCTGGAGTTCTATTTCAGCCTCGCCATGCTTTGGCTTCTTCTGGCGCTCGCCGGGTTCGCCCTAGTGGGCGGGGCCATGCGGCACCTGCTGAACCTCATTAAGGAGCCGTTCGCCCTGGCGTTCTCGACCGCCTCGAGCGAGGCGGCGTACCCCAAAACCCTCGAGCAGCTGGAGCGGTTCGGGGTGCCGAACCGGATCACCAGCTTCGTCCTGCCGATGGGGTACTCGTTCAACCTCGATGGCTCAATGATGTACTGTACCTTCGCGACGCTGTTCATCGCGCAGGCCTACAACGTCGAGCTGACGATCGGGCAGCAGCTAACCATGCTGCTTCTCCTCATGGTGACGTCGAAGGGGATGGCCGGCGTGCCGAGGGCCTCGCTGGTCGTGATCTCGGCGACGCTGTCGACCTTCAATATCCCGGAGGCGGGCCTCTTGCTCATCATCGGCATCGACCAGTTCCTGGACATGGGCCGCTCGGCGACGAACGTGCTGGGCAACAGCGTCGCGACCGTCGCGGTTGCCAAGTGGGAAGGCCAGCTGCGCACGACTGACCAGCGACTCGACCGCGATCTCGACCCGGTCCCGGCTGCGGCCGAGTGATCGCGGGGCCCGAGCGGGAGGCTGTATGACGCGCTGTGTTGCACCCTTCGGGCTCGTGGTCGGGGCTCTGCTCTGCCTGTCGGCCTCCGCAGGACCCGCAGCCGCGCGAACCGAAGGCGAGCTGACCGGCACCCTCAAGAAGGTGGACAACACGGCGGCGGTAACCATCGGTTATCGCGAGAGCTCGATCCCGTTCTCTTTTTTGACGGAGGCTAAGCGGCCCGTCGGCTACGCCATCGACATCTGCCTCGAGATCGTCGACGACATCGCTCGCGAGCTCGGGCGCTCGGACCTCACCATCAAGTACCAGCCCGTCACGTCCGAGAACCGCTTCGCCGCCGTGTCCTCGGGAGAGGTCGACCTCGAATGCGGATCGACGACGGCGAACCTCGAGCGCCGCTCGCACTTCGACTTCTCGCCGATCGACTACATCAGCGCGACCAAACTCCTGGTGCGGCGGGGCTCACAGATCAGATCCTACCGCGATCTCGGCGGCCGTAAGGTTGCCGTCACGGCCGGGACCACCAACGCTGATGCCATGCGGGCACTATTCGCGCAGCTGAAAATGTCGGCCGAGCTGGTCGAGGGCCACGACCACGCCGATTCTTTCCAAATGGTCAAGGACGGCCGGGCCGACGCCCTCGCCCTCGACGACATCCTGCTCTACGGCTTGATCGCTGGGGCCGGTCGCGAGGGCGCCGACTACCATGTTCTGAGCGAGAACCTGTCCTACGAGCCGTACGGCATCATGTTCCGCAAGAACGATCCCGCCTTCGCGGCGGTCGTGACCGGGACCTTCAACCGGCTAGCGCAATCGCGCGAGATCCGCTGGATCTACGAGAAGTGGTTTATCAAGCGCCTGCCCAACGGACAGCGCCTCAACATACCCATGTCGGAGCAGCTCCTCGGCCTTTTCCAAATGATGGGCCTACCCGATTAAGCACCCATTGATGACGGTCCAACGGCGAACCACTGCAACCGTTTTGCCGGCGAGCACACTGCCGATCACCGCTTGGTTGGCAAAACCGCTGCTCGAACGCTGTCCGGCTGTTCCTGCTGCGCGTCCTTCAATATGGTCTGCCCGCCCGTTACCGTTCTCACGACTCCTACCCACCCAACGCGCCGGGGTCATGGCCGGCGCCCCTCCATACACACCGATGCGCCCGCTTGAGGCAGCTCGATCAAGCTGTCCATTCTCAAACGGCCGATGAGGAGACCCCGCTCTCACCACCGCGGTCCCGTCGCTGCCGGTCGGCGTCAGCCCTGGGCTGGCCGCCCAAAATCAACTACGATAACTTTGACCGAGGCGAGCTAGGGAGCGCTTTAACTCGTCGAGTGACGGTGACGGTCGTTCTCCGGAAGCTGCCGAGGCGATCCGCTCCCCCAACCAAGTAGGAGCAGATGAACCGAAGAGATTTTCTGGCCGGGCTCGTTTGCGCCGTCGCCACCCTCAGTCTGGACGTTGGGGGCTCGACTTCGCTGGCGATCACTCCTCCGCCGGAAGAGGTGCCCACAGAGCCAATCTCTGAAAACGACCTCACTGGGCTCAAGCTGGATTACGTGCGACGAAGACGGCGCAGAGGCCGTCGCCGACGTCATCGGCACCACCGACATCATCGGCACCGGCGCCATTATCGTCGCCACCGCCAACGCGCTCGTCGAACCTGGCACCGGCAGGCGAGGCCAGAGATGTCTCGGAGCCGCGAGCGAGTACGCCCCTCGCCCGTGTGGCGCAAGCCTAGCCGACGGGATGGTTGGTATTAGAGATCGCCGATAAGGGGTCAAAAGGGGCTCCGCACGTAATTCCCCTTGGCCAGTGGCGGCTCGCCCAGCCTACGTAGGTCTCCGCCTTTGATGAGTGCTCCTTGGCAGTCCTCACCAGCGTTGGGAGAGGAGGCTGCGATGACCGATCATGACAAGGAGGCGCGGGAGCGCGTCCGCCAACACGTGCCAAATCTTGAAGAAGCTCAGTGACCAGAAGCGAGCCCAGGCCGAGGAGGCTGGGCGCGATGGTCTAGAGCGGGATCGTCGAGCGCGACCGAAGTTAGCAGGACGCCCGCCGCATCACTGATCTTCACGCCCTCGAATCGAGCACTGCGAGGAATTAGCGGGAGCGCGCGGGGTGCTTCGCCAGTGCGGCTCGGCGCGCTTCACCCGGATCTCCTCCAGGAGCCCTGGTCGACAAGCTTCGCGACTACCGCCTTGCGGCGCCGCCCTTGAGCTTCTCGGGAAAGACGCGGAACGCTCCGCCAGATCATCACCAGCATCAGATTGGCCGGCCGGCCGAGGTCATTGACGCCCTGGGGCTTGAGACGGTCCGGCCCGAGGATAATCCGGGTGACTTCGCCCACCCACGAATCAGGTGAGCTTTCTCGTTGGTGACGTAGGGATGACCGCCTCCGTCCGGGGAAGCTTACGACCCCAGCACACCTTAGGTAGCCGACGCTCCTTCCACCGCTGTCCTCGCGGCAGTTTTGACCGGTCAGGATTGCGGCGGCTCAGCGCTATCGCGGCTTTAGCGTGCCCACTCGGAAGCGCTACCGGCGATCGCACCTGCTCCACTCCTGGAGCCGGAAGGGGGCAAAGCGACCGCGCACGACGCGAACTGGACGTAGACCGGGCTACCTTCGCCATAACGCCCGTTTGTCGATGGCCTTCAGTGATGGGCATACACCGTCGCTCCGTCTTTCGCGTGCCATATGCTGCGCGCGATCGACGGCTTTGTCGATGTTGGCGGCGTGCGGACTCGTCTGGCTCCGTTCTACAGTTCGACGGGCCGGCCTCGGTCGACCCCAGGCTCGCCGAAAAGAAAAGCATGGCTGGTTCTTTTCTGCGGTTAAGGTCATGGCCAAGTTCAACCATGTGAATTTCACGATCATTCGGGCCTGCTACTAGCCGCTATCCGTCCGGGAGCGTTGAGCTTGATCTCGGCGGAGCGGCCAGCGTTACGGCTGTTTGTTCCCCTTGTAACTCAGAGGGCGGCTTCGGCCGCCCTTTTCTTTGCCCATGCGCTGCGGAGCGCGCTCTAGGAGCGCGATCGGGAGACACTGCGCGAGGGTGTCCGACTCAGGGCTCCCGGGACGCGCACGTTTAGGCCTCGCGCCGGGATGAAAGGCGAATTCCAGCGGCTTTCTCGCCGGAGGGTGCACCAAGGCTGACCCTGTCCAGCTACCGCCTCGCGAAAAAGCACGGCAGCCTCAGCTGAAGGGTGCAACGGCTGCCGGGTCTCATACCAAGTTTTGCTAGGGCATCGCGGGTAATTTCAGCCGCGACGACCTGGCTGTCATAGGAGAGCTCGACCCAGGCCTTCGGCCCGAGCGCCGTGACGAGCCGGACAGTCGCTGCGTCCGGCAGCTTGGCATCCTCGCTCGGCTCCGAATTGTCAGGGAGGCAGAGCACGACGTCGTGCGGGCGCACGAAGGCGATCGCCGGCCCGTCAGCGAGGCCGTTGACGGGGAACTCCTTGTCGCCCAGGCGCGCCCGGCCCCGCTCGATCGCGCAGTCGAAGGCGTTGGTGCGGCCGAGGAAGTCGTAGACAAAGGGGCTTTGCGGTCCTTCATAGACCTCGGTCGGCGTGCCGACCTGCTCGATACGCCCGGTGGCCATGACGGCGACGCGATCGGCGAGCGCCAGCGCCTCCTCCTGATCGTGGGTCACGAAGATGGTAGTGAGACCAGTCGAATCGTGCAGGTCGCGCAGCCAGCGGCGCAGCTCGACCCTGACCTTGGCGTCGAGCGCGCCGAAAGGTTCATCGAGCAGCAGCACCTTGGGCTCGGTCGCAAGCGCCCGAGCAAGCGCGACGCGCTGGCGCTGCCCGCCCGAGAGCTGCGCCGGAAAACGCTCGCCGAGTCCGTCGAGTTGGACGAGATGCAGCAGGCGCTCGACGCGTTCGGCGATCTCCTTGCCCTTCGGCCGGCTCTTGCGCGAGCGGACCTTCAGGCCAAAAGCGACGTTGTTGAAAACGGTCATATGCCCGAAGAGCGCGTAGTGCTGGAACACCATCCCGACCTGGCGGTCGGCGATGGGCAGGGCCTGCGCCTCCTTGCCGTCGAAGAGCACCCGGCCCTCATCCGCGAATTCAAGGCCGGCGAGGATCCGCAGCAGCGTGGTCTTGCCCGAGCCGGAGGGGCCGAGCAGGCCGATGAACTCGCGCTCGCCAATCTCGAGGTTGACGCGATCGAGCACCAGCGTCGCCTCGAAGTGCTTAGTGAGCTGCTCAATCGCGATGCGCACCGGCACGCCTTCAATGCACTCGCGCCGCGCCGGCCGCAGACCCGAGGCGCCACTCGAGCACGGTCTTGATCGCGAGCGTCACGAGCGCCATGAGCGTCAGCAGCGAGGCCACGGCGAAGGCGGCGGCGAAGGCGTAGTCATTGTAGAGCACTTCGATGTGCAGCGGCATCGTGTTGGTGAGCCCGATGATATGGCCCGAAACCACGGCGACGGCGCCGAACTCGCCGATCGCGCGGCCGTTGCACAGGAGCACACCATAGAGCAGGCCCCATTTGATGTTGGGAAGGGTCACTCGCCAAAAAATCTGGCGGCCGTTAGCGCCGAGCACGACCGCCGCCTCCTCCTGCGTCGTGCGCTGGCTGTCCATCAGCGGAATGAGCTCGCGGGCGACGAAGGGCAGCGTCACGAACAGGGTCGCGAGCGCGATGCCGGGAACCGCGAAGATGATCTTGATGCCGTGGGCGGTCAGCCACGCGCCGAAGAGGCCCTGCAGGCCGAAGAGAAGCACATAGACGAGACCGGCGACAACGGGGGAGACCGAGAACGGCACGTCGATAAGCGTCAAAAGAAGGCTCTTGCCGCGAAACTGGAACTTCGTGATCGACCACGCGGCGGCAAGGCCGAACGCGGTGTTCAACGGCAGGCAAATCGCGGCGGTGAGGACGGTCAGGCGGATGGCGGCACGAGCCTCCGGCTCCGACAGCGCGGCTAAATAGACGCGCACTCCCTCGCGGAAAGCCTCGACAAACACGACGATCAGCGGCAGCACCAGGAAAAAAGCTAGGAACGAGAGCGCAAGCCCGATCAGCGCCACGCGGATATGGGCGGCCTCGGTGAGGGGCAGGCGCACCGGTGGGGGAGCTTGAGCGGTGGTTGCGATCTCAGTCACCTTGCCGCCTCCGCGCCCACGCCTGCAGCAGATTGATCGCGAACAGGAGAATGAACGAGGCGATCAGCATCAGCGCGGCTATGACGGTCGCGCCGGCGTAATCGAACTGCTCGAGCTTGATGACGATGAGCAGCGGCATGATCTCGGTATATCCCGGCATGTTGCCGGCGATGAAGATCACGGAACCGTACTCCCCGATCGCTCTGGCGAACGCGAGCGTAAAGCCGGTGAGGACCGCCGGTAGCAGCGGTGGCAGGATGACCCGGGCGAGGATATCGAAACGGTTCGCGCCGAGAAGCGCGGCGGCTTCTTCGTTCTCGCGCTCCCGGTCGCGCAGCACCGGCTCGACGGTTCGCACCACGAACGGTAGGCCGACGAATACGAGCGCCACCAGGATGCCCGCCGGAGTGAAGGCCACGCGGAGATCGAGGGCGGCCAGCGGTCGACCGATCCATCCCGTCGACGCGTAGAGCGAGGTCAGGGCGATGCCAGCGACTGCCGTCGGCAGCCCGAACGGCAAGTCGATGAGCGCGTCGACGAAGCGTCGCCCTGGAAACCGATAGCGCACCAGCACCCAGGCGATGAGAAGGCCGAACACCGCGTTCAGCAGCGCAGCCATGAAAGCGATGCCGAAGCTGACGCGGAAGGCCGCGAGCGTGCGCGGGTTCGACAGCTCGGCCCAGATTTTTCCCCATCCGACGCCCGCCGCCTGAATGAACAGCACCAGCAACGGGATCAGCACGATGAGGGCGAGGTAACTCAGAGTGAATCCGAGTGTCAGGCCGAAGCCCGGCAAGACCCTGCGCCGGCGCCATCTGGACGCGGGCGCAAGCGTCGGAGCCGTCGCGGTCATCGGCGTCAGCTTCCCGGCCGATAGATCTGGTCGAACACGCCGCCTTCGGCGAAGTGCGCCTTCTGGGCCGCCGCCCAGCCGCCGAAATCGGCGATTGTCAAAAGCTCGAGTTGCGGGAAGCGGTCGGCGTAGCGGGCGGCGGCGTCGGGCGTCGACGGGCGGAGATAATGCTCCGCCGCGAGCGTCTGCCCCTCCGGCGTGTAGAGGAACTCAAGATAGGCTTGCGCAAGGGTCCGCGTGCCGCGCCGCTCGACAACCTTGTCTACGATCGCGACGGGAGGCTCGGCGAGCACGCTGAGGCTCGGCACGACTACTTCCACCTCGCCCTTCGTGATCTCGTTTGCCGCCACCAACGCCTCGTTCTCCCATGCGATAAGCACATCGCCGATGCCGCGCCGGATGAAGGTGATTGTCGATCCGCGCGCGCCCGTGTCCAGCACCGACGCGTTCCGGTACAGTGCGGCAATGAAATCGCGGGCCTTAGCCTCGTCCTTACCGTTATGCCTGAGAGCGTAGCCCCAGGCGGCGAGATAGTTCCAGCGCGCTCCGCCACTCGTCTTGGGATTCGGCGTGACGATCTGGATACCGGGCTTGATCAGGTCGGACCAATCGCGAACGCCCTTCGGGTTTCCTTTGCGAACCACGAAGACGATGGTCGAGGTGTAGGGCGCGCTGTTGTGCGGGAGGCGGCGCTGCCAATCCTTTGGCAGGAGGTCGCTCCGGCTCGCGATGGCATCGATGTCCGACGCGAGCGCGAGCGTGACGACATCGGCCTCGAGCCCATAGATGATGGCGCGAGCTTGCGCCCCCGAGCCGCCATGCGATTGGTAGACCCGAACGCTCCCGCCGCGCTCGGTGCGCCAGCGCGCCGTGAACGCCTTATTGACGGCCGCATAGAAGCGCCGCGTGGGATCATAGGAGGCGTTGAGAAGAGTGCTTTGCGCTGCGGCCTGCAACGGACCAAGCAGCACTCCGGCCGTCAATGCGGCGAGCGCAAAACGCGGCAGGCGCCGGACTGGCACTGGACCTCCGAGCAAGCAAGGTTTAAATCAATAGAGTTGGATTGCGAGAGTTCCGCACGCGTCAAGTGCTGCCGTTGAACCCGTCGCGCGCTGGCTATCGACCTCCCGCAAAACCTGTCGAAAGGCCTCCACCAACGAGCGATCATAGCTGCTCGACGAGGAGCCAAGCAGCAACATTCTGATGCGGATCGGCGCCTTCGATTCGTGGGCCCAAACAACCGGACATGCAATCGCCGCACCACCGCAGAGGCCGAGAAATTCCCGTTGTCGCATATCCGCGCTCTCGGGGGAGTTGCTGGGCAATTTAGCGGTTCTGCCAGAGATTGCGAAGCTCCAGAGCCTTCTTGGCACGGCGGCTCTCGGTGAGGACAAAGAAAAAAGGCCGGCTAGAGCGAGCCGATTTCGGTTGGCGTTGAAACCATATTTTTTAGCCGGAACGACGTGATCGGCGAAGCGAAAGGGCCGGCCCTTAGGCCAGGGGAGGCAAAAAAGCCCGAGGTGCGCGGAACTCGCCGCTGCCCAACGGTTCTGCTCGTGGTGACTAACGGGCGCTCGTAGCCTTCGTTAGTGCCTGCGCAGTTTCGAGATGCTTTTGAAGGGTTGGGAGAGTCTCACTCGCATACGCTCCGGCCGGGTCGCCCTGCTTCTTCGCAGCTTTTTGGTACTCGGCGATTTCCTTCTTGTGATCCTTGACCATCTCGCTCGCGAACTTCCGATCGAAGGC
>Ga0136846_1208314_pt1 | contig 12840 bp, 12 predicted proteins | sample HopSoiMetagenom2_FD_96841 | JGI IMG/M metagenome (GOLD analysis project Ga0136846, IMG submission 96841) | Grasslands soil microbial communities from Hopland, California, USA - 2 Assembly 2016 (version 4) | ecosystem: Environmental > Terrestrial > Soil > Grasslands | place: USA: Hopland...
AGCAGCGCGTTCAGGATCTCGATCTTGCGCCGATTGTTTGCGAGCAAAGGCGCGAGCCGCCGGCGAATCCCGAGATTGATGCGCTCGTGCGGATCGTTCGCGTAAACGCGCCACATGTAATCGCGCTCCTCGTCAGTAACCATTTCCAACGTCAATTCGTCGTGGTTACGAAGAAACATTGCCCATTGGCAGTTATCCGGAATTGGCGGGGTCTGATCGAGGATATCGATGATCGGAAAGCGATCCTCCATTTGCAGGGCCATGAACATCCGCGGCATTAACGGAAAATGAAAATTCATGTGCGACTCATCCCCGTTGCCAAAGTAGGCGACGGCGTCTTCCGGCCATTGATTGGCCTCCGCTAAAAGCATTCGGCCGGGATATTTCTGATCAACGTGCTTCCGCAGCTTGCGCAGGTAGGCATGTGTTTCCGGAAGGTTCTCGCAGTTCGTTCCTTCACGCTCGTACAGATACGGCACCGCATCCAGCCGGAGACCGTCCACACCCATATCCAGCCAGAAATCACACACCTTCTCGACGGCCTCGTGCACCGCCAGGTTATCGAAGTTTAGATCCGGCTGATGTGAATAGAACCGATGCCAGTAGTACGCCTTCGCCACCGGATCCCATGACCAGTTAGACGTTTCAAAATCTTTGAAAATAATTCGCGCTTCGTTGTATTTCTCCGGAGTGTCGCTCCACACATAAAAATCACGCTCGGGTGATCCCGGAACCGCTCGCCGGCTCTGTTGAAACCATGCGTTCTGATCGGAAGTGTGATTGATCACCAGCTCGGTGATCACTCGAAGGTTGCGCTCGTGCGCTGCGTTCAGAAAGGCGCGGAAATCATCCAGCGTCCCGTAGTGTGGATTAACATCGTAATAATTGGCGATGTCGTAGCCATCATCGCGCAGAGGCGAAGGATAAAACGGCAGGAGCCAGATCGCCGTGACTCCGAGCTCCTGGAAATAATCCAGTTTGTCTAACAACCCCCGAAAATCCCCGATTCCGTCCGCGTCACTATCCTGAAATGTCTTAACGTGCAGCTGATATATGACCGCATCCTTATACCAAAGGGCGTCCGGGTTAGTTTCAGGAGAATTCACTGACTCCATAACCTTAGACGCACAAATGATCGGCTTGCAATCGACCGGGTGAGAAAAGCAGCTGGAAAACAGGCGACCTGATTCTGCTCAGTGGCCCTCGCACCCGACCATACGCTTCCCAGCGAAGAGGTGAGCTTCTAATCTTTTGCCGCTGCCGGACCGGCCGCGGTGCTCGACTATTCGCCGGGACGCAACGCGTATCCCGTCGAAACAAGGCGCACCAACACAATTTGCGCCGTGCTTCCGCTCTCAGACTTTCGGAAGTTCTTCAGATAACCCAGCAACTGCTGAATCAGATGGCGCTCCTGCGCATCTTCTTCGGTGAAGTCATCGAGAAGATCGATCAGGGCAATCTCAAGCTCACGGAAGTCGCGGCCATCCCCCAGAGCGATAAGATGGCGGCCCGGCGCGATCTCCACCAACTGCACGAAATCAATGCTGCGCAGCGCCCGACTCGGTCCTACTACGACCAGTCCGGTATTCGCGGCCATCTTAACGAGCTCGACCACTGGCCGATCCACCTGTTTTCCGCCTAACGCCAGCTGTGTCAGTTTCACAATCGCGTGGCCCCGATCTGGGCCGATTTCATCGAGGTCGCGCAATGTGCTCTCGGGCAGCGTTAGGGTAATCGCCCGGCTTGGCTCAGCGAATTTGAACGGACGTCCGCCGTTCCCTTTTTTGCGGCCATCCGTGTTTTGAATGTGGTTACTCATTCGCGTGGGCAGAGTCATTGTACTTTCTGATCGGGTGTGATGCTACACAATCGAGGATCGTGTAACCACGGGTTTTGAAGGACTTCAAATATCCTAGGCCTACGTCTATTCCGGGGAGATCACGTTTACGTTAGCAATTGGGGCGAGGCGCATCGCCGTTCCGAACACAGGTCTGCCATCTAGTCCCCGCACCCGCCGGCACATGGCAGGACAAGCGCTGTTCCTCGGTTGCACCGGCGGCGGCACGGTCATGGTAACAGGCTGGAAATATCCAATATTTTCCTTTCCAAGGTCCACACCTCTGACCCATGGCCGGCGATTGAAACCGCAGAGACGTTATTCATGAAAAACGAGGAACCAGGATAATATTAGTATTTAATAATCTCCGGCAGCAAGAGCTTATGTAGCATCGCCGCAACTCCCCTACGCCGACAGCAGAATCCGCCCGTCGCTGCGCCCGATTTTCACGGTTTTTCTATCGGAGCCGAAACATTCGTTCGGGTCGTGAAGCGGAACTCCCCGCGGCCGATGTGGCCCCTGCAGCACGTCTGAGGTTCGGCACAAACTCGCGCGACCCAGCGGAGCTTCGAGACATGTTATCCCTTAATTACCCAGGCGCGAGGTACAGGTCCGTTGGCTGTTCCCGCGCCAAACTTCGCCCGTCCCCCTCACAAGCAAGACCCTTAGACACAGCTAGCCACCCCTTCCGAAACGTAGGATTTGGCCGGACACATCATGGATTTGAAAGCAGCACCCGACAGCCCTTTTTACGACCTTATTTTCTTGGCGCAATTCCCTTAACATTAGATGGTTATGCGGACCACGCTTGTTGGAATGGATATTAATACGTAATAATTGATTCGACTCCGAATGTTTCCAGTATTAACAGTTCCTTCAGAATTTTTCCTACCTGTCTTTCCAATGCTGTAGGAAACTAAAAACTCGCGGTATTTCGCCGCCTCGTTGCGTGAAAAATTTGTTTGTCCCCATTCTCTTCTTTGCTTTGCCGTTATCCGCTTTCGCGGAACCGCCAACGCCTCCGGTGAGCGCGCCGTCAGCGATCGTCATCGATCGTGACACCGGCGCGGTCCAAGGCGCCAAAGATCCGGACACGCGTCGCTCGATGGCCAGCACCACGAAGATCATGACTGCGTTGCTGGCGATCGAGCAGCAAGGTGGCAATGTCGATCAAATCGTCGGGCCTATCAGCGCGAAAGCAGCCGGTATGGCCGGTAGCCGAATGAATTTGCAAGCTGGCGACCGCGTCAGCTTACGCGATTTGCTTTATGGTCTGCTGTTGCCATCTGGCAACGACGCCGCCATCGCGATAGCCGAATGGATCAGTGGCAGCGAGGACGCCTTCGTCGCTCTGATGAACCAACGGGCTCAGTCGTTAGGCCTGACTAACACCGCTTATCGCCGGCCAGGCGGATACGATCCAATAGAAGACCCGGGCAATTGCTTCGCCCCCTACTCCAGCCAGCCTAACTGCGGCCACTATTCGAGTGCCCGCGATCTTGCCGTTCTCGCCCGGTTCGCCATGAATCAGCCCCTTTTCGCGCAAATCGTGGCGACCGCCACCAGGACGACTAGTACCTGGGTAAACGCACAGCTGGTCCCGAAAAATCAGACGTTAAATAATACCAACCTTCTTCTGAGCAGCCGGCCGTACCCCGGCGCAAATGGGATCAAGACCGGCGAATCATCCACCGCCAGCTTTTGCATGGTCGCGAGCGCCACGCGATCCAACCACTCGATTATCAGCGTTGTTCTGGGATCGTTTGATCCGAATTTCACCGGCGATAATTTTTTCTCCGGATCGCCTAACGATATCGCGCGTCATAACGACAGCGTTCAGTTGCTTGATTTTGGCTTCGCCAGCGTTCTCGGAGGACAACCTTTCGCCAACGGAAGTTTCGAACAGGGCTTGCCGAGCTGGACCGCCACCGGAAATTTTGATTTGGTTTCTGCCGGAGCCTCAGTGGGATCAAAGGCGTTGCGGTTCAACTCCGGCAACACGACCACAAATGCAGTGGTAACACAAAGCTTCGCTACGGTCGCCGGTCAGCCCTACAACCTGACGTTCGATTACGGCGTTCTGTCGGGAGGCGCCCTCAATCAACAACAGCTGGAAGTCACGGTGTTTGGAAACTCGGTCAAGTTGTCAAACGTGGTTACGCAATCCGCGTTCAGCAGTTCAGTACAGTATTTGTCCAAGAGCTTCGCCTTCACCGCCGATCGCTCCCTGACCACCCTTTCGTTCCGCGATGCGTCCACGATCACCAATTCAGTCGACTCCTACCTGGATAACGTTCAAATCAATCCAACCGGTCCGACCCCGACAGCCACACCTACCGTTAGCCCGACGGCTACACCTACGGCTACTCCCACGGCGACGCCCACTGCCACTCCGACACCTACTCCGACTCCGAGTACCACGCCCACTGCTACTGCTACTGCTACTGCCACTCCCACCCCTACTCCGACGCCGACACCAGTGCCGACGCCCACGGTAACGCCATCGGCGACACCTGCTCCCACGGCGACTCCAACACCCACACCCACCTCCTCACCCTCAACATCCCTGGTGGTAGCCAACACCGCTGATTCAGGTATCGGAAGCTTGCGGTCCGCCTTGATCGCAGCGTTCGCACGCTCCAGAAGTTCACCACCTCTTTCGAGTACGATCACGTTTCAGATTCCCCTTAACGACCCCGGATTCGACGGCAGCGCCTTTACGATTAAACCCCTTTCTCCACTGCCGGCTATCGCTGCACAAACCACTCTCGACGGCAGCAGCCAAACCACTTTCACCGGCGACACCAACGCGGCCGGTCCCGAAATCGTAATCAACGGCTCGCGCCTGGGCTCGTTCGCCAGTCCGGGCCTAACGTTGAACGAAGCAAATTGCTCGGTTCGAAACCTGGTGATTAACGGCTTTCCTCAGCAAGGAATTCTGATCTCGGGGAGTCAGGCCGCGCAAAACGAAATCATAGGATGTTACATCGGAACGAACCCTGCCGGCACGGCGGCGGTGGCAAACGGTCTCACTGGGGTTGAGTTCAAGTCCGGTGCGCACGGCAATACGGTCGGTGGCCTTACTATCGCCGAGCGTAACCTGATCTCGGGGAACGCAGGCTGCGGAGTAAAGCTTAGCGATGCTGGCACCGGTTCAAACGTAATCGCCGGTAACTTCATCGGTCTGAATACGGCCGGCACCTCGGGCGTGGCAAACGGCCTGCAAGGCGTCGCCATTTCGAATTCAGCTCAGTCCAATACCATCGGCGGCACCGTTACGGGCGCGGGCAATCGCATCTGGTCTAACGGACAGGAGGGTATTGCGGTATATGACGCGACAACTTTTCACAATCAGTTCAATCAGAATTCAATCTTCAGTAATGGCGCACGCGGTATTGTCCTTTACGACAACTCCAACGGTCAGCAGACAATTCCCACGGTCAGCTCAGCTGTCGCCGGGGCTACGGATCAAAACGCCGGCGGGGTCGATGTGGCCGGTTCTGTGACCAGCACTCCCAACACGACATTCCTGGTCGAATTCTTCGCGAACTCGGTACCCGACCCCTCAGGTTTCGGACAAGGGCAAACATTTATCGGCAGCACGACTTTGACGACGTCATCTACCGGCAATCGAACCTATAGCGTGAAACTTACGGCCGCAGTACCGCCGGGTCATTTCATTACTGCCAAGCTTACCAGTTCAGATGGAAATACGGGATCGTATTCGGCGGCCCGTGCGGTCACCAGCAACGACAATGACGGCGATGGGATGCCTAACCGCTACGAAGTCGTAAACAAATTGGCTCAATCAAACGGTTCTGATGCCAACCAGGATGCGGACGGAGATGGCATGACCAACCTGCAAGAGTATCGCGCTGGCACCGACCCGAAATCCGCCGCGAGCAGGTTCGCCGTGTCCGCGATCAGTTTTTCCGCCGGTGCCCCACAGATCAGTTTCCAACCCGTAGCCGGCAAGACGTATCGGATCGAGTACAGTGACAACCTGGCGTCAACAGGGGTGTGGAAGGTTCTCCTATCAAACATCTTTGCCGCGGACGCCTCGCCTATCCAGGTGTCCGACGCGCCCACCAATCTTTCCACTCGCCGGGCCTACCGGGTGGTGGTCGAGCCCTAGCCGTTAGGCGATTAAGCGGGATTTGCCGCGGCGATGGCGGAGTTCCTATTCCGGCACAACCGCCGGCAGCACAAGCCGGGGCAACGGCGAACGCAGGTTCACCGCGATTTTTCCTAGTTCGATGCTGGGACGTTCACAAAACCGGAAGAACATGGAAGCAATGACCACCGTTGGGATCCATGCGCCCAGGCACAGAAGGAAAATTTTCACCGGATGAGCGGAGCCGACGATATGCACTTGATAAATCAACCACCCAACCGCGAGCAGAAACGGCTGGTGCAGCAAATAGATGCTGTAACTCCAGACACCGGTCTGACGCAGATGCTCTCTGCAGAAGTTCGGTAACGCCTGCAACGACTGCCCGCCGCGCTCGAGACTCCGGGAGATGACTGCCGCCGTTGCAATCGCGATCATGGGAAACGCCATGAAGAAAAGAGGTTTGACCATGATACAGATCGCACCTAACGAGGCAAACAAAGCCGGCGAATAATTAACGAACGGCAGGTTTTCACGTTCGACGTAAGCGGCACCGATCGCCGCGCCGACACCCCAACTGAACCAATAGGTGAATGGCGCACTGCCGATCCACTCCGGCGGATACGTATTCCCGGACAGGAAAATCGCTGTGGCTACCAATCGCAGGGAGAATTCGACCGTCGCGGCGACGAATAAAGCATTGCGCCAACCAATCCGCTTCGCCATCACCAGCAGCACCGGATACAGCAGGTAAAGCTGCGCCTCTACCGCAATAGTCCAAAAGGAAGGCGTAACCGAATACGTCCAGGCCGAGTTGAAATTGTGAATCAGCAAAACATGGCTGATCAGCTGTTCGGCACCGGCTACTGAATGCATCGGCAGTCGGCTGAATGGATAAATGAACGCGAAGAAAAGCAGTGCCGCCAGATACGGCGGATAAATTCGAAAGAATCGGGCGTAATAAAAATCCCGCAGAGTGGGTTTCTTATGAAAGCTTAAGTGGATGCAGAAGCCGGAGATCACGAAGAAAACTGAAACACCGGCCCATCCCCACGTAGCGGGAAACAGCAAAATAAAGGACGTAGGAACGTGCAAATCCGGCAACCAGTGGTGCCATTCGGGATGGAACCGGCCGAAAGCCGCACCGAAGCAGTGGTAGATGAACACCGATAAGACCGCGATGCCGCGCCAATGATCGAGAAAATCGACGCGCGATCCGGCAATTCGTTGTGGAGGCGAAACGGCGGCCGCGCGAACTGGCTGGCCGAGGGGTAGACGGGCCACTGGTGGCGGCGAAATCATTGGGAAGGGCCATGATACGTTCCAAAAATTATGGTGAATATCAGACCTCAGGTAAATCTGGCGTCAGGCCGGATATTATACGTGCGCAGTGTGAAAACCCACAAAGGAGGTCGGCGAGCTAAGCTGCCCAGCGTCAAACACTAATGAACGGGCTACCGCTTCGGAATTCCCTTTGGCCTGTTTCCTATACACCGCTTTGAGGATAGGATTGCGGTGCCGGGCTTTTTTCGGTCAAATCACCAGCTGAGACAGCCGTCGCCTAGTACATAACCGAATCTCACTGAAGCAGATGCCTGATGAATTGAGTAGCGCCATAGAGGCGGAAACAGAGAAGCCGACGTCCGCCGCACGAGCGCCGGTGATCGAGCCCGGTGAACCGACTGATCTGGAGCTGATGCACGGGATCCAGCGCGAGGATCCGGACGCCCTTTCCAAGCTATACGACCGTTACAATGGGATCTTAAAGGCTCTGATCTTACGAGTGATCCATAACGAGTCGGAAGCCGACGATCTGCTCCAGGAAATCTTCATGGAGATTTGGAATCAGGCCAAGAATTTCTCCGCCCACAAGGGTAAACCTCTGGGCTGGATGGTAACGCTGGCGCGGCGCCGATCCATTGACGGCCTTCGGAAAAAGCAGGCCTACGCCCGGGCGGAAGAGCGCCTCCAAAGCGAAACCGAGCAGCAGCCAGACGCCTGGGTAATTAACACCACTGCGGAGGAGATTACCTTCGGCGACACCCGGATGTTGGTCCGGAAAGTCATCAGCGGCCTGCCACCTGCTCAAAAAGAAGCGATAGAATTAGCATTTTTTCGCGGTATGAGTCAGCGCGAAATCGCCGCAAATACGAATACACCGTTAGGCACAGTGAAAACGCGCCTTGAACTGGGTTTGAAAAAAATATATGACGGGCTCAAAGAACTACAGCATGAGCTTTGACGAGTTCCAGAATCGCTCCCGCCTTTACGTGATCGGCGCCCTCGAATCGGACGAACTCGATGAGTTCGAGGAGGCGCGCAAGGAGTTCGGGCAGAAGGGCGAGGACTTCATCAGCGAGTGCTATGGCCTTCACGAAGCATTTGCTCTGAGCCTGCGTCCGGCGAAAGCGTCGTCATCGATTAAGGACCGTCTAATGACGATGGTCCGCCAAAAACAACAGCGCGGTTAGGTCGAAGAACCTTCCCGGCAGTCCATCAGTTCTCGTAGGATAAACTCCTGCAAGAATCCGTAGAAGTTGACCTGAAACAAACTCAGGTCGCGCCGTGATCCGATCGGAGATCGATAGTTGTCGCTCAAGTCCCGCTCGTTGAATTCATTTCGCGCCGCGATACTGAGACGTGCTTGATTCAAGGCGTTAAGCCAAGCGTCTGCATTCTTCGCCGGAATCACCAGAGTGCGGTTTGCGAATGTCTTCTCATTTCCGCTCAGCTGCTGCAGATCGGCAGCGACGGTCTCGGTAGCCGACCGAAACAAGCGCTGGAGCTCCGGCTCCACGTAAGTCTTCCACTCCGCCCGCATCTCGGTTTCGTTCGCATCCCCGGGCGGACTGAACAGCCGGGCCTGCGCCGCCGGTGAGTTGTCGGCTGACGCACTGGCTGGAATTTGACGGAGAAGCTCAGCCAAAAAAGGGTCCAGCTCCGAGATCTCCAGTCCGTCTTTCAGGCGGCAAATGTCCATCGGCTCAGTTCACTTTTTCCAAAGTCGCCAATAGCAGATAGCCATGCAGCTGTTGAACGTACAGCTCAGCTCGCTCGCGGACGCCGGTCCAAACGATTGAACGTCCTTGCTGATGCACTTCCAGCATGTGGCGTTCAGCTTTCTCCCGCGGATAACCAAACACTCGCTGGAACACCATGGTGACGTAAGTCATCAAATTCACCGGGTCGTTGTGCACGATCACCTGCCAGGGAAGATCCAGCTCCTGTTCGGATTCGGTACTCTTCTCAATTGTTGGTTCCGCGACACCGGCCGATATGCCTTGGGCCAAAATTTCAAACTGTGATCTGCGCGGTGCCATTTCCAGCCTGGCAAGCCCTACCTGGCAGATCATGGCTAAATGCTAACATACGCAGCCCCTACTTCAAACGCCTGGCGTGACGAAGAACGGCGGTCTCGGCGGCCCGCATTTGAGAGCGCTGAGCTGTGGTGTGGTCATCGAATCCGAGGAGGTGCAGAATCCCGTGCACTATGTACAGCTCGATCTCTCGGAGCGTCGACGTTCCAAACTGGCGGCTCTGCCGGCGGGCGGTTTCAACGCTGATAAAAATCTCTCCGTGCTGGAAAGTGATCACGTCCGTGGGGCCGGCCTCATTCATGAATTGTTGATGCAAAAACGACATACGCCGATCCGAAATCAGCCACACGAAAACTTCGGACGGAAAACCAGTCATTGGATTTCGGTTAGGCGCCGCCAAAAACGCCGGCGTTAATGCTCGATCGGCGAACTGCTGGAGTGGCGCCACGTCCAGCCGAACGGTCCGTTGCCGGTTTTTGACAAAAATTCGGGACCGCGGAGTCAGCGCCCGCCGCTCACTCGATTTCGTGCCGCGCTTCATTGAGCTTGCTCGAGCCGGTCGAGCGATTTGAGAGCTGCGTACATCTGCTGAAGGCGCGGCATGCCGGCTCCGGCAGCCAATGCTCGGCGCAGCGGCTCGCCCCAAATCGCTTCAATCTCGAGCGGTTTGCCGTTTTCGAAATCGACCAGCGTGGATGGTTTGTACTGGCCCATGGTTCTAGTCCGTTTCATCTGCTCTTCCACCGCTGAGCTTTCGAGCTGAAAGCCACAACGATTGGCGCCATCGATCACTTCGTGCATCAGCTGCACTGCCGCTTCGTCGAGGTCGGGATCGCTTAGGATCGCGGCAGTGTCGATTCCCCCCGCCAGGATGGTCAGACCGTTAAATGGAATGTTCCAGACCAGCTTACGCCATCGTTCGAGCATTAGATCGTCGACCACCCCGCATTTGATTCCGCACTTCTGAAATTCATTGGCGAAGGTGCGGGTCCGATCCCGAGGCGGACGGCCATGCTCACCAATATTGATATGCCCGTAATCATAGCGATGGACCACGCCAGGAGCGCTACGGCGGAGACAAATGAAGCACAGACCGCCCATGACTCGCTCGGTGCCGAAGAGGCCAGCCAGGAGCTCTTCGCTCCCAAGGCCGTTTTGCAGCGTCAGGAGGGTTGTTCGATCGCCGATCAGCGGCGGTAGCAATTCGGCCAGCAGATCATTCGAAGTCGTTTTGATTGCCACCACCACGAGATCGCACTTACCGATCTCGTTAGTCGAACGGTAGGCGTTCACCTGCGGCACGCGGATATCTTCGTCGGGCCCCGTGATGTGCAGGCCGTTCTCCTTCACCGTCTCGAATCCGGTCCGAACCAGAAAACAAACGTCGTTCCCGCCAGCCGCGAGCTTCGCTCCGTAATAAGTGCCGATGGCACCCGCGCCAACTATGGCAATACGCAAAATATTTAGCGAGTTAACGGTTTAGTGACTGAACGATTGTTCCTAGCCGTCGCTAGCGACTTCGAAAAGCTCTTCAGCAACGCTTCGCATTCGCTCATCAAGGGCTGGAGGTCAGAAGCTTTGATCAGTTCGGATTCTAACAAAAGCTCGAACCAAAACAGCGTTTCATCAGTTTCTTCTGTGACAATGTTGATTTTCGAGACGAATTCAGCCGCAGAACGGGAGCGACAAGCGGCTCGGTAATTAGCGGCCAGTGATGTACCTGAACGCAGCAACTGTCGGGTTATTACACGCCCTGCTTCGGTTTTTGAAACGCGAGTGGAAGCTTCGACCACTGAGATGGCAAACCGCTTGGTCCGATCTTGTAGTTCCTTTGCACGATCTAGCGTCGTCACAACAATCGTTAACTCATTAAATCGCTAAATCTCTAAAGATATTAAACCGGCGGCCGCAGTTCAGACTGGAAGTTCCGAGTAATCAGTCTGGCCCCCTTGTTGAACGTGATATAAGCCCACGCCCATTGGAACAGCACCGCCACCCGATTACGAAATCCGACAAGGAATAAAACGTGGACGAAAGCCCACACAAGCCACGCAGGAAGTCCGCTTAAGTGCAGCCAATGCAAGTCGGCAACCGCTTTGTTTTTTCCAATGGTCGCCATGCTGCCCTTATCCCAATACCAGAACCGCTGCGGTTTCCTGCCTTCGAGTGTCCCCAGAATGTTTGCGGCGGCGTGACGGCCCTGCTGCATTGCAACTGGTGAGACGCCTGGCAATGGTTTCCCGGTCTGATGGGGAAAATTCGCCAAATCGCCGATCACCTGCACTTCGGGGTGTCCCGGAATTGTCAGATCGTCGTTAACCATCACCCGCCCGGCTCTGTCCATGGGAACGCCTAACGAGGCGCCGACCGATGAAGCGGTATTGCCAGCGGCCCAGACCTTGACCCGGCAGGGAATAAACTCGTCGCCGACCTGCAACCCCTCGTCAGACAGATTCGTGGCGTGCACTCCGGTGCGCAGCTCGACGCCTAAATCGCGAAGCTGTTGCGCAGCCTTTTGCTGAAGGTCTTCTGGAAACGATGCAAGCACACACGGCTCCCCTTCGATCACTATAATTCTGGCCTGTGACGGATCGATCCGTCGAAAATCACTGGCCAGCGTGTAGCGCGCGATCTCCGCGATCGCACCGGCCATTTCAACGCCGGTGGGTCCTCCCCCAACGACAACGAAAGTCATGGCCGCTTTGCGGGCCGCTTCGTCATTCGTCTTCTCGGCGAACTCGAACGCCAGCAAAATCCGACGCCGTATTTCCACGGCATCTTCCAGACTCTTGAGCCCAGGGGCGAATCGCTCCCATTCCGGGTGCCCGAAGTAAGAGTGTCGCGCACCGGTGGCAAGGATTAGGAAATCGTAATCCAGCTGACCATCTACCATGATCACTCTGCGCGCGTTCACATCCACCGAAACGACTTCGGCGAGGATTACAGTCATGTTCTTGCAACGGCCCAATATCCCTCTGACTGGCGCAGCGATGTCCGCGGGCGAGAGCGCCGCCGTCGCCACCTGGTAAAGCAACGGTTGGAACAAATGGTAGTTCGTGCGGTCGACTACGGTTACCCGGACATTTTCGCACGCCAGTTTTTTGGCCCCCTCAAGGCCGCCAAAACCCGAGCCAATGATGACCACGTGCGGTTTGTCAGCGCGAGCCTCAGCCATAGGCCAATGTTCCAGCAAGACGGCGGGTGGAAAGCGACAATTTCAGGTGTGCGCCCAGTGCAGAAACCACTGTAGAAAGCATTTGTGATCGTAACGCAACGGCATATCTTTCGCGCTTCATGCCCAAATCGATCGCACGCAGCAAAACCCGGAAAGCCGTGGCTAAGCGGTTCAAGATCACCGCTCGTGGCAAAGTATTGCGCGCGCAGTCGTCCCGCCGTCACTTGATGTCATCCAAAAGTGCCAAACGCAAACGTCAGCTGAGCAAAGCGGCCCGGGTCGATAAGACCGACGAGGCGCGAATCAAAGCGAACCTGCCGTTCGCTTGAAATTGTCGCGCCGTAACGGCGGCGAGAGACGCGTTCTGATCGGACGTGCCATTTTCATTTTGCCATTCATC
>Ga0136846_1214582_pt1 | contig 12838 bp, 11 predicted proteins | sample HopSoiMetagenom2_FD_96841 | JGI IMG/M metagenome (GOLD analysis project Ga0136846, IMG submission 96841) | Grasslands soil microbial communities from Hopland, California, USA - 2 Assembly 2016 (version 4) | ecosystem: Environmental > Terrestrial > Soil > Grasslands | place: USA: Hopland...
GGTCTCGCCGACCTCCACCCCGACGCCCTGCGCCACGTTAGGGCCGGTGCTGCCCGGGATGCGCTCGCGGATCGCGCCGAACGTCCGGGTGCCGCCGGTGCCCATCGCGTGCACCCCGGCGATTTCCCGGCAGGCCTTGCCGGCGATCTTCTGCACCACGGTCTCGGCCACGGTGATCTGGCCGTCACCCGTGGCCAGCCGATCCCGGGTCGCGGGACTGGCGTTCGTGCTGGTGGTGGTCGCGGTCTGGCTCACCGTGGGCGTCATGGGCTGGCTCATCGGTCATGCTCCTTCGGAAGATCATCAGGCAGGCCAGGGGATCGGGAAGTCCCAGGGGCCATTACCTGGTTAGACACCGTCCGGCGCAGATCCTCGCAACCTTTCTCGCGGAATCCCCTCCGCGGGCCGCGCGGCCCGCATGCTCTGGGCCGGGAAGGGTATGCGAGTGCGGCCCGGGCACCGGGCCCGAGAGCAAAGGAGTCCGGGATATTGACGGCAGCGGCGCGGGCGGCCCAGCCCGCGGTAGGAGACGCCTACCTGGTAGCGCGCGCCCAGGAAGGATACCTCGATGCCTACGAACTCCTCGTCCAGCGGCACTCTGCCATGGCCTACCGTGTGGCCCTGCGCCTGACCGGGCACCACCACGATGCCCAGGACGTCGCCCAGGAAGCGCTGATCGCGGCCTGGGAGAATCTGTCGCGGTTCCGGGCCGGGTCGTCGTTTTCCACCTGGCTGTACCAGATAGTGACCCGCCGGGCACTGAATAAGGTCAGCCGAGGCCAGGCAGCCAGCTCGCTGGACCTCCTTCCCGGCGTCGCCGACCCGGCCGGAGAGCCCGCGACCCAGACCGAGCGTAACCTCGCGGTTGATGCGGTCACCGACGCGCTGCTCGCGCTGCCGTTTCCGCAGCGTGCGGTTATTGTTCTTCATCATTTCGAGGGACTGCCCTACGCTGAGACAGCCAGCGTGACCGGCAGCACCGAGTCGGCAGTTCGCAGCCATCTGTTCCGCGCACGGCGTGCCCTGGGAAAGAAGCTGGAGGAATGGAGATGAGCGGCCCGGTGAATGATCCGCCCCCAGGCGACCCGGCCGCCCGGCCACTGCTCGGCGCCGCCACCCTGCCGTGCGGCGCCGACGTCGACCTCCTGCTCGAGCAGGTCGCCGACGGGCGTGGCGCCGATCGGGACGCCCACCAGCAGCGATGCGTGCACTGTCAGGCCGCACTCAGTGAATTCACCGCCCTGTGGGCTCCGGTCACCGAGTTGACGGCTGCACCGATCCCAGCACCCCCCGGCCTGGCCGCAGCGGTAATGAGCCAGATCCGTTTCCTCGTCCGCGACATCTGGTACACCTTGGAGATCACCGAGAGCGGCACGATCCGGATCGCGGCCCGAATCGTGGCTGCCCTGGCTCGCGACTGCGCCCGGATGATCCCCGGGGTCCGGGTCGCGCTTGGCCGCAGCACCCAGGGCAAGATCGCCGCGCTCGCCGAGAAGGCCACCTTCGGGCACCGTCACCCGCACGCCGCTGTCGGGGTGCTGGGTCGAACCGCGGTGGTGGACCTGGCCGTAGCGGTCACCTACGACGATCCGGCCCACCAGGTCGCCCGGGATATCCAGCGTCAGGTCATCGCCACCCTACGCGACCAGGTGGGACTGCAGAGCGTGAAAGTCAACGTAACCGTAGACGACATCCTGGGCGACGACGAAATCTAGCCGAAACCGCCGCAGAGGGCCCCACGGGAGCGGACTAACGGACGCGGGAAGGCTTGCGACCATGGCGAACCCGCCGGCCTGCCACGACAACCAGCCGGACCAGCCACGGGCAACGCTTGACAATCACCACCTTGGGCAACTGCCCGGACTCTGGCTCCCGTCCGGTATCGAAGGCCCGCAGACCCACGGTAAAGAGGTTCGTATCCCCGCCCCGGTCAGGATGATACGCCCTGATGAAAGCCCGGCGGCGGCGCCGGAATTCGCGAGCCTGGGTTTCGTTCATCTGCAGATTGGCGCCCACTTGCCCCCTCGGCCGAGAGCGGGAGTAGCTTCCGGCCACAGGTTCAGGCTAGCTGCCCGGGCCGTCTTGGTCACAGTAATGGTCGCACGGCCTTGCGATCGTGGTGTCGAGCACGTGACGGACGCTCATGGTAGCCGTCGGCTCAGCCCAACCCTGGCAGCGAGGCATTGCCCGCCGACGTGAACCCAGTGCCGCTCTTCAGCTGCTCGAACAGGCTGTTGGTACTGTTGGCGTCGCTTGACGTGGCGGTACCGCCCTTGATCTTGGCCGCCAGGTTGCTCAGGCTGGCTTTGGTGGTGCCCATGCTGGGGACGAATTTGCACAAGGTCGGGTCCGCGGCGGCGTTCTTCTCAGCGTTGCTGAGCAGCTTGATGATCGCTGCGGTCGCCAGTCCGGCCTTGATGATTGCCTTGATACGTCCGTGCGCGCCCTTGCGGAAGGTCCCGGCCTGGTAGGGCCGGTACAGGTAGCGGTGGAAGGCCCCGTAGGTTAGGGCTAGATCCGCCAGCAGCCGGGTCTTGGTAATCTTCCGGGTCCCCACGCTCGCGCACGAGGCTGCCGACGGAGAACCGGTCTGGGGGCCGGCTGCGGACGCCGACTGAGCGGTAGGCGCCGCGGCCGGTGTCGAACTGCTCGATGAGCCGCACGCCGTAGCCCCGCCCAGCAGGATCACCAGGCCCATGACCAGGGCTACTACACGTTTCATCGATCCACCCCTCCCGATCTGCGTATACGAGGACGGCCCCGCGTGGTCAGGATCCCGTCTAGGCAGCGACCCGCTACCCTGCCCTATCCGCGGCCTGGTCCTGCTGCGCGGCTGGTGGGCCGTGGCCAGCAGCGTCGCAGTGCCGGACAGCGTCAGCACGAAGGACCCGAAGGCCTCCCCGGCCGGCGCGGGCAGGCGGCTGGGGACGCCGGGGGTCGTCTCCGGCCGGCTGCTCGGATTGCCTGCATTGCGATCACTCCTTTTTCCTGCACGTTGCGGCGGAATAGCTCCGGGCTCGCGCAGGCGGGCGCCGCTACCCGGCTCGCCCCAGCGCAAACCGCCACGGCACTCCGTCGCCCGGATGGGACCGGCCCTTGTCTGAGCACCGCCCTCAAGGAGACCGGCCGACCCGAGGTAAAGGCCTTGACCTGGCGTGCTCGAGATGACCAGGGTGTACCAGTAAGACGCAGAGTTCCTTTGATCAGCATGAGCAGCCCTGGCCGAGGCTGGACGGCGAGCGTGAGGGCGACCTATCGCACGGCATGGACATGGAGAGATCGGTGGACACCTGGAATACCTCCAGGCCAGGCACCCAGCGATCATCGACGGCGGCGTCCAGCGCGTCCAGGTTGTCTCATCCCGTGCCACCCCGTCTCGCTACCAGACCGTACGGATCCGGTTTCCGGGACACGTTTTACTACAGTGCCCGGCACGCAAAAGGCCCTTCCCTGCCGGGAAGGGCCTTGATCTGCGGAAACTAGTAGCGGGGGCGGGATTTGAACCCGCGACCTCTGGGTTATGAGTCAGGCGGCCGGCGTCCACGAAGGCCCAATGGGTCCATGGAGTCCGGCATCGGCTCTGCGCAGCGAGCCGCGGCGTCTCCCGCCGTCTCGCGCCGCTCCCCCCGTCCATGGCGTCTCTGCTACACACGCTGCTACATGGTGAGCAGTCACCAGCCGCAAACGAGCATGAGCAAGACGTCTTACTACGGCAAGTCGCCGGTGCCGTCGTAGCGTCGGGTTCGGCAAGTGCCAGATCGGCGCTTCGTCACCGACGGTGACAGCTCTGCGGTCGTGCGCCGCGCAAGTAGCCGCCGTTCGGCATGGCTCGCGCGACGCCAGGGCGGGGTACCGGCTGGGTGCAGAGCTGGCCGATCTGTGCGGACTTGGCCACGATGGCTGGCATTTTGGTGAGCTGGTAACCGGTGAGGAGGCTCGGGTAGGTGATCGAGGCCGCGGAGTCGGACGCTGCAGGCATGCCGTGGACAGCGCCCAGATCGTCCGCGGTGACACCCGAATCTCTGCCGGTATCTACGGTGGAATGCGTCGCGGTGCTTGCGCTGGTGGCGTCGTTTCAGGTGCGTCGGCCGAGCATTGCGAGCAGGCGCGCCTGAGCATCGCTGGATCCGGGGGGCTCGATGCGGTCACCGAATACGCCGCTGACACGCAGCACGTCGGCCTGAGGTGCGGCCACCTCGTGGCAGGCATCCACCAGGGCCGGGTCGAGCATCGTGTCCTGGCCGGTGGCGACGGCCAGGTCCCAGCCGTGGATGAGCACGTCCAGGAAGCGGTGGCTCGCGTAGACCGCGCCGGATACGGGGCCGTAGGAGACTGCGCACGGCGTTTCGAGCGCGCCCGGCGCGGCGAAGGCGGCGTTGGCCCCCGCTGCCGAGGCGTCGTAGGCGCGCCGCGGGTCGGTGCCCAGCAGGTCGCCATCGAGGCGGTCGCCGACCTGCTCGGCAGTTCTGCCACCCGCGAGCTCGGCCGCCCAGAGGTTGCCTGCGACCAGGTGGTTAACCAGGGCATGCACGTCCCAGGCAGCGCAGGGGGTCGGCGCAGTCCACTGGCTGGGCGCGACATTGGCGACGATTATGCCGGTCGCCTCAAGGGCACGGCGGTGGAGTTCGGCCATGTCCGGGACAGCGGCGCCCCTGCCGGCCCGCGATGCCGTCGGGGTGAGCGCGATCGCCTCGGCCTCTTCAGCTGTCATGGACGGGCCGACGACGCTCACCCCGGCGTCCCGCAGAGCCCGCTGGAGCTCCTCGGGGGATACCTGCGGCATATCTGTCGGCAACGCCCGGCTCCGCGCCGGGATGCCGAGTGACTGGATGAGCCGGAGGAACGAGTCGTCGGCGTGGACCACGAGCATGCGGGCCGCCCGGCTGCCCGTTACCCGGAATGTGTGCGGGACGCCGGCCGGCTGCGGCAGGTAGGTGCCGGGATCTGCCCGGAAGGTGCGCTCCCCGAAGCGGACCGCGAGCGTCCCGTCGAGCAGGTATGACGAATCGTCGAGACCCTGGTGGACGTGCAGCGGCGGCGAGCCGCCCGGCGGGATCGTCATCTCGATGACGAGCGGGGGCGCCGGGCTGTGCACGACGGCGAGTGTGTCCAGGAACCAGTAGGCCATCGTGGCCGCGTTGGTGTCAGTGAGCGTCATGGCGGTCCCTCCAGTCAGGCCTGGGCGATCAGGTAGCGGAAGACGTTGTCCTGCCGGTAGCTGCCGTCGGGCTGGCCGCTGTCCGCGAAGGCCGCTGCCAGTGCTTCGCGCGTGGCCGGTTCACCAGCGTGCTCGATGGCCATCCGGGCCGGCCCGGAGGAGAGCTGAGTCCGGACGGCTGTGTTCAGGTCGGGATAAATGAGCGGGGTCGGTACGTCGTCGGCCCGCTGCGGGGTCAGCCCGGCGGCCTGGGCGAGCTCTTCCAGCTTGCCGGGCACGCTGAGCGCGAACGGCCCTTCCGCACCTGGCGGGGGTGGCGGCAGCAGGCCGCCGATGGCGCCGAGGATGACCCGGCTCTGGCATCGCTCGGGCGCACCCCAGGTGACGATCGCGACGGGTGTCCCCGGCTTGGCAACCCGGCGCAGTTCCCGGAGCGCGGCGGGCGGGTCGGCCGCAAACTGGACCGAGTTGAACGCGGTGATGGCGTCGAAGGTGTGCCCGGCGAAGGGCAGCGACTCGAGGTCGCCCTGGCGGATGTCCGCTGCCGGAACCCGCTCGCGGGCGATATCGAGCAGCGGAGCGCACGCGTCGAACCCGGTGACGGTCGCGCCGCGCTTTGCCGCCAGCTGCAGCGCGAACCCGCCACCGCATCCGGCGTCGAGCAGCGTCATGCCGGGCCGGACGCCGATGGCGTCGAAGACCGCCTCATAGAACGGCGTGCAGGCCGGCTCGTTGAGTTCCGCCCAGTCGCGTGCCCCGGGACCCCATAGCTTGCCCTGCAGTTCCGCTGAACCCATTACGATGCCTCCTTGGATTGGCTTCCTGGCAGGCATCGTGCGCCTGGCCGCGGATGTGACGCATCGGCGAGAACACGAAACTCACTGGGCAGCGGTCCTACGTGTTTCCGCGTAGGTGCTCGCCGGCGCCGGCACCGGCCTCTGGCCCGGCGACCACGACGAGCTGGGTTCGCGACCGGGCGGAGGTCTTCCGCAGCAGGCTCTCGACGTGCTTTTCGACGGTGCGCGGCGAGACGTGCAGCCGGGCCGCGATCTCCCGGTTGGCTAGGCCCTCGGCCACCAGGCGGAGCACGTCGGCCTCCCGGGTGGTGATGCCGAGCCGGATCCAGCGGCTTGGCCGGGAGCCGGCCAGCAGCTGACGGCAGCGATCGGCCAGCGGATCGATCCCATGGGCGGCAAAGCACCCGGCCCCGGCCTCCAGCCAGCGCTCCGGCTGCCCCCAGCCGTCGGCCAGTGCGGGCTCCGCCGCGCACAGCCGCGCCAGGTCGGCCCAGACCGGGTAGTGGACAAGCTCGCCATCTGCCGCCCTGGCAACTTCAGTGGCCTGCCGCACGTCACCGGCACGGCCGGCCAGGATCGCTTCGGCGTAGGCCAGCATGCCGCGGTTGGCCCGGTTGACGGTCACGCCCAGACGGCCTGCACTGTCGATGGCGGCCGCGGCCCGCGGATCGCCGATGGCGGCCAGCAGCACCGGCCACAGTCCCCGGTAGCTCGCGGGACCCTGCTGCGGCAGCGTGTCCAGGATGGAGATCCCGTGGCCGAAAGCCCGGACGGCACCGTCCCGGTCGCCTTCCAGCAGTGCGAGCATTCCCCGGCCTCCCGCCCACGCGCTGCCCTCGATCTCGGGGTCGCCGGGCGCGGCCGAGCCGGCGAGGGCGAAGAATCGTTCCATCTCGTCACGCTCGCGCCGGAGGGCGTGAATCTCGCCCAGGAACAGCAGCATGATCGCGCCTATGTTGGCCAGGCCGAGCCGTTCGCTCACGGCCAGCGCTGACCGGGCGTGCTCCGCGGCAGCTGCGAGCTCGAACCGGAGCATGAATGCCGCGCTCAGCTGAAGGTCGATGACCGCGCCCGTGCTGAGCGCGCCGAGCTCATCCGCGGTCCTGCGGGCCTGGGCAAGGCGCTCGGTGCCCGCGTGGTCGAACATCGCTATCGTGCCCAGCTCGTGCAGGGCCCGAAGGCGCCAGACAGCCAGCCGGGCGCCATCGGCGACGGCCAGGGCACGCTCGAAGGTGTCCCGCGCCGCGTCGAGATCGTTAATGCGCTGAACGCGGCCGAGCAGCTGCAGCGCGTGGCAGCGCACATCGGGGCTCGCGTGCTCGGCGGCGGACACGCTCTCGGCCTGACGGCGGGCCAAGGCGACGTCGTTGGCGGCGAAAGCGACTTCTGCCTCCAGGATCGCCGCCCGGGCACGCCGAGCCAGGCGGGGGGCCGACGCCAGCAACCCCTTCGCGGCATCCAGATGCATGGTGGCAGCAGCCCACCGCGCGCCATCCACGGCGGCATGCGCCAGCCGGAGGTGGACTTCGGCCCGCGCGCCGGCGGCCGCGCCGCCCTGGCCGAGCTGGGCGATAAGCCGATCGCCCACCGCCATCGCCTCGTCCACCCGCCCGGCGAGTGCCAGTGCCTCGACGAGCAGCGCTTCTGCATCGGTGCGCAGGCCGACATCATCGAGCAGCCCGGCCACGCGGCTGAGCGTATCGACGGCGGTGCCCAGCGCCCCCCGGCCGAGTGCTGACCGGCCAGATGCCAGCAGCAGGGCTCCGGCCCGCTCCCGGTCACCGGACTGGGCGGCCAGGTCGGCGGCGAGATCGCGCCACGGGCCAGGTAGCTCCGGGTAGGCCGCATCAACAGCCGCAAGCGCCCGTTGAGCGATCGCGGCGCGTCGCGGCGGCAGCAGCTCGCCGGCCACCGCTTCCCGGGTCAGCGCGTGCCGGAACCGGAACGTGTCACCGCCGACGGTGAGCAGCATCCAGCCGACCCCCCGTTCGAGCGCGCCGGATACCAGGCCGGGGGATAGCCCGGTCGCGGAAGGCAGCAGCCGCCAGTCGAAGTGGCGGCCGAGTACGGCGGCGGTGTGCAGCACCACGCGCTCATCGTCGCTGAGGCCAGCCAGCCGCATCCGTACCGTGTCCGTGAAGGATCGCGGCACTCCGGGTGACGCGAGCAGCTCCTCAACCAGGAACGGGATTCCGTCGGCGGTCTGCCGCACCCGCGTGATCATGTCGTCGGCTACGCCGGGCAGGCAGGCCCGCACCATCTCGGTCACCTGCCCGTCGTCGAGCCGGCCCAGCGAGAAATGCGCCGCGCTGCGGCGGGTATGCAGGCGGATGGCCAGGTCCATCGCAGCGGAGCGCGGTTCGCTTCTCGCCGTTGCCACGCACAGCACCGGTTCGGTGGCGAGGTTGTCGCCGAGGTACTCGATCACGGCCAGGGTGTCGGGATCGGCCCAGTGCAGGTCTTCGAGGACGACGACAAGAGTGCCCGGCCGGGCCAGCCGTCGTAGCAGGCGCAGAACCGCTTCACCCCGCACGGCCGGGGAATGGTCACCGTGATCGTCGCCGCCGGCGGCGGCCGGAATGATCGTGCGAAGCGCGGGCAGCCACGGCACCAGGTCGGCGTCGTCGGGGAACTCGCGATCCCGCAGCGCCTGGAGCAGCGCTTCGGTGAGCGGACGGTAAGGCGTGCTGGTGCTCGCGGGCACGGCCCGGCCGGCGATCACCGTCGCAGCATGAGCCCGGGACCGGCTGGCCAGCTCGCGGGCCAGCCGGGACTTGCCGATGCCCGGCTCGCCAGTGAGAAACACAAACCCGCCCGCCCCGTCACGTGCAGCAGCAAACGCGGCAAGCAACGCCCCGATCTCCGCATCCCGCCCCACCACCACGGGGCACAGTGCATCCGCCACACCGTCAGTGTGCCCCGGTCAGGGCACCGGCCGGGAGGCCGCCCCGACCGGGCCGCCCCGCGGCACGCGCATAACTGGCTGATCGGTATGCTGCCGCCGGCAGACCCGCGCAGTCATTACCCCCCCGAGTCGGCGATCCGGAGTGTTTCCCGGGAATGCCTTACCTGCTCTGGCTTCCCCTAATCGGTGGCATAGCGTGACCGGGCCGGACGGCCTGCGCTGGGTTTCGCTTGACCGCTGGGACCGGGACTGACCTAAGCTTTCCGGTTCGAGGCCGGCCAGCCGGGGATCCGCTCTGCGGCGGCTACGGTGGAGCAGTGGATGGTGATCGCACGCCGGTGCTGCTGGTCGATCTCGGCGGGGTGCTGTTCAGCTTTGACCACGAGCACCGGCTGAACGTGCTGGGCGAATGCCTCGGCCTGCCGCCGGGCCGGGTCGATGAGCTGCTGTGGCAATCCGGGTTCAGCGCCAGCTGCGATGCCGGGCGCTATCGCGACGCCGCAGCCGTCCGCGCGCAGATCCGCCGCGTCACCGGCTATGCCGGCCCTGACGAGCGTCTTGATACCGCCTGGTGCAGCGCGTTCCGCCCGGACCGGGACGTGACCGGGCTGCTCGCCCGCCGCCCGGGCGGCCGGCGGGGGGTGTTCACCAACAACGGGCCCTTGGAAGAGGAGGTCCTGACCAGGCGGTACCCGGATGCGTTCGGTTTGTTCGAGCACCTGTTCTTCTGCTGGCGCCTTACCGCGAACAAGCCTGATCCCGCCGTATACCGGCAGGTCACCGATCTGCTGGCGGTGCCACCTGGCCAGATCGGCTTCGCCGACGACAGCGCCGCCAACGTCGAGGCCGCGCTGGCCTGCGGGTGGAACGCAGTCCGCTACCGCTCGCCCGGCGACCTCGGCGTCCTGACCGGCTGACTTGGGCAGGCGTCCGCCCGACGCCCCCGGCAGTTGCTGTCACGCACCGCACCATGCCCTGTGGCCGAGGCGTTCAATATCCGCCGATACGTGCAACTGGCCATCGCCTGATGCCATTGCCGGGATTGGCGCAGAACTGACTGTTCTGCGATGCTGAGCCCTGCGAACTGAGAATTTATGGAGCCGCTCATACTCGGCAGGGAGGCTGCGCGAATCCGGCGCCCGCGGGGCCGACCGAATCACGCTCTGTGATGGCCGCCACGGAACCGACGTCTGCCCGGAATTCCGTGAGCGTCCATGGCCCGCACGGACCTCCATGCCGCTGACGGCCGGGCACCTGGGCACCCCAGGAACGCGGCAGGTCACTTGCCGGTACGTACAACCTGGGCGGTTGGCTCACCGCCGCCGGCGGCCGTTAGCCCAGCGAGGGCCCGGTGCCGGACGTGCGCCCGGAAGGGTCCGGTCAGCGGCCGCGGCGGTCCGGGTCACTGGAGGCCATCAGGGCGGCGACGGCGGCCTGGCTGGGTGTGACGTATCGCTGCGAAGTGGTGAGCCGCGGCCGGGCTGCGCCGCCGCGGCACCGGGTTCCGGTCTCTGCACGAGGTGCACCACCACCCCCGGGCGGCCGGCTGGTCTTCCACGTCTCGCGGCCCTGGCCGGGTTGATCCGGGGCTCATCGTGGAGGGGTTCGCGCTGTCCGGCGCCGCGACCGTGCAGCACGGCCAGGCAGTGGCGCTGCTGGGCTTGGCTTGCCGCGCACCGGACGCCCAGGTCCGCGCGGATCTCGGCGGCCAGCGCCGAGTGCGCCGTGCCGCCGAAGACCGCGATCTCACGCAACTTCGGATCCCCGGTTTTCCGGCTGGGACGGCGGCAGGCCCAGGCGCTCCCTGATCTGCTGCTGGATGACTTCCGGCGCGGGCCGCGCGTCCACGGTGTAGACGTACTCCTTGCGCCGGAAGATCTCCAGGACGGGGCCGGTCTGGTCGTGGTAGTCCCGCAGCCGGACCGCGAGCGCCTCCTCGGTGTCATCTTCCCGGGTGATCAGCTCTCCGCCGCACATGTCGCACCGGCCGGGGACCTTCGGGCTGTTGGCGATCAGGTTGTAATCCATCCCGCAGTCGCCGCACAGCCTGCGGTTGAGGACCCGGCGGCGGACCTCGCTGTCCGGCAGGTCAAGCTCGATGACGCCGTCGATGTCGTAGCTCTCCAGGAAGAACTCGGCCTGCCGCGGGTCCCGCGGGAACCCGTCGATGATGAAGCCGAAGTTCCAGTCGTGCTGGGTGAGCCGGTCCCTGACCACCGACTCCGCCAGGTCGTCCCCGACCAGTTCCCCGGCCGCCATGGTGCGCCGGACCTGCGCGCCCATCTTGGTGTGGTTCTGCACGTTCCACCGGAAGATGTCCCCCACGCTGATGTGCACCAAGTCCAGGTCCGCCGCCAGCATCTTGGCCTGCGTGCCCTTGCCGCTGCCCTGAATCCCCATGATCACGTATTTGCGCATATCATCAGCCTGGCATAAGGGGGATGGCCCGGGTCCCCCGCAGCCTCGCAGCGACGCCGCGGTTGCCGCGGGCGCCATGGTCTCCTGGACGTGCCTGGACACGCGTTCGGGCCCGCGCCGCCACCCGTAGATCAACAGCATGATGCCGACCGCAGTGCATTGGCGGCGCCGCGCCGCGCATAACCGGATTGGCTGCGCAGTTATTTTGAGCTGCGTGTCGTGGGTGAGGTGCCTGCCGCTGCCGTACCTTGGCCAGCAGTTGCCGTCCGGGCTGCAGCGCCCCGGGCCTGGGATCTGCTGGTGTCAGCCCGTCCGGTCGTCGAAGGCGCGGGTGACGGCAGCGGTCCGGCTGGAGACCTGCAGCAGGCGGTAGATGGTTTCCAGGTGGGTACGCACGGTTCCCTCGGATATGCCCAAGCGGCGGGCGATCTGGGCGTTGGTGTGCCCGGCGGCGACCAGATGCAGCAGGTCCCAGTGCCGGGCCGTGAGCCGGGGGACCGGGTGGCGGCGGCGCTCCGCGTCACGGTATGCCTGGTGCAGGTGCGGGCGCAGCACGGTGAGCAGGTCGCGTTCGCGGTCGGAGAAATCCGGGCCGGGCCCGCGGATGAAGACCAGCCGTAGCGTCCGCCCGGGCCCGGCGGTCCACCCGGGCCCAGCGGGCAGGCACAGCATCAGCTCATGCTCGTTCCCGTAGGGCTTGCAGCAGTCCTGGTACATGCCGGTGCTGTGCCATTGCCTGGCCGAGTAGAAATCCGAGATCAGCACGTGACGGCGCAGGTCGCCGGTGTGCTCGGGGTAGCTGCAGGGGCTGTTCCAGTAGTGCGACCAGAACGACGCCTCGTCGAACTCGGGGTCGTGGGCTTCGGTCGGCACGGTCTGCCCGAACCAGTCCACCCGCCGGCTGCTGTCGGTACCCGAGAAGACCACGAGATCGCCGCCGACCAGTCTCAGCAGGTCACCGAGGAAGGACGGCACCAGCCCCTCGGCCGGGGGTTCGCCGCGGTCATCGCTGACGATCCCCGCCAGGGTGCGCAGGTCCCGTCCGCTGGTTGCTACCGGGCCTTTCATCACGCCGCCCTCCCTGCTCCACGCTACTCCGGTTGCGGCCGCCAGCACATCCGCAGAACGTCGGATGGCGGACACCGGCGGCCCCGCACATCCTGGCTGGTGAGCGGTCCGCGACCGCGGCCGGAGCAGGTGGGGACATGGATGAGATCATGCAGGGCCCGAAGCGGAACGTCGGCTTTTCCCGCAGGCGGTGGCTCGACGTCGCGGTGGCGGTGGCCCTGATCGCCGCGGCAGCCGCGGTAATGATGACCGGCCGGGGCAGCCGGCCCGCTGCCGCTCCCGCGCCCAGGCCCGGCGCGCCGACGGTCCCGGCGCTGCTGCCATCAACCGCGCGGACATGGGTCCGGCTGCCATTCGGCCAGCCCGGCGGCATGGCCATCATCGGCTCCACGGCATGGATCTCGGACTGGTCCGCCAGCCGGGTCGTGGGCGTCGACCTCGCCGCCAAGTTCCGGTGCCGGGCTGATAACCGGGTCCCTGCTGCTCGGCACC
>Ga0136846_1224783_pt1 | contig 12838 bp, 13 predicted proteins | sample HopSoiMetagenom2_FD_96841 | JGI IMG/M metagenome (GOLD analysis project Ga0136846, IMG submission 96841) | Grasslands soil microbial communities from Hopland, California, USA - 2 Assembly 2016 (version 4) | ecosystem: Environmental > Terrestrial > Soil > Grasslands | place: USA: Hopland...
TAGAGCATAAGGCAGACCTTACAAACGAAGTCAGGGGGGCCTGACGTGCGCCTGAGGCTAACGCTGGAGTACGACGGCACCGGCTTCAAAGGCTGGGCCACGCAGCCCGGGCTTCGCACCGTCGAGGGTGTGCTGCGCGAGGCGCTGGAGCGCGTCTTTCCCGCCTGGTCCGAGCTCGCGATCGCCGGCCGGACCGACACCGGCGTGCACGCGCTCGGGAACGTCGCCTCGGTCGAGGTCGAAGGAGGGCCGCCGACCAACCGCGTCGGCGACGCGCTCAATGCGGAGCTCCCGGACGATGTCTCGGTGAGGGAGTCGGCGGAGGCCGCGCCGGACTTCCACGCGCGCCACTCGGCGCAGGCGCGCAGCTACGTCTACCGGGTCTACCGGCGCCGCACGCGCTCCGCGTTCGAGGCCCGGCGCGCCTGGTGGTATCCGTATCCGCTCGACGAGGAGCGCCTCGGCGAGTCTGCCGACCTGGTGCTCGGCGAGCACGACTTCCGCGCGTTCACGCCGACCGAGACGCAGCACAGAGTCTTCGTCCGCACCGTCGAGTCGTGCGTCTGGCACCGCCGCGGAGATGCGCTCGAGCTCGAGATCACTGCCAACTCGTTCCTCCGCCACATGGTGCGAACGCTGGTCGGAACGATGCTCGAGCGGCCCCCCGAGGAGCTCGCGCGGCTGCTCGAGGGGCGCCCCCGGGGGGAGGCTGGCACCACCGCTCCATCGTGGGGCCTACACCTGGCCTCGGTCCGATACAACTGAATCGCCGTGTTCAAGCGTGTGGTTCTCGCAACCACTGCGGCGCTTGCGGTCTCGATGGTGCCCAGCAGCACCGTGCGGGGGAGTGCGGTCCCCATGACCGGCAGCATCGGGGTCCTGCGGATCACGTGGAGTCAGCCGATCCCGAGAGACCTGAGCGGCGTGCGCTACCTGTTGCTCGATGCGGGCAGAGCATCGTCCGTCTCAGGCTTGAAGAACCGCTATCCGGACCTCCGCGTGCTGGCCTACAAGGACCTGTCCTTTCTGATCGACTACTCGCGGGACCCGCTCGGAAACGCGGGCGTGCCGTGGGGCAAGGCTCGCGAGGGCTGGTTTCTGCACGACCGGCGCGGGCGGCGCGTCAACTCCGTCCACTATCCCAAGGCCTGGTTCGCCGACATCGGCCGGCGGGGCTACCAGCGCGCATGGTCGCGCAACGTGCTCGGCTTCCTCCGAAGCGCCGCGTGGGACGGCGTGTTCATAGACGACGCCCTCGCCGACCCCGGCTGGCACCTGGGGGGCGCCTACCGTCAGCTCGCCCGGTACCCGACGCGCGGCGCATACCGCGCCGCAGAGCGGGCGCTCCTTGCCAAGGTCGGGCCGGCGCTGAAAAGGTCGGGCTACCTCGTAATCGCGAACATCGGCGCAAGCTTCGACCAGGCAGATGTCTGGCGCGACTGGGCCGGCCTGCTCTCGGGGGTGATGGACGAGCACTTCTTGAAGCTGGGGGAGGACGACGAGCCGGTAGCGACCGGGGCCGACTGGGCGGCCGACATAGCCATCGAGCAAGCGGTCGAGGGCGCGGGCAGAATCTTCCTCGCGCTCACGTACGGTCGCAGCCGCGACACCGTCGACCAGGCCTATGTCCGCGCGTCCTTCCTCCTCTTCAACCGGCCGGCGACGGACTCGGCCTCCATCTGGAGCCCGAACGTCACGCCGTCATCGAGTCTCGACTTCGGGCAACCGCTGGGGCGTGCGAGGAAGGTCGGCGCCGTCTGGAAGCGGTCCTTCTCGGGCGGGGTGGTCACCGTCGATCCAAGGGACGCGAAGAACTAGGCGCTAGAAACGGTACGAGTGCTTCTTGCTCAGGAAGAAGCCGTGGCCGCTGCGGTTCCTGCAGCGCAGCCCGATCTTGCGGGACAGGCAGTTGAAGCCGCCGGCCTTCCAGCGGTGGCCGTAGCGGAGCGGCTTGGAGCGTCTGTCGACGGTGGTGTCGCCGGCGCAGACCGTCCGCGCCTTGCCGGTCGGGTGCATCTGGTAGCCGTACTTCCAGTCGAGCGTGCAGCCGCGCGGCTTCGCGGGTGCCGGCTTGAGTCCACTGAGGATGTCGCAGCGCAGGCTCGGGCCGCCTAGGCCCGGTTCGTTGCTGTAGGCGCAGCCGATGTTCGACGACGGCATGCGGAAGATGAAGATCGCTGCGCTCGCGCTCCCGGAAAGCGCGAGCAGGAGAGCCGAAGCGAGGACGACGACGCGCACGCCGGAATCGTAGTAGACGCTGGGTAGGATCGGCGCATGGCGACCCGCACGCAAAAGGACGCCCAGGCGCGCCTCGACGAGCTCCGCGACCAGGTCAACCACCACCTCTACCGCTACCACGCGCTCGACGACCCGGAGATCCCCGACGCCGAGTACGACCGGCTCTTCGACGAGCTGAAGGCGCTCGAGGAGGAGCATCCCGACCTGATCACGCCCGACTCGCCGACGCAGCGGGTCGGAGCGCCGCCGAGCGAGCGCTTCCGCAAGGTCGAACACCTGACTCCGATGGGCTCCCTCGAGAAGGTCACCGACGACGAGGGACTGCTCAAGTGGGCGGACGACGTTCGCAAGCGGCTCGACTCGGACGACCCCGTCGCCTACGTGATCGAGCCGAAGATCGACGGGCTCGCCGTCAACCTGACCTACGAGAACGGCGTCCTCACGCGCGGCGCCACTCGCGGCGACGGCCGGCAGTGCGAGGACGTGACCGTCAACCTGCGCACGATTCCGTCCATCCCGCTGCGGATGCAGGGCGGGGCGCCGCCGGTGCTCGAGGTGCGCGGCGAGGTCTACATGCCGCTCTCGGGCTTCCGCGAGCTGAACGAGCGAATCGCCGAGCTCGGCCAGAAGCTGGCGCCGAACCCGCGCAACGCCGCTGCCGGCTCGCTCCGTCAGAAGGATTCCTCGATCACGGCCTCCCGCCCTCTTTCGGTCTGGGTCTACGGGGTCGGCCTCGCCGACGGGCTGGGGCTCTCGTCCCACTGGGAGGAGCTCGAGTGGCTGCGCGAGCACGGCTTCCGCACCAACCCCTTCGCCGAGCGGCTCGAGACGATCGAGGACGTGGCCAGGCGCTGCCGCGACTGGGAGAAGCGCCGCGCGGAGCTCGACTACGAGATCGACGGGATCGTGATCAAGGTGGACTCCCTCGAGCAGCAGGGGATCCTGGGGGCTCTCCACCAGCGGCCGCGCTGGTCGCGCGCCTTCAAGTGGGCGCCGATGACGGCGCAGACGAAGCTGCTCAAGATCGCGATTCGGGTGGGGCGGACCGGCGCGCTCAACCCCTGGGCGATGCTCGAGCCGGTGCAGGTCGGCGGTGTCACCGTCTCGCGCGCGACGCTGCACAACGAGGAGGACATCAACCGCAAGGACATCCGCGAAGGCGACCTCGTGATCGTCCAGCGAGCGGGCGACGTGATCCCGCAGATCGTGGGTCCCGCGGGCGAGCACGCGAAGGGCACGAAGCGGTTCCGGATGCCGAAAAAGTGCCCGCTTTGCGGCGAAAACATCGTCAAGCCCGAGGGCGAGGCGATGCACCGGTGCCCGAACCGCGCCTGCCCCTCGCGCGGCCTCGAGACGCTGATCAACTGGGTCCAGGGCCCTGCGGACATCGAGGGCGTGGGCGAGCAGCTGATGCGCCGGCTCTGGGAGCTCGGGCTCGTCCGCTCGCTGCCCGATCTCTACCGCTTGACGAAGGAGCAGCTGCTCGAGCTCGACGGGTTCGCCGACAAGAGCGCGACGAGCTCGATCGCGGCCATTGAGCATTCGAAGCGAACGCCGTTCTCGCGCGTCCTGCTCGGGCTGAACATCCCCGACGTCGGCTGGGTCACGGCCCAGAACCTGGCACGGCACTTCGGCTCCGTCGACAGGCTCGCCGCGGCCTCGCAGGAGGAGATCCAGGAGGTGGACGGGATCGGGCCCGAGCGCGCCGAGGCGATCGCGGAGTGGTTCTCGGACGACGAGAACCGCCGCCTCGTCGAGGAGCTGAAGGGGCTCGGCCTGCGCTTCGAGGCCGGCGCGGAGGAGCGGCCGGTCGAAGGGCCGCTGACAGGCTCGACCTACGTGATCACAGGGACGCTCGAAGGCTTGAGCCGTGAGGAGGCGCGCAAGGCCCTCGAGGCGAAGGGGGCCAAGGTGGCGGACTCGGTCTCGAAGAAGACGACCGGTGTCGTCGCCGGCGAAAGCGCCGGCTCGAAGCTGGCGAAGGCCGAGCAGCTCGGCGTGCCGGTGCTCGACGAGGCCGCGCTGAAGCAGCTACTGGCCGGCTAGCACGGTCGCGAAGCGGTCCTGCGCCCGGCGCGCCCAGGTCCACGAGACCGGGTGGCCGTTCTGGACCACCGAGAAGGCGTAGCGCCTCTTGACGTAGCCGGAGAGCGCCGAGGCCTGCTGCGTCGACCCGGTCTTGGCGACGACGTGACCGCGCGCGGGAGGCCGGCGCATCCGGTCGGAGAGCGTGCCGCTTCTTCCCGCCACCGGCAGGGCGGCGAAGAAGGAGGGCCGAACGTCCGGGTCCGCCCAGGCGGCTCGTAGGATCCCGGCCTGCTCGCGCACCGTCACGCGATCGAGCAGCGAGAGCCCGGACCCGTCGGCGATCCGCACGCCTGCGAGCGGGATCCCGACCGCGGCGAGCGTCTGCGCCACGTACGCCGACCCGGAAGCCGTGGTCCCGGGTGTGGCGATCTCGGTCCCGAGCTGCTTGAGCAGCAGCTCGGCCGTGAAGTTGTCGCTCTGGCGGTCCATCCACTTGACGATCGCGGCGAGCGGCGGCGACTCGAGCGATGCGAGTGGCAGCTCGTCTCCGCGCTCGACGCCGGTGCCTGCTCCGCCCACTACGTAGACGCCGGCGCGCCGCAGCGCCGCCCGGAACAGGAGTGCGGCCGAGAGCGGCGGGTTCCGAGAGGTGCGGCCGGCGTACCGTGCGCGGTCGACCGTCAGCGCCGAGAGCGGCGGCGATTCGTTCACGTAGAACCAGCGCTTCCAGCCCGGCGCGGTCCGCCGGGAGTCGAAGAACGACTCGTCGCCGAGCACGCCGCGCGTCACGCGGGTGATCCCTGCGGCGCGGACCTGGTTCGCCAAAGACGCGAGGCCGCGGCTCGACAGGGTCGGGTCGCCCTTGCCCACTAGAAGCAGCGTCCCGCGCCAAGTCGCTCCGTCCTGTTCGCCGCGCCCGACGACGTCGGTCTCGATCCGGAACTCCGGTCCGAGCCCCGCGAGCGCTGCGTAGGTGACGGCGAGCTTCTCGTTCGAGGCGGGGGCCAGCGAGAGCGATTCGTGCTCCGAGAAGAGGGTCTCGCCGGTCTGGAGGTCGAACGCGAGGGCGGCCGTGCGCGCTTGCGAGACGTGCGGCACGACGAGAGCGCGCGCGAGCCGCTTCTCGAGCGGCGTTCCCTGCGCGCCTGCCGCGGAGACGAGGACGAGCGCGAGGAGGACGAGAACCGGGAGACGAAGTCGCACGGCCCAACATTGTTCGGAGGACCTGCACGGTCGTCAAGCCTGGGCCGCACGGTCCCTGATGATGGGCCTCGCGGCCCTTGTCGCCGCGACCCGGCCGCTTGATAATCGGCTGACTGTGGCGTACGAGAGCATGCCCGCGCTGTTCGAGCAGATCGACGCGCTCCTGTCCGAGCCGGCTCCACGCGAGCCGGACGAGCTCGCGCGCCTCGAGCGCACGCTCACCGACGGGTACGCGCACGCCCTCTCGCTGGAGGCCGAGCAACTTCGCCTCCAGCGGCGGATGACCGAGCTGGCCGCCGAGCTGCACGACGGCAACCAGGAGCAGAAGGCCGAGGAGCTGGTGCAGGTCTCACGCCGGATGTCGGACGCGCGCACCGAGCTCGAGACCCTGCGCGCGACGCTGATTCAGCTTCGCTTACGAGTCAGAACCGCGCGCGCCGCTCGCTAGACAATCCCGCTGCGAACCGCATAGACCGCCGCCTGGATGCGGTTCTCGATCTGCAGCTTCATGAGGATGTTCGAGATGTGGTTCTTGACCGTCTTCGGGCTGATGTGCAGCTCTGCAGCGATCATCGCGTTGTCGCGGCCGCTCGCGATCAGCTTGAGCACGTCCAGCTCGCGCTGAGAGAGCTCGGCGCGCACGGTCTCCGCGAGGTCCGGCGACGCAGCCCGCGCCCTGACCTGCTGCAGCACCTTGCCCGCGATGGATGGTGAGACGAGCGACTCGCCCACCGCGGCGGCTTCGATCCCGCGGATCAGCTCGTCGACGGACGAGTCCTTGAGCAGGTAGCCGCAGGCGCCCGCGAGGATCGCGTGCAGGACGTCGTCGTCCTGGTCCGAGATCGTCAGCACGAGCACGCGCGTCAAGGGCGCGATCGACGCGATCTGGCGGATCGCCTCGATGCCGGACATGCCCGGCATGTGCAGGTCCATCACGACGACATCCGGTGCGACCTCCCGCACGAGCCGGATTGCCTCTGCGCCCGTGGAGGCTTCGCCGGCGATCTGGACGCCTCGTTCCTCGAGCAGGTTGCGCAGGCCGGTGCGGAACAGGTCGTGGTCGTCCACGAGCAGCACGCGAACGCTCACGGTTTCGTCGACTGATTGGCCTTGCTCTGACTGGGCTTGCTCGCTCACCGATCCCCTTTCGGCGAGTCGGAGTCTAGTGCAGCGCGATCGTCACCGTCTGCCGGCCCCAGGCGCGCGCCTGGGCGACCGTCGGGAACCAGAGGTCGATCGTGGCGCCCACGACGGCCGAGCCCGTATCCGCGGCGATGCCCTCGCCGTAGCCCGGGATCGTCATGCGCGTCCCGAGCGGGATCACGTTCGGGTCGACCGCGACGACTCCCCAGCCGACGGGAATGCCGGTCGCGGTCCGCCCGCGCAGCGAGTAGCCGGTCGCCGAGACGGTCATCGTCGAGCCCGGCGTCACGCCGCCGCCTCCGCCGGACGGCACGACCGGGACGATCCTCTTGGCCTGCGCCTCGATCGCCTGCGCCTGACTCTCGAGCGACGAGATCGAGGAGGCGTTCAAGCGCTGCCTGGCCGCGAGCGAGGCGAGGTACGACGCCCGCTGCGCGCGTGCCTGCTCAAGGCTGCTCTCGGTCCGGGCTGCATCCGAGAGCAGTCCCGCGAGCGAGCGCTCCCGGCCCGCGAGCGCACGCGATTCACGGTCGTAGAGCCGGCGCGCGTGTTGCGTCTGCTTGAGCACGAGCCGGTCCATGTCGGAGACGCGACCCAGGGTGTCGAGCCGGTTGAAGGCCTGGTTGACCGACGCGGACCCGAGGACGACTGCGAGCGGGTCCGCGTCTCCCTGCTCGTACAGCTGCTGGACCCGCAGACCGAGCGCCCGCTGGGCGGCCGCGAGCGAGCGGCGCGCGGCCGTCAGCCGCTGCTGGGTCGCCTCGCGTTCGGCGCGGACCTGCGCAGCCTCGATGCGCAGCGCGACGATGTGGGCCTGGGCTTGCGCGAGCTGCGAGTCGAGCCCGTAGAGCTCGAGGAGCGCGCCGTGGGAACGGGTGGCGAGGCTGCTGTTCTGGCGCTGAAGCTCGGCTGCGCGGGAGCGCAGCGACGCCGACGAATCGGCGGCCACTCTCGCCGGTAGGAGGCCGCCCAGGACGAGGAGCGCGGCTACGACCGGCCAGGCGGGCAGCAGCTTGCGCTTCTCCCCCGGCACGACGCGGCACCGTACCACACGAGCTTGTGCGGTCCCGGGCGCGGGACCGAGAAGGTGCGAATTGACACAGGTCGGCCATTTGCGGCCGTCCGGCACCCCTGTTAGGGTGCCGTGCTTGTGACGACCCGGCCCCTCGCACGAGGGCGCCTGTTGAGCTATCTGCCCCCCATTGGCTCGACTAGACGTAAGGCGCCGGCACTAGTCATCGCACTCGCAGCCGTGCTCGCGGCGGCCACTGCGGGGACCGCTCCCGCAGACACGGTCGCCTCGAAGCGAGCTGAGGCGCAGAGCGTGATGACGCAGATCCAGCAGCTCGATTCGAGCCTGGAGCGTGCGATCGAGGCTTACGACCTCGCGAACGTCAAGCTCGCGAACATCAAACACGACCTCACGACCAACACGCACAACCTCGGGGTCGCCAAGAAGAGCCTCAACGCGGCGCAGCGGGAGCTCTCGTCACGCCTGGTCGACATGTACACGTCCGACGGCGGAGACTCGACGCTCTCGGTGCTGCTCGGTTCGCAGAACCTCGACCAGATGCTGAACGGGATCGACGCGGTCGACCGGCTCTCGCAGCAGGACTCGGTCGTCCTGCACCAGGTCGCGTACTTCCGCCGCCAGGTGCAGCAGAAGCAGGTCGAGCTGAAGAAGGCTCACGCGGCGCAGGAGTCGGTCGTCTCCCAGCGCGCGGCGGCGAAGGCTTCGATCGCCTCGCAGCTCGGCCAGCGAAAGGCGCTGCTCAACTCGATCCAAGGCCAGATCGCGCAGCTGCAGGCGCAGGAGCGGGCGCGCGAGGCCGAGCTTCAGCGCGAGGCCCAGGCACGGCTCGCGTCCCAGCAGCAGGCGGCCGGCCAGGCCGCGCTCGTCCAGACCGTCCAGCCGCCGAGCGGCGGCGGCGGCACCAGCGGTGGCGGCGGCGGCGGCGGGATCGCTCCGCCTCCGCGCTACGGCGGCGTCGTCGGGATCGCGATGCGCTACCTGGGCGTGCCCTACGTCTGGGGCGGCGCTTCGCCTTCCGGATTCGACTGCTCGGGCCTCACGATGTACGTCTTCGCGCAGGTGGGTGTCTCGCTCCCGCACAACGCCGCGGCGCAGTACGGCTACGGCGCCCCCGTCTCGCAGGGCGACCTCCAGCCCGGCGACCTCGTCTTCTTCGACGGGCTCGGCCACGTCGGCCTCTACATCGGCGGCGGTCAGTTCATCCACGCGCCCCACACCGGCGACGTGGTCAAGATCTCGAGCCTGAGCGGCTGGTACGCGGCGACGTACGTCGGCGCACGCAGACTCTAGGCCGAGTACAGGTTCTCGATCTCTGACGCGAAATGCTCGGCGCAGACGCGCCGCTTCAGCTTGAGCGTAGGGGTGACCTCGCCGTCCTCGGCGGTGAAGTCGCGAGGGAGGATCGCGAAGCGCTTGATCTGCTCGAAGCGCGAGAGGTCGGAGTTCACGTGGTCGACCGCCTCCCGCACGCGTGTCTCGATCTCCGCCGCCGGCATCCCGTCCGCCACGGATGGGTCGATCGTGATCAGCGCGGCGACGTAGGGTCGGCGGTCGCCGAGGACGAGCGCCTGGGAGATCAGCGGAGCTGTCTTGAGCGCGTTCTCGAGGTTCTGCGGCGCGACGTTCTTGCCGCCCGCCGTGACCAGGATGTCCTTCTTGCGGTCGGTGATCCGGATGAAGCCGTCCTCGTCGATCTCGCCGAGATCGCCGGAGCGCAGCCAGCCGTCCCGGTCGAGCACCTCGCGGGTGGACTCCTCGTCCTTGTAGTAGCCCGCGAACACGGTCTCGCTGCGGATCAGGAGCTCGCCGTCGTCATCGGTCCGCACCTCGAAGTTGGGCAGCGCCGGTCCGACCGTCCCGAAGCGGAACCGGTTCGGGCGGTTGACCGAGGCGGCCGTCGTGCACTCGGTCAGCCCCCAGCCTTCGACGATCAGGATGTCGAGGGCGTGAAAGAACTCGGCGATCTCGGCCGCGAGCGGGGCGCCGCCCGAGACGCACAGGCGAATGTGGCCGCCGAGGCGCTTCTTCACCTTCGAGAACACGAGCCGGTCCGCGATCCCGCGGCGAAGAGCGAGCGAAAGCGGCAGCTCTCGGCCCTGCTGCCGGAGAGCGCCGGCCTCCCGGCCGGTCCGCAGCGCCCAGTCGAGCAGCCGCTTCCTCGGGCCGTGCACCTTCGCGAACTCGGCAAGCACGCCCGTGTGAACCTTCTCGTAGAGGCGCGGCACGCTCGGCAGCAGCGTCGGCCGGACGGCGGGCAGCGCCTCGGCGACCCGGAGCGGGTCCGGGCAGAACGCGAGCGTGTAGCCCGCGCGCGCCCCGAGCAGGTGCATCAGCCGCCCGAAGTTGTGCGCGAGCGGCAGGTAGAGCAACATCGTGTCGTCCGAGACGGCGAAGTCCTCGACGTGCTCGATGCACCCCGCCATCTCGTAGTAGTTGCGGTGCCGGATCATGCAGGCCTTCGGCGGGCCGGTCGTGCCCGAGGTGTAGATGAACGTGAAGAGGTCCTCCTCGCCGACTGCCGCCTCGGCTTCGGCGAGCGCGCCAGGGTGCGCCGCAGCGTGCTCGCGGCCTTGCGCGCGCAGCTCGTCGAGGTCCCCGAACGACATCACGTGCGCGAGGCCGAGGTCGGCGACCTTCGTGCGCTGCGCCTCGTCCTCGACGAGGACGCCGATCGCCTCGGAGTGCTCGAGGATGTAGCGGCAGTCGCGGGGAGAGCTGTTGGCGTAGATGGCCGCCCCGACCGCGCCGATCAGCCCGAGCGCATAGTCGAAGAGCGCCCACTCGAGATTCGTGTGCGCGAGGATCCCGAATGCGTCGCCCTTGCGCACGCCGCGGGCGAGGAGCCCGTTCGCGATCTCGTCCACGGCCCGCCCGGCTTCGCCCCAGCCGACCTCGCGCCACCCCTCGGGGCCCTCGGTCAGATACGCGGCATTCGTGCGCCCGGCTCCGACGGCGTCACGCCAGAGCCGCCCGATCGTTCGTTCCACGCTGCCAGCTTAGAAGGGAACGGGCGCGAGGCGGCGAACCAGCCCGGTCCCACTACACTTATCCACAGAAAGCGGCCCCAAATGCGAACTACCTGGAACGGATCCCTCAGTTTCGGCCTGGTCACGATCCCGGTCGGCCTGGCGCCTGCGACGACTCCCAAGGCGCGCTCGTCGGACGTCAGCTTCCGCACCCTGCACCGCGAGTGCAAGACGCCGATCAAGCAGAAGCGCTGGTGCCCGACGCACGAGCGCGAGGTCTCGAACGACGAGCTCGTCAAGGGCTGGGAGGTCTCGAAGGGTCAGTTCGTGATCGTCGAGGACGCCGATCTGGAAGCGATCGCGCAGCACGACACATCGCGCGCCATCGACATCTCGCGGTTCGTGCCGCTGGACCAGGTCGACCCGCTCTTCTTCGACCGCACCTACTTCCTGACTCCGTCGAGCGCGCAGGCCCAGCGTCGCCCGTACGTGCTGCTGCTCGAGGCGATGAAGGAGACGGGGATGGCCGCGATCGGCCGCATGGTGATCCGCGGCAACGAGAACTTCTGCCTGATCCGCGCGAAGGGCGACGCGCTCGTGCTCGAGACGCTCTTCCTCGTCGAGGACGTGCGCTCGCAGGCGGAGATCGACGAGGCGGTCGGCGACACCGAGGTGGGCGACAACGAGCTCCAGCTCGCGCGGCAGTTGATCGACGGGCTCGTCGGCGAGTTCGACCCCGAGGCGCTGCACAGCGAGTACCGCGACAACCTGCGCCAGTTGCTGGAGAAGAAGCTGGCCGGCGAGGAGATCGCGGCGCCGGAGCCGGTCGCGGACGCGCCGGTGGTCGACCTGATGGAGGCGCTGCGCAAGAGCGTGGCCGCCACCAAAGGCCGCTCCGGGTCGGCAGACGGCGACGCCAAGGCCAAGAGGGCGGCACCTCGGAAGAAGGCCGCCGCGCGGAAGTGAGCCGCGAGGCTCTCCGCGAGGCGATCACGCGGTTCCGGCAGGATCAGATCGGCCTGGTCGAGCTTCGGGGAGCCGTGGCCGCCGCCGAGGCGGAGGGCGCGCTCGGCGACGAGCTGCGACGCCTTGACGTCGCGCTCGAGTCGATCGAGCTAGGCGTTTGCGAGGCGGACCGGCGCGGTGCGGCGCTCGAGCAGCTCGAGCCTGTCGCCCGGCTGGTTGCCTAGTGCCGCTGCGGGGCGGCGCCGATTGCCTCGAGCTGCGCCTGGAAAAGCGTCTTGTCGATCTTGCCCTGGTAGATCGGGACACCTTCTTCGAGGCAGAGCTTGATCACCTCCTGCCGATCGATCCCCATCTCCTTCGAGAGTTCCTCGGGCGTCAGGTGATTTGCCATTCGCTGCTCCTCCCTGTTCGTCCAGAAAACGCGGGTACTAAAAAACCCGCCTGCGCTATCGCGCCGACGGGTTAGTCGACTTCACCTCTTGGCTGTCCGGCAGGAATCAGGGGTCCTGCCTCCCCGAGCGATTCATCATCTCCAAGAATAATCGCCGCGGGTGTCGGACGCAAAACCAGAGCTTCCGGGGTTCGAGGAGCGCTTCGCCGCGGGTCGGGGCGCGCGCCTTCGCTACCTCGTGGCGGGAGACGGCGAGCCGCTGCTGCTCGTGCACGGGCTCGGCGGCTCGGCTGCGAACTGGCTCGCGCTGGCACCGCTGCTCCTGGCGGGGCGGCGGCTGATCGTGCCGGACCTTCCGGGCCACGGCGGTTCCGACCCGCTGCCGGCTGCCGTGAGCCTGACTGCCTACGCGGATCGCCTCGCGGCGCTGCTGGACGGCCCGGCGGCGGTCGTCGGCCACTCGCTCGGCGGCGCGATCGCGCTGCGGCTGGCGATTCGCCGGCCCGAGCTCGTGAGCGCTCTCGTCCTGGCCGGCGCCGCGGGAATCTCGTCTGGCTCGCGGCGTGCGCGCTACGGCCTGACGATCACGGGCCTGCTCAAGCCCGGGCGAAAGATCGCCCCGCATCGCGCCCGGGTGGCACGCTCGGCGGCGCTGAAGACCCTCGTCTTTGGGCGGTGGGGCGCTTCCGATCCGCCTGCGCTTCCGCCGGAGATGGCCAAGGCGTTTCTCTCGGGCCCGGCGCGGCACACGGACACGGTCAGCGCGGCGAAGGCGCTCGTCCGCGACGACCCGCGCCCGGACCTCGACCGAGTCCGCTGTCCGGTCCTGCTGCTTTGGGGCGCCCGCGACAACCAGCTCCCCGTCGGCGA
>Ga0136846_1226237_pt1 | contig 12838 bp, 13 predicted proteins | sample HopSoiMetagenom2_FD_96841 | JGI IMG/M metagenome (GOLD analysis project Ga0136846, IMG submission 96841) | Grasslands soil microbial communities from Hopland, California, USA - 2 Assembly 2016 (version 4) | ecosystem: Environmental > Terrestrial > Soil > Grasslands | place: USA: Hopland...
ACGACGTCGCGGAGCTGGTCGGTGTAGTTGAGGAGGACGTACGGGAGGACGGCCTTCGAGACGGAGTTGCAGTACGCGCCGCCGACCTTGCCGGGGCGCGGCTCCGCGTCGACGTGCCCGCGGTCGAGGCAGGCGCGGAAGATCTCGCTGAAGCGCGGCGAGAAGTCGCGCAGCGAGTCGTCCACCATCGAGATCGCTTCCGTCCATTCGACCCGGCGGTCACTGCCGATCGGCGCGTACTGATCGCCGAGCTGGAGCCGGTCGAGCCCGAGCACCGACGCCTTCCGGACGAACCAGCGGCGGCCGAGCGGGTAATGCTGCTCGATCGCGGACATCATCGCCTCGACGACGTCGCCGGCCAGCTCGTTGCGCTGGTTCGTGGGCCACATCGTGTCGGGGATCTCGCGCAGCCGGTCGAGGGAAAGCCGGTCGCCGACGATCGCGTCGTAGCACGCCGCCTCCACGTCCGCGACGCCTTCGAGCGCCTCGTAGAGGACTTCGAGTGCGGCGAGCCGCAGCTCGCGCTCGGGGTGGTGGACGTAGGAGAGGAGACGGTCGATCGTGTGCGGCTCGGGGCCGTCGCCGCCGTCGAACTCCACCGTCAGCGTCGCGAGCTCCCGCCCGTGGAGGGACTCCCAGGCCGAGATCGCGGGGCGCCGCGCGTTGAGCGCTTGCTCTTCACCCTCGGGCAGGACGTACGGCTTCTCCTCCCGCGCGACGCGCAAGCGGTGCGCGTACGGCTCGAGCTCGGCGGCGTGGAGCAACGTTTCCGCCTCGGCGTCTCCCAGCGCGAGCCACTCGAGCTCGACGAAGAGGAGCATGCTCTCGAGATCGGCGGCCCGGTCGCGTGCCAGCGTCGCGAGGTCGTTCGTCTCGGGATCCGTCGCATCGGTGTGCTCGCGGGCGGTCGCGTAGAAGTGGACGCGCGAGGCGTCCTGCGAAAGCTCGTCGAGCTCGTCGAGCATGTCGCGCAACCCCTGCGCGCCCGCCGAGCCCACGGTGCCGCGCCGCCGCTCGGCGAAGTCGCGCGCCCGCGCGAACAGCTCGTCCCATTCCCGCGTCGCCTGCTCGGCGTCAGGCTCGAGATCGCGCAGGTCCCAGCGAACCCCAGTTGCGCTGAGGGATGAGCTGACGGCCACGTCCGGAGCGTATCTGGGCCTAAAGCCCAATGCCATACTTGGCCGGGTGTCTCGCCGGCTGCACTACCTCGTCCTCGGGATCGCGTTGTTCGTCGGCGTCGGCATCGGCGCCGCCATCTCGATCGTCCATTCCTCGGGAGCACCCGCGGAGCCGGTCTCGTCGGGGCCGCGGCCGATGAACCCGGCGGTTGATCCGGGGACCCACCTCAGCGGCGCCGCACCCGGCTTCAGCCTGACCGACCAGTTCGGCAAGCGCGTCTCACTGCGATCGCTCCGCGGCAAGGTCGTCGTCCTCTCCTTCAACGATCCGAAATGCACGACCATCTGCCCGCTGACGACGACGGCGCTTCTGCGCGCAAAGGAGTTGCTCGGGCCGTCGGCCTCGCGAGTCGAGCTCGTCGGCGTCGGCGCGAACCCGGAGGCGACCGGAGTCAGGTGGGTTCGGGCGTATTCGAGCGCGCACGGGATGCTCCACAAGTGGCGCTTCCTCACCGGCTCTCTCGGCGAGCTGAAGCGGGTCTGGCGTGCCTACGGCATCGAGGCGGCTGTCGTGAACGGCGCGATCGACCACACGCCGGCGACGTACGTGATCGACTCGCGGGGTCGCTTCTCGCGCCTGTTCGTGACCTCGATGTCCTACTCGAGCGTCGACGAGCTCGGCTACGAGATGGCGCGGAGCCTGGCTGCGCTCCTCCCCGGACACCCCCGCCTGCACGGATCGGAACCACTCGGCGCGGTCAACCTGCTCGGGCCCCGCAGCCCGGTGACGCTGCCCCGCGCCGGTGGCGGCATGGTCCGGCTCGGCCCAGGGTCCGGGCCGCACCTCGTCCTCTTCTTCGACACATGGGAGACGGAGGTCGCAGACCTCAGCCCGCAGCTCCAGGCGCTCAACGCGTACCAGGCGGCTGCGAAGCGAAAGGGACTTCCGCCGCTCGTCGCCATCGACGAGGGGAAGGTCGAGGCGTCACCGCAGGCGCTTCCCAAGCTCCTCCGCAGCCTGCCGCACCCGCTCTCGTACCCGGTCGCGGTCGACGCCAGCGGGCGCGTCGCTGACGGGTACCGGGTGCAGGATTCGCCCTGGCTCGAGCTCGTCTCCGGCTCAGGCCGCTTCCTCTTCTACCAAGACCTTGCAGAGGGTTGGCCGACCCGGCAGCAGCTGCTCAGCAAGGTTCACACGGCACTCGAGCGCGCAAAGTAAAGACTTTGGGAAGCCAGGCCGACCCACCCGAAAGGGTGATACCAGCCCGGTCGCCCTGTGCTGAACTGGCGGTCCACGCCGAAAGCGAGCGGCCGCACCATGCGACGGCCGCGCCCATCGACGGGAGCACTCGTTTCTCATGCGGCCGATCCGCCTTCTCATACTGCTTCTCGCAATTGCGCTCGCGCTCGTGCTGGCACTGGTGCGCCCGCTGCAGGGACGGGCAACGCGCCTGGCGCGGAAGCACACGCCGCGCCCAGCGAAAATCCAACCCGTGCCCAGGCCGCTCCTGATTCCACACCCGCTCACCGCGGAGCCCGTGCCGTTCGGCCACCGCATCGTCACCTACGCTCGCCACTTCCTCGGTATCCACTACAGCTGGGGCGGCGCGAGCCCGAGCGCGGGCTTCGACTGCTCGGGACTCGTCCGCTTCGTCTACGGCCACTTCGGGGTCGTCCTCCCGCACTCGAGCTTCGGCGACCTCACGCTCGGCCACCGCGTTTCACGCCGCTGGTTGAAGCCCGGCGACCTCGTCTTCTTCGCGGGCGCCAGCCACGTCGGCATCTACGTCGGGAGCGGTCGCTTCATCGACGCGCCTCACACCGGAGCGGTCGTCCGCATCTCGACGATGGGCGAATACGGCTACTACGCCGCACGCCGCCTCGCTCATCGCGGCTAGCGCCGCCCGGACCTCTCGCTACTTCATCTTCTCGGCCATGGCCGTGAGCAGCTTCCACGCGATCGTCGAGTTGGACTCGACGAGCGGACGGAAGTCCCACGGCGTCATGCCGTAGCAGAGCATGTCCGTCTTGGCGGTCAGCGTCGCGGTGCGCGGTGACTCGTTGATGAGCGCGATCTCGCCGAAGTAGTCGCCGGGGCCGACCGTCCAGGGCTTCGTCTCGCCCGCCACGCTCACTTCCGCCTCGCCTTCCTCGATGATGAAGAAGCCCGCGCCGCCCCTGCCCTCCTGCGTCACGACATCGCCGGCGCTGTAGCGGCGCTCGCGCATGCTGCTCGCGATCTGCTGGAGATCGCGGTCGTCGAGGCCCGCGAACAGAGGCACCTTCTTCAGCGTGTCAACCGGACCCGTCGCCACGGCGCAGTTATACACAGCAGCGCTTCTCCGTGCGAGCAGCGGCCAGTTGCAGCGAGGATACGGCGCATGCGGGTCCACGTCGTCGGCTGCTCGCCCGCCTGGCCCAACCCAGGCGGCGCGCAGTCCGGGTATCTCGTCGAAGAAGAAGGCCGGCGCGTCCTGCTCGATTGCGGGCCGGGCGTGCTGCCGCGGCTGCGTCGGCTCGAGCCGTGGCCGCGAGTGGACGCGATCGTCATCACCCACTTCCACCTCGACCACTGGGGCGATGTCGTCCCGTGGGCGTTCGGAGGCCTCTTCGGAGCCGGCCGCGAGGTGGACCCGCCCGAGCTCTGGTTACCGCGCGGCGGCCGCGAGATCATCCACGGGCTCGATCCCGTCCTCTACGCGAACGCGATCCTCGAGCACTTCCCGGTGCACGAGTACGAGGAGGAGACCCCGTTCGTGGCGGCGGGCTTCGACCTCATCGCCTACCGGATGCTCCACTACGCGCTCGAGAGCTACGGCTTGCGTGTGTCGGACGGGGACCGGACGCTCGCCTACAGCGCGGACTCCGCGCCTTGCGACGGCCTCGTCGAGCTCGCGCGCGAAGCGGACCTCTTCCTCTGCGAGGCGACACTGGCGCAGCCCGAACCCGGCATCCGCGGCCACCTCACCGCGGATGAGGCGCTCGACGCGTACGCGTCGGCAGGGGCCAAGCGATTCGTGGTCATCCACCGGCCCGACGAGCTCCCGCTCCCGGACGGCGTCGAGCGCGCCTACGACGGGCTCAAGCTCGACGTCTAGTTCGGCGGCCGCCGGAAGGCTCGCTCGCCAAGCAGCCGGTGGCCCTCGACCGACGGGTGGTCGCCGTCGTCGCTCAGGCCTTCGCCCATGCGGGACGGATCGGCGGGATCGACGAGCGTGTCGTGGAATGGGAGGAGCAATGCGGCTGTTTCGGCAGCGAGCTGCCGAATCAGCGCGTTGAGGCGCCGGATGTCCTCCGCCACACGCTCGTCTCCGTTGTTCCAGGGAAGCACGTCGGTGACGGCGAGCGTGAGCCCGGCGACGCGGCCCCGTTCGAGCATTGCCTCGAGGTGCTCAGCGGCGGCTTCCACGGGCCGCCGCTGCACGAGGTCGTTGATGCCGCCCTGCACGACGAGGACGTCGGCGCCGGGGAGAACGAGGTCGAGCCGGCGCGCGATCTGGTCGGTGCGCTCGCCGTAGACGGCCGCCGTACGGAACTCGAGCCGAGCGTCGGCGCGCGCCGCCCACCACTGCCATTGGCTCCGCTCGTCCGGCGCCGCGATCCGTCCGCGAACGGATGGATCCGGGTCCCAGAGCGGCGAGCCGGCCGAGATCGAGTCGCCCGCGACCGCGACGACGATCTCCGCCATCGCCTAGCGCTTGCGGGGCTCGAGCTCGACGACGAGCTCGCAGTCGAGCGCGTCCGCGATCCGAAGCAAGGTGTCGATCCGCGGGGGGCGGCCGCCGCGCTCGAGCCGGGCGATCGCAGACTGAGTCGTGCTGCAGAGCTCCGCGAGCTGGCGCTGCGATAAGCCCTTCGCGATTCGCTGCTCGGTGACCCGCTCGGCGATCCGGGCGAAGAACCAGCCACGGTCGCCGGCGATGATCCGCTCGTGCAGCCGTTCGACCGGCCCCTTTTCCTCGGTGCGCGCTCTCGCCGCCACGGCTAGAGCATAGCCATTCTGCTATGTCGCGACCGGGTCGCGCGCGACCGCCCGCACCGGATCGCCGACGCGTACACGTCCCGGCACGGCGACGTCACAGTAGACGCCGAACGGCAAAGGCTCTTTCACTCCCTCTCGGCGGTATCCGGCCAGGAGCTTGAGCGTGTCGAAGTCGGAGACCGCGGTATCCGGGTCGCATGTGGTGACGACACAGCGACCGACGTCGCCCAGCGGCACGACGACCGCGTCGCCGATCGCGACCCGACGTCCCAGCCAGCGGTCCTCCTCGTGCGGCTCGACGCCGTCGATCTCGAAGAGCATCCGGAAGCGACGCCCGTCGACGGGCTCCGCACTGCCCGCTTCGGCGCGCATCCGCTCGAGCGAGCCGCGCGAGATCAACGAGGCCCAGCCGCCGCGGTCGCGCCCGCGGTCCTGCGCCCCTCCCTCCGACCAGAGGAGCGTCATCGGCTCGCCGGCGAACTCGGAGAGCGCTTCCTGCCACGGCCCTGGCACGGCCCGCGACGGATGCGGGGTTCCGTAAAGCTCTGCCGCAAACGACTCGCCGGGCTCGACGACACCGTCGACGGTCGAACCGTCGGGAAACGCCAGCACGAGTCGGCGTGAACCCTCATCCCACTCTGGATGCACACGCATGAGCTTCGGGTGCCGCTTCCCGTTGACGAGCCTCCGATCTGCGTCGACGAGCCAGAAGCGGCGGTCGCCGACGACCCCGGCGTGACCCAACTCGACCTCGTCCGGATTCACGAGATGCAGCGCCTTCACCGGCGCGATCGAGATCCTGGCGACACGGCCCTCCACGCCATCAACCTAGCCGAGCTACTGGGGAGGCTCTCGCACTTCCACGACTTCGCCGCCCCGCCGAACGCCGCTGCCGTCGAGCTCGAAGATCCAGAAGTTGCGGCCGGTCACGTGGACGGCGACGTTGTAGACCGGGATGTCGCCGATGCAGCCCTCGAACGAGCCGGCGTGGGCGTGTCCGTGCAGGACGAGGTCGGCGCCGTTCTCGGCGATCGGGGTCGCCATCCGGTCGCAGCCGAGATAGGTGTAGATACCGGGCGGCTCGCCCTCGAGCGTGTCCACGATCGGCGCGTAGTGGAGGAGGACGATGCGGAGGTCGCAGTGGACGATCGCCTGCAGGCCGCGAGCGATCGCCTCGACCTCGGCGCTCGTCTCCGCGTAGATCCCTCGCAGCAGCGGCTCCCCGAAGTCCGGCAGCGCCGAGCCGGGAAAGCCGCCGACGAAGCCCTTCGCGCCGACGATGCCGAGCTCGAGCTCTCCCACCTCGCAGGTCGCACACTCGCGGTCGAGGAGGCGAACGCCGGCGCCGCCGAGCACCTCCTCGAGCTCGTCGGTCCGCTGCGCATTGTGGTCGTGGTTGCCGAGGACGGCGAAGATCGGGACGTCGAGAAGCCGGCACGCCGCAGCGAGCACCTCCGCCTGCTCCGGCTCGCCGCTCGTCGTGACGTCGCCGGCGAGAAGGACGACGTCGGCCTCGCCCTTGAGCTCGGCGAACGCCCGCTCGACGCGCTCACTGCTCGCGTCGGAGGCGTGGATGTCGGCAGCTGCAGCAATCCGCACCACGAGGCCTCATGTTGCGCGATTGGACAAACCGGAAACGACCCGCCGGTGCCCGAGGCAACGTTCGAAGAGATGCTCGACGCGATGAAGGTCGCGGCCGGAGCCCTGCAGCGAAGGGAGATCCCGTTCGTCCTCGGCGGCGGGCTCGCCGTCTGGGCGAGAGGAGGCCCGAAGAGCGAGCACGACGTCGATTTCATGATCAAGGCGGACGACGCGGAGCGCGCTCTCGACGCGCTGGCAGAGGACGGACTTCGCACCGAGCGTCCACCGGAGGGCTGGCTCTACAAGGCGTGGCACGAGAACGGCACGCTGGTCGACCTCATCTTCGCCCCGACGGGCGGGCCGATCACCGACGAGACGATCGAGCGCTCGCCGCAGCTCGAGGTCGCAGCCCTTCGTGTCCACGTCTTTTCCCTCGAGGACGTGATGACGGGGAAGCTGCTCGCGATCACCGAGCAAGAGCCGGATTTCGGGCAGCTCCTCAGCTACGCGCGAGCGCTGCGGGAGCAGATCGACTGGGAGGACGTGAGAGGCCGAACGGAGTCCTCGCCGTTCGCGCGAGCCTTCTTCGCGCTCGTCGAGGGGCTCGGAATCGTCGATCCGGCGCGGTTAGAAACACCTGACGGGTAGTGGGCTTCTAGAAGAAGAACGACGACCACGCTGACCACCAGTCGTCGCCGCGGATGGTGATGCTGCGCGAGCCGGTCACCTCGACTCCCTTGCGGTTTGCGTACTCCTGCAGGCGGTCGGCGGAGGTGAAGTCGATCTCGATCTCGCACGGCCGACCGGGGTCGTAGGGCGCAACGGCCGAGAGGTCGGACAGCGCCTTCTTCGCGCCGTCCTCGATCAGCTCGCGCGCCCGCTGCGGCGTCTTCATCCGGGCGCTGAAGCGGCCGAGGCCCTCTTTCACCTCGACCGTCGTGAGGCCGTCACCCAGCAACTCTCGTCCCTCCGCGCAAACCGCCCGATCACCCGTCACCAGGACAACCGGCACGCCCCACTGTCCGCAGAGCGCCGCGTTGATCCCGGTCTCGCCGACGGGCGTCCCGTTGAAGCGAAGGTTCTGCCATGCCTGCCCCGAGACGGTGTGCGAGAGGACACCATCCGCCGCGCCGGCCATCGCGTGCATGCCTATGAAGAGCGCGGCGTCGCAACCGGATTCGAGGAAGCCCGTGTACTCCGTCCACTCCTGCTGCACGACGTACTCGCAGTCGGGGTCGAGGAGCTCGGGGACGAGCGAGTTGAAGTCGTACGCGCCGCCCGCGCCGTGGCAGTCCATGACCACGATCTCCGTCGCGCCCGCTGCCTTCGCGCCCCGCACGGCCGCGTTGATCTCCTCGGTGTAGAGGACACGGCCCTCGTCGTAGAGCTTCTCGCCGCCGGAGACCTGCTGCCACTTGACGATTCCGGCGACGCCCTCCATGTCGCTGATCACGTGGACGCGCACGGGCGGGACGATAACGTCAAGCCGTGGAGACGGGACTCGCCGGGAAAAGCGTCCTCGTGACCGGCGGCGGGGGCGGGATCGGCTCGGCGTGCGTACGCGCGTTTGCAGCCGAGGGTGCGCGCGTAGCGATCCACTACCGGACGAGCCGCGACCGCGCAGAGGAGCTCGCGGGCGAGACCGGCGGCGTCGCGCTGCAGGCCGACCTGACCGTGGAGGACGAGGTCGAGCGGCTGTTCGACACGGCGGAGCGCGAGCTCGGCGGCATCGACGTCTGTGCCGCCGTTGCCGGGGCCTGGCCACGCGAGGACGAGCCCGTCTGGCAGCTGTCCCTCGAGCGCTGGGAGGAAACGCTGCGCGCGAACCTCACGGCGACCTTTCTCACGGCGCGCGGGTTTCTTCGCGTCGTCGAGCGGAGCGGCCATGGCAATCTCGTGCTCGTCGGCTCGACGGCAGGGCGTTTCGGCGAGGCAGGCCACGCCGACTACGCGGCTGCAAAGTCCGCGATCCAGGTCGGCCTGCTCCTCAGCCTCAAGAACGAGATCGTCCGCATCGCACCGCGGGGCCGCGTCAATGCCGTCGCGCCGGGGTGGACGTACTCCCCGATGACGCGCGGCGAGCTCGACGAAGCGCTCGTCTCCCGCATCAGCCGGACGATGGCGCTGCGGAAGGTCGGGCAGGCGGAGGACATCGCCCGAGCGGTCGTCGTCCTCGCGTCCGACGAGCTGTCGGGCCACGTGACCGGCGAACTCGTGACCGTGGCCGGGGGGATGGAAGGCCGCACCCTCCACGAGGCATGAGCCGGTTCCTCGAGCGGCTTGCGCAGGAGACGCCGATCGTCGCGGACGGCGGCATGGGCGCGCTGCTCTCGAGCGCCGTGCCCGGCCTGCGCTGCCCCGAGGAGGCGAACCTCCGCGCGGCCGAGAGCGTATTAGAAGTACACCTCGGATATATCAGGGCGGGCGCGGAGCTGATCGAGACGAACAGCTTCGGCGCGAACCGCGCGAAGCTCGCGCGGCAGTTCCTCGCCGACGACGTCGAGCAGATCAACGCGGCCGCGGTGCGAATCGCGCGCGAAGCGCGGGAGGTCGCCGGGCGCGACGTCTTCATCGCTGGCTCGATCGGGCCGCTCGGCGACGTCGAGCTGGGAGGCTTCGACGGGATCGAGCTGTACGCCGAGCAGGCGCAGGTCCTCGAGGGGCGAGGCGTCGACCTGTTCATGGTCGAGACGTTCTACGACCTCGAGGAGCTCGAAACGGCCATCGCCGCTGTCCGTTCCGTCTCGGCTCTCCCACTCGTCGCGCTGATGACGTTCGACGCCCAGGGGGAAACGCTCGCGGGCGTGAAGGCGGAAGACGCAGCGGCGCGGCTGCGACCGCTCGACCTCGCCGCCTTCGGCGCGAACCACGGCGCCGGGCCGGCGGCCGCGCTCGCCGCACTCGCGCGCATGAGCGGCGAAGACGGCACCGTGCTGGCGGCGCTGCCCAACGTCGGCCTCGCGAGCATGACCGGCCAGCGGATCGTCTTCCCACACGCGACGCCGGCCTACTTCGCGGAGTTCGCGGCGCAGGCGCGCGCGCTCGGCGCACGGTTGATCGGCGGCTGCTGCGGCACGACACCGGCGCAGGTTGCCGCAATCCGGGAGGCCGTCGACGCGAACCGCCGGCCAGCCGGCTCCTTCCTCGTGCACGAACGCAAGCAGGCGGTGCCGTTCGAGCCGGCGACCGGAGAGACGGTGCTCGCGCAGATGCTCCGCGAGGGCGAGTTTGCGATCTCGGTCCAGGTCGATCCGCCGCTCGGGGCAAACCCCGAGGCGCTGATCGAGGCGGCGCGCGCCGTCCGCGAGTCGGGGCGAGCGCAGTTCCTCGACGTCAACGACAACCCGCGCGCGCGAGCGCGGATGAGCGGGATCATGGCCTCCGTCGCGATCGAGCGCTTCACGGGCGTCGAGACGATTCCGCACCTCACCCCGCGCGACACGACGATCACCGGCCTCGAGTCGCTCCTGCTCGGCGCCCACGCCGAGGGCGTCCGCAACGTCCTCGCCGTCACCGGTGACCCGCCCGACGCCGGCGACTACCCCGGCACGCACGCTGTCTACGACGTCGACTCGATCGGCCTCGTCGAGCTGATCGCGAAGCTCAACGCAGGCGAGGACTGGCACGGCCGCGCGATCGACGCGCCCACGACTTTTTTCCCGGGCGTGGCGGTGAACCCGACCGCCGACGACCTCGGGCTCGAGGCCGACCGCTTCCACCAGAAGGTGGCGGCCGGCGCGCGCTACGCCATGACGCAGATCCTCTTCGACCTCGCGTCGCTCGAGGCGTTCCGAGAGCGGATCGGCGCCTGGCCGGTGCCTGTGCTCGTGGGCGTCTGGCCGATCCGGACGACCGAGACGCTTGTCCGCATCCACAACGAGGTGCCGGGCATCGTCGTTCCGGAGCACGTACAGGAGCGGTATCGCACCGCCGGGGCGGGCGCGCGAGACGTCGGGCTCGCGCTGGGGCAGGAGTTGATCGAAGGCGCGCGGGAGCTCGCGAACGGCGTTTACGTCGTCGCGCCGTTCCGCCGACCGCTCGATGTCGTCGGGCTGCTTCCCGACTAGGGAGCGCAGGAGCCGGTGGAAACGCGTTGCGTGCCGGCGTTCGCGAGGTCGTCGCGGATGATCGACGGCGGCACGCCGTAGCCGCTGGCCGAGTTGAGGCGGGCCGCGAAGATCGACGACTGGACACTCCCGCCGGCGTCGACCGCAGGGCCGCCGGAGTCGCCGTGCTGGACGTCGCCCGCGACTGCGGTGATCGTCCTCGTGACCGGCCCGTGGCCGAGCGCGTCCTGCGTCAGCACAGTCGCCGTCAGACCGATCCGGCCGGGGGTCGCCCTCAGTCCGCCGTCGAGCGGATAGCCGATGATCGCGACGGCGGCGCCGGAACGCGGGTCGGCGAGCTGCAGCGGCTTCAGGCCGAGGTTTTCGACATGCAGAACCGCGATGTCGTTGTGGACGTCGAGCACGACCACGTCCGCTCGGCGTGAAAGCCCCTGCCCCGGAATCTGGATCGTCGTGTTCTCCTCTCCTGCAACGACATGTGCCGCGGTCACCAGGAGATCGTTCGCGGCGACCCAGCCGGTGCCCTCGACGCCAACGCCGCACGCGAGTCCGAGCACCTTGACGACGCGCGTCGCGGCGGTCCGGATGGATGGGTCGCGCAGGACGCCCTTGCTCGGCGGCAGGGAGGGCGGCTTGGGGCCGACGATCGACGGGAACGGGTCGATGCGCGCCAACAGGTTGAGGAGCGTCCTCGGCGGCAGGGCGGCGTCGAGGTGCTTCACGATCGCCGAGCGCTCGACCTCCTGGCGGATCCGCGTCTCTCCGGGTGTCAACAGCGCCACCGAGGCGCCAACCCAGACGATTCCCAGGCCGATCGCGGTGCCGAGGAGGAGGCCGCCCGCCGTGTCGATCAGCCGCAAGGGCGGGAGCTTGAGGCCTCCGCGGATGAACGATCCGGCGAATAGCGCCGCGAACTGGAGGAGCATCGCGCCGATCACCGCGCCGATGAGCCCGGCCGCAGGCGTCCACCTCGACGTCGACCCGCCGTGGAGGACATGCGGGGCGACGCGCGAGCCGACGTAGGCTCCGGCCGCCAGGCCGACGAGCGAGAAGGCGCTGAGGACGAGCCCTCGCCGCAAGCCGCCGAACGCCGCTAGGAGCACGACGACGATCGCGATCCAGTCGGCGAGGTTCACTGCCGCAGCGTAGAGGCCGGGCTACGCTGACCTAGCTAGACTGGGCCACCCGCGGGGGCGTAGTTCAGTTGGTTAGAACGCCGGCCTGTCACGCCGGAGGTCGCGGGTTCGAGTCCCGTCGCTCCCGCTCTAGAAGGCCCTGGAAACGGGGCCTTTCCTGTGGAACGAGGCTGCTGCAGTTGGTCGCGTACGGCAGGACCTCAGCTCTGCTAGCGCCTAGCCGGCGATGCTCAGTGCGAGATTAGGGGTGGTTTGTCCGAGGATCCCACAGCGAGATCGGTGCGCTCGACTGGTACGCCATTCCCTGCGGGTAGCTGATTAGCTCGATGTTGGTGCCGAACGGGTTTTCGAAGTAGTTGATCGACTGGCCAGCTGCGGGGCCTTCCGTCAGGGTCACGGGACCAAACAGTTTCGTTCCGGTTTCCGTCTGCAGGTACTCGACGCCCGTATCGATGTGACGCACGTAAAGGGCAATGTGGTGGGCGCCCCAGTCGGAGTTCTTGCGAAACGTCTGATCCTGGTCGGGCGAGGTGTACTGGAACAGTTCCACGTTTGGCCCGTTGCCGCCGCGAAGCATGCGTATCTGCTGCACGACCGCGCGCGGGTTGACGTCGACGAGGTCAGTCATGAAGGTGCCGACCGGATCGCTAAATGGCCCGAACATGAGCGGGTTGATAAAGCCAAGGTTCTGCTCGAGCCACGCCGCCGCCACATTGATGTTCGGCACGGTGATGCCGATGTGGTCGATGCCGAGCAAGCCCGGCACGTTCGTTACGACCGAGTCCATCCCATTCCGCTTCGGCGACCAGAGCGGTTTCACACTCGGCACCTGGTATGCCATCCCGTCCGGATAGCTGATGAACTCGATGTAGCCGCCCCACGGCGTCTGGAAATACTGAATCGTCTGGCCGGCAGCCGGCCCGGCGGTCAGCGTGAAGGGCCCCGCCGGCATCT
>Ga0136846_1210611_pt1 | contig 12837 bp, 11 predicted proteins | sample HopSoiMetagenom2_FD_96841 | JGI IMG/M metagenome (GOLD analysis project Ga0136846, IMG submission 96841) | Grasslands soil microbial communities from Hopland, California, USA - 2 Assembly 2016 (version 4) | ecosystem: Environmental > Terrestrial > Soil > Grasslands | place: USA: Hopland...
CCCAGGCTCCCCCCTGGGAACGCACGCCCCCGCCTCGCAGCAAACCAGATCAAACTCCACCAACGACTGGCTCACCGACCTCCGCGAAATCTCCACCGTCCTCGCCGACTGCTGCCGCCGCGTCGATCCGCAAAGCACCGACAAAGCGCTGGAAGAGGCTGAGGAGGAATTCTAGTTTCGGAACGCATGCGGTATAATTGTTGTTATGGAGGCAGCACCGCTTTGGAGATTAACATGAACCACGCGCAAGTCGATGTGAATCCGAGAATCATGTTCGGCAAGCCCGTAATCAAAGGAACCCGTATCACGGTTGAACTCATTCTCCGCAAGCTCTCGGAAGGCATGACCGACGAGCAAATCATCAAGCATCACCCTCAGCTCACCGTGGAAAACATTCGGGCGGCGGCGGCATTTGCGGCCGACCATCTGGCCGGTGAAGAAATCGTAGTCGCTTCGGACGATTCCCGGTGAACCTCGTCGCCGACGAATGTTGCGACACGTTGCTCGTAACCGCGCTGCGCGGGGATGGGCATGACGTCGTCTATATCAAAGAATCCGCGCCAGGTGCTGACGATCACTTCGTCCTGCAAATGGCGGCCAGTCAGCAGCGAATTCTGTTGACCGAGGATAAAGACTTTGGCGAGCTCGTCGTACGCTTAAAGTTACCAGCGTATGGCATAATTCTTCTCCGCATTAATCCAGCCGATGCCGCAATGAAATTTACTCGGCTTCGTGACCTTTTCTTGCACCATGCGCAGCGGTTGCCTGGACACCTCGTGGTTCTCGAGGAAACAAATGCTCGCTTTCGCTCGCTTTAGGAATCGACGCTGATTTGTTCGCGCAACCAGCGCTTTCCTGTTGCTGCCCGAGTCACCTTCAAATGGCTGCTTGCCGATCTGCATGACACCTCACCGCTTCGCCAACTGCTGAAGCTGCGTTGATCCCCTAGGTACCGACAAAGCCCTCGAAGAAGCCGAAGAAGACCATTACGAATGAGCTATTATTGTCATTATGTGCTTCACACAACCGTTATTCTTTTTGCCTGCGCCTCTGCGCCTCTGCGCCTCTGCGTTAACTAATAACTGCTCCGCAGCTGCACACGGCCTAAATCTCAAAATTGCGGTTGCAATCATCGCGCTATTCTGCTGCGCCGCCGACTGGCCCCAATTCCGCGGCCCAAACGGCGACGGCACGGCCGACGCCACCAACCTGCCAATCCACTGGGGCGGATTCGACCCGCCAACCTGGCAAACCGAAATCCCCGGCCGCGGCTGGTCCTCGCCCATCATCGTCGGTGACCGTATCTGGCTGACCACTGCCGAGCCGACAGCATTGCCCTCGCAAGCCCGCGAAAAAAAGCTCGAAGCCAGCATCTATCGCGACTATCGCGATCAACTGCAGGTCCATTCTTCGGTCACCTGCTACGCCATTGAGGTTGCTGCCGCTAGCGGCGAGATCCTCCGCACCATTGAGCTGTTCACCTGCGACAATCCCCCGCCGATTCACGCCACCAACGGCTACGCCTCGCCCACACCCGCCAGCGACGGCCAGCGACTCGTGTGCCACTTCGGCTCGCTCGGCACCGTCGGCCTCGATACAAAGTCAGGCCAGCTGCTCTGGAAGCAGCGATTTTCCTTCGACGAAATCACCGGCCCGGGCAGCTCGCCCGCGATCGACGGTCAGCTCGTGATCATCCCCTGCGACGGCGCCGATGCGCAGTTCGTCGTGGCGCTCAATATCGAAACCGGCGAAACCGTTTGGAGAACGCCGCGCCCCCCCATCGACGACCCCGAGCGCATCCATCGCCGCGCCTTCAGCACACCACTCATCGTGGGGCAGACATTCTTGTCTGCCAATAAAATCCCCCGCCAAGCCATCATCCCCGGCGCTCAGTGGCTCGTCTCCTACGACCCTTTCACCGGCCGCGAGCTGTGGCGCGTCAACATGGGCGACTGCCACGCCATCATCCCGCGACCCGTCTTTCATGGCGGACTCGTCTATGTCTGCACCGGCTACATGAAGCCGCAACTTTGGGCCGTTCGTGTTGACGGCAGCGGCGATGTGACCCATTCGCACGTCGCCTGGAAGTACGACAAGCAAGTCCCTGAAATCTCCTCGCCCATCGTCGTCGGCAGCGAAATCTATTTCGTTTCTTCGCTCGGCATTCTCACTTGCCTCGACGCCGCCACCGGTTCGCAGCTCTGGCAACATCGCCTCGGCGGCAACTTTTCAGCCAGTCCTATCGCCGCCGACGGCAAGCTCTACTTCACCAGTCGCGAAGGCCAAACCACCGTTCTTCGCCCCGGCCAAACCTACGACGAGCTCGCCCGCAATCAGCTCTTCGGTCAAACGCTCGCCTCGCCCGCCATTTGTGGCCACGCCCTGCTGATTCGTGCCGACCGCATTCTCTACTGCCTCGGCCAGCCGCTGCCCTAATTGCCGGCAAAACCGGGACATTGGCAACAGTTCTTTCCTCCCCAGTTAGCCAAACCTTTCGCTTTTGCGCGGTTTCGCACAGTATTTGCAGCACTCCTCTGGGCTATGGGCACGTCCGGCAATCATCCGACTCTCCGCATCGTCGTTGTGGACGACAATTACGACGCGAATGTCGCCATTTCCCGACTTCTGGAGCGCTCCGGCTTCGAAGTCGCCGGCCGCGCCTACGACGGTCTGTCTGGTCTCAGCCTGATCAAGTCCACCCACCCGGACGTCGCCATTCTCGATATTGCCATGCCCGCCCTCGACGGCCTTGGCCTGGCCCGCCGCGTGAAAAAAGAAATGGATTCGCCGCCGCACCTCGTCGCCCTCACCGGCTTCGGCGACGAATCGAATCGCTGCGACGCCACCGACGCCGGCTTCGAAGCCTACTTCCGCAAACCCGCCGACTGGCCCGCCCTGCAATCGCTTCTGGCCAACTACGCGTCGCATTAGCGATACGCCTCTCGCACAAAAACCTGCACATTGCAGGGTGCCTGTGTTTTGCGCAGCATAACACAGCGCTTTCAAGACTGACTCACTCGCTCCGCGAGCGCCGCTTCTATCTCCTCAAACACTCCCGCCCAATCCCCCGCCTTCTTCTGCCGAAACAGCCGCATCGTCGGATACCATGGACTATCACTTCGCTCTAGAAGCCACCGCCAATCGGGCACAAGCCGCAGCGCGACCCACACCGGCACTCCGAGCGCCCCCGCCAGATGCGCAACCGAAGTATCCGACGTAACACCAGGTCGAGGTGAGAAAAGGGGATAAGTCCAATTATTGACGGGCCGTTCGCACCTGATTAGCTTACCAGGATGCCAAGAACCGCACGCGTCGCGCCAGGCGGCTATGTCTTCCATGTGCTTAATCGTGGAAATGAGCGGCGTCCGGTCTTCGAAGCCGATGGCGACTATCTCGCTTTCCTCCGCGTGATGCGGGAAACGCTCGAGCGCGTTCCACTGCGCCTGCTTGCTTGGTGCCTGATGCCCAATCACTGGCACCTCGTGCTGTGGCCCGATAAGGACGGTCAACTCGGCCAGTTTATGCAGCGCCTCACCACCACCCACGTGCGGCGCTGGCGGCTCTATCGGCAAAGCGTCGGCCACGGCCATCTGTATCAGGGAACCTATAAATCATTTCCAGTCGAAAGAGACGAGCATTTCTACACCGTCTGCCGCTACGTCGAGCGCAACGCCTTGCGCGCCAAGCTCACGCGGCGCGCGGAGAATTGGCCGTGGAGCAGCTTAGGGGCGTTGCGCTCCCCAATCGCCGCCGCCGAAGCACCTACCTTGGCCGCGTGGCCGCTGCCGCGTCCGCGGACATGGATTGACTTGGTTAACCGACCGCAAACCGAAGCGGAACTCAATGCCATTCGCACCTCCATTCAGCGGGGCCGGCCATTCGGCGACCCGCACTGGCAACAGCGAACCGCCAAGCGACTCGGACTAGAATCGACTTTCCGCCCCCGCGGCCGCCCGCGGAAGAAATAATATTGGACTTATCCCCTTTTCCTTCCTATCCCCTTCTCCTTCCCAGTACTAGCGGCGTTAGAATCGGCGCATGGACGAGAAGCGACCCCGCAAGTCATCACCGGTCTGGATGATCGTGATTGTGCTGCTGCTCGTCTCCGGGCCGCTTTATTTTCTCTCGGCAGGCCCGGCAGTTTGGCTCTGTAGCCGAGCCGCAATCACCGAAGATCAACTTCATACTGCCTATGCTCCCGTCCTTCGGCTGGACAAGCAGAACGCCACCTTCTCCAGGGCAATGCGGTGGTACGTCAACCTCTGGGTGCCAGGCGAACCGCCGCCGTCGGAACCGCCCTAACTGTCCAGCGCCTCATCGCGGTTTTCCATTGACACCGGGGCAAACGGTATCACGACCGCGGCTTGCGGTTTCCCGCAAAATTTCAAAACCGGCCATTTTTATTGCCCGCTTTTCGCCCCAATTTTCAATGGGCATATAGGGAGGCGCTCCGCGCCTGTCTCCAGCCCGGCTCCAAAGCCATGAGGCTCACGCCGACCGGGACGCCGGCCACGGGAAGCGCTTCCCTTAAGTGCTTCCCTTATTCACTTTCGGAAGGACCAGACTGATATGCGACATTGGCTAACTCACACTACCGCCGGCACTTACACGCCAAGCTCCGCCAGATGCACACTATTAAGACTTAATAGCTTCCCGAAAAATCAAAAAAAGGGAAGCGCCGCCGCTTTCATCCTTCATCCCTCGTCCTCATCCTTTGGACCTTGGACCTTGGACCGTTTGCCAGTGGACTTGAAACTTGCAACTTGAAACTTGAAACGCCTTTGTCACGCCGCCCGCGGCGCCGACGCCGCCGGCTCAGACGGCGAGTCGGCCAGCCGCGCTCCGCGGATCGGCACGATTCGCTTCCCGCGCTTTTCGGCCAGCACGTGCGTAAACTCAGCCCCGAGAAAAAAGATCATCGCCGAGTAATACATCCACAGCAGCACTAGCGCCAGCGAGCCGGCTGCGCCGTAAGCGCTCGTTGGCTTTGACCAGGCTAGATAGTGGCCCAGCGCCCACTGGCCGAACCAAAACAAAACCGTCGTCACGACCGCTCCGCACCACACGTCCGACCAATCGACTTGTGCGTCGGGCAAAAAACGGAACAGAGCCGCAAACAGGACCGTGATAATGACCAACGACACGCCGGTATGCAGCCACGCGATCACGCGCCCGGTCAGCCAAGAGTTGGGATGCGCATCGATCCACTGCCCGAAGGCGGTCAAACCCCAGCTGACCGCCAGCGAAGCGATCAGCAGAACGGCGATTCCTAGCAGCATTGCGAGCGAGATCAATCGCTTGACCAGAAACCGCTTAAATCCGCCCTCCTTCGGGTCGGGCTCGACATGCCACGCCCGATTGAGCGCCGTTTGCAGCTCCTGCAGCGCGCCCGTTGCGCCCAGCAGCAACATGCCGAGCCCAACCAGAATGCCAGGACCGCTTTCCTTCCAATGCGTAACCCGCTCCAGACCGGTTTGCAGGATTCCCGACAGCTCCTTGGCCCCTTCGCTGCCGACCGTTTCCTCCAAATGGCTTTGCAGCCGCTCGGCGATGTCCTGGCGATGATTGACCATCACCAGGCCACCGATATACACGATCGCCACGAGCATCGCCGGCAGCGAGAAGAACGTGTAATAGGCCGTCGAGGCCGCCAGCCGCGGGCACTCGTCTTCAGAGAATTCGCGGAAGGTTTGCGAGATCACAGCCCACATGCTTCGGGGCTCCCTACCGCAGCAGAATCTCAAAAGGAGATGCAAAGCTCAGGCCGTCGCGGCGCAAGATTGCTCAATCGTTTGTATAAATTGGCCACACTGGACGCCAGTCCGGCGGCGTTTGGCCAGAAGAATAATGTCTGCTGCAGGACGTGCGGTTCCCCAGTGGTAGCGGCTGGGCCTCACCAAAACCACCTGCCATCCACACTTTCCACATCTCAAAACGTGAAGCTTGCTGCTGCATTAACTATTAGTCCGACCCGCTGGCACACCGTTTGCTTCCAGGCATCGGCAGTTTTGGGTTGTGAAGTCGGCAAGCACGCCAATTGTAGCTACCGACAATTTCGCTGGCCGCTGCTAAAGGCAGCCGCCAGCACAACGGTAGAAGGAGACGGCCATGCGATTCATGGATCGAGACGAGCAGCGCGGCCTGTGGTACGAAGAGCTCAACCGGGCCCGCCAGGAAATTCAAAACAAGTGGACCGAGGCCGAACGCTCGCATCGGCGTCAGCTCGCCGAATGCCGGCAGCAAGCGCTCGCCCGAGCCTTGATGTTGCTCCCAATGAACAAAGCGCGGGCGCGGCAGCTCGCTTAGACGCACCGCCAACCGGTTGGCTTTGCTGCGCGGGTTATCCGCGCAGCTTCGCTTTGGCCTCTTGCAGGAATTTCATCAGCTCACTGCCGCTCGTTAGCCGTTGCCATTCGCGGCGGGCAAGATTCGCTAAGCCCTCGGGCGGCATTTTCATCTCAGATTTGAAGTACGCGACGAACACCAGGCCGACCCAGCGCGTCACCAGCGCCTGCACGATGCCCTGCAGCGCCCCACCGGCAATTGTGCCCGCAATCGGAACGGTCTTGATCAGTGAAGCGAGTGCGGCTGTGACGGCCGGCGCGGCTGCATTGACGCCAAGAATTGCAATCAGGTTCTTGCCGAGCTGCGCCAGCAGATTAACCGCGATCTCGAAATCGAGCTTTTGCTGATAGATGCGGGCCAGATCGAGCACCATTTTCACGGTCAGTGCACTCGAAGCAAACAAATCAAGTAGCGGCAGCGGGCTCAGCGCAGCAGCCGCCCCGCAGGCCCACGTATAGCGATCCACGATGTCCCGCGCTTGAGCATCGAGCGCCTCTTCGACCAGACGATGAGCATCTTCGACCAGCCCGCGCGAGCGCAGCAGCAAGTTGGCCAGCAGCAGCTCACGGCCACCGGTGCGGATCACCTGCAGCATCCGGCGAGCGAGCCGACTGATGTCGGCCGGCACCGGCACTTGCTCCTCTTGCTCGGTGATCCCATCGGTGAGAACACGGATGCGAGTGCGCATCGTCGGCTGCGACCGCACCGCCAGCACGTCCTCCGGCTGAACCACGCCGCGAACTTGCGTTGCAATTTGGCTCACGAGCGAGGTTTGTTCCTTGTCGTCGTACCAATCGGCTTTGTTCAAGCACACCAGCGTCTTCTTTTCCATCTCACCCAGCTTGGTCAGCAGGCCATGCTCACTTTCACGCAGCGGACCATCGACCACGAGCAGCACCAGATCGGCGTCACGCGCCGCTTGCGCCGCAATCGCCACCCGCTCGGGTGCTTCCACTTCTCCCAGGCCCGGCGTATCAACCAACAACACGCGATCGTCACCCGGCCATGGAAGCTCCAGGCGCTCTTGCGTCGTACCACCGCGCGGATCCGTTTGAAAGGCGTCGCGTCCGGCCAGGGCGTTCAGCAGCGACGATTTGCCGCTGGAAATCGTGCCGAAGGCGACGATTTCGAGCTTTTGTGCGGACTGCTTCTGCTGGGCTTGCGCGACCAGCGATTGCAGTTGCCGCTGGACCTCGCCGGGCAGTCCGCCTCGCGCTCGCAGCGCTTCCACCGCCGCCAGGTTATCGGCCACCTCGCGCTCCTGATCCTGAGACGAAAGCTGACTCGGATTTTTGGCTCCGCGAGCCAGTCGAGCGCTCTTGTCCCGCGTTGATTGCCACAACTTCAGCACGATCGCGCCGGTGAGGAGAACAAGAATCGCCCCTCCCGTCCCAACCATGCCCCAGTAGAAATAGACGTACGGCGAGCCGAGCCCCTTTACCCGGTCGTACAGCTCGACGACCTTCGTCGGTACGTAAATCAGCATGAAGCCAATCGCCGCGAGCAGCACGACGAGCAGCAGGCCATTGGTAGTGCGAAGCTGAGACATCAGCCCCATTCTATGCGGCTAGCAACGAGAATCTGCACTCAAGCGAGCGGATTTCACCGCCCAAATAGTTCGGCAGGGGGCGACGAATCTTGCGCGGCTATCCGCCGGGCCGCTTTAGCGCAAGGCTATAAAGCACGAGCACGCTGCCGATCGACACGAGCGACCAGCCGAGCCACTTCGGTGGATACAGCGTATGCATGTGACCGGGCGGCGCGGTGGCCAGCAGCGTGGCACTTTCGCTGGTGCTGGCAATCTGCTGGCCGCGCATCTGCTGCAGCCGCTGCGTGAGCACCTGCGTCGCCCGCTCGTTGAGGACGAAGCCCTCGACGACGCGCAGCTGGATGCCCAGAAACAGGATCACGAGGCCGGCCAGAAAGTATTGATTGCGGTTCAGTTCCATTGCCTACACGCCGTCGGTTGTCGCGCAAGGGCGCTGACAAAAGGCTCATTCACAGCGACAACGCCACATCAATCGTCTATCGAACCACGACGCTAGCTGACTGCAAACCAGAGCTGCCGACGACCACTTCGCCCGGATGTGCGTTTGCTACCGATTACAGTTGCTCCTCTCTGTTGAACTGCCGTTGACGGTCGCGGGCGGCGTTCCTAGTATCCCGCCGCGATCGAATCGCGCGATGGCGGCTACCAGCGGGCTAGTCGGGGGCATAGCGGTGGGGCAAAGTTTGCGGATTAGTTGAAATCTGACAGTCGCTTTTGCCGAAAACAGACAATGACGGTCTAGCAGCAGCGCGCTGCCGGTCGTTACTCGATCCGCCGTTATTCAGGATGGACTCTCCGGCGATCTGCCTCGCCGGCGATTAGTGAAGGATTACTTGCCATGCGTATCGCGATTTCGCGGTGGACCATTCTCAGCGCTCTCGGACTTTGCCTTACCGTCGGCGCAGCCAGCGGATGCCGGTCAGGCGCAAGCGGCTGGAGCACGCCTTCCTGGCTGAGCATGAATAACTGGAGCTGGGGCAATAGCGGTCCGTCGTCCTCCGTGGCGCAGACCAAGCCGAGCACCTCGGTGCCGCGGCCCTCGACGAGCGCCACGCCGCAAGCGGTGTCGAGCGTTGCGGCGGGAACCAACCCCGTCCAGCCAAGTGCGACCAATCCAAACTACAACCCGAACAATAGCGCGACGGCCGGCGGCTATCCAAGCGGAACCGCTGGCTATGGGAGCTACGGAGCGCAAACGGCTGCCGCCTATCAGCAGCCAAGCGCCGGTGGCCAGGTGCAACCGACCGTGGGCTATCAAACCGGGCCTTATGGCATGAGCAGCAACACCGCGGCTTCGCCGGGCGGCTATGCAGGCGCCGGCTATGGCGCGGCGGCCAACAGTAGTGGCTATGGGGCAGCAAACACAGCGGCGGCGGGCGGCTATGGCGCAGGCGCCTATGGTGCCAGCCAGAACGCAGCCGCGGCTTATGGTAGCGCGGCGAATAACACAGCGCAGCGCGGCGCGTATGGCTCGCAGGCCGCCAGTCCTTATGGCGCGACCGGCGCAGGCCAGGCCGGTTACGGCGCTAACGGCGGATATCCGACCGGCGGCTACGGACAGGCAGCCACGGCCAGCACCGGCTATGGCGCCGGCGGCTACTCCAATGCTGGCGCTGGGAACGCTGGATATGGCACGGCAACGCAAACCTCGGGTCAAAGCAGCGCCGCTTGGGGCACACCCACCACGCCGCCGGCCCAGTCCACCGCGACTGGCGCTTGGAACGGCTACTCGCAGCAAGGCCCGGCTTACGATCATCGCAGCAGCTCCGATTCGACGACTACAACGCCTCCGACTTCCAGTGGCTCTGATCCGTCCAGCGCCGGCGCGAGCACGTATGCTGCCACGCAGCCGGCCGCCACCACCAGCACTGCGGCGAGCACGCCGGCCGCCTCGACCGGCAGCTATCCGGCAGTGCCCGCTTCGTTGGCCACCGACAACGGCAGCTATCGCCCCGGCAGCACGGCGGGCAGCTACGGTGTGCAGAACACGGGTTATACGCAGCCTTCGAGCACGACCGCCCCGAGCACTTACGGTGCTGGCGGCGCTCCGACCTACGGCAATACCTACACGCGGTAGCACTCCGCAAGATCTAACGACTTTGTGAGGCCGCCACCGGGCGGCCTTTTTCATGCGCTGCGGCGGTTGCCAAGCACTTGACGTAGCCTGCCCCAACAAACCATTCTGAAGGGGCCATTGATAGGTCGCTTTCCAGGGCGCGAGCGACGGATCGGATCACAGGCGGCATGGACCTTTTCGCAATCACGTGCACGACGTGCAAATCGCGGCTGCGAGTGCGCGATCCGGCGGCGGTGGGCCAGATTCTGGCTTGCCCCAAGTGCGGCGGCATGGTGATGGTCAAGCCGCCGCCCGCCTGGCAGGAGGCGGGCGAGCAAAAGTCGGATCTGCCCACCGCGGCTGATGTCGAAGGGCCGCGCGTACGCTTCGATCAAACCGCGAACGATTCGGCGTTTGATGTGCTCGAGGAGCTGCTCTCCGACGCGCCGCCGAAAGTTCAACCGCCACCGGCAGCGGTTTCGGCAGCACCGCCGGGTTATGCTTCGCAAAACCCAGCCACCCCTTCGCAAAACCCAGCTACCCCTTCGCAGAAGCTTGTCACGCCGCCGGGTTATGCTTCGCAAAACCCAGCCACCCAACAAGCAACCACCAAGCCGCGATTCGTCGGCGGACCGCCGGCGAAGCGGTCGGCGACTCCGCCGCCTGCTGCAGCGAAGCCGAGCTTCACGCCAGAGAGCGCGAGTCGAATTCCTCCGCCGGTAAAAACCGCTGCGCCAGCGGCACCCTCTACCGTCTCCGGGTCCTCGCGACCGGCCGCCGATCCAAAAACGGCTATACCGCCAGCCAGCGATCCTGCGGCACCACTCGCCAAGGCGCCGCGCAAGAGCTGGTTGCTGACGGCCGGCTCCATTGCCGTGGGAACTCTGCTGGCATTCTCTGCGGTCACCGCGGCGATCCACTTGATCCGGCCGGCCGCCGTCGGCCGACCGATTCCGCCGCGAGCATCCAAGACGAACCGCACTGCCACTCCAATCGCCGCAGACGCCGGCGCGACGGAAAGCATGGCTCAGACGGCTGTGGCAGCGAATGATTCCGTGCAGCCCATTACCGAGGCCGCAGCATCGGCTGAATCGGCTGCCTCGTCCATTCCACCGGTATCCCCGCCGTCGCCCGTGACCGCCAGCGATCCGCTCGGGCTGGTGAAGGAGACGCCTTCCGTCGCGACCACTCCGCCTTCGACCAGCGATCCGCTGGCCAGGTTCGACCGCATTTTGGGCGGCGCCACCGACGATCCGCTCGGCAAATCGACGGCAAAGAGCGCCAATGCTGTTCCGCTGCCGCCGGCCGATTCGGCGCCGCCCAAGCCGATCGCCCCGCGTCCGGCGCCGCGGGAGATCGACGTTGCCAAGCGATTGGCCGATCCGCTGCCGGGCGTGGAGACCGCGCCGGCCGGCACCCCGCTGGCCGAGTTCGTGCAAATCCTGTCGGATCTCTCGACAATTCCGATCACGCTCGATGTGCCTTTCGTTCCCGTCACGGCTGAATCGACCGTCTCGCTGAGGATGACGAACGCCACCGTGGGCAGCGCGATCACCGAGGCGCTGAAATCGCTGCCGGCCAAGCTCGAATACGTGATCGAAAACGACCAGCTGGTGATCCGACGCGCTGAGCCGACCAAGCCGACGTCGTTTCCTATCTCGCTCAAGAATCTGGCGAGCGACGAGCAGCAAACGAACGATTTGGCCGAACTGATCAAGGCCGTGGTTGAGCCAGCGACGTGGGGCGAGGCCGACGATGCCGGCAGCATTGCCATCGATGCGGCGAAAGGGAGTCTGCTGGTCACCAATCGCCGCGCGGTGCAGTTTCAAGCGCTGTTGGCTGTTGAAAAACTGCGTACAGCCCGCACGCCGCCGCTGAAGCATGAATCGACCCTCGATCCGGCGCTGTTCAAGCTTGATACGCGAACCGCTCTGGCCAAACCGCGCCTTGAAAAATCCGTGTCGCTGAATTACAGCCAGCCGACGCGCCTGCTGACGATTCTCGAACGCTTGCGCGGCGCGGCGGGCGTGCGAATTCTCGTCGATTGGCGCGACGTCGCTGCCGCGGGCTGGAACCCAGCCGGCGAGGCGACGCTCGTTGTTCGCAATGAGCCGCTATCCGCCACCCTCGATGCGCTGCTTACGCCGCTCGATCTCACGTGGCGCGTGATCGACGGTCAGACGGTGCAAGTCATCACGCCCGCGCGACTCAGCGAGCAAGGCGAGCTTGAGTTCTACAAAGTCGAGGACCTGTTGACCGGGGGCCAGAACAGCGACGATATCATCGCCAAAATTCGCTCTGCTCTCGGCGATGCTGCCTTCACCTCCGGCGGCGGCACGGGCGAAATCCGTTTCGACGACGGCAGCAAATGCCTTCTCGCCTGGCTGCCGCAACCCAAGCAGCGCGAGCTGGAGTCGCTGCTGGCGAAGTGGCGCGGCGAAAAGGCGGGGTGAGGCGAGGGTCAGGGGTTAGGAGTCAGAGGACAGGAGTCAGGAGTCAGGGGACAGGAGTCAGTGGCCGGTGAGGGAGTTGGGGGCGCTTCCCTTTTTGGATATTCTTGGGAAGCGGACCGCGCCGGTGAGCTTGTTTCAGCGCCCAGTGATGACACGGAAGTCTCGGTTGGCGAAGCAGTTGTGGCGTCGGCCTTCGTTCTGGGCTCGAGTCTTGCGAACGCTTCCCTGTGGGAAGCGGTGGAAGCGGTTTGACCAGAGTCCAAAGTCCCAGGTCCAAGGTCCAAAGTTGAGACGTCGGATTGGACGTTGTCGGGAGTACTGGGTACTGGATACTCAGGACTGTCGGACGGGAGACGTTCGGTCGTGGCTTGGGCGGGGTCGGGAGACCCGTGGCCAACCGAATTGGAAGGCACGTTACCCTCGCTTGCGCTTCG
>Ga0136846_1243648_pt1 | contig 12836 bp, 14 predicted proteins | sample HopSoiMetagenom2_FD_96841 | JGI IMG/M metagenome (GOLD analysis project Ga0136846, IMG submission 96841) | Grasslands soil microbial communities from Hopland, California, USA - 2 Assembly 2016 (version 4) | ecosystem: Environmental > Terrestrial > Soil > Grasslands | place: USA: Hopland...
ACATCGAGGTCACGCTGGAGATGGCGGACCATTTATGGAACATCGAAGCCGACGCAGGCGCGCTTGAGCTCGCCTTACTGAACCTCGCCTTCAATGCGCGAGATGCGATGAAGGGCGGCGGCAAGCTGCGCGTGAGCGCGACCAATGCCGTGCTCGAAGGTGCGCCCGAAGGCCTGCGCGGCGAGCATGTCGTGCTAAGCGTGTCCGACACAGGCAGCGGCATGTCCGCCGAGACGATGGACCGCGTCTTCGAGCCATTCTTCACCACCAAGGGCTTTGGCGAAGGCACGGGGCTCGGTCTTAGCCAGGTGTTCGGCTTCGCCAAGCAGCTGAAGGGCGCCGTCACCGTCGAGTCGAAGCTTGGCCAAGGTTCGACCTTCAAGATTTACTTGCCAGCGGGTCATGGCGCCGATCGAGGCGAAAACGAGACTGGCGAGAAGCGGGCGCCGGGCCGCGGCCCTGTCCTGGTGGTCGAGGATGACGAAGTCGTCGCCGACCTGGCGGCGGGAATGCTCGAGGTGCTGGGGTTCGTTCCGACCATAGTCCACAGCGCCAAGGAGGCGCTCGACCGCCTCAACAACGGCGAGCGGCCGCAATTGATATTCACGGACATCGTGATGCCAGGTGGAATCAGCGGCCTCGAGCTCGCGCGCAAGGTCCGCGACCGTTACCCGGAACTGCCCTTGCTTCTCACCACCGGTTATAGCGAGCAGGTTACCGGCACCCACGGCTTTCAGGTATTGCAGAAGCCCTATCAGCTTACGTCCCTGGAATCGTGCGTCGAAAAGGTGATGAAACAGGGCGTCGACACGAAGTAGCGAAGGGTACAGCGCTTGACATTGCGCTCCCGAAACGTCCCACTGCCGTTTGCGCCGAACTAGCGGCGCGACGGAGGGGGTTGGACATGCAACAAGCCGTCGCCGCGCGGACTCCCGCGCATGTGTGGATCGTTGGAATTCTGTCGCTGCTGTGGAACGGGTTCGGGTGCTACGACTATCTCATGACCCGCACCAAGGGTGCAGCCTATATCGATTCGATGATGCACACCGACCAAGGGTCCGCCATCATGGCCTACATAAACGCCTTTCCGATCTGGGTTAGCGCCGCGTGGGGCTTTGGCGTCTGGGGCGGGATTGCAGGTTCGATTCTGCTGTTGATGCGCAGTCGCCATGCTGTGACGGCATTTGCCGTGTCGATGATAGGAGCGATCGTCGGACTCGGCTGGCAGATCCTGAACCCGTCGGGAATCGCGGAAATGAGCGAGACCGTGAATCGGATTATGCCCTACGTGATCATCGTCGTTTCCGTGGCGCTGTTCCTCTATGCGCGGGCGAACAAGAGCGTCCTCCGCTAAATATATGGCGCGGGTGGCGACGTCGCCCGCGCCCCTTCGGAGGCCTTCGTGAAAACCGACCGCGTGAATGCGTTCACCGACGGGGTGATCGCGATCATCATCACCATCATGGTGCTGGAGCTTCCGGTGCCGAAAGCGCCGGGCATGGCCGCGCTGAAGCCCGAAGCAACCTTGTTCGCGGCCTATGCGCTCGCCTTCATCAAGGTCGGGATTTACTGGTTCCAGCATCATCATTTGTTGCAGGCGTCGCGCCGCGTGGACGGGCGAGTGCTCCTCTCGAACCTGTTCTTCCTGTTCTGGCTGAGCCTGGTGCCGTTCGTGGTGCGCTGGGTCGGTGAGGCCGGCGTCACTCGCGATACGGTGGTGGCCTTTGGCGTAATCATGCTGTTGTGCGCGGTATCGGTGGCGATCCTGCGATCCGCGTTGCTGGCGGCGAATGCGGAGGATGCGCCGATCCGGAAGCTGGCGGCCCGCGGACGCAAGGGCCTGGTGACGATCATCTCGTATATCGTCGCAATCGCACTCGCCTTCTTTTGGCCGATGCTCGCGGTCCTCATTTATTTCGCGGTTGCAGCGATGTGGCTGGTGCCGGACAAGCGGTTCGAACAACTGACGGATTAAAATGAAACCCGACCGCCTCAACGCGCTGACCGACGGTGTCGTCGCCATCGTGCTGACCATCATGGTGCTGGAACTGAAGTTCCCCGAGGAAGCGACGCTCGGCGCGGTGATGGCAGTGCTGCCATTGCTTGGCGCCTACCTCCTCGCGTTCATTTACGTGGCCATTTACTGGAACAATCATCACCACATGATGCAGTCGGCGAAGAATGTGACGGGCGCCGTGCTGTGGGCGAACCATTCGCTGCTGTTCTTCCTGACGCTGTTCCCGCTGATGATCCGCTGGATCGACGAGGCGGGGCCGACGCCGTGGCCGGTCGCGTCGTTCGGGCTGGTGCTGGTCGGCGCATCGATTTGCTACGTCCTGCTCGAGCGAGCGCTGATCAATGCGGAGGGTGACGGCTCGGGCGTCGCGAGCGCGCTCGGTCATGGCGCGAAGGAATGGATCAGCTTTGGCGGCTATGTCGTAGCAGTGCCATTGGCTTTCGTGTCGCCGACCATCTCGATCGGCATCTATATCGCGGTTGCGTTCCTGTGGCTCGTGCCTGACCGCCGTTTCGAGCGCCGCTTGTAAGGCCGTTCGGCGCCTCCCACCTGACGAGCATGGAACAATATCACGGAACTACGATCCTCGGCGTGAAGAAGGGCGGCAAGACCGTCGTCGCCGGCGACGGCCAGGTCAGCCTGGGCAACACGGTCATCAAGCCCAACGCGAAAAAGGTCCGGCGCCTCGGCGCGGACGGGAAGGTCATCGGCGGCTTCGCCGGCGCGACGGCCGACGCCTTCACCTTGTTCGAGCGACTGGAGAAGAAGCTCGAGCAATATAACGGCCAGCTGCTGCGCTCGGCGGTCGAGCTCGCCAAAGATTGGCGGACGGACAAGTATCTCCGCAACCTCGAAGCGATGATGATCGTCGCCGACGCCGAACAACTCCTCATCCTCACCGGCAACGGCGACGTGCTCGAGCCCGAAGGCGGGATCGCTGCGATCGGCTCCGGCGGCAACTACGCACTCGCCGCAGCGCGGGCGCTGTCGGACTACGAGCAGGACCCCGAGGTGCTGGCTCGTCGCGCGATGGCGATTGCCGCGGAGGTCTGCGTCTTCACCAACGACCGGCTGACGATCGAGACCGTCGGATAGATTACCGCTTTCGCGAGAATGACGAGTTGGTAGTGTCGGGCAATGCTGCTCGACCGCCGCACGTTTTCTGCCGCCTCCGCCGCTCTGCTGAGCGGCTGCGCTACGGTCGGCGGGCGCAGCTATCATGGCTGTACCCCGCTCGCGCCAGTGTTAGCCGACGAGAGCCGGATCATCAGAACGATGGCCGGACTCCGTCCCTATCGCCGCAAAGGTTTCGTTGTTCGCGCGGAAGCGCTCGGCGAGAAACGGCTCGTCCACAATTACGGTCACGGCGGTGGCGGGATCACGCTAAGCTGGGGAACGTCGAAGCTCGCGACGGAGCTCGGCCTGCAAGGACATAGCGGATCAGTCGCGGTGATCGGCTCGGGCGCCGTCGGGCTCGCAACGGCTCGGCTCGTGCAGGAAGCCGGCTTTCCGGTCACGATCTACGCCGCCGCGCTTCCGCCCGACACGACGTCGAACATCGCCGGCGGACAATTCCATCCTTTCGCGGTCTTCCACGAAGGCGAAGTCACGCCCGAGTTCATGGCGCAGTTCACCAGAGCGCTCGATTACAGCTGGCGGCGTTACCAGATCATGGTCGGCGAGGATTACGGAATCCGCTGGCTGCCGACCTACGTCCAGACCGACAGCCCCGAAGCGAAAGTCATCGCGACCTTTCCGCCGATCAACCGCATGCTGACCCCGGCCGAGCATCCGTTCGTGTGGGACAGCACGCTCCGCTACGACACGATGTACGTGGAGACCGGGCGCTACCTTCGCCAAATGACCCGCGACTTGCAGATCGCCGGCGGCAAGATCCAGGTTCGCAAGTTCAATTCTTCGGCCGAAATCGCGGCCCTTCCCGAGGCGCTCGTGTTCAACTGTACCGGGCTCGGCAGCCGGGATTTGTTCAACGACCAGGACATGCATGCGGCTCGCGGCCAGCTCGCTATTCTCGAGCCGCAGCCGGAGGTCCGCTACGCCGCGCAGGGCGAGTTCGGCTACATGTTCCCGCGAGCCGACGGCATCGTCTGCGGAGGCAGCTTCGAAGTCGACCAGTGGGACCCGACGCCCCAGCCGGAACGGATCGCCCGCATCATCGCCAGTCACAAGGCGTTCTTCTCAGGGTTCCGCTGCACCGCTTGAAGCATGCGGCCACGCCCACGATGTAAGATGCAATGAACTACCAATCCTCAATCTCCCAGAGCGGCGGGGAGCAAGCCGAAGTGCTGAAAGACAAGCTGACACCCAAGGCAATTGTCGCCGCGCTCGACAACCACATCATCGGCCAGGACGACGCGAAGAAGGCAGTCGCCGTAGCGCTCCGCAACCGCTGGCGCCGCCAGCAGCTCCCGCCCGAGCTGCGCGACGAGGTGACGCCCAAGAACATCCTGATGATCGGCCCGACGGGCTGCGGAAAGACCGAGATCAGCCGGCGCCTCGCCAAGCTCGCCGATGCGCCGTTCGTGAAGGTCGAAGCGACCAAGTTCACAGAGGTCGGCTATGTCGGCCGCGACGTCGAGCAGATCGCCCGAGACCTGGTCGAGGAAGCGGTGCGGCTCGAGCGCGAGCGCCGCCGCAACAAGGTCCGCGCTGCCGCCGAGGAATCGGCGATGGACAAGTTGCTGGACGCGCTGACGGGCAAGGGTTCGAGCGAGGCGACGCGCCAGAGCTTCCGTCAGCGTTTCGCCGACGGCAGCCTCAACTCGGCAGAAGTCGAAATCGAGGTCGACGAGGTCGCCGCAACGCCGTTCGAAATCCCCGGTGCGGGGGCGCAGGTGTTCGACCTAAGCTCGATCATGGGCAAGCTCGGCGGACAACGTCCGAAGACCCGGCGCAAGCTCAAGGTTCCAGACGCGCTCGCTCGGCTGACCGATGAGGAAGCCGACAAGCGCATCGACCCGGACGACATTAACCGCGTCGCCCTTGCCGATGCGGAGGCGAATGGCATCGTCTTCCTCGACGAGATCGACAAGATCGCGGTCAGCGACGTTCGCGGCGGATCGATCAGCCGCGAAGGCGTCCAGCGCGACCTGCTGCCGCTGATCGAAGGAACGACGGTCGCGACCAAATACGGGCCGCTGAAGACCGACCACATCCTGTTCATCGCATCGGGCGCGTTCCACATCGCCAAGCCCGCGGACCTGCTGCCCGAGCTTCAGGGGCGCCTGCCGATCAGGGTCGAGCTGAAGGCGCTGACGCAGGAGGATTTCGTTCGCATCCTGTCGGCGACGCGGGCCAGCCTGACTGAGCAGTACCGGGCGTTGCTCGGCACCGAGGGCGTCACCATCGAGTTCGCCGACGACGGCATCGAAGCGCTCGCGCGCATCGCCGCCGAAGTGAACGAAGCCGTCGAGAACATTGGTGCCCGGCGGCTGCAGACGGTGATGGAGAAATTGCTCGAGGACATCAGCTTCGAGGCCGAAGACCGCGGCGGCGAGACGCTCACCGTCGATGCCGCCTTCGTCGAGAAACAGCTGAGCAGCATCGCCCGCAACGCCGATCTCAGCCGCTACGTACTCTAGGCCGTTTACCGTTCGCTAAGTGCAATAAGCTAAACGTCTTTCGTCGGGCGGCATTGGCCGCGCCATGCGTTTGGGGGAAGCGGATGTTGGGCGGCCGCCGGCTGATTGCGGTAATGATGATGCTGAGCGTGACTGGCTGCGGAGGCAAGCAGCCGGGCATCTACGACGTTCCATTGCATGATGCGTTCGAACGGCTTGCCCACAACACCCTCGATGATTTCCGATTCCACCGGCAGTGCGGAATCCTGATTCATATCTCTCCGGAACCCATCCAGGACGAATCCGTGACTTGGCGCGTCTTCTCGAGCGACGAGGAGCAGGTGAACTTCACGGCGCGGCTCAGTCCGGTGAGCGCCAAACAGACTAGGATCGACATCGAGGTCTCGAAGGACCCCGACGGCAGGGAAGCTTATTCCGGCGACAACTTCTACCCTCATCCGGCCTTTCACCAGCCGCTTCGTCCCGCCATTCGCGAAGCGATCGATTCGATCATGGAGGGCCGGCCGTTCGACGTTTCGAAGACGCCCAATGACGGCAAGAATGAGAGCGTCTGCAACGTGCAGCGTGCTGGTCTCGAAGCGACGGGGCGCGCGTTCAGCGTCAATGACAGCCCGGGCGAATGGGGTGGGCATTGAAGTGTGCGCTCCTCATTGCGGCACTGAGCCTGTGTGTTTCGGGCTGCGGCGCGGGCGGCAAGGTCTATCCGACGACGATGGAGCACATGCACGAGGTGCTGACTCACGTTGACGATCTGCCGCCCATCTTCGGATCCAACGTGCCCGATCTGGCCATGGATACGACCGATCCAAACCACGTCAGCTGGATCGTCAGCCTGAGGGGGTCGGAGATCATGCGCTACGTCGCCGACCTCGAGCCCGCTGGCGATCATGCCACGCGGATGACGCTGCATCTGGTCGGATCGACCGACGACATCCAGGCGCGGATGAAGCAGCACCCCGAGATCCGTAACCTCTACCTCGTCGCCATGCGCGAGGAGATCGATGCCGAGTTCGAGGAACGACCGTTCGACATCAGCCGGACCTATGGAGCGATGATGGCCGCGACGGCGGCGAATATCGGCACAATTTCGAACCAGATGGATCGCGCGGCTGAAGCAGATCGCAAGCGAGACGAGGACAATATCCGCAAAGCCTACGCCAACGAATGAGTTGGCCAGTAACCAGGGGGACTATCAATGAACTGCAAAGCACTTGGCGCAACCGCGCTCTCACTGCTGCTCGCGGGGTGTAACCTCGGCGGCAACGTCTATCCGATGAAGGTTCAGGACGCCTACGACAAGCTCGTCGCCGCTCACATTGAGCCGGGCGGACGGGGAGTTTTCGGCCGGCTGGACACGAGCGTCAGCGGAGATGGCTCCTCAACAGTCTATTGGAATTCATCAGGCACCTTCGCCTCGGTGAAGTGCGAGGCAAATCTTGCGCCCGAGGGCGAAGATAAGACGAAGATCACCGCTTATTGCGGCGGCTCCTCAATGTCCGACGGCGCGGCAAGCGGAATGGTCCAGGCAATGCACCGCAAGGCGCTTATCGAGCACATCGACGCGACGCTTCGTGGACGGCCGTACGATCCGCAGCTGGCAATGGGCTCGACGGCGGGCGGCTGGCCCGACGATCCCCGCCAGGCCGATGCGAGCATCGGCGGCGCGGCGACGGAAGCGCTCAAGATGGACCGCGACATGCACAAGATGCAGCAGGACTATGAGACGCAGTCGGCGGCCGACGAGGAGCGCGAGCGGCAGGAGCGCGTCAACGCCGGGGTCAACTTCAAGCCCGGCGAGCCAATGGTCAATCCGGGGCACTGACCGCTTAAAGCGCGCGGAGCCAGGTCTCTCGGCGATAACGCCACAGCAAGCCCTGCTCGAACGGTGGCCAGATGCTCGTCCTCACTCCCGCCAGGCGAAGTTTGTCGGCTGCCCAGCTATTGCAGGTCCGGATTGCATTGGCGCGTCCGATTGAGCGGTAGAAAGCATCGCTCGATCCGTAGCCGGAATGGTCGATGCGCTGCGGTCGCCCGCCAAGATCGGCTCGGATCGCCGACCAAAGCCGTCGATATTCTTCGGGCCGAAGCCGGATTGCCCGGACTTCCACTGCAGGAGCCTCGATGTAGGCGACGTGAAGCACTCGCTCACCGCCTGCCAGCGCCGACCACAAGGTGCGCGCCGTCACGTCACGCCAACGCGGCGTATCGAGGTAGACGTGCCTCTCCCCCGCTCCGAAGGCGATGAAGCTGGCATTGGGATCGGCCGCGGCAAAGTCCCGCGTAGGAAACAGCCTGCGCCAATCGAGCCCTCCGGCGTTGATTGGCATGACGATGTCCGTGTGGATTTCGTTGGCGATGAGGTAGACCGTCGTCCCCTGCTCCGGCTCGTTCCAGCCGCGATTCACCGGGACCAGAGAGCCGATCAGCGCCGCCACCAGGTATGCCGCAGGTACCGCCAGGAGCAGGCTGAGCAGCCGCCCAACCCATTTCCCCGATTTCGCTTTCCGCCGACGCTTGGCCATTACAACTCCCGCCCTACCTTGCCTTGGCTGACAGGGCTGCCTAGATGCGCCGGCCAGTAGTCGGGGCGTAGCGCAGCCTGGTAGCGCATCACACTGGGGGTGTGGAGGTCGCTGGTTCGAATCCAGTCGCCCCGACCATCAATCCAAAGGAAGTCAGCCGTCTCCATGTCCAGCCAGCCTACCCTGTTGATGATGCAAACGGCGGGACAGCCGAGCGGGGCAGCCGCGGCGCTGTTCCAGTTCTTCCCCTTTATCGCGATTTTCGTGGTCTTCTATTTTCTCATGATCCGGCCCCAGCAACGGCGCGTGAAGGAACATCAGGCAACCATCGCGGCGGTCAAGAAGGGCGATGACGTGATCACCGCCGGCGGCATTCGCGGCCGAGTGACGAAGGTCACCGACGAGGAAGCGGAGGTCGAGATCGCGCAGGGTGTCAGGGTCCGAGTGATCAAGTCGACTCTGACCCAGGTCCTCAGCCCCAACGTGAAGCCAGCGAACGACTAATGCTCGAATTCCCCCGCTGGAAGGTCTGGCTTGTCTCGCTGGTCGTCGTGGCCGGCATTTTCTTTTCGCTTCCGAGCCTGCTCGCCGGGACGCCCTACAAGAATGCGTGGCCGGCGTGGCTTCCGCACGACAAGATCAACCTCGGCCTCGACCTCGCCGGCGGCAGCCACCTGCTGCTCGAGGCGGACGCCGGCGACGCCATGAAGCAGCGGCTCCAGCGCAAGGAGGACGAAGTCCAGACCGAGCTGAAGCGTAGTCCAAGCGTCGACATTGGCGACATTTCGACGGCGGGCGGCCGCGTGTCCTTCATGGTTCGCGACCCTTCTCAGGTGGACACGGCGGTCGAGCGACTGCGCGCGTTGAGCAAGCCCCTGGCGCTGACCGGGAACCGCGACTGGGACGTGCAGGTGGTGGACTCGACCCGAGTCGTCCTGACCCCGACGGCGAGCGGGTCGGCACAGGCGATGAAGGATGCGATGAGTGTCGCGCGCGACGTTGTTCGTCGCCGCATCGACCCCAGCGGAACGCGCGAAATCACGGTCGTAACCGAAGGGTCGAACCGAATCCTGGTCGAGGTCCCGGGCGTCGACAATCCCGACCAGCTCAAGCGGCTGATCGGCCAGACCGCGCGGCTCGAATTCAAGCTGGTCGACCTTCAGGCCAGTCCTTCGGACGTCCAGCAGGGACACGCCCCGCCTGGCAGCGAAGCGCTTCCGATGGCGGATGGAACCGGGTTCGTTGCCGTCAAGCGGCGGGTCATCGTGTCGGGAGATCAGTTGGTTAAGGCTCAACCGACGTTCGACGAGAACGGACGTCCGGCGATTTCCTTCACGTTCAACTCGGCCGGCGCGCACCGCTTTGGCCGGGTTACTCAGGACAATATCGGGAAGCCCTTCGCGATCATCCTGGACAACAAGGTCTTGTCCTACCCGACGATCCAGACGCCGATCCTGGGCGGACAGGGCCAGATCACCGGCAATTTCACGGTCCAGAGCGCCAACGAGCTCGCGGTCAACCTTTCATCGGGCCAGCTGCCAGTGAAGCTCATTCCGATCGAGGAGCGCTCGATCGGGCCCGACCTCGGCAAGGATTCGATTCACTGGGGCGCTATCGCCAGCGCCGTCGGCACCGCCGGAGTCATCCTGTTCATGCTCGTTACTTACGGCCGGTTCGGGGTCTATGCGACCATCGCGCTGATCGTGAATGCATTCCTGATCCTTGCCTGCCTGGCCTTGTTCGGGTCGGCGCTGACGCTGCCCGGCATCGCCGGTTTCGTGCTCACCATCGGTGCCGCGGTCGATGCCAATGTGCTAATCAACGAACGCATCCGCGAGGAGATACGACGCGGCCGGAGGCTGCTCGACGCCGTCGAGACCGGCTACCGCGAAGCATTCCGCGCCATCTTCGACGCGAACGTCACCCACGTCATCTCCGCCGCAATCATGGCCTTCTTCGGCTCAGGGCCGGTCCGCGGCTTCGCGGTCGTCCTCCTCATCGGCGTCATCACCTCGGTGTTCACCGCCGTCTATTTCACCCGAATGCTGGTCGCGCTGTGGCTCCGCAAAGCCCGCCCGCGCGAACTGCATATCTGAGGCCCTTGCAATGAAGCTTTTGAAGCTAGTCCCCGACCACACCAACGTCGACTTCATGCGATGGCGCAACGTTGCGGTGGTCCTGTCGACCCTACTGACGGTCGCCTCGCTTGCGTATACCGCCTATCGCGGCCTGAACCTCGGCGTTGACTTCGTCGGCGGCCAGCTGATCCGCGTCACATTCGCTCAGCCGGTTGACGTCGAGCAACTTCGTGGCCGGGTCGACGGCCTGCACCTCGGCGAGGCCAACATTTCCGAATTCGGCGGTCCGAAGAGCTACCAGATCCGCCTCCCCAAGCCCGAAGGCGGTGACGCCGCGGCAAACATTGCCGCCGACCGGGTAAAGCAGCTGGTCACGACCAACTACGCCGGGGCGCGCGTCGATGCCGTGGAAACGGTGTCGGGCAAGGTCAGCGAGGAATTGGCAAGCGATGGCCTGAAGGCGATCATCTTCGCGATGCTTGGAATCGCGGTCTACATCTGGCTGAGATTCGAATGGCAGTTCGGCATCGGGGCGCTGCTGACCCTCGCCCACGACATTGCCATGACACTGGGCTTCTTTGCGTTCACCCGATTGCAGGTCGACCTCAACGTCGTTGCGGCGCTCCTGACCATCGTCGGTTACTCGCTCAATGACACGGTCGTGATCTACGACCGCATCCGCGAGGATCTCCGAAAATACCGCAGGATGCCGATTCTCCAATTGCTCAACCTGTCGCTCAACGAGACGCTGGCGCGAACCGTGGTCACCTCGCTGACCGTGCTGATCGCACTTGGCGTGCTGATGCTGATCGGCCCCGAAGTGATCTTCGGGCTGGCCATCGCCATCTTCCTTGGCGTGCTCATCGGAACCTATTCGTCGATCTACATCTCGGCGCCCGTGCTTGTGTGGCTGAAGGTCAATTCCAGCAGCTTCGTCCCCGCGGAAGAGAAGGACGGGCCTGAAAAGCAGCCGGCCTGATCCGTTCAGCAAACACCAAGCTTTGACCAAGCAAGTCTCAACCGTTTCCACACCGCTTGGCCAGCCCACGGGCGCACGCTAATGAGGACCATATGCTGAAGCCCACCCGTACCATCGTCCTCCTTCTCGCCTGTGCTGCGATCCTTCCGGCGGCCGGCTGCGCCCGCAACAAGGCAAAGGGCGACACCGCCTATGTCGCCCGCGACGTAAGCTCGCTTTACGCGGCCGCGAAGCGCTTGATGGACCAGGGCGACTATCTCCAGGCCGCCAAGCTGTTCGACGAGGTCGAGCGCCAGCACCCCTATTCGGTCTGGGCCCGCCGCGCGCAGATCATGAGCGCGTTCAATTACTACCTGGCCAAGAAGTACACGGACTCCGTGAGTTCGGCGAACCGGTTCCTGACCATTCACCCAGGCAACGCCGAGGCGCCCTACGCCCACTATCTGGTAGCCATGAGCTATTACCAGCAGATCGCGGACGTGACTCGCGACCAGGCGGTGACCCAGCAGGCGTCCGATGCCTTCGGCGAGCTGATCCGCCGCTATCCCGACAGCCGCTATGCCGCCGACGCGCGCCTGAAGCTCGACCTCATCAACGATCACCTCGCCGGCAAGGAAATGGAAGTCGGGCGCTTCTACGAGCGCTCGGGCAACTGGCTCGCCGCCAGCCTGCGGTTCCGGCAGGTCGTCGACCAGTACCAGACCACCAGCCACACGCCGGAAGCGTTGGAGCGCCTGGTCGAATGCTATCTCGCGCTCGGCATCCCCGATGAGGCGCAGAAGGCCGCGGCTGTGCTCGGCCGGAATTACAACGGCACCTATTGGTACAAGCAGGCTTACAAACTGATGGGCAAGGCGCCGCATCCTCGCGAGGCTGCCGCGAGCACCAAGCCGCAGGGATAAAGCGGAGCGAGCGGGGCCGATGCTGAGGCAGCTCGCGATCCACAATGTCGTGCTGGTCGAAAGGCTCGAGCTTGAGTTCGACCCAGGCCTTGGCGTGCTCACCGGAGAGACGGGCGCCGGCAAATCGATTCTACTGGACGCGCTCGGCCTGGCGCTCGGGGCGCGGGCCGACACGTCGTTGGTCCGTGCGGGCCAGGAGCAGGCCGCAGTCTCGGCCGAGATCGATCTGCCCGCCAGCCACCCGGTCAACGAGCGCCTGCGCGAACAGGGCATCGAGTCCGACCCCGGAGAGCCGCTGATCATTCGTCGCACGCTGAAGAGCGATGGCGGCAGCCGCGCCTTCGTCGGCGGGACCAGCGTCCCGGCCGGGCTGATCCGCGAGCTCGGCAGCCTGATGGTCGAAATTCACGGCCAGCATGACGATCGCGGCCTGCTCAACCCCAAGGGCCACCGCGACCTGCTCGACGCATTCGGCAAGGTCGATACCTTGCCGGCGCAGCGCGCCTGGGCCGAAGTCACCCGCATCGAGGCGGAACTGCTGGCAGCTCGCGAAGAGCTGGCGGCGGCGGAACGTGACCGCGAATATCTCGAGCATGCGGTCGAGAAGATCGAGCGGCTGGCTCCCGAGGAAGGCGAAGAGACCAGGCTCGCCGAAGATCGCGCGGCGATGCAGGCGGGAGCGAAGGCTGGCGAGTCGCTGACCGGGCTCGACGAATTGCTCGGCGGGTCAGAGGGA
>Ga0136846_1235414_pt1 | contig 12834 bp, 12 predicted proteins | sample HopSoiMetagenom2_FD_96841 | JGI IMG/M metagenome (GOLD analysis project Ga0136846, IMG submission 96841) | Grasslands soil microbial communities from Hopland, California, USA - 2 Assembly 2016 (version 4) | ecosystem: Environmental > Terrestrial > Soil > Grasslands | place: USA: Hopland...
CGGGCGGCTGGACGCGGTGGCGACCTGGGCCGAGCCGGAGGGCGGGCCTCTGCCACCGCATCACCCCGTGCACGGCACGCCCAGTCCCGCCGATCGGGCGTCCCTTTCCGTGACTTGGGCCGCCGGGCGGGGGCTGGCTGTCGGGGCCGGTGACTGGACGCGGCACGCGGTACGTCCGACAATGGGCGGACCCTCACTCCGTTCGTCGCCGCCTTCGTCGTACCGGCCGCGAGGACCGTGTTTCTCCGACTGAGGGAGCCGCCCGCAATGACCGTCGTCCTGGTGCTGATGGCCGCCGTCGCCCTTACGGCCGCCGCTGTCCTGCCGCGTGTGCTGACCGGGGCCGGCTGGCCCGACCGGGAACCTGTGCTGGGGCTGTGGGTGTGGCAGTGCCTGGTCGCCACCGTGCTGGTGTGCTGCCTCGCCGCGCTGCTGCTGGGCGCGACAGCCGCGTTCGGCACCGTCCGGGTCCATGCCTTCACGCCGGCACCGGACTCTGTCACCGCCGCCTATCAGCTGGGGCGGGCGCCCGTCTGGCTCACCGTACTGACGCTGCTGCTGGCCTGCGGGGCGGCCTGGACGGTCGCCATGCTCGCCCGGGAACTCGCCGAGGCGCGCAGGCGGCGCCGGCTGCGGCGCGTACATCTGCGGGAGCGCGCCCCAGACCTGCCCGCCGGTTTCCCGGCCGCCTGGGGGCCGCTGCTGGTTCTGGAGGACGAGTATCCCGACGCCTGGCTGATGCCCGGCCCAACCCCCCAACTGGTCGTCACCACGGGCGCGTTGCGCAGGCTGTCCGACCATGAGCTGGACGCCGTACTCGCCCATGAGCTCGGTCACGCCCGCGCCCGCCACGACTGGCTGCTGCACCTCTCACAGGCACTGGCGAGCGGCTTCCCGCGCGTCCCGGTGTTCACGCACTTCCGGGACCAGACGCACCGCCTGGTCGAACTGGCCGCCGACGACACGGCTTCCCGACGCTGCGGTCACCGCACCACCGCGCTCGCCCTGATCGAACTCAACCGGCACCGGGGCGTGTTGTCCTGCGCCTGCACGCGCGGGCTGTTGGGCGACCGCGTCGAACGCCTCCTCGCGCCTCCACCACGCCTGGACGCCCCCTATCGCGCCGCCACCCTCCTGGCAGCCACCCTGGCCCCGCTGATCCCCCTGCTGATCGCGTTGGCCCCAGCCCTGAGGATCCTCAACTGACCGCGCCCTGAAGGGCGCGGGGCTGTATCGGTCTGCGGCTCCGCCGCGGGGCGCGACCAGCCACCACGAACCCGCGGGCCGCACACCGCCTGCCCCACAGCTCCCTCGGCGTGGCCAACCGCCCGCCTACGAGGGCGAATCCGACGGCGGCGGCCCCTGCTCGGCCCGCCCGGCACCCCGCTGGGACTTGGTCAGCGCGATGTCCACCGACGTCGCTCCGCGCGGCGGTGGCGCCTGGCGCAGCCCCGCCGTCTCCTGGGTGTGGGCCTGGGAGTACACGCGCAGATAGCCGACGACCGTGTTCGTCACCGCGACCAGCGGTACGGCGACCACCGCGCCGCCGATCCCCGCCACCATGCTGCCCGCCGCCACTGACAGCACCACCGCCAGCGGGTGGACCCGGACCGCCCGGCCCAGGATGAACGGCTGCAGGACGTGCCCCTCGATCTGCTGTACGGCCAGCACCACCGCGACCACCAGCACCGCTGTGAAGACGCCCTGGGTCACCAGCGCCACCACCACCGCGAGGGCGCCCGAGGCGACCGCGCCGACCAGCGGGATGAAGGAGAACAGGAAGATGAAGACGGCCAGCGGGACGGCCATCGGCACATCCAGGAAGTAGAGGCCGAGTCCGATGAAGATGGCGTCGATCAGAGCCACTATCACCGTGCCGCGCACATACGCCGTCAGCGTGCGCCACGCGCGCGGACCGGCGCCGGCGACACCGGGACGGGCCGCCGCCGGGACCAGCTTCAGCGTCCACTCCCAGATGCGCTTGCCGTCGTAGAGGAGGAACAGGGTCGAGAAGGCGGCCAGCAGTATGCCGGTCAGCGCCTCGACGATGACGGTGACGCCCTCCAGGCCCGCCGACGTGATCGAGTCCGTGTTGGCGCCGATCGCGTCGCGCAGGTTCTCGGCGATCTTGTTGATCTGCTTGTCGGTGACGTGGAAGGGGCTGTTGAGCAGCCAGTTGCGCAGTTCGTCGATGCCGTCCTGGACCTGGTTGGAGAGCTGGTCGGTGTTCTCTATGACCTGCCAGGTCACGAACCAGCCGATCAGCCCCATCACGACGAACCCGAGGATCGCGGTGAGCGCGGTCGCGGGCCCGCGCGGCATGCCCCACCGGGTGAGGCAGGCGACCGTCGGCTGGAGCAACGCGGTGATGAGCAGCGCCACCACGAAGGCGAAGACGACGAGTTGGACCGCGCTGATGACCCGCATCAGCACCCAGAGGGTGCCCGCGAGCACCAGCAGCCGCCAGCCCGCCTCGGCCGCGACCCGTACGCCCCACGGGACGACGGCGGCGGGCTCGGGCCGGCCGGTGACCGCGCCGGGAGCGGCGAGGGTGGGGGTCGTGGCGGAGGGAGACTGCTCGTGCTCGGAGCCGGACTCCTGCTCGGGCCCGTGGCCGGGCGCGGCGGGTGGTGCGGGTGGTGAGGCGTCCGGTCGTCGCGATGGTTCGGTGTCGTGCGGCGAGCCCGCGTCGTGAGCGTGCTCCCTCTCGACCTCGGCCCGGCGTGCGTCCAACCGCTTGCCCAGCTCGGTCAGCCGGGCACCGGCCCGGCCGAGCCAATGCGGCATTCGCGACATGATCCGCCCTCGTCCCCCGTCTCTCCCTCTGCCCACCGCTCCCCCTACAGCTCGCGAGCCACGGGAGCAGCGGTCCGTATCTGACCGTACACGGCCGAAGCCCCCCACCGAAGGACGGCGAGGGGCTCGGAAAGGTTGAGAGAACTGAGCGCAGTGGGCGCAGGAGGCCCAGCAGGCTTAGTAGTAGTGGTTGGCCTGCCAGAAGTTCCAGGCGCCGCACGGGCTTTCGTAGCGGTCGTTCATGTAGCTCAGGCCCCACTTGATCTGGGTGGCCGGGTTCGTCGCCCAGTCGGCTCCCGCCGAGGACATCTTGGAACCCGGGAGCGCCTGCACGAGGCCGTACGCGTCGGAGCTGGGGTTGTCCGCCTGGTAGTTCCAGCTGGACTCGTGGTCCACGATGTTGCTGAAGCACTGGAACTGGTCGGCCGGGACGATCTGGCGCGCCATTTCCTGGACTTCGGCGATCGAGTACGAGGCCTGCAAGGGGAAGCTGGACGCGTCGCGCGTCGCGGAACGGCTGGCTGCCTCTTCCGCTTCCTTGCGCGCCTTGGCCTCGGCTTCGGCCTTCTCAGCGGCCTTCTCGGCGGACTTCTGCTTGGCTACCGCGTCCTTGGCGGCCTGCTTGCGCGCAGACTCCTCGGCGTTCTTCTTCGCGGTGGCGTCGGCGGCGACGGCCTGGATGTCGGCCTGCTGCGTCAGGGACGCGGTCTGCACCTCGGCCTGGGAACCCACGGGAATGTCCGTGAGCAGCGTGGTGTCGCCGACGAGTGCCTCAGCGTCGTGGGGGGTCCCGGTCTGGCCCGAGGCCACACCCGTAACTGCGCCGACAGCGGTGACCGCGGTGGCCGAAGCCACTGCCAGCCCCCGGACCGAAATCCGGCTCACACGGTTTCCTTCCAGCGTCGCCCGCTTCGGTGACCTTGGCGGACGCAATCTTGCCCCAAGACACTGGCCTCCCAACAGCGGGTCACGGGAGACACGGGCCCGGTGGGCAACTCCCTTGCGGGGAGCGCCGCGTGGTGCACGGGCGGCATACGACGGCGGTATGGAGTTGAAGGCGGCGCTTCTGTGGTGCCGTACTACTGGGGGTACAGATGTGTCGTATGCGGGGCCTGACAGGAATGAGACTCTGCCGTAACCGGACGCCGGGTGGCAATTCTGAGTTGCGTGTGAAAGCTCACACCTCGTTTGTCCCAGGTGATTTGAGGAAAGTCGCAGACGCGGAAGCGCCGCCCGGCTAAGCTCTTCGCCTTTGCCGGACGGCGCCGATATCGCCAACTCCCCTATTCACCCAACGGGGGTCAGATCTGCCCGTCCTCCAGCATTTCGGTCACCAGGGCGGCGATCTGGGAGCGTTCGGACCGGTTGAGGGTGACATGCGCGAAGAGCGGGTGGCCCTTCAGCTTCTCGACGACGGCCACGACACCGTCGTACCGGCCGACGCGCAAGTTGTCCCGTTGTGCCACGTCATGGGTGAGAATCACCCGCGAGTTGGCGCCGATCCGCGACAGCACGGTGAGCAGGACGTTCCGCTCCAGCGACTGTGCCTCGTCCACGATCACGAACGCGTCGTGGAGCGAGCGGCCGCGGATGTGGGTGAGGGGCAGCACTTCGAGCATGCCGCGCGCGGTGATCTCCTCGATGACCTCGCGGCTGGTGACCGCGGACAGCGTGTCGAAGACCGCCTGGGCCCAGGGGCCCATCTTCTCGGACTCGGAGCCGGGCAGATAGCCCAGCTCCTGCCCGCCCACCGCGTACAGCGGCCGGAAGACCATCACCTTCTGGTGCTGCCGCCGTTCCAGCACGGCCTCCAGCCCCGCGCACAGCGCGAGCGCCGACTTGCCGGTGCCCGCCCGGCCGCCCATCGACACGATCCCGATGTCCGGATCGAGAAGGATGTCGAGCGCGATCCGCTGTTCGGCACTCCTCCCCTTGATACCGAACGCCTCGCGATCCCCGCGTACGAGGCGGACGTTGCCCTCGGCCGTGACGCGCCCGAGCGCCTTGCCGCGCTCGGACTGGATCGTCAGACCGGTGTGCACCGGCATGTCGGCGGCCTCGGGGACATAGGCGTGCCCTTCCTCGAAGAGAAGGTCCACCTGCTCGCCGGCCAGGGTCAGTTCGGACATTCCGGTCCAGCCGGAGGAGCCCGTGATGGCCAGCTCCGCGCGGTACTCCTCGGCGAGGAGCCCGACGGACGAGGCCTTGATCCTGAGCGGCAGGTCCTTCGACACGACGGTTACGTCGTACCCCTCGGCCTGCAGATTGCGGGCGACCGCGAGGATGCGGGAGTCGTTGTCCCCCAGGCGATAGCCGCTTGGCAGCACGCTGGGGTCCGAGTGGTTGAGCTCGACACGGACGGTCCCACCCAGCTCCCCGATCGGAATCGGGGCGTCGAGACGACCGAACCGGACCCGGAACTCGTCCAGCAGGCGTAGCGCCTGCCGGGCGAAGTACCCGAGTTCGGGATGGTGCCGCTTGGCCTCCAGTTCCGTGACCACGACGATCGGCAGCACGACTTCGTGCTCCTCGAAGCGGTTCAGGGCGCCTGGATCGGCCAGCAGAACGCTGGTGTCGATGACATAGGTGCGCCGGTCTGGCATACGGCGCTTTGTGCTGGTCACCACGGAAGGACGTACCCCCTCGGATGAGGTCGGGGAGCGACGAAGGAGATCTGGACCGGTCGACGGCCGTGCGCGGGCCGAAAACCGGCCCTCCGCCTGTTCGCCCGTGCTGTGACCACACGGTCGGGCTGGTGCAAAGGGCCTCCCGGGCGGACGGCCCCGTGCCGTCCGCTGAGATACGACACCCGTGGTTCGGGTGTCGACCTGCTTGGTTTATGCCCTCGAACATCCCCGGCCATGCCACGCCGAACGGCGGCGCGCTGGTGAACTCCTCGTTACTTCCGTCCCAAAGGGGCGTTCCAGTCGCGCTCTCAGCTGCCGTAGCGCCGGTGGCGGGCCGCGTAGTCGCGCAGGGCGCGCAGGAAGTCGACCTTGCGGAAGGCCGGCCAGAAGACCTCGCAGAAGTAGTACTCCGAGTGGGCCGTCTGCCAGAGCATGAACCCGGACAGCCGCTGCTCGCCGCTGGTGCGGATGACGAGGTCGGGGTCGGGCTGGTCGCTGGTGTAGAGGTGCTTGCCGATCATGTCGATGTCGACGTTCTCGGCGAGTTCCACCAGCGAGGTGCCCTTGTCGTGAGCGTCGAGCATCATCGACCGCACGGCGTCGGCGATCTCCTGCCGACCGCCGTAGCCGATGGCGACGTTGACCAGTATCCCGCCCGCCACGTGCGCGGTGGCCTCCTCGGCCTCCTTGAGCTGGGTCTGCATCCGGCCCGGGAGGAGATCGAGGTTCCCGACGTGGTGGACGCGCCAGCGGCCGTCCGCGGCGAGGGAGGTCACGACGTTCTCGATGATCTCGAGAAGCGGTGCCAGCTCGTTCTGCGGACGGGTGAGGTTGTCCGTGGAGAGGAGCCAGAGGGTGACGACCTCGACGTCCGTCTCGGAGCACCAGCCGAGGAACTCCTCGATCTTGTCCGCACCGGCCCGGTGGCCCTGGGCGGGGGTGGAGCCCGCCGCCTTCGCCCAGCGACGGTTGCCGTCCACGATGACGCCGATGTGCTTGGGCACCTGGTCGTGGTCGAGGTGGCCCTCCACCCGGCGTGTGTAGACCCTGACCAGCAGCCGGCGCAGGTTGTCGCGCAGCTTCACGTGTTTGTCAGCCCCTCCGTACGGATCGGACAGGCGCGGCCGAGCGCAATCCCTGGCCCGCGGTCCCTGCCCGTGTGGCGGTCCTCGGGGGTGGCGATCCCCGGAGGGGGAAGCGTACCGCTGCGCGGCGGGGGCTCTTGCGCGCGGGGGAACCGGGCCTGCGTCACGGGGCTCGCGCCCGGAGGAGAGGGCGCGGAGACCAAGGGGGCGGAGAGGGGGAGCGGGAAGGGGCGGAGAGGGAGCGGGAGCGGCCGGAGGAGGGAGCGGTCGGAGAGCGGCGGTATCCGGCTGGCTCCGACCTGCTGCGGCCGGGCACAAAAAACGGGCCGGTCCGTGGGGGGGAGACGGACCGGCCCGAGGGGGGGCTTCCACCATAACCCTTCGTGAGTGATGCTGCGCGCATCAGCGCCGAACAACTACTCTCCGAAGTCGCCCGACAACGCGTGGATGGCCCCGGAGGCCCCTTTTCACGGCCGGATCATGGCTGGAAAACAGCCGATTCCCAGGTAGTTTCACCAGATCAGAGGAGATCCGGAGGGATCCGGCGCGTTTCACCCCACTGGTTCACACCCCCCGGGTGCTTCAGCGCCATTCGAGTGCCGTACGAGCGCGGGCGGCGCCCCGGGCGCGGCGCCCCTCCCTGGGGCGACCCGGTCGCGAACGCCCGCTTGACGCCGTCGCTAACTTCGCAGCCATGGCCACGTTCACCACGCCGCAGACTCCTGAGCCTGTCCCACTGGAGCTCGCCGACTCGGGACGAGCACGCCGACGCGGGCTGCTGGGCCGGGACGGAATCGAGGGCGCGCTGCTGCTGACGCCCGCGAGTTCGGTGCACACGTTCGGGATGCGGTTCGCGATCGACGTCGCCTACCTGGACGCAAACGCGCGGGTCCGGGCGGTAAGAACCATGCACCCGGGCCGAGTTGGACTGCCCCGCCCCTGGGCGCGGTCGGTCCTGGAGGCGGAGGCCGGGGCGTTGGAGCGGTGGGGGGTACGACGGGGGGTACGACTTTTGATCCGGGCCAACGACGCGACACCGGAGGCCCGCTGACCACGGTCGGGGCGGACCCGAAGAGCCCCGAGGAGGGTAGGTACGGCACCGCGCAGGCCCCTCCTCTGCGCGGTACCACCCGCGCACTTTGCTCACGCGAATTATCTTTACTCAAATTTACGCGACGCCGACCCCTGCTCGCGAACCCCGGCGATAGCGATGTGGAAACCTCGTGAAGCCTTTTCGGGCATACGCACACATGTCCCCCGCATTAAGCGGGAGGGCGCGGTCGATCACAGGTTTCATGCCGAGATTTCGCCAATATTCGGACGCATGTGGACTGGGATGAGCGATATCCGGATGTTTGCTGAAAATAAGACATGCAATGCCCTGAAAAGTCCCAGTTATCCGCCGGTCGAGGAGCAGGAGCCGTTCGCCGACGGCGGGCGGGCGAAACTCCCCCTGCGGTTACTCGTCAGTTCGCGCCAGTTTTCCTCCCCGCCCGGAAGCAGAGCGTCCGACCGGGCCACCTCTCGACAGCCGGGGATCGGCTCGACGCGGGCGGGGCACGCGAGTCCCGCGCCCGGACCGGTGGCGGTGGCGGTGGCGGTGCCCGCCCCGGCGCGGTCGCTCAGTGGCGCCGGCGCGAAGGAGATGCCGGATACGGCGGGGTCAGCCGAGGGCGTTGGCGCTGTCGCGCAGGATGGCCAGCTCGGGCGCGTACATACGGGCCTTGATGGTGCCGAGGGTGTCGCCGGCCTTGTTCACCTGGGCCTGGGCGAGTTCGACAGCGGTGGCCCGGACGGCGTCCTCGGCGACCGCCTGGTCGACGATGCCGGCGGCTGCGGCGTCGGTGCCGCCGTAGCGGTGGGCGGTGACCATGGCCCGGTGCGCCGTCTGCGGGGTCAGCCGGGCCTGGATGAGGGCGGCCATGGCGGGCGTGAAGGGGATGTTGATGTCCGCCTCGGGCAGGCACCAGTACCCTCGGTCGGCGCGCATGACGCGGAAGTCGTGCGCGAGGGAGAACATCGCGCCGGCGGCGAAGGTGTGCCCCTGCAGGGCGGCCACGGTGATCAGGGGCAGGGAGAGCATCCGCGCGAACAGCGCGTGGACGGAGGCGACGTAGTCCTGGTAGTGGTCGGTGTGGGCGAACAGCCAGTCCAGGTCGAGGCCGCTGGAGTAGAACTTCCCCGTCGCGGCCGTCACCAGGGCCCGCGGCCCTTCGGCCTTCTCCACCTCGTCCAGCGCCGCGTCGACGGAGGCGAGCCAGTCCGGGTGGAAACGGTTCTCCCCGTCTCCGAGGTCGAGAACGAAGACGTTGTCGTGGCGGTCGAGCATGGGCATGTCGGCTCCTTCAGCGGTGTGCTGGGTCGGGGGGTGCGATGGTCACGGCCGCGGGTCGGTTCGGGACCGGTCCAGGGTCGGCACCGCAGCGCGTGGAGCAGCAGGTCATGGATCTCGGCGGTGGCCGTGTGCGTCCAGGGGAGCGATGCTCCGGTCCGCGCGGCGCGTGAGCACACAGGTCGGTGAGTGCCTCCTGCCCGCGCGGTCGACGCGGCCGGCACTGGTGGCCCCTGTCCGGCACTCGCGCAACAGTGCGGCGGCGCAGAGGACCGTCCGCTCACGGCTGTCGCTCCTGTGGGGGCTCATGTGCCTGGCACGGTCGGGTGACCTCATCCTCGTAATTACTTGTCAGTAACTTATGGGATGGGCATGGACCACGCAAGAGGTCAGCCGGAAGGCTTGCGGGCTTCGAACAGATGGCGGCTGCTGTGCGCCACGAACGAACCCTCGGCCTCGATCCGCTCGTGCAGGGACCGGAGTTGGGGACGGTAGGCGTCGACGGTGAACCCCGGCACCATCCAGATCACCTTGCGCAGGAAGTACACGACGGCCGCGATGTCGTAGAACTCCATGCGCAGCCGCTCGGCGCGCAGGTCGACGATCTCCAGCCCGGCGGCTTCCGCTCCGGCGCGCTCACGGTCGGGGTGGCGCGCGCTGCGCCGCTCGTCCGGCTGCGGTCCGAGGAAGTGCTCGACGAGCTCGTACGCGCTGGTGGGCCCGACGTGCTGGGCGAAGTACGTACCGCCGCGTCGCAGGACACGGGCGATCTCGGTCCAGTGCGGGGATACGGGATGACGGCTGATGACCAGGTCGAAGGCCTCGGCGGCGAAGGGCAACGGCGCGTCGTCCGGTACGGCGACGACGGCCGCGCCGCGCGGATGGAGCAGGGCGGTGGCCCTGGCGACGTTCGGCGGCCAGCCCTCCGTGGCGACGGTGAGCGGGGGCAGCTTCGGGGCGGTGTTGAGCACCTCACCGCCCCCGGTGTGCACGTCGAGCGCGGCGGACACGCCGGCCAGCCGCTCCCCCATGGCCCGGGCGTACCCCCAGGAGGGCCGCGCCTCGGTGGCCCGGCCGTCAAACCAGGAGAAGTCCCAGCCGTCGGTGGGGACGGCGGCGCCTTCGGCGAGGAGCTGCTCGAAGGTGGGCTCAGGCATGGGCGCGGGGACGGGAGTGGGCACGGACATGGTCCGATGTTCGCAGGGGGTTGTCAGTGGCCGCTGATAATTTTCGGCGCGGTAACAGCCGGGACGGAAGCGGAGGTGGTGCGGGACATGCTGTACGCCGATGACGAACGGGCGACGCTGCGCGCGAAGCTCGACCAGGAGCGGGACGCGGTGCTGTGGAAGCTGTGGGGCCTGGACGAGGAGCAGGTCCGCAGGCCAATGACACCGTCGGGCACGAGTCTGCTGGGGCTGGTGAAGCATCTGGCGTCGGTCGAGTACGGCTGGTTCGTGGAGACGTTCGGCCGCGAGACGGAGCCCTTCTGGTTCGACCCGTACCTCAACGAGGACATGACCGCGGGCCCGGACGACACCACGGCCCGGATCACCGACTTCTACGCCCGCGCCCGCGCCGCCGCCGACCGCGTACTGACGGAACTCCCACTGGACACCCTGGGCCGGCCGACGTGGCGGGACGACGAGTGCTCGCTGCGCTGGGTCCTGGTCCGCATGACGGCGGAGACGGCCCGGCACGCGGGGCACATGGACATCCTGCGGGAGTTGATCGACGGGGAGACGGGGGAATACGAACCGTCATGACCGTCGGGACGTTCATGACCGTCATGCCCCCTCATGACGCTCATGATCGTCATGGCTTCTCGGAGTCGAGGACGAGCATGAGATGCTCGTCGTCGCCGTGGCGGACCGTACCGGTGCGACGGAAGCCGTGTCTTTCGAGGAGGCGGACGGAGGCGGTGTTCTCGGCGAACGGGTCGGCGCGGAGGGGCCGGTTGGTCTCGCGCCGCAGGAACAGCCCGAGGGCGACGCTCCCAACTCCCCTCCCCCAGTACGGCCGCCCGAGCCAGTACCCGACGAAACGGTCTCCGCCGACGCTCTGTTCACCCTCCCACCAGGCGACGATGCTGCCGGCGGGCTCACCGTCCACGGTGACCATCTGCACGAACACGGTGCTGTCGCCGAGGATCCTCGTCTTCCAGTGCCGCATGAAGGCGTCGCGGGGCCGGGGCGTGAACCGCGACCGCCGGACGGCTTCGGGGTCGTGCTCGCAGGCGAGGAGGTACTCCAGGTCGGCTTCCACCACGTCCCGGAGCTGTACGTCGATGTCGGTCATGGTGGGGAGTGTGGCAGGAGCCACTGACATCGCCCGCGGGGATGGCCACGTCTGGATCTGGCTACGGATGACTACCGTCCGAGACACCGGGGACACCGGGGACACCGGAGACAGGGGACGAGCGGACGAGCGGCCGGACTTCCTCCGCGACGAACCGTACGAAGCCCTCGGGGTCGGGCTCGTCCCCGGTCGGCTGAAGGATGACGGTGTCGGCCCCGGCCTCGACGAGACGCCCCACGGCTTCGGCAACGGCACCGGCGTCCCCGGCGACGCCGAGATCGGGGACGGACGCCACTCCTTCGGCGGCCAGTTCGGCACGTAGCCGCTCATCGGCGTCCGCTCCGGTGGCGGCGACGAGATAGACGACGACACGGTGGGTCTGGCCAGCCGCATCCGTCCGGCTGACGGCCACCCGCCCCTCCTCGATCAGCTGCCGGGCCTTGCGCACCCCGTCGGGCGCGGTACCGGCATGGAGAACGGTCCCGTCCGCCACCTCCCCGGCCAACCGGAGCGAACGGGGCCCGGTGGCCCCGGCGAGAAGGGGCAGTCCGGGCTCGGGCGGCCAGTCGAGGCCGACGTCGTCCAGCTTCACGTAGCGCCCCTCGACGGTGACCCGTTGACCGTCGAGCAGTGCGCGCAACGCCAGCAGATGCTCCCGCAACAGGGTGACCGGCGACGCGACCCGCGCCCCGACCTGCCCCATCCAGTCCTGCACACCATGCCCGAGGCCCAGGATGGCCCGCCCCGGGAAGAGACGGTGCAGGGTGGCGGCCTCCATCGCGGTCAGCGCGACGTTCCGGAGCGGTACGGGGAGCAGGCCGACACCGACTCGGACGCGCTCGGTCCAGGCGAGGGCGGCCGCGGCGGCGGAAATCCCGCCCTCACGGAACCAGTCCTCCCAGAGCCACAGCTCCTCGATCCCGGCGGCATCGGCGAGTTGGGCGAGGGCGCGCAGTCGCTCGGGCGGGAGTTGGGGACGGAAACGACGCCGAGAGTGGTCATGGGGTCTTCCTATCGAGCACGGCCGCGCAGGACAACACCTTTACCGGCTGTCGCTGCTGACACGCTCGTACCGCAGGAGTACGACGCCGTTGCCGAAGGTACGTGTCTCGGCATGCCGAAGCCGGGTGAGACGGTCGGCCTCGAGGAAGAGCGGCCTGCCGCGTCCGATGAGCACGGGATGGACGCAGAGATGAAACTCGTCGATGAGGTCATGCCGCATGAACTCGGCGGCAAGCTCGGCACCACTGACCGCGAGATCCCCGCCGGCCTGCTCCTTCAACGCCCGAATGTCCTCCGGAACGACTTCGCGCACGACGGTGGCGTTCCAGTCGGCATGCTCCAGCGTCCGGGAGAACACGTACTTCGGCATGTCCCGCCAGATCCCGGCGAACTCACGGACGACTTCGGGACTGTCGGGGTCGGAGTCGGCGGTGGGCCAGAAGTCGGCCATGAGCTGATGGGTCAAACGCCCACTGAGAAAGGCCCCCATGGCCTTGGTCCGCTGATTGAAGTACCGGTGCAGCTCGTCGTCGACCATATGCCAGTCGATCTCACGATTGGGCCCCTCGAAGTAGCCGTCGAGGGAGACGGACATCATCAGGATGACTTTTCGCACGACGCACACCTCAACGATGTTTGGGGCAACTGGTGTGCTTACGGTACTCAGCCAGGGCTGTCGGGGGACTGGGGGCCACGC
>Ga0136846_1238125_pt1 | contig 12833 bp, 13 predicted proteins | sample HopSoiMetagenom2_FD_96841 | JGI IMG/M metagenome (GOLD analysis project Ga0136846, IMG submission 96841) | Grasslands soil microbial communities from Hopland, California, USA - 2 Assembly 2016 (version 4) | ecosystem: Environmental > Terrestrial > Soil > Grasslands | place: USA: Hopland...
GACGCATAAGGAAGTCGTTATCAACGCCGAAACACTTGAAACTCGCGTCGCGGTCCTGGAAGAAGGCCGTCTCGAGGAATTTAATATCGAACGCACTTCCGAAGAACGGCTCGTCGGAAGCATCTTCAAAGGCAAAGTGCGCAATCTCGAGGACGGCCTAAAAGCTGCTTTCGTTGACATTGGATTCGAGAAGAACGCCTTCCTGCATTATTGGGACATCGTGCCGAGCTCCTTTGACAGCGGCTACGAAGTGGTCGAGCGCGAAGGCAAGAGGCGCGACAAACCGAAAATCACCCAAAAAGATATTCCCCGCGTCTATCCGCCCGGCAGCGATATCATCGTGCAAGTGACGAAAGGCCCGATCGGCACCAAAGGCCCGCGCGTTACGACCAATATCACACTGCCCGGCCGTTACATCATTCTGCTGCCGAACTCGGACCAAAGCGGCATATCCAGAAAAATCGAAAACCAGCAGGAACGGCATCGCCTGAAGAAAATTCTCCGTGAACTGACGATTCCGGAAGGAATGGGCGTAATCATGCGCACGGTCGGTGAAGGGCAGCAAACCCGCTACTTCGTGCGCGACCTGGCGCTGTTGCTCGAAGAATGGCAGCAGATTCAGGAGCGAATCAAAAAGCAGTCCACGGCAACTTGTGTTTTTCAGGAGCCGGATCTCATCGAACGCACCGTCCGCGACTTCCTCACCGAAGACGTGGAGCGCATCGTGGTTGACAGCCCTAAAGCTTACGAACGGATGCGCGAGATGATCTCAAAAATCTCGCGACGGTCTGCGGACAAGGTGAAGGTTTACACTGATCCTCAGCCCATTTTCGATCGGTTCAATATCACGCGACAGTTGGAGAACGCCTTCTCCCGCCAAGTGCATCTCAAGAGCGGCGGGTACCTGGTCGTGGACGAAACCGAAGCTTTAGTCGCCATTGACGTCAATACTGGACGCCATAAAGGCGGTAAAGACCAGGAATCGGCCATTCTGAAAGTGAACCTGGAGGCTGCTGACGAAATCTCGCGGCAGCTTCGTCTGCGCAACATGGGCGGTCTAATCGTGCTCGACTTCATTGACATGAAGCATCCGCGCGATCGGCAGCAGGTTTATCAGCGAATGAAGGAAGGGCTTCGTCGCGACAAAGCCAAGACGCACGTGTTGCCAATTTCGCAACTCGGCCTGATGGAAATGACGCGTCAACGCCACTCCGAGAGCGTGAATGCGGCTGTCTATGATGATTGCCCGTACTGCAAGGGCCGCGGCAAGGTCAAGAGCGCGCTTACTATGAGCGTCGAAATTCAGCGCAAAGTGGCGGAAATTCTCAAAAAACGCACGCGCGACGAATCGGATTATCAAATACTGATCGTGGTCCATCCCTCGGTGCTGGAGCGTTTCCGGACCGAAGACCAAACGCATTTTTACGACATGGAAAAGCGTTACTTCTGCAAAATTGATTTCAAGAAAGACCCCGCGCTTCACGCGGAACAATTCCGCATCGTCAATCTTTCGAATAACGAAGAATTGGCGAACGTCGGTGGGCCTAGTTGAGCGTATTGGTCGTGGTTAAGGCACCGTGACGATGTTAGTCACGGTGCCGAAAACCTGCACCTCTCCCAGGCTCAGAAAATCTGTTCCGGCGAGTTGGACGCGGACGTAACGGCCGGGTTTGCCGACGGATATCGTCGCCGCGCCAGCGTTGGCAGTCGCCTGATAAACGCTGCTAACCCCTGGCTGGGTGAGAGTGGTGAGCAGGTTTGTAGATTGAAATGCGCTGCTGGAAACCAACACGTAATAATTGCCGAGCCGTTGGGAGCAGCAATCGGTGCGGTTCCATAACTTCACGGTGCTGACATCCTGGACACTTCCCAAATCAACCTGCCACCATGCGTTCAGGGTTGCTTCGGTCGAGGCAACCGAGCCGCTCTCCCATTCACCAGTTGTGTTTCCGTCCACCGCCGCGCTGGCCGGGTGGCTGCCCAGGTGGTAGGTGCTGGATTGCGTGGCTGGTTTTCTTAAAGCCAGATTGTTGGTGGATGCCACAACGTTCATCCAGCTCCTGGGTTGCAGATAGGGATAGCTCTGGCTGAGGCGATAAAAGCAGCGCGAATTTGTGGCCGGCATTGGATCTATGAATTGGAACTCGCCATTTTGGTCGATCTGCACACTTCCGTTGGTGGTCCAAAGCTTCAAATTGATCGAGGCCTGCACGTCATAGACGTATCCCAATGGACCGGTGCCGCTCAAAAGTATCTGACGGCTCTGTAGCGAGGCGATTGCAAATCGAGGGACAAAATTCGTCTGAGCAGGGAGGGTAAACCTCATTTCGGAGGAATTAGGACTCTCGAGGCCGAGAGCATTGTAGGCCGTTACGCTGACGAAGTATGTGCCGCCAGGGATCAGGCCGGACAACTGAGCGTTCGTGGTGTTTCCGACATCCAACCAGTTCGTGTAGCTATGGGGAGCAATGCCAAGGTAAACACGATATCCAACACTGGAACGATCACTCACCGGATCCCACGACAACCTGGCTGAACTCGCGTGCGCTGCTGGCCAAATCGCCGGACCTGAAATCAAGAAAAGTAAAACACAAAGAATCCCGACCGCATGTTGCCCTGTAAATTGCATCGCCGCATGTACGCCTCAGATCAACTTTGCGCAATGGCTGCGATGCCTAGGAAGTTCCTTGGGGCGAAAGCCTACTCCTCCCGTTTCAGCACGACAAACCAACCACTGGAATTGGGCGCATTGCCGCTGACGATCAAATATTGGCCTGAGGGCAACGGCTGCTTTTGGCGCGCGACTTCCTCGCCTTTATTTCTCATCACTACATCCACGATGGAATTCGGTCCGCCTTTGACCTCGATCTCGCATTTGCCGCTGACGGAAACCTTCGTTGGGGCGGAAGGTGAAACAACAAAATTGGTTCGACTGACTTCGAAATAATGCTGCCATTTGAGAGGCAGGCTGCGGAGCTTTTTTTCGATTTCAGCATCAGCAGCCTTATAATCTTTTCCGGCCGGCGGCTTCGGATCATCGGTCCCCCAAACGAGATAGGCGCGCAACTTCAGATCCGCAGCCTGCGCGGATGACGCCGAGGTCATCGCCAGCGTCAACACGGCCAAAAACCACGCGGCACCAATCAACCGAACCAATCTTGCGCTCATTAATTATTCCAGAGTACTCGGCTCCTTCTCGTCGGCAACATCGTTTTCAGCGGGATACGGCAGCCACACCAGGGTCGTTCCTTCGGCGTAATCGTGATAGGTGAAAGATTCGGAGTCCCTGAATGAAGTCTCGGTGCTGTATGCCGAACCACTGGGCAGGATCTCCTTAGAAACAATCATTCCAATTAAAGCGACCAGAGCCACCGCGCTGGCGGGCATGAGAATCCGGCGAAGCTTGACGCTGAAAGGCACGCCAACCGGCTCTTCGCGCTTCACATCCAGCCGCTCAATTTCGCGTTCGATCTTTGACCAATAGAACTCGCGGGCCTCGGGCAGGCGCACCCCGTCCTCGAAACCGGCCAACGCTTTACGGGTCTGGCGCAATTCACCCAGCAAAGCCACCGCTTCCTGGTCTCTCGCGAGCCAGTTAGCTACTTCCTTCGCCTCGCCCTCGGGGAGTTCCCCGTCGAGGTAGGCCTGCAACTTCAATTGTGCTTCGTAATCCATGCTCTTCTGTAAATCTTAAAGCAGCTTTCTCGCCAAACTGGTCACTCCTGTTTTCTGAGATCGGCCAGCAGCACTGCCATTTTGCGCCGGGCATAAAACAGCCGCGACATCACTGTCCCTATCGAACACCCCATAACCTTCGCTATCTCTTTATATTCCATCTCTTCAAATTCGTGCAAAATCAGCGCTGTGCGATGTTCATTTGAGAGCTGGCTCAGCGCCCGGTCAATTTTTTGCCGCAACTCGCCGCGCTCCAAACCAGCAGTCGGGTTGACGGTCACAACCGGCATCTGCCGCTCGACTCCGCCGGATGCTTCATCCAGTTCCTCGATCGATTCGGTGCGCTGCCGCTTTTGCTTGCGCAACTGGTCCAGGCAAAGGTTGATGATGATTCGCGTCATCCAGGTGCCAAAACTGGAGTCACCCTGGAATTGTTTCAGCCGTTGCCAGCCTTTCACCCACGCTTCTTGAGAAAGATCAATCGCTTCTTCCTCATTGCGCATCATGCTGTATGCGCGCGCGTAGATCTTATCGCGGTGGCGGACAACCAGCTCCTCAAAAGCTGTCATGTCCCCTTTTTGCGCTGCTTTTACCAGCGCCGGATCTTCCGCTGAGGAATGCGCGTTTTCAGTCATCGGTTCGACGGTTTCCCAGCCGTCCATATTCAAGTTGTCTCACAATTTCCCCTTGGTGGATGGCAGCAAACCCGCAATTCGCGGATCCTTCTGGCACGCCCCGTCCAAAGCCTTCCCGAAGGCCTTGAAAAGCGCCTCCACCACATGATGCGGCTCATCACCGTACAACAACTCCAGGTGCAGGTTGCACCGGGCTTCATTGGCGAAACCTTGAAAAAACTCACGGGCCAAGCCGAACCGAAAAGCGCTCGACATGTCCTGGTTTTTTTCTGCCTTGCTGACCATTTTGTGACTCAAATTATTCAAACCGCGCCAAACCAGGATTGGCCTGCCACTGAAGTCAATCACGCATCGTGCCAGGCATTCGTCCATAGGCACGTAGGCGTCGCCGGTAAATGGGTTCCGTGGGTCGAAGCCGGTACCGTAGCGGCGAATGCCCTTTTTCTCTCCCAAAGCCTTCAAATAGGCCTGCCCCAGGGCTATGCCGCAGTCTTCCACGGTATGGTGCGCATCCACTTCCAGGTCCCCTTTGCATTTCAGTTCAATATCGGCCACCGCGTGCTTGGCCGCCAGCGTCAGCATATGGTCAAAAAACGGAATTCCCGTCGAAATGGAAGACTTCCCGATGCCGTCAATGTTCAGCTTCACACTGATGCGGGTTTCTTTGGTGTCCCGGCTGATAGTTGCCTGCCGCTTCGTCATGCGTCGGAGCAATAAAGCAGACAAAGCTGCCAAACACAAAGCGCAAAGGTGGGGCAATCGTCGGGTTGCCTGCGCGATGCTGATTTCTTAACGTGGCCCTGCTTGAATCGCCTTTTCTTTGTACTGCTTGCTTTGGCGCTCCCATCATTGCGCTCGGCCACAGCCGACCAGGCCGATGACTATTTGAGAGAGCAAATGGCTCAGCACAGGATCGCGGGCGCCGCTTTGAAGGTCATTAAAACTGGGAAAGACGTAAAGACGGCTGCTTACGGCCTTGCCAACATCGAATTGAACGTCCCGGCCACTCCCGACACAGTTTTTGAGATCGGTTCACTCACTAAACAATTTTCCGCCGCCGGCATTCTCCTGCTCGCCCAGGAAGGACGGGTCAACATCAATGACAGCATCACGCGTTACCTAAAGAGCGCGCCGCTCTCCTGGACAAATATAACCGTACGTCATTTGTTAACTCACACCTCAGGACTAAAGAGTTATACCGGGCTGGACGGCTTCGAACTTCGGCGCAAACTGACTGAACCGGGGTTTATCAAACGAATTGCGGCGCAGCCCACGGAGTTCAACCCGGGCGAGTCCTGGAAATATTGCAACACGGGATTCAACCTGCTCGGTTACATCATAGAAAATGTCAGCGGCACAAATTATTGGGATTTCATGCGCGCCCGCATCTTCGGGCCGCTGGGGATGAACTCGACCACGGACAGGCAGCCCGCGAACATCGTCACCAACCGTGCTTCGGGTTACGAACAAACCAATCGCATCCTGTTTAATCGCGACTACGATCTAACCGATGTGTTCTCCGCCGGGGCGATTGTTTCGACCATCGGCGATCTTGAACGTTGGAACGCCGCGCTGGATGGCGAGCGTTTGCTGACTTCCACAACCAGGAAGCAGATGTGGACGCCTGCCATTTTGAATAACGGCAAATCAACTAAATACGGGTTCGGTTGGTTCATTGAAACGGTCAATGACCGCAGGATAATCGGCCATAGCGGTTCCACCTCGGGTTTCTCCGCGAGCATCCAACGATTTCCGGACGACAACCTCACGGTGATTCTGCTGACGAACACCGATGAGCAAATCGCCACCACTCTGGCCCGCCGTATCGCGGAGTTTTACCGGTAACATTTTCAGCGTCTTTTCAGCTCTTCGAGCTCCTCCAACGTCTTTGGCCAATCCTTTTTGAGCAGCAATGATAACCCGCGATCGGCCAGCAACTTTCCATTGGTTTGGCAATTTGGGCAGTAATTGGTTTCGTTATCAGCGTAACGGATGCGTTGAATGGGCGTTTCGCAAACTGGGCAGGGTTTCTGATATTTTCCGTGCACGGCCATCTCCGGCCTGAACGCGGTCACATTCTCAGGAAAACCATCGCCTACCTGCGCACGCAACAACTCTATCCACTGCGTCATTGTAGTTTGCACCGCTTCATGCAACCGTCCTACCTCCTCCGGCGAAAGCTTCTGGGTCAGCTTCACTGGCGAAAGTTTCGCCGCATGCAGAATCTCATCCGAATACGCATTGCCGATTCCGCTAAAAAGCGTTGGGTCTGTTAGCGCCCGCTTCAACGTATGATTGCGCGACGTCAGCCTTGCCGAAAACTCGTGGAGCAAACAGCCCAGCACTTCGAGCCCTCCACGGTCCTGTGAAAGCAGGCCCTCCTCACCTTGCACAAGGTGCAACGACGCGCGCTTTTTTGTGCCCGCCTCCGTTAGCACCAGTGAACCGTTCTCGAATTCCAACGCTGCCAATCCGAACTTTGAGGTCAACCGTGCGTTTGGCTCGCGCCAATGAAGCCGGCCCGCGATCATCAAGTGCAACACCAGCCAAAGCTCGCCTTCGAATCCAAAAGCGATTCGCTTTCCCAACCGACGTAGTGCCTTCAGCTTCTTCCCTTCAATGCTGGACAATGGCGGCACGGCGGTGCGCAACAGGAATGGGCTGGTGATGCGAACCTTTTTCAGCGTTTTCCCCAAAACAAGCTTCTCCAGCCCTTCAATGTAAACCGTGATATCCGGCAGCTCTGGCACCTGAGGAGCCTACTAACTCCCGATTGTTACCGCATGGGAAAAGTCCCCTATTGCGCATGATCGCACCGATACGACGCTATTCCTATGGCTCTAGCCGCTCCGACTGCAAGGCCGGTTCACGCGAATCCTGTTTATAACACGTATTTCGCGGACCCGTTTGTATGGAAACATAACGACATTTATTACGCCATCGGCACAGGAGCACTGGAAGCCAGCGGGCAAACTGTAGGAAAGATTTTTCCACTTTTGCAAAGCACGGACTTTTTCACCTGGCAACCTGCCAGCAGCGCTTTGGTCCGGCCCGACCCGAAGCTCGGCGCGAACTTCTGGGCTCCAGCCGTCGCACATAAGGATGGCACATTCTACTTGTACTATTCTGTCGGTCACGGCGATCAGCACCATCAACTCCGCGTTGCCGCAAGCGATTCACCTCAGGGACCATATGAAGATCTTGGCAAGACCCTCATTGACGCTCGCGCATGCGACTTCGTCATCGATCCGCATCCCTTTCTCGATGACGACGGCCAATGGTACATGTTTTTCGCGCGAGATTTTCTAGACACGGCGGAAAGTTATCGCGCCGGCACCGGACTCGCTGCGGCCCGAATGCGCTCGATGACCGAGCTCGCTGACGAGGGCCAAACGATCTTGCGGGCACGTTCTGATTGGCAGCGCTTTCAATCCAAACGCCCTATGTACGGGGGGGTCTGGGATTGGCACACTTTGGAAGGTCCCTGTCCGCACAAGCACGAAGGCAAATACTATTGCTTCTACAGCGGTGGCCGTTGGGAAAATGAATCCTATGGGACAGATTACGGCATTGCCGACTCGATTCTCGGCCCATACTCAGACGCGGGCAATGAAAACGGCGCACGGGTGCTGCGAAGCATCCCCAACCAATTGCGCGGCCCAGGCCACAACACCATCATTGCCGGGCCGGACGGCGAAACTGATTACATTGTCTATCACGCCTGGGACAAGGACATGAAGCTGCGCCAAATGTGCATTGATGAACTCCAGTGGACTGCGGATGGACCGCGCGTGCGCGCGACGCCATTGGTGCGGTAACCAGGCGTGCTCAGCGCGACAGACAAGAGTGTGCTCTCTCGCGTTGCGGGTATCACTCTATTGAGCGCGGAGGCGAGCGCCCGGACGTTTTTAGAAACAGGAGTTATGAAAACAACACGAATCATTCTAGCGCTTATCGCTGCCGTGCCACTCGTCGGATGTGAATCCGAGCATCATCAAGGCGGAGTCCAAGATCACACGTATTATCAAACCGGGCGTGATTATGATCCTGACCCCTACAATGGGCCCGCACAAAGCCCGAGCTTCCGTCCCGGCATGAACCGGCACGACCCGCGCGACGCGCAGTTTAATACTTACGACGAGCCGCAATCCGTCGTACCTGCCGACACGACACCGGCGCCTCCGCCTCCGGGAGTCAGGCCGCCACCTCCGCCACCGGTAGCACCGGCACCGGCGCCAGTGCTTCCCCCTGATACTCGGCCAACACCGCCTCCTCCGGATACGCGGCCAACACCTCCGCCGCCGGATGCTGGCACTTTGCCTCCGCCGCCGCGCCCCCCACCTCCCAGCGGTGGCAGCCCTCTCCCGCCGCCAAACCCTAATGAGCCGCAATAATTTGGATTGCCAGGGAGCGGCGGCCCATTTGGCGCGCCGCTTCTCCGGCCATAAATGTGGAGAAAAAAATTATGAATCCATGTGAAGTTTGTGGGAACGAATACGACAAGCCGATTGAGATCGTGACTAACGGCATCTCTCATTATTTCGATTGTTTCGAGTGCGCGATCCACGCACTTGCGCCGGAATGTGAGCATTGTGGCTGCACGATCATCGGCCACGGAGTCGAGGCAGGGGGAAATTTTTATTGTTGCGCCCATTGCGCGCACGAGGAAGGCGTCACCGCCATCCATGATCGTGCCTGACTTCGCTCCATTTGCCCCGCCCGTGTTCGGAATCCGCGAACATCGCGCCTCCCGGCAAGCAGGCGAGCGCCGCCAGGCGCTTCCTCAACCCCCTGAATATGTTACCTCGACGCAGAACCCCACCACAACGCAGACGCAAACGTTCTCTGGTTTCCTCGGGCCGAACGCGAAGTAAGACCCTCACTAGAGTTTCCAGGCTCACCCTGGTTGCGCCGCAGCGCCGGCCGACACTCCAATTTCGCTGGCTCAAGACCATCCCACCGGAGGCCTGGTCCGTTTATCAATTGGCGATGGACTCCCTGCGCCAGGCAGGCATTCCATTTATGATCGGCGGTGGGTTTGCCCTGGCCACTTTTGTCGGCCGCTGGCGCGACACCAAAGACATTGATTTGTACATCCATCCAGCCGATCGCGATGCGGCTGTCACGGCGATCACGCAGTCTGGATTCGACGACTATTACTCACGCCGGCCTTACGACCGCAAATGGATTTATCGGAGCGTGCGTGAGAACGTCATTGCCGATTTGATCTGGGCCATGGCGAATCAACGCGCGCAGGTGGACCAGCTCTGGTTTGAGCGCGCCGGTTCTCTTACCGTTCGCAATCAAAAACTGCTGGTGTTGCCGCCAGAAGAGTTTTTGTGGTGTAAATTGTACATCATGCAACGGGACCATTGTGACTGGACGGATGTTTTCAACCTGATCTATGCCATCGGCCCGCAAATTGATTGGGGCCATGTGATCGATCGTTTGGACGACGATTTACAACTCTTGCGGGGGTTGCTCATGGCCTACAGCTGGCTTTGTCCGAAAGAAGTGTTGCGCCTGCCAGCGGCTCTTTGGAAGCGTTTGTCCCTCTTGCCACCACGCAAACAAAAATGCGCGCCGCTGCACGATCGCATCCGTTTGCTCGACTCGCGGCAATGGTTCGCCGCGACAATTCCCGCAAATGCCAAATTAGAGGTGTAAGCCATGCTCGTCGGCACAATGAATCATCCCGCTCGCGACCTTTTGGGGGAGATCGAATGGATTGGTCAACTGGGCTTCGATTTCATCGACCTAACCCTTGAGCCCCCGCTGGCGGAAGTCAGGCGAATTGACATTCAAAAGGTCAAGCAGGCGTTGCGCGCCCACAATCTTCGCGTCGTCGGCCATACCGCCTATTACCTGCCGCTCTGCAGCCCTTTCGAATCATTGCGACGAGCGGCTGTTTCGGAATTGAAAATCTGCCTTGAGGCCTTTGCCGAACTCGGCGCGGAATGGATGAACCTTCATCCTGATCGCCAGGCGCCCTTTTACGACCGCAAATTCATCATAGATCAAAACCTGCAAAGTTTGCAGGAGCTGCTGCCGGTGGCTCGCGAACGCCGCGTCGGCCTCATGATTGAAAATCTCCCTGGCAGCTTCAACACTGTGCACCAACTCGGGGAATTGCTCGACGCCGTCCCGGAACTCGGGCTGCACCTCGACATTGGCCATGCGAATCTGATGGTCGAACACAACACAACCGAGGAGATACTCGCCGCCTACGGGCAGCGTTTGCGCCACGTTCACGTCCACGACAATAAAGGCGGCAGCACGGACCTGCATCTTCCCCTCGGCACTGGCACCGTGGACACGACTCACAGCATTCAGGTGCTGCAACAAACCGGCTACAACGGCACCATCACACTTGAAGTTTTCACTCCCGATCGGCATTATTTGGAATACAGCCGGGATGTCCTCCGCCGCGCCTGGCGGCAGCCCACGGCCGCAATAATGGCCAAGCATACGTAGGGAAAAACTTCAAACTCCAAACTTCAAAATCCAAGTTTGGGTTTTCATGTCTTTTCTCTGTGCTCTTCGCGTCTCTATGGTTAAATTCTGCTTCTCGAAATTTTTGACATGCTAACTTTCGCCTGTAGTTCTCCCTCGCGGTCGGCGGCACGAGTTCGACTTGAAATCTGAAATTTTGAGATCGAACTTTTCTCAGATGTGTAACCGGTACTTTCTCCTTGGATTGTTTCTGGCCTCTCTGGCTCCCGCGAAGGCTGGGCTTACCAATGTACAAACGGTCTTCTTGATCGTGATGGAAAACGTTACCTGGTCCGAACTCAAAGGCAGCACCAACGCGCCGTTCCTCAATAACATCCTGTTGCCCATGTCCTCTTACGCCGACAATTTTTTCACGGCGCCCGGCACTGGCGGCAGTTTGCCCCAATACTTGTGGCTCGAAGCCGGCACAAACTTTGGCATCAACGACAGCGCCGATCCTTCAGCGCATCACCTGGCGACCACGAATCATCTCGTCATCCAGCTTCAACAAGCCGGGATCTCCTGGAAAGCTTACGAGGAAAGTATCACAGGTCTGACTTGTCCGACCGCCAGCAGCGGGCTGTATGCGGCCTACCACAATGCGTTTGTCTATTTCGACGACATCTACCTGAACTCGCTTAATTGCTCCAATCACATTCGCCCTTATCCCGAGTTGGCGCAGGACCTCACGGACAACACCGTCCCCCGCTATTGTTTCATCACACCGAATCTATGCGATGACATGCACAATTCCAGCGGTTGCACGACAGCCAATCGCCTCCTGAACGGAGATAATTGGCTGGCGTCCGAAGTTCCAAAAATCCTGTCGTCGCCAGCCTACCAACACAACGGCGCTCTGTTTATTACGTGGGATGAAGGAACCGGCGGCGCGTCCGGGCCATTCATAACCCTGTTGTTATCGCCATGGGCCAAAGGAGGTGGCTATCGCAATACCAACCGCTTCGACCACGCCTCGACGCTGCGAACCGTTCAGGAAATCTTCGGTGTGCGCCCCCTGCTGTATGCGGCCAGCATCGCGCCAAATTTGAGCGACCTTTTCAAACCTGACCTGCGGCTAATGGCTCCGCACTACTCCAACACGACATTTGGTTTCATAGTTACCGGAGTCTCTCCAGGGAAAACCAACATCGTGCAGGCCTCCACCAACCTCTCGAGTTGGCTGAACCTGCTGACGAATGTTTCTGGTACTAACGGATTTGAATTTACGGACTCGGCGGCGAGCAACACGGCCTCCAAATATTATCGCGTGCGCGAAGCGCCTTAAGCGTTTCTAAACCGAGCAAGTTAGTGGGGTGGATTGCTATCTATGCCTCCAGCTGCAGACCAAACATATTCCCCGAGTGTCGAAACGGTTCGAGAAGGGTCTTTGCATTTTGATGATAGATGATTCCCAGGAGGACGCTTTGTTCGTAAAGCGCGCTCTGGAAAAAAGCGGTTTGCCATTCGGGTTCTACCATGTGCTCGACGGCATAGAAGGAATCTCGTACCTGCAAGGTCACGGGCAATATTCCGACCGGCAGAAATTCCTGTTTCCCAATGTGTTATTGTGCGATCTGAAAATGCCGGGCATGGATGGATATGCCGTGCTCCAGTGGCTGCAAGCACACCCGCACTGCAAGGTGATTCCGACGATCGTCTTCAGTTCCTCGGCTCTCGAAGCTGATGTCCATAAGAGTTATGTCCTCGGCGCCAACGCCTACTTGGAAAAGCCCAACACGCTGCACGAATTGACTCGAACCATTGTTGCCCTGCAACATTTTTGGTCCCGTTGCCAGGTGCCGCTTCCGCCGCCGGGCGAGCGCTGCGTCAGCGAACCGGTTTAACCAAGGGGGAAGGCCTTTTACTTTCGGCGGCTTGCCGAGGTGCCCCGAGATCTAAATCAATCTCTTTCTAATCATTACGAGCTCTTGTATGGTCTGGCGCATGCACCGGCTCACCCTAAAATTCTTGTTCTTTGCTACTTTGCTTTTTTGCACTTTGTCAGCGTCTTCGCAAAGCTTTTCACTAACC
>Ga0136846_1224334_pt1 | contig 12830 bp, 11 predicted proteins | sample HopSoiMetagenom2_FD_96841 | JGI IMG/M metagenome (GOLD analysis project Ga0136846, IMG submission 96841) | Grasslands soil microbial communities from Hopland, California, USA - 2 Assembly 2016 (version 4) | ecosystem: Environmental > Terrestrial > Soil > Grasslands | place: USA: Hopland...
CGGGTCGCGCAGGTGCTCGATCAGGTCGCCGCAGAGCACGACGTCGAACGATCCGTCCGCGAACGGCAAGTCCATCGTTTCGACGTCGCCGACGAGGACCTCCTCGCAGACGTCACGCGCCTCGCGCGCGGCGTTCTCGTCGAGCTCGATCCCGACGATCGCCGCGCCGCGTTCGCGGAGCCGGCGGGCGAGGTAGCCGGTCGAGCAGCCGACGTCGAGGACGCGATCCGGACTACCGGCAAGCTCGAGCAGCCGTTCGTGACCGCCGTACGGCCGCTCGTTCAGCGGCACGTAACCGACCGCGGCGCGGGTCACTCGGGCGGGCCGCCGTTGACTGCGGGTGTCGGTCGCTGGCGCAGCACGAGCAGGCTCAGGAAGAACGAGCCGAGCACGATCTGAACTCCGAGTCCGAGGAGTGTGAAACCGAGCGCGGTCGCCTCCACGTGTCCGAGCGCTCCGAACCCGCGCGCGGCCCACGAGATGAAGATCCCGAGGACGATTGCGAATCCCGCGGCGAAGATCAGCCCGCCGAGGAGGAGGCCGTGCTCGAGCCGCAGCCGCGCCTGAAACCGGTCGACGACGGGATCGTGCTCGTCGAGATGGACGAGGGCGTACGCTCGCGCGAACACGCCAAGCTGGACGACCGCTGCGCCGACGAGGATCGCCGCGATACACGCGAGCGACGTGTGGATCTCCCACGTGCGGCCGAAGATCTGCACGGGCCCGAACGCGAGCGCAAGCAGGCCGGCAAGCCCGAGGACGAGGAGGAGGAGCCCCGGGGTGAAGTACAGCCAGCTCGGGCTGTAGATCAGCATGAAGCGCACGTGGCGCCACGCGTCGCCGACGCGGTTCAGCTTCGACTCGCCGGTCCTCGGGAAGTAGTCGATCGGGATCTCGCTGACGCGCAGGCCGCGCCGGTAGGCCTTGAACACCATCTCGGACGCGAACTCCATCCCCGTCGAATGGAGATCGAGCGTCTCCAACGCATCGCGCCGAACAGCGCGCATGCCGCAGTGCGCGTCCGAGACCTTGACCCCGAAGAGGAGGTTCAGCATCCCCGTCAGAATCGGGTTGCCGATCCGCCGGTTGAGCCACGGCATCGCGTCGCCGTGGATCGTCCCCTTGAACCGGGAACCGATCACGAGGTCGTCGCCCTGCTCCAGGTGGTCCACGAACGGCGCGAGCTCTGCGATGGGATACGTCTCGTCCGCGTCGCCCATGACGACGTACTCGCCATGCGCTTTCGCGAGGCCGGCGAGATAGGCGCTCCCGTACCCGCGGCGCGCTTCGCGGACGACGGTTGCACCGTGTGCGGCGGCGACCTCCGCCGAACGGTCGGTCGAACCGTTGTCGACGACGATCACCTCGCCGTCGCGCCCGGAGCGGCGGATCCCCTCCCACGCCTGGTCGACGACAGCACCGACGGCCTCTTCCTCGTCGAGGCACGGGATGACGACCGAGACCTGAGGGTCGGCGGAGACCACGACGGTATGATCGCCTGCCGCGATGCTGACGGCGCGGAGGACCGCCATTCGCACCTGGGCGGGCCGCGCTTTCGGACGCGCCGAGCGGCTCGCGTGCTCACGCTGGGGAGGCATTGCCCTCTTCGCCGTCGCGGCGGCGCTGTACGGGCTCGAGAGCATCGGCTGGCCGTTGCGCGCCGGCCGCGACCTCGGCGTCTATGTGCGGTACTTCGCCGAGATCGGACAGTCACCGCCGGTGTTTCCGTGGGCGATGCTGTCGCGGGTGCCGGTGACGCCCGTCGTCGCGGGCGGCTTGCTCGCCGCGGGCGGCGGCGCGCTCGCCGAGGTCGCGATGGGCGCGTTGTACGCCGCGTCGATCGTCGCATGGGCGGCGGCGGCACGGATCGTGGGCGGCCCGCGCGTGGCCGTGTTCGTCTCCGTCGCGCTCCTCGTCTTCCCCGGCTACGCCGGCCTGTTCCACCAACTCGCAAGCGACTCGATCTTCGCAGCCGCATACGCGGGCTGGGCGTACCTCGTCGCAAAGGCGTTCGCGAGCGGCCGCATCGGCTGGTTCGTCGCGGCGGGAGCGGGAGCGGCGATCCTCGCACTGACGCGGCCTGTGAACCAGACGCTCGTCTTGCTCGCCGTCCTGGTCGTGCTCGTTCCCGGCACGATTCCGCGCCGGATTGCACGCGCGGCCGCGTTCGCCGCGATGATGCTCGCGCTCCTGATTGCCTGGGCCGGCTACAACGACGTCAGGTACGGCGAGTTCACAGTCGCCCGGGGCGGACAGGCGAGCATCCCGCTGTTCCGGGCATTCGTGACGGATCGCATCGTCTCGCCCGACAACGGCCCAGCGTCGCGGCGCCTCGCGGCGGCGGTGCGCACGCACCTGCTCACGGAACAGCCATACCGCGGGTACGGGATCACGCTGCATCAGTTCTTCACGGCCGGAAGCGCGCGGATGGAAGAGGATCTCGTCGGGCTTTCGGACCACGTGTTCGGGTGGGACAGCAACTATTCCGTGCTCGGGCGTGCAGCCCGCGAAGCCGTGTACCGGCATCCGTGGAAATACGCGCGTGGCGTCGCGGGGTCGTTCTGGCACGAGCTGCGGGATCCGGCGTTCGTCGTCGGACAGGCGCAGCTCGCGCCGCCGCCCTCGCCGGGAGGGCCGCCGGGCCCGGGCGTGACGCCGGACACGGTCGTGATCAACGGGCGGAAGCTGCCCAGGCCGTCCGAGGGGGAGCCGATCCCTGCCGCGCGCCAGGGCGACTACGAGTCGACGCCCGACGGCCACATCCGTGAAATCTGGCGCTCGCCGATCGACCACGGCACCGTCTTTTCGAACCCGCGTGACCAGCGGCTCTATGAGCAACTCGGCGTACGCATGACGCAGCTGGTCAACCGCCTTCCGTCGCGGCGTCAGAACGACTGGCTGTACACCCAGCAGAACCGCGCGTCCAAGCTCTACCCGCCCGCATGGGCGTGGCTGCTCGTCGGCCTTATCTCGGTCGGCTGGCGCCGGCCGTCCGGTTGGCGCGCGCCCGTGTTCCTCGCCGTCGCCGCCCTGCTCGTCATCTTCGTGACCGTGCTCGGCGTGTACTCGGTCCCGGAATACGCCACGCCGGTCATCCCATCGTTCGTGCTGCTGACCGCCCTGGGACTCGCGGCGCCGCGTCGAGTGGCGTGACGCAGGCGCTTCTCTTCCTCGTCGATACCGCGTGTCTCGTCGTGTCGGCGGTATTCGTCGTCGCGGCTGCGCGTGTCCGCGGCGTCATCCCGTTCTTGCTCGCGACCTATCTCGTCGCATGGGTGGAGCTCGTCGCTGTTCTCGTCGTTCTGTCGCCGCCGGACCTCGTTCGGCGCGGGATCGTCGCGACGGTCGTCGCTGCACTCGTGCCGGCGGCGATCGCGTTCTGGGCTCTGCGCGGTCGCGGAGGTTTTCCCGCCGTGCGTCCGGCGCTGGAGCGCGGGCGCCGCGCGCTCGGCGAGCCTGCGCTCGCCGCGTTCGCGGTCGTCGTCGCGTTCGTGTTTGCCTATCTCCTCGCGCTCGCGCTCTTCACGCCACCGAACAGTTGGGACGCGATGTGGGTCTGGCTCGCTCGCGCGGCATTCTGGAAGCAGCAGCACGGCGTGGGCTACGTCGACGACAACGTCGTGCTCAATGCGTATCCGCCCGTCGCGTCGATCGGCGACCTCTACGCAATGGTCATCGCACGAAGCGATCGCTTCGTCGGTCTCGTAGCGCTTGGGGCGTACGGCGCGCTCGTTGTCGGCGTCTTCGGGATCGCGCGGCGCACCGGGTCGGATGTCCGCGCGGCGTTCGTCGCCGCATTCGTGTTCGCGACCCTGCCGGTCGTCGCGCTACAGGCCTCAGGAGCGCTGATCGATCTGCCGGTCGCCGCGTTTCTCGTCGTCTGCGTCTACTTCCTGCTCGGGGAGACGTGGGCCGACGTTGCGTTTGCCGGGGTCGCGTTCGCGCTCGCACTCGGCGCGAAGCTGACCGCGGTCGTCGCGTTGCCGGTGCTGGTCGTCGTCGCGCTCGTCGCCCGGCGTGGCCGGCTGCGTCGCGTCGTCGCCGCCGCGATCGTCGCCGGGGTGGCCGGCGCGTGGTGGTACTGGCTCAACCTCGTCGAGACGGGATCGCTGAACGGCGGCCTTACCCGGCACCTCCAGCAGCGCGACTACCTCCCAACCGTGGACGAGGGGCTCGTGGCGATCGTCGCGCGTGGCTTGCGGATGCTGGCGGCGTTCGCCGAGGTGCCGGGCGCGCGCGGCTGGTGGATCTGCGCGTACGTCGTGGCGGCGATCGTCGCCGCAGCGTGCGCGTTCGCGTGGCGGAGAGCTCCGGGTGCTGCGGCGTCGGCCGCCGCGGTTGCGATCGTGCCGCTCGCCGTCCTGCTCATCGCGCACGTGCTGAAGCGCGGCTACCAGTGGATCTTCTTCCACGGCGGACGCGCAGACCTCGGAGTGATCGACCAGGACCGCTCGGTCACCGGAGCCAGCGCACTCGGCTCCTACTACGGGCCGATCGGTTTTGCGCTGTTGCTCGCGAGCATCGTGCTCGTGGTCTTCGCCGTGTGGCGCCGGCGCGTATCGCCGGCGGTCGGAGCGCTGGCCGCCGCGCCGGTCGTTCTCGTTGCGACCGTCGCCGTCGCGTTTTCGTATTCGTCGTTCTGGGGGCGCCTGTTTGTCGTGGCGATGGCGTTCGCGGCAGCCGCCGCGGGCCGGCTCGTCCGTGGTCGCGCGTTGACGTGGGGCGTCGTCGCGGCGTCTGCGGCGACCGTCTTCCTGACGCTTCGCGCGAACGACGAGAAACCTCCCGCGGTGTGGCGGCTGTCGCGAGCGGCCGTGCAGACGCGGGTCGGCCCGGGAAGGGACAACGGCGAATCGACCCTCATCCGCTGGGCGGACACGTCGCTGCCGCGTCGCGCCCACGTCGCGCTTGCGATCGAGGATCGTGACTGGAGCTATCCGTTTTTCGGTGCGCACCTCGACCGGACCGTTCGTCTCGTCGCGGCGCCGGGCGCCGCCCCACGCGATGTGCAATGGCTCGTCGTCGCGCCCGGTCGCGGTACGGCCCCGGGCGCGTGGCGCCGCGTTGTCGCGACGCCGGACGGCTGGGCGGCCTACGAGCGCCGCTCCCGGCCCTAGGCGTCGGGCCGGCGTCCGGCGATCCGGACAGAGCCCCCGATGCGACGAAGCGGGGTTGCCTCGAGCACGCGCTCGGCACGGGTCAACGCAGGGACGACGGCGCGCGGGGTCGACGGGTGGAGGAACTCGTAGGGCTCGGCCTCGTCGACGACGAAGCCGTGTCGCTCGAACAGGTCTCTCAGCGCGTGGGCCGTGAACGCCGACTCGTGCGCGACGACGTGGCGGCGGCGCCCTATCCAGCCGACGTTCCGCTCGAGCCACACCTGCGGGTTGGCGATGTTCGGCTCGCTGAACGCGAAGCGTCCGCCCGCGCGAAGCAGCGAGAAGGTCGCGCGAAACGTGGCGGCGAGGTCGACGTGGTGGAGCACGCTGACACCGACGAGGGCGTCGAACGTCCGGCCCTCGAGCCCTTCTCCGGTCTCGACGTTCCCGACCACGACCTCCGCCGCGTCGCCGACGCGGCGGCGGCAGATCTCGGCCGTGTCGGGGCTGAGCTCGACGGCGACGAGGCGGCAACCGGTCCGGGCGAGCCGCTCGGTGAAGACACCGGTGCCGGCGCCGAGCTCGAGACAGCGGACACCCTTCCGCAGCCCGCAGCGCTCGGCGAGGAACGCCGCGCGGCGGTCGGCGCGCAACCGACCCGCCGGGCCGTCCCAACCCCAGATCGCATCCGCTTCGCCGGCCGCGAGCTCCGAGCCCTGGCGCAGCTCGGCGGCGTATCGATCGGTGGGCTCCACCGAACGAGGATAGGCGAGGCTACGTCGCGCGACAGCGGCAGACGGCGTACGCAGACAAGGCGAGCGGCAGCGCCCGCGGGAAGTGCGCCTGCCGCTCGACGATCAGCCGGGGATGACGCCGTGCCGCAGCGAGGATCTCGGCGTGCCCGGACGGGTGAAGCTCGCGCGGGTTGTAACCGACGGCGCGGAAGAAGGCATCAGTGACGGCATTCCGGACTGGGAAGCCGATCACGGCCGTTCCGCCGTCGCCGAGAACGCGCGCGAACTCGTCGAGCGCGGATCCGAGATCGTTGACGTGCTCGAGGACGCTGAGGCAGACGAGCGCGTCGAACTCGCCGTCGGCGAACGGAAGCTCGAACAACGACGCGTCCTGCAGCTCGGCGTCGATCCGGAGCTCGCTCAGCATCGCGCGGACACGGTCGGTCTCGTCGTGGATGTCGATGCCGACGAGCCGTCGCGTCCGGCGCGCGAGCTCGGGGAAGAAGATGCCGGACCCGTAGCCGACCTCGAGCAGCGCCTCGTACGGGCCGGGGCCGAGCACCGCCGCCGCGAGCGCGAGCCTGGCGCGATAGAGCCTCGCGGTGAGCGGCTTGTAGTAGTACTCGACGGGATCGTCAGCCTCGGTCTTCGGCGCGAGCCCGCGTGGCGGAAGCAGGATCGGGGACGAGAGGAGCGGCACTCCGCGAACATAATGTCGCGCGATGCGCGCCGCAGTTCCCACCGAGCCGTCGGCCGGCGTTCCGGGCCCGAGCGGTGCCGAGCAGGCCCACCTCGGCTCGATCGCGGCATTCTTCGACCGCTTCTCGAGTGTCGAACGTCGGTGGCGCCGTCGCAACCGCACGTACTACCGGCTGATCGAGTCGATCCACCGCTTCCTCGTCCCCGAGGGATCGTCGGTGTTGGAAATCGGGTCGGGGAGCGGCGAGCTTCTCGCTGCGCTCGCTCCTGCTCGCGGCGTGGGGATCGACGTCAGCGAGCGCCTCGTCGAGGCTGCGCGGTCGCGGCATCCGGATCTCGACTTCGTCGTCGCGCCGGGCGAGCGCTTCTGCCGCGACGAGACGTTCGACTACATCGTCCTTTCCGACCTCGTGCCCTTCGCGTTCGACCTCCAGTCACTGTTCAGGAACGTGCGCGAGATGACGCACGACCGCAGCCGCGTCGTCATCCATTCGTACAGCCAGGTCTGGCGGCCGGTAATCCGTCTCGCGGAGCTGTTGCGGCTGAAGCCGAGGAAGCCGATCAGCAACTGGGTCACTCCCGGCGACGTCCGGAACCTCCTCGACCTGACCGGCTTCGAGGTCGTGTCGGTGTCGCGGCAGATCCTGCTCCCGAAGAAGATTCCGCTCCTGACTGCGCTGCTGAACGGGGTCGTCGCGCGTATCTGGCCGCTGTCGCACCTCTGCTTGACGTGGTGGGTGGTTGCACGGCCGAAGCCGGACCCGGGGCGCGACCAGAGCGTCTCGATCATCGTCCCGTGCAGGAACGAAGCCGGGATGATCGAGGAGATCCTCGATCGCACGCCCGAGCTCGGGTCGCACACCGAGATCATCTTCGTCGAGGGCGGCTCGACGGATGGGACACGCGAAGAGGTCGAGCGCCAGATCGCGCTGCGCCCGAGCCGGGACGTCGTGCTCCTCACACAGACCGGCACCGGCAAGGGCGACGCGGTCCGCCTCGGCTTCGAGCGCGCCCGAGGTGACCTCCTGATGATCCTCGACGCGGATCTCACCGTCGCTCCCGAGGATCTCGACAAGTTCTACCGCGCCGTCGTCGACGGACGCGCCGAGCTCGCGAACGGCTCGCGGCTCGTCTACGACATGCAGCGCGGCGCGATGCAGTTCTGGAACCTGCTCGGGAACAAGTTCTTCTCCGCGGTCTTCACCTCGCTGATCGAACAGCCGGTGAAGGACACGTTGTGTGGCACGAAGGTCCTGCGGAAGCGCGACTATGACGCGATCGTCCGCTCGCGCACATACTTCGGCGACTTCGATCCCTTCGGCGACTTCGACCTGCTGCTCGGTGCCGCGCGGCTGCGGCTGAAGATCGTCGACGTGCCGGTGCGGTACGCCGCGCGCACCTACGGCGACACGAACATCTCGCGTTGGCGCCATGGGTGGCTTCTCCTGAAGATGGCGGCCTTCGGCTACTACAAGCTGAAAGTGAGGCCGGTTCGGGTCTGATCGTCGGCATCTACCGCCGGCGCAACGCGGACCACGTTCTCCGGCTCGTCGAGCCCGCCGCCGCCGCGGGTTGGCGGACGGCGTGGTGGGGTCTCGACGGCAGCGAGAGCTCCCTTGCCGAGCTCACCGTCGGCGAGGGGCCGGGGCTCAAGCTCCCGCTCCTGAACGAGACGCTTCGCCGAGCCGGCGAGCCCTCCGCGTGGACGGTCGTCTCGGACGACGACCTCGTGTTCCGGCGCGGGAACGTCGTTGCGCTCGTCGAGTCGTGTACCAGGGGACGCCTCGACCTCGCTCAGCCGGCGCGCGCGCGGGGAACCGAGCGGAGCCACGGGATCACCGCCGCCGTCCGCTTCTCGCGGATGCGCGCCACGACGTTCGTCGAATCCGGGCCGCTCGTCGCGATCGGCCCGCACTGCCGCGACCGTGTGCTGCCGTTTCCAGAGGAGCGCGGCATGGGGTGGGGCGTCGAGATCGACTGGTTCGATCTCGCGGCGGCCGGCTGCACGCTCGGCGTGGTCGACGAGATCGTGATCGAGCATCTCGGCGAGCGCGGTGCGCACTATGACGAGACGGAGATTCGCGCCCGCCTCGTCGAGGAGCTCGAGGCGCGCGGGCACCCGCTCTGGGCGGGCATGCGGAACACCGTTGCCGTCTGGCGCCCCTGGCAGCGGACACCGCCGTGGGCGCGAGCATGAGCGTCGTCCTCTCGGTTCGCGCCGGCGACGACGCTCAGCTCTCGCGTCTGCATCGCGCGTTCCATCTCGCCGCCGGTGTCGACGAGCTCACCGGCCCGGAGGCGCGGCCGCGCACGGGGGACTGGCTGATCGAGAGCGAGCCGAATGAGTTCTGGTGGCCGCGGTCCGGCTCGCTCCGCGAGACCCTGCAGCGCGTGCCTGACGGCGTGGATGTCGTCGAAGCGGTCACGCGCCTGCTCGTCGGCTCGGATCACATGTATCGCGTGCGGGAGTGGGGCGCCGTCGGCCGCAAGCGGATCTCGCGCGTCGGCGGCGGCGACCGCGCGCTCCGCGGCTGGTACCCGATCGAGGTCCTCGTCGTCACGGGCGAGGCCGTCGACGACCGAGAGCTCGTCGGCGCGCTTGCGGCTGGGACGATCGTCGAGGATACGCGCCTCCGCGACGCACTCGCGGCGAGCGAACGTGGAGTGGCGCCGACGTTCGCACCGCCGTCCATCCTCGACGACGCGCAGCTCGCCGGCGATGTCGCCGCGCTCGGGGACGCCGACATCGTCGCGGCGCGGCGACGTCTCGACGAGCTCGAGGAGCGGGTCGCGGCCGTCGAGTCGCTGGTGCCGCTGCGGCTCGAGCGCGCACTTCGCACGATCCTCCGGCGACATCGCCGATGAGGATCGTGATGACGTTGGTCGCCCACGACGAGGCCGACATCGTCGACGCACACGTGCGCTACCACCTCGCGGCAGGCGTCGATCTGATCCTTGCGACGGACCACCGTTCGACCGACGGGACGACGGAGATTCTCCGCCGGTACGAGCGCGACGGTCGACTGCGCCTGTTCCGCCGTGACGAGGAGGAGTTCGCGCAGAGCACGTGGGTCACCGAGATGGCCCGGCTCGCCGCGCGCGAGCACGGTGCGGACTGGGTGATCAACAGCGACGCAGATGAGTTCTGGTGGCCGCGCGCCGGGACCCTGCGCGACGTTTTCGACGCAACGCCTCCGGCGTTCGGTGCGGTGCGCGGGCTCTGGCGTAACTTCGTCCTTCGGCCGGACAGCGATACGCCGTTCTACGAGCGCATGACGGTCCGACGCGACCCGTCACACGATTTCGACGACGTCTACGCGCCGCACGTCAAGGTCGCGCACCGCGCCGATCCCGACGTCGTCGTCGTCCAGGGGAACCACGACGCGCGGGGTGAGCGGTTGCGGCTGGTTCGGGAGTGGTTCCCATTCGAGATCCTGCACTTTCCGATCAGGAGCAGGCGTCAGCTCGAGCGGAAGTACTCGTCTGCCGTGTATCGGCGTGCTGTGCGCGGCCGCGTCCCGCGGCACACCGAGGCGATGGAGGCGCGAATCGGCGCGGACGCCGACGCCGTGTACAGCGAGCTCGTCGTCGACGAGCGTTCCGTGGCGGAGGGGCTACGCGATGGTCGTCTGCATCGCGACGAGCGACTCCGCTCGGCTCTGAGCTCCAAGGTAGCCGCGAACGCCGTGCCTGCGGACGAGCTGCAGCTCGCGCAGGAGATCGACGTCTTTCTCGCGACGGACGCGGCGAGAAAAGTCGAGGAGCGTACGCGGACGCTCGCGCAACGCCAGGCCTCCCTCGAGCAGAGCGCCCTAACACACCTTTTACAGCGGGAGCGACGGGGGCCGTAGGGCCACCTCGATACGATCACCGGAGCCGTGGAGCAGCGAAGCGAGACGATCTCGCCTGCCGGGGTCGCCGAGCGCGCCCGTCGTCAGGTCCGGGCGCGCGCAGGTGCGCTCCGCCGCGCGTCGCTCCCGCCGGCGCCGGATGCGCGGCGCGTCCCGGTGACGCGAATCGAGGCAGAGGCCCCTCGCGCGCGACTCGAGTTTCGCGAGCTCTGGCGTGCCCGCGATCTCGCGCTGACGTTCGCTTGGCGCGACGTGAAGGTCCGGTACAAGCAGTCGCTCGTCGGAATCGCCTGGGCGATCCTGCAGCCGCTGATGACGATGATCGTCTTCACCGTCATCTTCGGGAAGTTCGCGAACTTCCCGTCCGAGGGCACGCAGTACCAGGTCTTCGTCTACGCAGGGCTACTGCCCTGGATGTTCTTTTCGACCGGATTGACGCAGATCGCGTCGAGCGTCGTGCTGAACCGCCAGTTGGTTCAGAAGATCTACTTCCCGCGGCTGATCCTGCCACTGTCCGGCGTGCTCGTCCCCGCGATCGATTTCCTCTTCGCGCTCACGATCATGTTCGGGATCGCAGCGTGGTACCACACGGCGATTCAATGGACGACGATTGCGCTCGCGCCCTTCTTCCTGCTGCTGCTCGCGCTCGCGGCGGTGGGCGTCGGAGCGTTCTTCGCCACGATCAACGTGCGATATCGAGACGTGCCGTACGCGATGCCGTTCTTGATCCAGATCTGGCTCTACCTCTCGCCCGTGATCTACGGGTTCACTGCGCTCCCGCACAAGTGGAAAGTGCTGTTCGCGTTCAACCCGGTGGTGCTTGGGATCACGGGGTTCAGGTGGGCGCTCCTCGGGACGCCGCAACCATCGCAACTCCAGGTCGTCTGCGGCCTGGCGACGACGTGCGTGTTCGTCTTCGGCGGCCTGTGGGTGTACCGCAAGTGGGAGTCGAGCTTCGCCGACGTGATCTAGCGATGACGGCTGCGATCCACGCCGAAGGCCTGTCGAAGCGCTACCGAATCGGCGAGTACCGGCGCGGCTACGACACGCTGCGCGACACGCTCGCATATAGCGCGCGCCGTGCGCTTCGCCTCGAGCATCGTCCGTCGTACGAGGAGATCTGGGCCCTTGACGACGTCTCGTTCGACGTCGGCCAGGGCGAGGCCGTCGGCTTCATCGGCCGCAACGGCGCCGGCAAGTCCACGCTCTTGAAGATCCTCACGCGGATCACGACGCCGACGAAGGGAAGCGCCGAGATTCGCGGTCGCGTCGGCAGCATCCTCGAGGTCGGAACCGGGTTCCACCCGGAGCTGACCGGCCGCGAGAACATCTACCTCAACGGCGCGATCCTCGGAATGACGCGGCGTGAGATCACATCGAAGCTGTCGCAGATCATCGAGTTCAGCGGCGTCCCGAAGTTCATCGACACGCCGGTCAAGCGCTACTCGACGGGGATGTACGTGCGCCTTGCATTTGCCGTCGCAGCGCATCTGGATCCCGAGATCCTCATCATCGACGAAGTGCTCTCGGTCGGCGACTACGAGTTTCAGCAGCGGTGCATGGGCCGCATCGAGGACATCAGCAAGTCCGGCCGCACCGTGCTGTTCGTGTCACACGACATGGCCGCCGTCTCTCGGCTCTGCCAGCGCGCGTACTGGCTCGAGCTCGGCAGCGTAAAGCGCGCAGGGCCTGCCGAACAAGTCGTCGCTGCGTACATCCAGGCGCAGGCCGGGGTCGGAGCCGAACAGGTTTGGGAGGAGGTCGAGACTGCGCCGGGGAACGACGTGGTGCGGCTGCGGTCCGCGCGCGTGATCGATGCCGAGGGAAACACGGTCGACGCCGTCGACGTGCGTCGGCGAGTCGGCATCGAGATCGGGTTCACGGTCCTCACGGACGACGTCGCGCTCTTCCCGAAGATCAAGTTGACGAACGGCCAGGGCGAGATCGCGTTCAACGCGATGGACATCGACGAGCGATGGCGCGCGCCCGCGAAGCGCGGCGATTACGTCTCGACCGCCTGGATCCCGGGGAACCTTCTGAACGAAGGGATGATGAGCGTCGACGTCGGCGTCGCTTCCCTCGGCGCGGCCAGGCTCGATGCGCACTTCAACTTTGCCGGTCTGCTGAGCTTCCACGTGCAGGATCCTGTGGTCGGCGATTCGGCGAAAGGATTCTTCACGGGGCAGTTCAAGGGTGCGGTGCGGCCGCTGCTCGAGTGGGACGTCGATCGGACGCTTTGACGGCGGCATTGGGTCGCGGGCCGCGTCCGAGTCGGACTTCCCCTTCGCCGTCGGCGCAAGTTCTCCGCTTAGGTGGGTTCAGCGCTTGAACGTTCGGCAAATCCGCGTTTCATTCCTCATTCCTGCATACAACGAAGCGGCGACGATCGTCGCGTTGCTCGACGCGGTCTGGGCGCTCGACATGGACAAGCAGATCGTCGTGGTCGA
>Ga0136846_1216200_pt1 | contig 12829 bp, 14 predicted proteins | sample HopSoiMetagenom2_FD_96841 | JGI IMG/M metagenome (GOLD analysis project Ga0136846, IMG submission 96841) | Grasslands soil microbial communities from Hopland, California, USA - 2 Assembly 2016 (version 4) | ecosystem: Environmental > Terrestrial > Soil > Grasslands | place: USA: Hopland...
GCCGCGGTGCCCATGCCGCCGAGAAAGCCATAGCGCTCGATGAGGAGAGTGGCGAGCCGCGCGCGTGCCGCCACCGCCGCCGCCGCGATCCCCGCCGGTCCGCCGCCGAGCACGACGATGTCGTACTCGGCAAAGAGCGGCGTCCGGCGCGCGGGTTCCTCGATCGTGCGAGGGCCGCTCACAGCACCGCATAATCCTGCGGCCGCGGCAACGCCGCGATGGCCGCTGCAAGCTCCGGCGGCGGCACCCGCACCTTGCGCGCCACGAGATCGAACCAGACGATCATCGAGCGCACTTCCGCCGGGAGCTCGACTTTGACACGGCTCGTCGACGCGCGGACGGTTAGAGCCATACCATCTCGTTGGCGGCCGGCCATGGGGAGGGCTCCTTCTCCTCAGGCTCTTTCCATTGTGAGCATGCGGGCTTCGGCTCTGGCAAGGATGCGACTTTGTGTTGCCCCCTCGAAGACGCCGCCGCCCGACTTTTCTGTTTGAGACTTGTGGCGGAATGCGCGGCCGCTGCCGCGTGGGCCGTTGGAAGTTCGGCGTGTATGCTCGCAATCAGATTGTGGACCAAATTCGACCGCGGCCCGCACGTGCGTACCTTCTCCGCCTCTTGCAGGTGGCGAAGCGCGTCCTGGTAGCGCTTCTGATTGTACAACATCTCGCCACGAACCCACTGGATGACATGCCGCCGCGCGTCCTCGTCGTCTCCGTCATTCAGGATATTCTCTGCCTCGGCGAGCGCGCCCGCGCCTGCCAAGGCTCGGGCATATATGGCATCATAGTCCGGCGTGGTCGCGTCGCTCGTCGCTTTTTCTAAGATCTCTCTGGCTTTTTTGAATTTATCGCCGAGCGAACCCTCGTCAGGGTGTTCGTCGAGATTCTGTCTACTCGCCTGCAGCAATCGATTCCGAAGTTCGGCGCCCTGATCCGTTAGGACTTCCGCCATCGTGAAGTTCGCATGGGCTGACGACGAATCGCGAACGAAAGCGTATTTGGCTTTCAGTTCGGCATCCAGCAATCGCGATTCGCGTGCCTTGCGTTCGTTTTCCGAAATAGACGGTTCAGGTCCGCTTCGCATTTCGTCCTGGGGGTGGGCCAGAATGCGTGCCCATATCGTATAGATCGAAGGTTCTTCGGGCGCACGTTCCTGCGCCTCTTTGAGATAGGTTTTCGCAAGATCCATGTAATTTACGAAGTCCTCGGGCTTCGGCGAAGGCACCGGCTGGTACCAGGTGTAAAGAAACTGAGCGTAGTCCACGCCGCTCAGATAATCCGGCTCGCTTTGGCGCTTTCCAAGCTGAATTGCCTGCGTAAAAAACCCTACGCCTTCCCTTCGTCTATCGTCGCCCGCCATGCAATCATCGCGCAGTGCTCCGAGCTGACGGTACCCTTCGGGTTCCTTCGGCTGAGTTCGAACAAGGCGGCGCGCAAGATATAAGGCGTGATCGCGGTCTCCGTCATCGCGCAGCGATCCGGCGAGGATTCGCCAAGCGGGAATGAACGAGGGGTCCATGTCAATTGCGGCGCACAGGCTGGCGCGCGTCTCCGCTGGGTTTGATCCCTTCTCGCGCCAGGCAAGTCCACGAAGTACAAGAGCCCAGGCTTGCTGCCGCTTATCGCGCGACTGAAATCCGTTGGCGAAGTTTATCGCTCGATCAAGGTTGGACTCGGGCGGCTCGTCTTTTGAGACGGATTTGGATTCATCGTCTTCAGGGGTATGGAAGTAATAAAACGCGGCGACCAGCGGATCGAAGCGTTGCACGAGCCTTGCGGCAATTTCTTTGACGAGAGCCTCCACGTCTGGACCGTCTTTGCTTTCGACCCAATTTTCTCCACCGCTCGCATGGGCACGCAGCCGATATTGAGGGTCCGGCGAATTCTTGATGAGGACGATTTCACCGACAATTCGTGTGTCTCGCGGCCCGATCAGCGCTCTAAGTTGATTGATCAGTGCCGTTAGGCTGACATCCGCGCCCGGCAATTTGATATCCGTCACCTGAGAGGTTGTGGCTTCCGAACCGAATTTTTGTGAGCCCAATTGGCTTTGCGCGACGGCGGATCTCGTGACGCTTTGCATTTCTGCGATGCGATCGAAAAACAGCCGGCCGATGGCGCCGCTTGTGATACCTTTTTTCTGCAGCTCGTCCGGAACTGAGAACTCGCCGATCACGAAACTCCGGTCAAAGAACGCCGAATAAAGCGGGATCGCCAGTACAACAATGGAAACAACCGAGACGGCGAGCAAAATAGTCCGCGTTCCGAAGGTCCAGAGATGCGACAGAATGGTCTTCGTGCGCTGATACCAGCCGGTGGCCGGCGCCGGCTTCGAATTTGAATTGGGATCGTCTGCGGATTCCATCCGGCAGCACGCTACAACCTAAAGGGAGCCTCGATTATGCGCATTGCCGAGGCGGGCACGCAAGCGCGCGTTGCTCGAAGGGTGAATGCCCGCGCGTTCCACGAGTGCGAGCGAGCCGCAACAAGCCTGTGCGGAGCTTTTGCCGCTTTGCCGCGTTGGCAATCCGGCCATTCCAACCACGGTTATTCATGAACATCCAGGTCACCTCCGTCCCGCCTTCGCTCATTCTCGCCGGCCCCGCGGTCCGCAGCCGCGTTCGCGAGGGGCAGCCCTTTCCGCTCGGCGCCACCTGGGACGGAATCGGGGTGAATTTCGCGCTCTTTTCAGCCAATGCGACGAAGGTGGAACTTTGCATCTTCGACATCGACGGCACGACGGAGGTCGAACGTATCACCCTGCACGAGTATACGAACGAGGTCTGGCACGGTTACCTGCCGGATGCGCGGCCGGGCACGGTCTATGGTTATCGCGTGCACGGGCCGTACGACCCGCAGAACGGCCACCGCTTCAACCCGAACAAGCTTTTGATCGATCCATACGCCCGCCAGCTCGTCGGCAGCGTCGAATGGAACGAGGCGCTCTTCGGTTATACGGTGGGCGCCCCCGACGCCGACCTTTCTTTCGACGAGCGCGACAGCGCGCGCTATGTCCCAAAGTGCCGCGTCATCGATCCGGCCTTCACCTGGGGCGAGGAACGCAAGCCGAAGACGCCTTGGCAGCGCACGATCGTCTACGAGACGCATGTGCGCGGCTACACGATGCGCCATCCTGGCGTGCCGAAGCATTTCCGCGGCACGTTTTCCGGGATGATGTCGCCGGAGGTGATTGAGTACATCGCCAATTTAGGCGTGAGCGCGATCGAGCTCCTGCCGATTCACGCTTTTGTTGAAGATGACTACCTCGTGAAAAAGGGCCTCCGCAATTATTGGGGGTACAACACGATCGCGTTCTTCGCGCCGAAGCCGCGCTATCTGGCCACGCCATTCGTCAACGAAATCAAGGAAATGGTTAGCCATTACCATGATCGCGGCATCGAGGTGATTCTGGACGTCGTGTACAACCATTCGGCTGAGGGCAACGAGCTCGGGCCGACGCTGTCGTTCAAGGGCATCGACAACGCCTCGTATTACCGTCTTGCGCCCGACAAGCGCTACTACATCAACGATACCGGCACCGGGAACACGATCAATTTGAGCCATCAGGGTGTGCTGAAGATGGTCACCGATTCCCTGCGCTATTGGGCGACCGAGATGCGCATCGACGGTTTCCGCTTCGACCTTGCAACGATCCTCGCGCGCGAGCCGCACGGCTTCGACGAAGGCGGCGGCTTCCTCGATTCCTGCCGGCAAGATCCGGTCTTGAGCGGGGTGAAGCTCATCGCCGAGCCCTGGGATTGCGGGCCCGGCGGCTATCAGGTCGGGCATTTCTCGCCAGGTTGGGCGGAGTGGAACGATCGCTATCGCGACACGGTGCGCGCCTATTGGCGCGGCGACGACGGAAAATTGCAGGAACTTGCCGCGCGGCTGTCAGGCTCGGCCGATCTCTTTAACAAACGCGGCCGGCGTCCGACGGCATCCGTAAATTTCATCACAGCGCATGACGGGTTCACTTTGAACGACCTCGTCTGCTACAATGACAAGCACAATGAGGCGAACGGCGAGGAAAACAAGGACGGTCACTCGCACAATCTCTCGTCTAATTATGGCGTGGAGGGTCCGAGCGACGACCCTGAAATCCGCCGCACCCGCTTCCGCCAGATGCGCAATTTCCTTGCGACGCTGCTCTTTTCGCAGGGCACGCCGATGATCCTCGCCGGTGACGAGTTTGCGCGCACGCAAAGGGGCAACAACAACGCTTATGCCCAAGACAACGAGATCAGCTGGGTCGATTGGGATGCCCGCGACGACGATGCCCAGATGTTGGCGGGATTTACACGCAAGCTGATCCAGCTGCGCAAAGACCTGCCGGTGCTGCGGCGAAACCGCTTTCTGACGGGAGCTTTCGACGAGGAGCTGCAGGTGAAGGATGTCGCTTGGCTCTCGCCGACGGGCGCGGAACTCACCCCGGAACAATGGAGCGACGGCAAGGCGCGTTCGCTCGGCGTTTTGCTCGACGGGCGTGCGCAAGCAACCGGGATTCGCCGGCGCGCGCATGAGGTCACCGTACTGCTTCTGCTCAACGCCTATCATGAGCCGGTCGAATTCACCTTGCCTCCGGCACAGGGCGGCTCGGCCTGGGATCGTCTCGTCGATACGAACGAGCCGGAGGCGGAGAAAACCAAATTCCCGTTCAAGAAAAAATACCTTGTGACCGGCCGCTCACTTGTGCTTTTCCAGTTGGCGGGACCCGAAAAGGCGAAGAAACCCTTAAGTTCGTGATCGGTTTTGCATGACCTCGAGCGCCCTGCTTGTCGTCAACACAAACAGCCGGTCCGGGGAGCGGCTCTGCGCGAGCTTGGGGGACCTTCTCGCCGCGCGCGGCATCGATCCCTTGCACGCGCACTGCGAAAGCCGCGAGGCGCTGCCACAAGCAATCCTCGACAATGCCGATAAAATCGACTGCGTGGTGATTGCCGGCGGCGACGGCACGTTGAACGCGGCCGCGCCGGGCCTGCTGCAGAGCGGTCTGCCGCTCGGCATCATTCCCGCGGGAACCGCCAATGATCTTGCGCGCACGCTCGGGATTCCGGACGATCCCGTCGACGCCCTCGACATCATCGCGCGCGGCGAGGAACGGCGCGTCGATCTCGGCCGCGTGAACGATCAGCTGTTCTTCAATGTCGCAAGCATCGGGCTCAGCGTCGCGCTCGCGCGCGCAATGTCGAGGGAGACAAAGCGGCGTTTCGGGCGGTTGAGCTACTCGCTTGCGGCTTTGCGCGTCATGACCCGCGCGCGGCCTTTCTCGGCGTTGATCGTCAGCGAGGGCGAAGTTGCACGCGTCAGGACGTTTCAGGTGGCCGTCGGCAACGGCCGCTATTATGGCGGCGGCAATGCCGTGGAGAAATCGGCGGAAATCGACGACGGCCATCTCGATCTCTACAGCCTTGAAGTGGACGCGGTCTGGAAGCTTGCCTGGATGGCGCGCTCGTTCCGCGCCGGCGAGCACGGCGCGTTTCGGGAGGTACGATCCGTACGCGGCCGCAATTTCGAGATTCACACGCGCCGCCCGCGCAGGGTGAATGCCGACGGCGAGATTTTGACAACCACGCCGGCGAAATTTGCGATCGTCCCGAAGGCGATCCGGGTGTTTGCGCCCTCCTCCGGCACGGGTTGAGGCTACGAGCGCGGAACTTCGCCATCCGGCGGCACGTTTTTGCAAAGCAGAAGGCAGTCTGGGAGGCTATGATGCAAAGCTCCGCCGCATCCACCACGCCAAAGCAGGAGTCGCACAGCCTCATCGCCAGCGACAAAGTCGAGGGTACGAAAGTTCGCCGCCCGAACGGCGAGACGCTCGGCCAAATCATGCGTGTGATGATCGACAAGAGGACGGGTCAGGTCGCCTATGCCGTCATGAGTTTCGGTGGCTTCCTCGGCATTGGCTCGGACTTTTATCCGCTGCCGTGGGATCAACTGACCTATAATCCGAAGCTCGACGCCTACGAGCTCGACATCACCGAGGAGCAGCTGCGCAAGGCGCCGAAATTCGCCAAGGGCGCGGTGCCGGACTGGTCGGCCGCGGAAGGCAAGCGCATCCGCGACTATTACAATCTGCCGATGAGCGGCATGTAACCGAAATCAGACGCTCGGTTTTGGCGGATTGGTCGGGTTCGGCGCCGGCCCGCCGGGATCGATCACATCGGGATCGCGCAATGGCGGGATCGGCTCGTCGCCGGGCGCATCGACGGGATAGGGCGAAGGATCGGGATCTGGAATGATCGAGGGCGAGGGCGGCGGCACTTCGCCGCCCGGATTGGGTGTTTGACCTGGCATGGCGACCTCATCTCACGAATGGAGGTAACCGGCCGCGCCGATTGCGGTTCCCGCGATGCCGGGACACTATTCCTCGTTGAGCCGGCGCTTCTCACGCAGACAAGACCGGGCCATCTCGCCGAGGTGCTTGCGCTCCGCGGTCTGCAACTGGTTGGCGATCGTGCGCGCCCACAGCGCTTGTTCGCGAAGCTCGTCGGCAAGACAGGTGCAAGCCGCGCTGCATACTGGGTTGGGCTGGCCTGCACCTTCGCACTGCGCCTGACACGAGGAGAAGAAGCGCGCATCGCCGGATTCGCCTTGCGGCGGCGCGATCGTCGCCAGGAGAGAAACCAGACCGAATAAAATCGGCTGGTGCACGAGATAAATTGCGAGACTGTGCCGGCCGCCGAAGACGATACCTCGCGAAAAAAAACTCCGCGGCTGCCAGCGCGCCAAAAGCTCGCGCAAGGCGAGGCGGTCGCCGATTTTCATCAGCGCGAGCCCGCAAAGCAGCACGCCGAGCCAGGGCAGCATCGGGCGATAATCGTTGGTGTGTGGCTCGAAGGTCGAGAGGCCGGTCCACCACCACATCGGCGCATCAAATGTCGGTGAGACAAAGAGGCGAGGCGCGGCGATCGCGAGCACCGCGGCGAGCGCCGCCGCCCACCAATGCAGGAAAAGAAACGGCAGCGCGATTAGGCTACCAAGCGCAATGCAGTGCAGGATGCCGAAGAAGATAAATCCATCCGGGATAAAGACGTAGGTGGCGAGGCTGACCGCCGCCGCCGCGACAACGATAGTTGCGAGATGCCGCCAATAGGCGCGTGGGCGGAATTTTGGCGCATGCGCGAGAACGAGACTTGCGCCGACAATACCGAGAAAGCTCGAGCCGATCGTATCGCCAAAAATCCCAAAACCGCGTTCGAAGACGATGTGCGAATCGAGATAGCCGAAATACGAAAAGTCCCACGTCAGGTGGAACACGAACATCGCGAGGAGAGCGGCACCACGCACCGCATCGATAAGCGGAATGCGGCCTGCGCGCCTGCGGCGCAGAAGAGATACGTTCAGCACGCCTCTAGGTCGGCCGAGATGATGCGGCCGAAGCGAAATGGCTGAAAATCATGTCAGGCGCGCTGAGATTGTGCCGCGACTGCGCGCGGCGGCCGGCCCAAAGCTCGGTCACGGCAGGCGCACCGGAGAAGCTCATGACCGGAGCTTCGTCCCAAGCGGACGCACCCGGAGCCCGCCAGGCAACGCGTGCCACGTCTGCGACGCGCTCGCTTGCATACATGGAGCGCAGCGAGGCGAAGGCTCGCTTCTCCGGCATTGCGGCGGAATAGGTGACATCGAGCTTGATCTCGCTCTGATCGATTGCCGCGAACGCAATGCGCGCCGATCCGCCGCGCGTGAAAGCAAGATCGAAGCTCAACGTCTTTGGATCGAACATAACTTCTTTGAAGGCGACGAGCGGGCGTTCCTGAATTTCCACGGGGCCGATCAGGAACGACGAGCCATAGGCAGTCCAGCGCAAATTGCCGAAGGGCAACGGCCGAGCGCGCCAGTAACCGTCGCGCGGGTAGAAGACCAGCACTTCGGCGGGCTGCCCGCCATAATTCATCCACAGCTGGACGAGGTGGAAGCCGCGTTCGACGCGCTCGCCTATGCGGACGGGTACGTCCTGCTCTCGCCAAAAACTCGGATATGTCCATCCGACAAGCCAGAAATCCGGGCTCGACCAGAGCCGCGCCTCACGCTCGGGAGTCGGGAACGACGCGTCGCCCGACATATCGCATGAGGTCCAATCCGGCTCGGCCCGATCAACCCCAACAGCGCCGATGTAAGCCGGATGCACGGCGCGCACGCGCATGCGGCGAACGTCCGTGGAGATGAAGTCGATCTGGACGTTACCTTTCTCGGCGCAGACTTCCGGCTCGCTATGATTCGTCACGGAGACGGCGAGATCGTCGTGCTCCGCAAACGCGCGGCCTGCCGAAACCAACGACGCCGCACCGAGTACCATAGTAAACGCGCGACGTGTTAGCTTCACTTCATTCTCCGAGCGGCTTCTGCCGGATAAAGACCACGGGGCGCGTATTAAGGATAGAGCCTCCTTCGACGAAATTGTCAGGCCTTATGCCGCGGACTCGTCGGATAAGGTGAGTGCTTCTTTTGCGATGTCCGGCCGGCGGTACAAAATTGTGAGCAGCGCCTGCGCCGCTTGATCAGGCTTAACCCGCCCTTGTTCCCAATTGCGCAGCGTTGCGACAGGGATGCGCGGCAACGCCGCCATCGGCTCTTGGGTCATATTGAGCTTCTGTCGCGCAGCGCGCGCGGGCACATTCCAGGTGAACCCCGCGAGCGGCGCATCCGGGTCCGACCCGTCCTCGATCTGATGCCTGCGGGGTCGTGCTCGGTCGTGGCATCGAACTTGGCGCGGTTCAGGCGCGGCTTACCGGCGCGCATCTGCTCTATCGATTTGCGAACGACAACCATAACTCACGTTCCTTCTTGTTGGCGCGAGCGCCGAGATGATCCGGCGTATGTCGCCGCGATCGGTGCAGACAACGAAAAGAATGGCTCCCTCCGCCGATCCAATCGCTTGGATGCGTTTCTCGCCATAGACGCTCCGGTTATCGAGCCACACTCTAGGACAGGAGCATCGAAGATGCGTGCGGCGAGATCGAAATCGAAGCCTGGGCCGGCGTGAGCGCTGCGCTCAACAACAGAAACAGCGAAAGGGCACGGCCGATCATGCGCATGCAAGGCCCTTGAAGACAGCGAATGGTCATTGTTCGAATTCGCTTTGGATTCGCAACTGCTGCGTTGAGACAAGCCGCGCGCCGATGTGCTTTGCCGCACCGACATTCGCGATGACGCGGGGGTTCGGGGTTCCGACGCGTGCAGGGCAGCGCCCTAGACTTGCCCAGCTCCATGCCTAAATTCGCCGGGCGCCGGGAGCCCGTGCGGCCGCGTAGACATTGATGAACGGAATGGCTGCCGAACCCACGCGAAAACCCGGGCGCGACGCCGAAGTTGCCTCAATCACGGCTCCCCCGGTGCCCCAGCCGGTGCTCGCGCCGGCGATCGCCGGCGCTGCCGCAGATGCGGTGGCGAAGCGCCGGCGCCGGATTGCCCGGATCGCCGGGGTTGTGGCGAGCATCGTTATTTTCGCCCTCTCCCTGTTCGTGCTCGCCCGGACGCTGACAAAGATCAACTTTGCCGAGGTTCGTGGCGCCATCGCCGCCACGACCGCCGAGCAGATCGTCGGCGCATGCCTCCTGACCTGCATCTCCTATCTGGCGCTCACCGGCTATGACGCGGTGGCGCTGCGCCAGCTCAAGGCCAAGGTTCGCTACCGGACGACGGCGCTCGCCTCATTCACGAGCTACGCGATCTCCTTCACGTTGGGTTTCCCGCTGATCACCGGCGGAACGGTGCGCTACTGGCTCTATTCCCGCGCCGGGCTTCGCGCCGGCGCCGTCGCCAGCCTTACGATCATCGCCGGCGTCACCTTCTGGCTCGGCATGGCGCTGATCGTCGGGGTCGGGCTCATCTTTCGTGCGGAGGCCATTAGCGGGCTCGATTATCTTAGCCCGGCAGTCAATATGGCGCTCGGCTCCGGCGTTCTCGGCCTCCTCGCGGCCTATCTCATCTGGGTATCGGCGGCGCCGCGACGGCGCAAAATCCAAGGTTTCCGGCTCGAATTGCCCGGCTTCGGACTGACCAGCCGGCAGGTGTTGCTCGGGCTCGCAGATTTAGGCGCTGCGTCGGGCACACTGTTCGTGCTGCTGCCGCCGCATCATGGGCTCGACTACTTCACCTTCGCCTCGGTCTACTCCTTCGCCACCATTCTCGGCATTGCCAGCAATGCGCCAGGGGGGATCGGCGTCTTCGAGGCGACGATGCTGAAAATCGTCCCGAGGCCGACCGACGAGGCGTTGCTCGCCTCGCTTCTGCTTTTCCGGGTGATCTACTACATCGCGCCGTTCGTGCTGGCGCTGGCTTTCCTTGGTGCCAACGAAAGCTTCCGCCGCTGGCAGAGCCTGCGCGAGGCGATGCTGCGGAGCCAGGAACTGGAAGGCGATTGAGCCGGGCGGCCAAAGCTCGTTCGCCGAGCTTCAGTTCGCTTTAGCCTCAGTTCATTTGGGCGAAACGGACTTTGATGTTGCGGCCGGCCTCAGGCGAGGCGACGAGACGCGTCTCGAATGCGATCGACTCGTTTGGGCCGAGCTTCGGCTTCGACGCCGATGCCGAGCCCGGGGCGGAGATTGGCGATTTCTCCCTGCACTTTGAGCAGGCGCTGCGCGCTTTCCCCGCTCACCTCGAAGTGACGCCGCGAAATTCCAGTCCGCGCAGATTCACCGGAAGGCCCGCGGCCGCATAGAGCGCACTGGTCGCAGGCACTGCCCGCACGATCTGTTTCCTAACGCCGGCGAGCGACATCGAGCCGACGATTACGGCGACGGGGAAAGGCACACTCCGCTGCGGCCCGACGCGCGAAACGGCTCATGATGCGGCTGGCGCCAGGTGCTGCCTCAAAGTTGTTCGTATGTCGGTTGTCGTGCGCGGCCGCTCACCGCCTCGGTCGACAAGTCCATGGCGCGCCTGAGCTGATGGGCGGCAAAGCCCGAGGGGGTGGAGGGCAGGCTAAGCCCGGAAGACGGACGAGCATGGGACAGAACTCGTTCGAACTGTCCCCGCCGGCAACATCGCCCAGGAGAGGACACCCGATTAGACACTTGTTAGGGTTAAGGAGGCGTAAGAAGCCCGATTCGGCCGCTAATCAGCCGGCGCGGCGACGAGGAATCCTGCTTGGTCCGTTTCGAAAATGTCGGGTTACGCTACGGGATGGGCGACGAGATCCTGCACGATCTCTCCTTCTCCATCGAGCCGCAGAGCTTTCAGTTTCTGACCGGCCCGTCCGGCGCCGGCAAGACGACCCTGCTCAAGCTGATCCTGCTCTCGCTCAAACCCACGCGCGGCTTGATCACCCTGTTCGATCAGGACGCGATGACGCTCGAGAAAAACGAGGTGACGCGGCTGCGGCGCCGCATCGGCGTCGTCTTCCAGGATTTCCGTCTCCTCGATCACCTCACCACTTACGAGAATGTCGCGCTGCCCCTGCGTGTTCTCGGGCGGGACGATTCCTCCTATCGCGGCGAGGTCGTCGAGCTTCTGCGCTGGGTAGGCCTCGGCGATCGCATGCATGTTCTGCCGCCCGTTTTGTCGGGCGGCGAGAAGCAGCGCGCGGCAATCGCGCGGGCGCTGATCGCGCGGCCGGAACTGCTGCTTGCCGACGAGCCGACCGGCAATGTCGACCCGACGCTCGCGCGCCGATTGCTGCGGCTCTTCGTCGAGTTGAACAAGTCCGGCACTTCCATCGTCATCGCCACGCATGATCTCGCCTTGATGGATCAGTTCGAGGACGCCCGCCGGCTTGTTCTCGGCGATGGCCGTTTGCACATCTTCGATTGACGCGCATGATCGTAAGGGCGCGAAAATGACGGTTCTCATGTCGCACGCGGCGCGGCGCAATCGGGACGCCGATCCCAACGCGATCGGCACTGACGCGGCGCCTCTCCGTCGCGAGATGCCGCTCGTCCCGGCCGCCTCGATCGCCGGGCGCGCGCTCGTCACCGTCATCGCCATCATGACATTCCTCGCCTCGCTCGCGGCGGGGACGGCGATCCTTATCAGCGACGCCTCGCGCGGCTGGCAAAACACCGTCGCGCAGGAAGCGACGATCCAGGTCCGCCCGATCGCCGGACACGATCTGGAGGCCGACACGCGCAAAGCCGCCGAGATCGCGGCGCAAAGTCCGGGCGTCGGCGACGTGCGGACCTTCTCGGCGGCGGAATCGGCGCGTTTGCTCGAACCGTGGCTCGGCGGCGGGCTCGATCTCAGCGAGCTGCCGGTGCCGCGCATGATCGTCGTCAGGAAGACCGGCGCTTCTTTCAATCCGGAGGCGCTGCGCGCCAATTTCGCGAAGGCCGTGCCCGCGGCGATTTTCGACGATCACAGCCAATGGCTGTCGCGCTTGACCGTGATGACGCGCACCGTCGTCGGCGCGGCGATCGTCCTGTTCGCGCTGGTCTTGACGACCATGCTGCTTGCCGTCGCCTTCGCCACGCGCGGCGCGATGGCCGGGAACAGCGAGATCATCAACGTGCTGCATTTCGTCGGCGCCGAGGACCGGTTCATCGCGCGCGAATTCCAGCGCCATTTTTTGCGTCTCGGCCTGCGCGGCGGATTGATCGGCGCCGCCTGCGCCGCGCTGACGTTCTTTGTGCTTGGCCGGCTGGCGCCGTTCTGGACGGCGACGGCAAGCGGCGACCAGATGGAGGCTTTGTTCGGCGGCTTCGCGCTGAACCTGCAAGGCTATTTCGCCATTACCGCGATCTGCATCGGCATCGCGCTTCTGACCGGGCTGATCTCGCGCACCATCGTGTACCGGCATTTGCGGGGGTTGGGGTAGAGGGGGTGGAGATTGCAAGAATCCGATCGCCTGATGCGTTAGCATCATGGCGGAGAAAGCCACCAATAGCGTCTTACGC
>Ga0136846_1223797_pt1 | contig 12828 bp, 12 predicted proteins | sample HopSoiMetagenom2_FD_96841 | JGI IMG/M metagenome (GOLD analysis project Ga0136846, IMG submission 96841) | Grasslands soil microbial communities from Hopland, California, USA - 2 Assembly 2016 (version 4) | ecosystem: Environmental > Terrestrial > Soil > Grasslands | place: USA: Hopland...
CGAGCCGGCGGCGTTCCTGATGGACGAGCCGCTCTCGAACCTCGACGCGAAGCTGAGGGTCCAGATGCGCGCGGAGATCGCGAAGCTGCAGAGCGACCTCGGCGTGACGACCGTCTACGTGACGCACGACCAGGTCGAGGCGATGACGATGGGCGATCGCGTCGCGGTCATGCGCAAGGGCGAGTTGCAGCAGGTCGACGAGCCGCAGACGCTCTACGACCGTCCCCTCAACCTCTTCGTGGGCGGGTTCATCGGCAGCCCGTCGATGAACATGCTCGACGCGACGATCGAGGCGTCGAACGGCGGCCTCGCAGCGAAGATCGGCGACCAGAAGATCGCGCTCGGCTCCGAGACGCTCCAGAACCGTCCCGGACTGAAGACGTACGAAGGGAAACAGGTCATCCTCGGGATTCGTCCGGAGGACCTGGAAGACGCAGCGCTCGAGAGCGGAGCCCCAGCCGACCGGCAGCTGCGCGGCAGGCTCGAGCTGAGAGAAGCGCTCGGCTCGGAGATCATGGCGCACTTCGCCATCAAGGGCGCGCACGCCGAGACGGACGAGACGCGCGAGCTCGCGAAGGACGCCGGCGCCGAGGGCACGGAACAGCCGATCGGCGTGAAGGAGGACGAGGCGGTCATGGTCGGCAGGTTCGGCGCACGGTCGCGCGTCAAGCAAGGCGACGAGGTGTCCGCCGTCGTCGACACCCGCGCACTACATTTCTTCGACCCCCAGACCGGTAACGGAATCTATGACTCCTCGAAAGGAGGAGAAGCGTGAAGAAACACAGGCTCGTGATCGCGGCACTGCTCGGTGTGGTGCTGCTTGCGGCAATCACTGCCCTTGCCAGCGCCAGGCCCGCGAAGAAGAGCGCGTCAGGCAGCATCAACATCGTCGGCGTCTGGACAGGCGACGAGGAGAAGTCGTTCAATGCTGTGCTGGACGGCTTCCGCAAGGCCAACCCCGGCATCAAGGTGTCCTACAAGTCGACCGGCGACAACACGCCGACAGTCCTCGCCACCGCGGTCGCGGGCGGCAAGCCGCCGGACCTCGCGTCGGTGTCGCAGCCTGGCCTCGTCAACGACTTCCAGAAGAAGGGCGCACTGAAGAACCTCGACTACGCGAAGGGCACGCTGAATGCGAACTACCCGCCCGACATCGCGAAGATCGGCGTCGTCAAGGGACACGTGTACGGCCTCCTGATCAAGGGCGCCAACAAGTCGACCGTCTGGTACAACGTCTCGTCGTTCAAGAACGCGGGCGTGAAAGCGCCGACGACCTTCCCCGCACTCCAGAAGGCCGCGGGAACGTTGAAGGCGTCAGGCACTCCGGCGTTCTCGGTCGGCGGCGCCGACGGTTGGACGCTCACCGACCTCTTCGAGAACATCTACCTCCGCCAGGCAGGGCCGGCGAAGTACGACGCGCTCTCGAAGCACACGATGAAGTGGACGGACGCGTCGGTCGTGAAGGCGCTGCAGACGATGGGAACGCTCCTGCAGACGAGCAACATCGCAGGCGGCACGTCGGGTGCACTGCAGACCGACTTCCCGACGTCGGTGTCGAACGTGTTCACGAAGAGCCCGAAGGCGGCGATGGTCGTCGAGGGTGACTTCGTCCCGGGCGTCGTCGCGTCCAAGAACGCGCTCAAGGCCGTCTCGGGCTACAACGTCTTCCCGTTCCCGGCGATCGGGAACACGGCGAACTACGTCGAGGGCGGCGGTGACGAGCTGATGGCGTTCAAGGACACCCCGGCCATCCGCGCGCTCGTGAAGTACCTCGCCACGGGCAAGGCGCAGACGATCTGGGCCAAGCGGGGCGGTTACACCGCGCCGGCCAAGACCGTCCCCGCGAGCGCCTATCCGGATGCCATCACTCGCACGACCGCGAGCGCGGTCGGCAAGGCGAAGGTCTTCCGGTTCGACCTCTCCGACCTTCAGCCGGCGTCGTTCGGCGGCACGGTCGGACAGGGGGAGTTCAAGCTCTTCCAGGACTTCCTCAAGAGCCCGGGGAACGCGAAGGGCATTGCAAAGCAGCTCGAGTCGGCTGCAGCGAAGGCGTACAAAGCCGGCAAATGAGCGTGGGCTCGAGTCGTGAGCGGAAGTAGCGGAGGAATCGCAGTGGAGCCGCCCGTCGTGGCGGCTCCACCCTCCGGCGACCCGGGGTTCCTCCGTCGGAACCTGGTGGCGATCGGCTTCCTCGCGCCGGCGGCGATCCTGCTCGGCGTGATGATCGTCTATCCGACGATCTACACGTTCATCCGCAGCTTCTTCGGCAAGGACGCGCACGAGGGCTTCCTGCCGAAAGGCGATTTCACGGGGATCGACAACTACAAAGCGCTGTTCACGACGGACATCCTCGTCACCGCGATCAAGAACAGCGCGATCTGGATCCTCGTCGCGCCCGCAGCGGTGACGGCGTTCGGCCTGGTGTTCGCCGTGCTGACGGAGCGGATCCGCTGGGGCGTCGGGTTCAAGGCGATCGTGTTCATGCCGATGGCGATCTCGCTCTTCGCCACGGGCGTGATCTGGCACGTGATGTACATCAAGGACCCGAACCAGGGCGCCGTCAACGCGGCGATCGGAGCCGTCAAGTCATGGGTCTCGCCGGCAGGCGCGCTCTCGAGCGCGTCACCGTCCACCCCGGCGCTCACGGGCTCCCCGCAGAGCGGATACGTGCTGCAGAAGCCGATCGCCGCGGGCAAGACGGCGCTCCTCGGCCTGACGGCGATCCCGCCGACGGATGTTCCCTCCGGCGCGAAGCAGGTGGCCACACCGCAGCCGAAGCAGGGCGCGATCACCGGCGTCGTCTGGCGCGACTTCAAGCCGGGCGGCGGTGTCGTGGGCAAGCCCGAGCAGGGCGAGCTCGGCCTGCCCGGCGTTCACGTGAAGCTGATCGACTCGTCGGGCAAGACGGTGCAGAGCGCTACGACCGGCGACGACGGATCGTTCACGTTCGACGGCGTCGGCGGCGGCAGCTTCAAGCCGGGGATCGCGGCCTCGACATTCGCCGCGCCGTTCGGCGGCATCTCGTGGCTCGGCTCGCAGCTGATCACGCCGGCGGTGATCATCGCGTACATCTGGGTCTGGGCCGGCTTCGCGATGGTCGTGATCGGCGCCGGACTGGCCGCGATCTCGCGGGAGGTGCTGGAAGCCGCCCGCACCGACGGCGCGACCGAGTGGCAGGTGTTCCGGCGCGTCACCGTGCCGATGCTCGCGCCGGTTCTCTCCGTCGTGTTCATCACGATGCTGATCAACGTCCTCAAGGTCTTCGACATCGTCATCTCGATCGCGCCAGGCTCCACACAATCCGACGCCGCAGTGATCGCCGTGCAGATGTGGCGGCAGAGCTTCGGCGGTGTGAACGACTTCGGCCTCGGTTCGGCGATCGCCGTCTTCCTGTTCCTGCTCGTGATCCCGATCCTGCTCTTGAACATCCGGCGTTTCCGGAGGGAGGTCTGAGCCGTGGCGACCTACGAAGCTGACGCGGGCCCGATCGTCGTCGCCGACCCGAACGAGCGGACTTCCGCCCGTATCACGCGCGCGGTCGCGAAGGTGCCGCTCAACCTCTTCCTGGCGTTCATCGCGGTGCTCTGGCTGATGCCGACGCTCGGCCTGTTCTTCACGTCGCTGCTCTCGCCGAGCGACTACATCTCGAACGGCTGGTGGCGGATCTTCTCCAAGCCGTCGCTCGCGACGTTCGAGAACTACTCGAACGTCTGGAACACGACCGACATCCCGACGTCGCTGCGCATCACCGCGGAGATCGCGATCGGCGGGACGATCCTGCCGATCATGGCGGCCGCACTCGCGGGCTACGCATTCGCGTGGATCGACTTCCCGGGGCGAGACATCCTGTTCGTGATCGTGATCGCCCTCCTCGTCGTGCCGCTGCAGATGGCGCTGATCCCGGTGTTCCACCTCTACAACACGCTGCACCTGTACGACACGATCTTCGGCCTGATCCTCTTCCACACGGCCTTCGGTCTGCCGTTCGCGATCTTCCTGCTGCGGAACTTCTTCATCGGGATACCCAAGGACATCCTCGAATCGGCGCGGATCGACGGCGCGTCGGAGATCCGCATCTTCTTGAAGCTGATCCTGCCGCTCGGCCTGCCGGCGATCGCGTCGCTCGCGATCTTCCAGTTCCTCTGGACGTGGAACGACCTGCTCGTCGCGCTCGTGATGGCGCGCAACACGACGCCGATCACGGTCGACATCTTCTCGCAGCTCCGCCAGTTCGGCTCGAACATCGACATCATCGCTCCGGCGTCGTTCATGTCGATGCTGATTCCGCTCGTCGTCTTCTTCTCGTTCCAGCGGTACTTCGTGCAGGGCCTGCTCGCAGGCTCTGTGAAGTGAGCCTCGAAGAACGGTCGATCGACGTCATCCTCGCGGGGCAGTCGCCGTCCGGCGGCTACGTCGCCTGTCCGAGCTTCGAGCCGTACCGCTACTCGTGGTTTCGCGACGGGTCGTTCATCGCGGACGCGATGCGCGAGGCCGGCCGGGTCGAGAGCGCAGACCGCTTCTTCGACTGGTGCGCGCGCGTGATCCTGGCGCGGCCGACCGGGCCGTGGGACGCGCGCTACCGGCTCGACGCCGACCCCGACCGCTCGGACTGGCCCAAGCTGCAGATCGACGGGCTCGGCCTCTTCCTCGGCGCGTTGCGCCGGCGCGGCGACGCGTCGCGCTGGAAAGAGGCGGCAGCGCAGGTCGCACGCTGGCTGGAGCACCACTGGAGCGAGCCGTGCGTGGACTGGTGGGAGGAGCGCGAGGGCGTGCACGCTGCGACGCTCTGGTGCGTCGGCAACGGGCTCGACTCGGACGAGATCAAGCGCGAGGCGCTCGCCCGCGCCGACGACCGGCTCGACGCCTCGCTGCTCTTCATCGGCACGGAAGAGCTCGTCGGGCGCATCGAGGGCTCGCTGCTCGTCGACGGCGGCGTGCACCGCAACCTCGACGACGAGTACTACGGCGGCGGGCAGTGGCTCCTGCTGACGGCGATGCTCGGGCTCGCCTACGTCGACCACGATCGCCGCGACGACGCCCGCGCGTGCCTGGCGTGGATCGAGGCGCACGCGGAGCCGAACGGGAACCTGCCCGAGCAGTCGCAGGATCACCTGCTGCGGCCCGAGCGGTACGAGCCGTGGGTGCAGAAATGGGGCGAGCCGCCCTCGCCCCTCCTCTGGTCGCACGCGATGTACCTACGATTGCACCATGCGCTGCGCGATCGTCGGTAGCGGGCTCGCGGCGCTCGCGACCTACGCGACCCTGCGGCACGGGGGCGTGCCGCCCGAGCAGATCGTCGTGCTCGGGACGCACGAGGACCCGACCGAGGTGTGGCGCACGCGCGCGGCTTCGATCCGCCAGGCGCGCATGCGCTCCGAAAGCGAGGGGCACCTGGCGGCCGCGTCGTTCCCGGGGCTTGCTGTGCGCGAGGCGCTGCGCCGCGGCTCGCCGGCGCCGCTGTTGCGCACGGCGGTCAACCGCTACCACCCGAGCGTGCACGATTTCCTGGCGCACGCGGAGTCCGTGCGCCGGCGCACCGGCTGGGACCGCAGCCTGCGTGCGTCCCGCGTCGAGTGCGTGCGCGCGGTCGACGGCGGCTTCACGATCGACGGCGAGGGGACGTTCCCGCACGTGCTGCTCGCAACCGGCCACGCCGGGCTCGCACGGCCGGAGGGCTTCCCGGGCGCCGTGCACGCGTACGAGCCGCACGAGTACGCGCCGAAGGTCGCAGTGGTCGGCGCCGGGATGGCGGCCGCGACCGAGTGGCTGAACGCGCTCGACGCGGGCGCGGAAGTGGTCTCGATCCGCCGCCGCGAGCCGCTCCGGCGGCCGCTGAACGTGCCGCGCCCGTTCTTCTCGAAGCGAGGGCTCGCGGCGTACCACGCGTCGACGCCCGAGCTGCGCGCGGCGACGCTGCGCGAGCTCTCGAACGCCTCATATCCGCCGGGCGAGGCGTGGGACGAGCCGCTGCGCCACGCCGAGGCCGAGGGGCGCTTCCGCGTCGAGGCCTCGCCGAACGGGGCGGCGTCATCGAACGGCGTGCAGGTGATCGCCGCGACCGGCTTCCGCCGGGGCTTCCGCAACGACCCGCTGCTCGCCGATCTCGTCGAGGCGCACGGGCTCGCGACGCACGACCGCTGGATCGTGCTCGACCCCGACTCGACCGTGCCGGGGCTCACCGACGCATCGCGCACGCTCTCGCTCGCCGGAGTCGCCGGGCAGTGGGCATTCCCCGCGGCGGACACGATCGCGGGAGCAAAATATGCTGCGAGGGCCTTCAGGAGGCGCGTATGTGGGACACACTGATTTGTCGTACACACTGATCGGACGGATCGAGTCGCGCGTCGTGTCGGTGCTGCCGGCGCTGACAGTCGCGCTCGCGCTGCAGCGCTGGTGGGCACTCGAGCTCGTCGCGCTGATGCTCGCGATCGGCCTCGTCCTCGATGCCGCGCTCTACGACCGCGTGATCGACTATCAGCCGGCCTGGCTCGCGCTCCCGCTCGGCGCGCTCGAGCTGGCGCTCGTCTACGGCGCGATGCGCTGGCTCGACCTGATGGCGCCGCTCCGCTGGGCGCTCGCGCTGTTCGCAATCGGATGGCTCGCGGCGCAGCTCTTCGGCCATGCCCTCTTCCCGTGGGCCCGGCTCGAGTACGGCGAAGGGGGCGGCGAGCTCGGCCGCAACGGCGCGTTGACGGCGGTGGCCGTCGCGGCGGTCGTGCTCGGCGGCGTCGGTGCGGCCTACGCGGTGCGGCCGCCGACGATCCACCTGCACGGCACGGTGCAGGGGCCGCTCGTGATCCGCCACGCGCAGACGCTCGTCGGCGGCGTCGTCAAGGGCGGCATCCTGATCCGCGCGGACAACGTCACGCTTCGCAACGTGACGGTCGTCGGGGGCGAGGACGGCATCGACGTGCTCGACGCGCACCACGTGATGCTCGACAACGTCAAGGTCGTCGGCGTCAGCCTCGACGGCATCCACGTGCGCCGCAGCTCGGTGATGATCGAGGACTGCAAGATCACGTCGCCCAGCGGGCCGTGGGTGCAAGGCATCGACATCTCGTTCTCGATGGACAAGGAGATGTCGATGGTCGAGGGCTGCACGATCGTCGGAGTGCGTGAGGGGATCGTCACGCACATGACGATGGTCGACGTCACGCACAACCGCATCGGCGCCACGAGCCTCCGTGGGATCACGATGGGCGAGATGTCGATGGGCTCGATCCGCCACAACGACGTGCTCGGCGCGCACGGCGTCGGGATCATCTGCCTCGACCCTTCCGAGTGCGAGATCGAGCACAACACGGTCGTCGGCACGCGCAAGGATCCTTCGGGCGACGAGTCGCGCGCCGGCGTCGCGATCGAGGCGCACTTCTTCGCCAGGGCGAAGGTCGCGCACAACACCGTGGTCGCGAGTCCGGGCGGCGTTGCCGCGTTCGACCAGTCGACGCTGACGCGGTGACCGAACCGACACGGTTCCAGCTCGTCGCCCGCACCGGGCACCCGAGCTTCCTCGACCTGCCGTGGGACTTGCCGTTGGAGGTCTGGCAGACGCCGCGCATCGTGAACGTGATCCGCGGGATCAGCCGCCACGTGGTGCGCTTCGTCGAGTACGACGGCGTGCTCTACGCGCTGAAGGAGCTGCCGGAGCGGCCGGCGCGGCGCGAGTGGACGCTTCTCCGCGGCCTCGAGGGCGCCGGGCTGCCGGTCGTCGAAGCCGCTGCGCTCGTCACCGAGCGCGAGGACGACCTCGACGCCGTCCTGATCACGCGCCACCTCGAGTACTCGCTTCCCTATCGCGCTCTCTTCTCCGGCGCGGCGATCCCCGACCTGCGCACGCACCTGCTGAATGCGCTCGCCGAGCTGCTGACGCGCCTGCACGTGCGCGGCTTCTTCTGGGGCGACTGCTCGCTCTCGAACGCCCTCTTCCGCCGCGACGCCGGCGCGCTCTCTGCGTACCTCGTCGATGCCGAGACAGGGGAGCAGCACGCGGCGCTGAGCGACGGCCAGCGCGGCTACGACCTCGACATCGCGCAGCTGAACGTCGTCGGCGAGCTACTCGACATCGACGCGGAGATCGGGCTGCCGCCCGACCTCGACCCCGAGGAGACGGCGGAGGAGGTCGTGCGGCGCTACCACGCGCTGTGGGACGAGTTGACCCGCGAGGAGACGTTCGGGACCGACGAGCGGTTCCGGCTCGACGAGCGCCTGCACCGCCTCAACCGGCTCGGCTTCGACGTGAAGGAGATCCAGCTGAACGCGACGCCGCAGGGTTACCGGCTGAACCTCGACCCGCACGTCGTCGAGCCGGGCCATCACCGGTACCGGCTGCTGCGGCTGACCGGGCTCGACGCCCAGGAGAACCAGGCGCGACGCATGCTCAACGACATCGCTCGCTACCGCGAGGCGATGGAGCGACGCGAGAAGCGGCCGCTGTCGGAGTCGGTCGCGGCCTCGCACTGGCGCGAGGAGGTGTTCGAGCCGACGATCGCCGCCGTGCCGGAGAACCTCTGGGCGGCGTTGCCCGCGGCGGAGGTGTTCCACCAGGTGCTCGAGCATCGCTGGTTCCTGTCGGAGGCGGCGGGCAAGGACGTCGGCATCGACAAGGCGGTCGAGTCGTACGTCGCGTCGGAGCTACCCATGCTGCGCCCCGAGCGGATCGTGCTCGAAGAAGAGGGTTAGGAGGCCCAGGATTGCTTCATGCACTCGAACCTAGGAGATCGCGCACGGTCGATTCGTCGGCCGCGCTGACGATCCGATGTCATTCTCGAGGATGACGGCCTACCGCACACCCGACGAGCGCTTCGACGGCCTGCCCGGTTTCGGCTTCGCGCCGCACTACGTCGAGCAGGAAGGGCTGCGCATGCACTACCTCGACGAGGGAGCCGGCGACCCGGTGCTGCTCCTGCACGGCGAGCCGACGTGGTCGTTCCTCTACCGGAAGATGATCCCGCCGCTCGCGCGAGTCGGCCGCTGCGTCGCGCCCGACTACTTCGGCTTCGGGCGCTCGGACAAGCCGACGAATCCCGGCTGGTACTCGTACGACCGCCACGTGGAGTCGATTGCGCGGCTCGTCGCGGAGCTCGACCTGCAGCGGATCACGCTGGTCGTGCAGGACTGGGGCGGCCCGGTCGGGCTGCGGCTCGCGGTCGAGCACCCGGAGCGGATCGCGCGACTCGTCGTGATGAACACCGGCATCGGCGCCCGCGCGCCGGGCGAGGCGTGGCTGCGCTTCCAGTCGTTCATGCGGCGGGTCGGGACGGAGATCGTCGCGGGGCAGCTCGTGCGGCTGTCGCTCGTGCAGCCGGTGAGCGACGAGGTGATCGCCGGGTACGACGCGCCGTTCCCCGTGCCGGAGTCGCGCGTCGGGATCGTGCAGTTCCCCGAGCTCGTCGCCACGAGCTCCGACCACCCCTCCGGGCCGGCGATGCTGCGCGTCCGCGAGGCGCTGCGTGAGCTCGACCGGCCCACGCTCGTCCTCTTCTCCGACCGCGACCCGATCTTCTCCCGTCGCGCGGCGGAGGTGATGGCGGAACTGCTGCCCGGGGCCGAGCTCGACCCGCCGGTCGAGGGCGCGGGCCATTTCCTGCAGGAGGACCGCGGCGAGGTGCTCGGCGAGCGAATCGCGGCGTGGCTCAGGCCGGATTCATACGAAACCGCGCCGTCTCTCCATACCTGACACGGCCACAGTGTGAGCACTTCCTGAGCGCCACTGCGGCCCGGCAATGCGGCAGCCGGACAGGCGCTCGGGACGGTGAATCGCACGAGGTGGAGAACGGCGCTACTGCGGCGCGCCGGGCTCCACCTCGTCGCGTTCTCCTAGGTCGGCCCGCGCCGTTTGGCTTCGTCGACCGCCGAATTCGGCTCGCGCACCGGAGGCCCATGCCCCGGCAGCAGCACCGAGGCGCCGGAGCCGACGAGCCGGTCGAGCGACGCGAGCGCCTGATCGGTCGACGCGTTGAACGCAGACGGCATCAGCTGCGGACCGCGCTTCCCCGTCAGCGGGTTCTGCGTGCAGAGCGCATCGCCCGCGAAGAGTGTGTCGGCGGCGACCAGGGCGGTGTGACCGGGTGAGTGACCCGGCGTGTGGATCGTGCGCGGCCGGCCGGGCACGGGGAGCTCCTCGGCGTCGCCGAACCGCGTCACGCGCTCGATGGGGTGCGACTTCGCTCCGCCGCTGCGCAGCATCTCGAACATCAGCCGGTAGGCCGCCGGATAGCGGAAGTACGGGAACATCGAAGCGTCGGTCTTTCCGAACTGCTTCGCGCTCGTCGCAAGCTGCTCGTCGTCGCGGTGGACGTAGACCGGGATGTCGAGCTCCTGCCGGAGCTGCTCTGCGAACCCGACGTGGTCGGCATGCGCGTGCGTGAGCACGATCGCCTTCACGTCGGGGAGCGTGCGCCCCAGCTCGCGCAAGCCTGCTCCGAGCTGCGTGCGGTAGGCCGGCAGCGCGGCGTCCACGACGGTCACTCCCTCGGCATCGGCGAGCAGGTACCAGTTGACGACCGACGTGCCGAGGCGGACGACGTTGTCGTTGACGCGGGCGACGATCGGCTCGGCCACGAGAAAGGCGGTTGCCGCGCGGAGCCGCGGCGAAACGTCAGTCCTCGATCGGGCGGCCGACGGTGAGCGCCTCCAGCACGTCCGGCTCGACCAGCTCGCGGTACTCGGCATCGGGCTGCACGCCCGTCCCGTCGATCGCCTTGCAGAAGAAGCTGCGCGCGGCAGCGGCGAGCACGACGTCGAAGATCTCGTCGTCGCCGAGCCCGAAGCCGCGCAGGCGGTCGTAGTCCGCATCCGTCACGGACAGCGCGTCAGCGGCGACCTTGCGCGCGAGCTCCTGCACGGCCTGCTCCTCCTCGCTCACCGCGTCGCCGGGCCGCACGGCGAACTTCTCGACGAGCACCTTCCCGTGCGCGATCGAGCAGTAGCTCGAGCCGAGCTGCTGCGCAGCCGCGACGGTCGCCAGCTCGTAACGGCGGAGGTCCATCTGCGACCTGATCGAGCCGTTCAGTTGCCGCCACGCGTCGTAGACGGCCGGCCGCCGGGCGAAGAGGCGGTTGTAGTTCGGCACGTAACCGAGTGCCTTGAGGTCGGGCGCAGCGAAGGCCTCGTCGTCGACGGGATCGATGAACGGCATGGTGCTCCTCTCAGATGATCCCTGCGCGGGCCGCCTGCGTCGCCGCCGCCGCGCGGGTGGACTGCGCCAGCTTGCGCAGGATGTTTGCGATGTGCCGGTGGACGGTGTGCTCGCTGAGCACGAGGGTGGCCGCGATCTCGCGGTTGCTCATGCCGGTCGCGACGAGCCGGAGGATCTCCGTCTCGCGCGAGCTGAGGGGCGACGCGCCGTTCGTCTCCGCGACGGCGCCGTCGTGCACGAAGCCGGCGAGCGCGCGGAAGAGCTCGCGCTGGTCGTCCTTCCACGGCAAGTGTGAGTCGCCCGTCAGCGGGACGAAGCGCGCGTGCGGGAGCAGCGACGCCAGCTCGCGTCCGCGCCCGATCGGCACGGTGCGGTCGCCGCGGCGGTGCAGGACGAGGGTCGGCACCGGCACCTCGCGGAGCACCTCGCGCAGGTCGACGCAGAGATCGAGGTCGAGAAAGATCGACGCGGCCTCCGCGGTCGCCGCCACGCGTTGCATGCGCGTGTACGCCGCAATCTCGTCGCCGCTCGCGCGCGGGTCGAAGAGGCCGGCGAACATCTGCGCGGCGAGCCTCCAGTTCAGACGGGTGAACTCGATCAGCGAGCGCTTCGTCACCTCGGGGATGTCGTTGCGTGAGGCGTAGCCCCCGAAGAACACGATCCGCTCGACCGCGTCGGGACGGCGCACGGCGAGCAGCGAGGCCGCGAAGCAGCAGCACGAGGACGCGAACATGACGGCCGAGCCGCCGACGGCGTCGATCACCGCTTCGAGCTGGCGACTCTCCGACTCGATCGTCGGCCGCGGGACGAGCTCGCGCGACGAGAGCCCGCAGCCGATCCGGTCGAAGCGGACGACCATGTGCGTCTTCGCGAGCTCGGCGTAGAACGCACGCTGGTTCGGGTCCGACCACTCCTCCTCGAGGTGCGAGACCCAGCGCGGCCCGACCACGATCGGCGGCCCCTCGCCGTATGTCGAGTACGCGAGCTCTCTGCCTTCAAAGTCGAGAAAGCAGATGTTCTGGTCCATGTACGCCAAGACTAATGGCCCGACCGGGCCATCTCGAAAAGATGGCCCTTGAGGACGACGCGCCGGGCCATCTCGCGCAGGCAGCCTTAGAGACATGAACGCTGAGGTGATCAGGGGGATCACGGTCCGGTCGCTCCGGAACGGCGAGACCGCGGTCGTGCAGACGGTCTTCGACCGGCTAGGCCCCCGCTCTCGCCGCCTCCGGTTCGGCGGTGCGAAGAACGTGCTGACGCCGGCGGAGCTCCAGCAGCTCGCGCGCGTCGACGGCGACCACCACGTGCTCGTCGCCTGGTACGGCGGCGAGCCGGTCGGGATCGCGCGGCTCGTGCGCGACGGCGAGATGGCCGACGTCGCGTTCGCGGTCGTCGACGACCTGCAGGGAAACGGCGTCGGCTCGGTGCTCACCCAGCGCCTCGCAGAAGACGCGCGCGCCGCCGGCATCCGCGCGCTGCGGGCGACGATGAGCGCGGACAACGCGCCGTCGCTCAAGCTGATGAAGGGAATCACCGACGGGCTCGAGGTGCACTACGGCGCCGGGCAGATGGAGGTCGTCGGCTACGCCGCCTAGAGTGGGCCGATGGCTCACTCAATCGGCCTCAAGATCGATCACGAGCTTCCGGTCTCGAACGTCGACATCAAGATCGTCGTCACGCGTGACGGCGAG
>Ga0136846_1234771_pt1 | contig 12828 bp, 11 predicted proteins | sample HopSoiMetagenom2_FD_96841 | JGI IMG/M metagenome (GOLD analysis project Ga0136846, IMG submission 96841) | Grasslands soil microbial communities from Hopland, California, USA - 2 Assembly 2016 (version 4) | ecosystem: Environmental > Terrestrial > Soil > Grasslands | place: USA: Hopland...
ATTGAGACGAGGGAACGATGTCGGCAAAGTACATCTTTGTAACCGGCGGTGTGGTGTCTTCATTGGGCAAAGGTTTGGCGGCGGCCTCGATCGGGTGCCTGCTCGAGAGCCGCGGTATCAAAGTCAATCTGATGAAGTTCGATCCGTACCTTAACGTCGATCCCGGCACCATGTCGCCATTTCAGCACGGCGAAGTGTTTGTCACCGACGACGGCGCAGAAACCGATCTCGACCTCGGCCACTACGAGCGCTTCACTCACGCCCGCCTCTCTCGCGACAATAACTGGACCACCGGCCGCATCTACGAGCAGATCATCGCCAAAGAGCGTCGCGGAGATTACCTCGGAAAGACCGTGCAGGTGATTCCGCACGTGACCAACGAAATCAAATCGGCGATGAAGAAGGTGGCGCAGGATGTTGACGTCGCCATCGTTGAAATCGGCGGCACGGTAGGCGACATTGAGTCTCTGCCTTTCATGGAAGCCATCCGCCAGATGCGCCAGGAGTTGGGGCGCGAGAATACGCTGTTCGTCCACGTCACGCTCGTCCCCTTTATCGCCGCGGCGCAGGAATTGAAGACCAAGCCCACGCAGCACTCGGTGAAAGAGCTGCTGAGCATCGGAATTCAGCCGGATATTCTGCTTTGCCGCACCGACCGCGTCCTCTCCAAAGACATTAAGGGAAAGATTGCGCTCTTCTGCAACGTCGAAGAGGAAGCCGTCATCACCGCCAAAGATGTGGCCTCGATTTATGAAGTGCCGCTGGTGTTCTCGCACGAAGGCGTCGATTCACTGGTGATGAAATATCTGCACCTGGAGCCCAAAGAGCGCGACCTGAAGCAGTGGGAAGAGTTAGTGCACCGCGTCTATAACCCGAAGGACGAAGTGAGTATCGCGATCGTCGGCAAGTATGTGGAGTACGAAGATTCCTACAAATCGCTGAAAGAGGCGCTGGTGCACGGCGCGCTGGCCCACAATCTGAAATTACAAGTGAACTGGGTGGAGGCCGAGGGCCTGGAAGCCGGCCAGCAGGCGTGCCATGAACAATTACGCGGCTATGACGGCATTCTGGTCCCCGGTGGATTTGGCAAACGCGGAATTGAAGGTATGCTGCAGGCGATCCGCTACGCGCGCGAGAACAAGGTGCCGTACTTCGGAATTTGCCTGGGCATGCAGACTGCCTGCATCGAGTTTGCGCGCAATGTCTGCGGGCTGGCCGAAGCCAACTCGAGCGAGTTCGATCCCGCAACCCCGCACCGTGTGATTTACAAATTACGTGAACTTCGCGGCGTGGAGGAGCTGGGCGGCACCATGCGACTCGGTGCCTGGACATGCAAGATCGAGCCGGGAACGCTGGCGCACCGCATCTACGAGCAGACGGAAATCAGCGAGCGTCATCGCCATCGTTATGAGTTCAATCGCGAATACGAAGAGACGCTGACCGCGGGAGGCCTGCGTATCTCCGGTTCGACGCCGGATGGAACTTACGTTGAAATGGTCGAACTTCCAGATCATCCGCACTTCATCGGCTGCCAGTTCCATCCCGAATTCAAATCGAAGCCGTTGGAGCCGCATCCATTGTTTAGGACATTCGTCGGCGCGGCTTACGAGCTGCGCCGCAAACGAGAATCAGAAAAGAACAACGCCGCGGTTGAAATGTTTCATCGCCCCCAGAAGGTGGCGCGTTAAGGCTTGCGGCTTCGATAATACTCAGGTAGATCGAGTGGAACCTGGGTAGACGAATTGGCTTTTCGTGTCGCAACAGTGAGCCGGTGTGGGTAATCGCTTGTCATGAGCCTCTCATTCCAGGTCGAAGGCGTTCGCATCGGCTCCGGCAATCTCTTCCTTATTGCCGGCCCGTGCGTGATTGAAAGTGAAAAGCACGCGCTGTTTATGGCTGAAGTAATCAAAGGCGTCACCCGCTCCCTGAACATCCCCTTCATCTTTAAAGCGTCCTACGACAAGGCGAATCGCACGTCAGTCCGCAGTTTCCGCGGCCCGGGGCTGGCCGAAGGCCTTCGCATCCTGAAAAAAGTGAAAGACGAAGTACACGTCCCAATTCTCACCGACGTTCACGAAGCCAAAGATGTGCCGCAGGTTGCAGAAGTCGCCGACGTGCTTCAGATCCCGGCTTTCCTCTGCCGCCAGACCGATCTGGTAACGGCTGCGGGTATGACCGAGCGCGCGGTCAACATCAAGAAGGGCCAATTCGTTTCGCCATGGGACATGAAGCACGTGGTTGAGAAATGCCGCGCGGCGGGAAACGATCGCGTCTTCGTGACTGAGCGCGGCGCAAGCTTCGGCTACAACAATCTGGTGGTGGATATGCGCTCGCTCGCCATCGTGCGCAAGTTCGCGCCGGTAGTATTCGACGCTACTCATTCCGTGCAACTACCCTCGGCGGCGGGCGAAGGAGATCACGCAGTCAGCGGCGGACAGCCCGAATTTATCCCGCTGCTGTCGCGCGCAGCCGTGGCCGCTGGCGTAGACGGCGTCTTCATGGAAGTGCATGACAATCCTAAAGAAGCAAAATCTGATGGAGGCAACGCCCTTGAATCCACCAAACTGCGCGGGTTATTGAAAGAGTTGTTGGCGGTGCATAAAGCCGTCACGGACGCCCACATCGCTCCATAACGCCCGGCGCGAATCCAAAATCTGCGATAAATCTGCTACCATTCCCGCGCTCCTCTCATCGGATCGTCATGCACTTGTTTGCTCTCATTGCCGGCGCGATTATAGTTTTCGCCGTTCTGCTCGACGCGTTCGAGAACGTCGTCCTGCCACGGCGCGTGCGTCGTCAATTCCGCATCACCAGCCTGTTCTATCGCTACACTTGGATTCCGTGGACGCGAGTGGCAAGTCGTATCCAGTCGCAGACCCGACGCGAGTCTTTTCTGGGATATTTCGGGCCACTCTCGCTGATTGGATTGCTGGCGTTGTGGGCTTGCGCGCTTATCTTTGCGTTTACGCTTCTTCAATACGGCGGCGGCGAGCATCTTTTCACCGGCAATCAACCGATTAATTTCCGGCTGCTGCTCTATCACAGCGGAGAAACTTTTTTTACTCTCGGTTATGGCGACATTACGCCCGCATCCGGCTTCTCGCGCATCCTTGCTGTGGCTGAGGCAGGAATGGGATTTGCATTTCTCGGAGTGGTGATTGGATATTTGCCGACAATCTACTCGGCATTCTCGCGCCGTGAAATCGAAATTTCGCTGTTGGACGCACGCGCGGGTTCGCCGCCGAGCGCCGCCGAACTGCTATCGCGCGCGTCCAGCAGCAGCAACCCGCAGACCCTCGACGAACTCTTTCGCGGCTGGGAGCGCTGGGCCGCCGAAGTCCTGGAAAGTCATCTGTCTTATCCGGTGTTGAGTTTTTACCGCTCGCAGCACAGCAACCAATCCTGGCTGGGAGCCATGACCGTGATTCTGGATGCGACGGCGCTGGTGATTTCCGTACTCGACGGGGTCGATGGCGAGCAGGCCAAGCGCACTTTCAAAATGGCGCGGCACGCTCTGGTGGATCTCGCGCAAGTGGTCTATGCGACCTATGATGCGAACGCGCCCGAGCGGCTCACGCCGAAGGACCTCGCGGATATCCGGACGCAACTTCTGGCAAAAGGCGTGCGACTGAAAAGCGGCCCTGAAGCCGAAGAAAAGTTACATCAGATCAGAATGCAGTACGAGCCGTATGCAATTGGAATTGCCCGCAACCTGTATATTTCATTGCCGCCATGGATCCGGCGCGACCCGATCAAAGATAATTGGCAGGCCGGCCCGTGGGACCGCGTGATTCAAGCGCAGGCGCTGGGAAAGATTATGGGTGAGCGGCGGGGAATCGCTGACGATCACTTCTGATCGTTTCGGGACTGGCGTGGCATTCCAGACTCCACTGCTATCGTGAACTGCTATCGCGATTTTATTCGTGCGCCGCAAAGCCTTTGCGACGCTGCTCGCTGTAGCGGTGCAACGCGTCACCGATAATGGGATACGCCTCTCCTGCCGGCCTGATCTGGTCAACCTCGACGGCTTTGCCTTCCAGTTGTTTGTAGTCCTGAAAAAAGCGGCGCAACATCAGCAGGCGATGCTGCGGGATTTCCTCAGCTTCGCGATAGCTGTTGAACTCAGGATCCTTGGTTGCTACAGCAATAATCTTGTGGTCCTTCTTGCCGCTGTCAATCATCGTCATGAGGCCGATTGCCCGCGCATAAATAATGGTGAGCGGGACGACAGTCTCCTGGCACAAAACCAGCACATCGAGCGGGTCGTCGTCTTCGGCGAGGGTTTGCGGAACGAAGCCGTAATTCGCCGGATAATAAACCGCCGAATAAAGCACGCGATCCAGTTTGATGAGGCCGCTGGTCTTGTCGAGCTCATACTTAACGCTCGAGCCCGAAGGAATCTCGATGACGGTGTTGAATTCGCCGGGCAGGGAGCTGCCGGGAGTGACGTCGTGCCATGGGTGGATCACAGCAACAATTGTAATAGAACGAGTGCAGATTCAAAGGAACGAAGGTATATGCTGCGGGGGAAAGTCTTGTCGACCTTTGCTCGATTCTTGACCCTGCACTCCCCGGCGAGTAGATTTGATTCGAGGTTCTGATGTCCTCGCAAACCAGCAAATTTCTCAAGTTCGGCGGAGCCATGGTCGTCATCATGCTCGCCCTGGGGTACCTCGCTTACACGGGCGTGCAGGAGAGCAAAAGCTACTACGTCACTATTAAAGAACTGCGAGGCATGGGGGACAGCGCCTACGCCAAACGCCTGCGCGTCGCGGGAAATGTGCAGCCGGGTTCAATCAAGCGCAGCGGAACGAACGTCAATTTTGTTCTGGCGGAAAACGATCAGTTGCTGAACGTGGTCTATGACGGAACCGAGCCCCCGCCCGACACCTTCAAAGACGAAGCGCAGGCTCTGGCCGAAGGCAGCTTCGGACGCGACGGGGTCTTCCATGCAAAACAGATTCAGGCGAAGTGCGCGTCGAAGTACGCGCCGCAAAAGGGAACGCAACCAGCCGGTACATCCCAAATGTAGCTGGAGTGCACAGATATTTCCCACCGCACAGAGCCGCGGTCGTTTCTTCCCGTCATGCCAAGCGAGCCAGAAATCTCAACCGCACATAGTCAGCCGTCCACCTGTCCATGCTATCGCACAGCACCGGTCTCAGCCGTTCCGTGACTTCGTTCAGGAAACTGGAACGCTGTTCCAAAGCCACGCTCTTTATAAACGAAACCGCAAATGTTTCCAGCCATCCCTGCATGCCGGTAGGAAGCGGCGTTGGACGCGGAATTAGCGCCATACACTCCACTTGAAAACCTGCGCGCTCCAAACATTCGCGATACTCGTCGGGAGCAGGGAAGTAGGGGATAAAATCTTCAGCGTTTGCGACTCCGTATTTTTCCGCTGTAGCGCACAATGCGACCATGATCGCCGCGACGTTTCCAAAGCCGCCCATCTCCGCGACAAATCTTCCTCCCGGCTTGAGTGCGCGCCGAACGCCGGCGGTTACGGCGTCAGGATCGCGCTTCATCCAGTGCAATGCCGCGTTAGAAAAGACGGCGTCGAACTCGCCATTGAAGTCGAGATGGAATGCATCAACCTCGCGAGCGTCCAGCCCGCGTCGTCGCGCGGCCGCGACCATATCAGCCGAGGAGTCGACTCCAATGACGGACGCTCCCGTGCCGGCGATCTTTTCGGTCAATGCCCCGTCACCACAGCCGAGATCAAGGATGCGCTCGCCCGGTTGTGGATTTAACAGATCGAAGACCGGCGAGCCAAGATCAGAGACGAAGCGCGCGTTCTTGTCATAGCGGGAAGAATTCCATTCCTGTGCGGATGTTGTTGCTTCGCGGTCAGTGGTCATCTTTTAATCGTACAAAATATTTTTAATAACGAGTGGTCGAGCAACGGGCATAGCGGGGAGCCGCTTGTTTTGCAGGCCAGTTTCTCCCGTCAACACGTGCTCGATTTAAAGCCAGCCTGCAAATCGGGAAGGGCACGAGTTCCACTCCTGCCAATTGACTCGTTGCTGACGAGCGGCTTTCAGCCGCTGAGGTCAGCTTCGCTGCTGGCCGGCTGAAGCCGGCTTTGTTCAAAGCACTTTCCTAATGGCACGAGTGAACTCGTGCCATTCCCGTCCGCTTTCCACACAATAAAACTCAACTTGTCCATTCCCATCTTCCTTCCGTCAACACGGCTCAACTTGTCCCTCCCATTGTGTTTCGTCAACACATGCTCGACTCAAAGCGAGCCTGCAAACCGGCAAGGGCACGAGTTCCACTCGTGCCAATTCGCCTCGTCGCTGACGGGCGGCTTCCAGCCGCTGAGGTCAGCTTCGCCGCTGGCCGGCTGAAGCCGACTTTTTTCAAAAGACCTTCCTAATGGCACGAGTGAACTCGTGCCATTCCCGTTTTCCCCCCACAGTAAACTCGTACCCTTCCCGTTTCCCCGTCACAATAAAACTCACCTTTTCCCTTCCCCTCTTCCTTCCGACAACACGGCTCCACTCGTGCCGATCAACTGCGCCGGTGCTATAAAGGTTGATCTGTGGCTCAGGCCGAATTCATCTCCGCTGCCATGCCGGTCGTCAGCGTCGACGGGCTGATCAAGCAGTTCGGCCGCTTCGCCGCGTTGCGTGGAGTGACAGCGCAGTTTGATGTCGGCAAACTCTACGTCATCGTCGGTGACAACGGTGCTGGGAAGACGACGCTGTTGCGCACCATCGCCGGCCTGGCGCAACCCACGCGCGGACATCTTCGAGTGCTCGGGGCGACACAGATAAAAACTATTTGCGCGCAGATTGGTTACATGGCCCATCCGTCATTGCTTTACGACGAAATGAGCGCGATGGAGAATCTTCATTATTTCGCCGGCTTGTATGGAATCGCCGACGCGCGATGTGCCGAAGTGATTCGTGGGGTCGGGCTCGATCCATTTCTCTCGCGCCCGGTTGGACAATATTCGCAAGGCATGCGCCAGCGAACGTCGTTGGCGCGAGCGCTATTGAATGACCCGGAGCTGCTTTTGCTGGACGAGCCATTTTCCAACGTCGATGCACGTTCAGCGCAGCACATGGCAGGGTTGCTCGCGCAAATTCGCAATCAGGGGACGACCGTACTCGTCGTCACCCACCAACCCGCAATGCTCGATTCGGTTGCCGACGAATTTGTTTGGATGGAAGCCGGCATGATCGTTAATCGCACCTCTACCTTGCAGGACGGCTTGCCATGACCTTCCTTGCAATCACGCGCGCGACGCTGGCGAAGGATATCCGCTTGGAATGGCGTTCGAAAGACGCCATCAACGCCATGCTGTTTTTTGCATTGCTGGTGGTGGTCATCTTCAGCTTCTCATTTGATCCCACGGCAGAAGAATCGCGCCAGATTGCGGGAGGATTGATCTGGGTAGCATTTCTTTTTGCTGCGATCGTGGCGCTGAATCAAACCTGGGCGCGCGAGATTCGCAATCAGGTGCTCGATGCCTACCGGGTCTCGCCGGCCCCGGCGAACCCTCTCTTCCTCGCCAAGGCATTGGTGAATTTTATTTTCGTCTCGGTTCTCGAAGTCGTGATGACGCCGCTGTTCATCGCATTCTACAAATTGCGCGCCGTCGGTCCAGGTTGGGAACTCATACCGATAACGATCCTGGGAACATGGGCGTTGGTGGTGAACGGAACATTCTTCGCCGCGATTTCTCTGCGCACGCGCAGCCGCGAGATTATGCTGCCTTTGTTGCTGTTCCCACTATCGATTCCAGCGCTCCTCGGAATGGTGAACGCAACCACCGCGGTGCTCACCGGTGAAACCTCGGCGCGGTTTTGGATCGCTCTTCTTCTGGCGTATGATGTCGTGTTCACGGTAGCGTGTCTGCTGCTGTTCGAGACCGTTCTGGAAGCGGAATGAAACAGGGTTTTCCCATCCTCGCAATCGTTACCGCGCTGTTGCTCAGCTTTGCGTTGTACCAGGCACTCATTGTCGCTCCGACGGAGTTCACCATGGGCGACGTGCAACGCATCTTCTATTACCACGTGCCTTCGGCCTGGACCGCATTTCTTCTTTTCCTGATCAATTTTGTCGCCTCGGTCGTTTATCTGATCCGGCGCGATCCAAAAGCCGATATTCTCGCGCTGGTCAGCGCCGAAGTAGGCGTGGTGTTCTGCACCGTGGTGCTGATTACGGGTCCGATCTGGGCGCGGCCGGTCTGGGGCATCTGGTGGACATGGGATCTGCGCCTCACGCTCACGCTGGTGCTGTGGCTGATCTACGTCAGCTATCTGATGCTGCGGCGATTTTCCACCAGCAGCCAGACTCCTAAGTTGGCCGCGGTGGTTGCGATCCTGGGCGCGCTCGATGTTCCGCTGGTATATTTTTCAATCTGGTTTTTCCGTACCCAGCACCCTTCGCCCGTCATTGGTGGCGGCGGATCGCTCGATCCTCGCATGGCGCATGTGCTCCTCATCAACTGGGCGGCGTTCTCATGTCTGGCCTGGTTGTTATGCTGGACGCGTTATCGCCTTGAAGTGGTCACACGCGAAGTAGAAGAATCCCGCTCGTTGGAATCGTTATTGGAAGGATCGCGATGAAATCAATCCCTTATCTTTACGCTGCCTACATCGCAACCTGGATCATTCACGGGACCTATCTTGGAATCCTGGTGAGCAAATATTCAAAGCTGCGACGGGAAATGAAAAAATAGCCATCAGGCGTCAGCCATCAGCCATCAGGTTAACGCCAGCCGGTTTGAGGGTGGTCCAAAATCGGAGGATTTCGGAACGGCTCTGACCAACAAATCACTAGCCACTAGCCACTAACCACTCATTACTAACCACTATTTCACCCAAAATTCCAGCCCGGCTGCAATCCCACCAGATCGTTCTCTTCATCCCGCGGGCGGATGAACTCATATTCCTCAATTACTGCGGCTACTCCTACCCGCATGGGCTGTTTTTCGTGGACCCGAACCACCCGAGCCAGAAACTTCACCTGCAACGGATCGCTCATGGTGACTTGAGGCGGGAAACTCATGGTGATTTCTACCCGGGAGCCTTCGGTCATCCAGCGGTCGATGTGGAAGAAGATGCCGCGGGCGCTTACGTTTTCGGTCTCGGTAGGGAACTCGCTGGGAATGCCGGACACTCGCACCGCCGCCGGCAGCTTCATTTGGAAGCGCCGCATGGCACGCCGGTCAGCCGGATTTTCAGAAGCCGGTCGCTGTCCTAAGAGCATTCGAGTGCGAAGCGCCAGCACAGATGCGGTTCTAGCGCCAGATTTATCCAATCAAAAGTCAAATGCAAGGTAAAACCGGAAGGGGGGACTGCGCCGGTTAACGCCTTCCGGTATTCGCTGGGGGAGAGTTGGAGCGATTGCACAGATGCCAGTGCAGTTATATGGCCAGAACTTGCCGGGTTGCAGGCCGCGGCCCTCGTTGCAAATCAGCCACTTGCGATTGTTCTTGTACGCCATTCGCTGCGACCGGTGAAAGCCTTTGCATCTAGAGCAGTATGCGGCCCTCCCCGCGATGAAATTCAGGTCTCCGGGTGAATCAATGGCGAGCCGGTCACCAAATCCGCAAAGTTTCGCAACTCCCGTCGGCATCTCTCGATTGCCGCCCGTGCATCAGACTGTCAAGAGAGCGCGCCGGCACCATTTCTCCGGGGACTAAACTTGACAGCCTATTCATCAGATGTTTAAGTAATTACTTGCTTTAAACCAATCAGGTAGTGGGTAGGCAAACCTTCTGCCGGGCAGCTTCAGGCGTGCGTCGGGCACCAATTCTCTCTATCTTTTATCTCCAGGAAACGGGAACTCGGAGGGTTCTGTAATGGTCAATCGCGGTGGGGTGGGGGCAGTTTTCGCGCGAGTCAAGGCTCCGCTGGTGCTGGTTTTGTTGGCGGTGGCTGGCGCTTTTTTGCTTGCCCGCGATGCTTCGCAATTTAAGGTGGCTCGGCCGTCCCTCAGCAAGACTGTCTCAGTTCAGAATGCTTTAAGCCAGCTTCCCATCGGATTCGAGCCCAATCAGGGCCAAGCCGGCAACGAAGTAAAATTCCTCGCGCGCAACGGTGGATATTCACTCTTCCTCACGCCCAACACTGCGGTTCTAAGCTTGACCAGCAAACAGCCGGCTGCAATTGAAATGCGCCTAGCTGGTGCGAATCAGGATGCGCAGATCGCCGGCTCTGAACGCCTTTCAGCTCGCAGCAACTACTTTATCGGCAACGATCCATCCCGCTGGCGGACCAACATTCCCCAGTTTGCCCGCGTGAATTACCGCGAGGTTTACCCGGGAATCGATCTGGCGTTTTACGGCTATCAGGGCCGTCTGGAATACGACTTCGCCGTTGCGCCTGGCGCCGACCCTAAACAAATCAAGCTCGACTTCAAAGGCGCGCAGGATGTTGCGATTACCTCCGACGGCGATCTGGCATTAAAAGTTGGGGGCCGCGAGCTGCGCTTTCAGGCGCCGCACATTTATCAGACCACCGACGCCGGGACTCAGCCGGTTTCCGGGGCATTCGTTCTTTTGTCGAAGAACATGGCTGGATTTGAAATCGGCGACTACGATCGCAGCCGGGCTTTGGTGATTGACCCGGTGCTGGCATTTTCCACCTACCTGGGCGGAGCGGGTGACGAAAGCTGCACCTCGATCTCCGGCGCACCGGCAGGTTTCGTGGCGCATTGCCCGTCGATTGCCGTGGATTCAGCGTCGCGCATTTACCTGGCCGGGGCCACAACTTCCAGCGGAACTTTCTCAGGCGTAACTGTTCCCTCGGCGAACGGGGGCGAGGACATGTTCCTGACCCGCCTCAGCGCGAGCGGGGCAGGTTATTCGGTCGATTACGTGGATTACATTGGCGGCAGCGGCACTGAATATCCTGGCGGACTTTCGGTGGATGGCGCGTTCAACGTCTACATTGCCGGGACGACCAATTCTGGCGACTTCCCCGTAACGTCGAGCGCATTTCAAAGTGGCCCCCCGGCAGCAAACAAGCACGCCTTCGTGTCGAAGTTCGATTCCACCGGCTCAGCCAATCTGTACTCGACCTATCTTGCGGGCTCTGGAATTGATACGGTCAGCGGTCTCGCCGTCGATAGCCTCGGCCGCGCTTACGTGATCGGCATCACCGCGTCTGCGGATTTTCCGGTGACTGCGGGAGCGCTGCAATCGACTTCGCTGGCGCCGGCCAGCAATCAGTTCTTCTTCAGTAAGGTGGATCCCTCGTCCAGCGGGACAAACAGCCTGGCATATTCCACCTACATCGGTGGCAGCGCGCCTTCCAGTGGCACGGTCACCGGCGGTGCGGTTGCCGTGGACACAAGTTTCAACGTGTATCTTGCCGGCGGCACCACGTTCACTGACATGCCTATCGTGAACGCCTACAAGGCCACGCAGCAGGGCGGATTTGACGTGTGGGCGGCGCGCTTGAATGCGCCGACGAACAATACCCAGCAATACACGCCGCTCTATGAAACTTATTTCGGCGGGACGGGTGATGATATTGCGTACGGAGTTACAGCCGACACAGCCAACCTCTACGTCACCGGTTCGACGAAATCCACAGGTCTCACGAGTCCATCCGGGGCCACCGCATTTCAGACGTGCCTTGACCAGCCGCCTCCAAACCCAGGCTCCTGTAACACCGGCCTGACCGCCTCCGACGCATTCATTGCCAAGTTCGGTATTCCAACTACCACGGGAACGACCTCCGGTTCGGTTCCATTGAGCTTCTTCACGTACCTTGGTGGAAGTTCCAACGATGCCGGTACGGCAGTCGTCGTCGATTCGACGCAGAACGCTCGCGTGACCGGATGGACGCAGTCCGGCGACTTCCCCAATAGTGCAGCCATCAGCGGCAGTTCGAGTGGCGCGACCGACGCGTTCATGTCACGCATAGTGACCACCGGCACCAGCACCACGAATACCAGTGCCAGCAGCATTCTTGGGGGATCGGGGGGCAAGGACGTCGGCACCAGCGTTGCCATCGACACCGGGCTCAACGTTTACGTCGCTGGCGAAACTGCTTCCGGCAACTTTCCGAAAGCGAATCCCGTTTCAGCCAGCCTTGCTGGTCCGGCGGACTCTTTTGTCACCAAGCTCGGTCCAATCACCACGGGCTTGAGTTTTGTTTGCAGTGGAACCAGTTGCCCCGGCAGCAATCCCACGGTGAGTCCGTCCCCCGTCGGAATCGGCAGCCAGGTGAAATTCACTTACTCGATCTACAACACGGGCGATCCGGTGCCTGGTGTGGTGTTCACCGATACGCTGACTAACTCCACTTACGTGTCCGCATCTGCGAACCAGGGACTCTCCTGCCAGAACACCGGCAACAGCGTGGTTTGCAATCTGGGAACCGTGCCGACATCGGCGGTGAGTTCAACGGGAGTTCTGACACCGCTTACGGTCACGGTGACGGTATGCGCCAACGGCGGCGTGTCTTGTGCGAACACCGCAGCCAGCACTCCTGGAGTCCTGCCTCCGGTGCCGCCTGCGGTCACGAATAGCGCGACTCTAAGTGGAGCGAATTTCCCGACGCTGGCCTCTTCACCCGCTACGGCAATCGTGAATGACTTCGCCATCGACGTGACGCCGAAGACCCAGAGCGTGACCGCCGGAGTACCGGCAACGTACTCGGTGAAAGTTTCTCCCACGGGAGCAGGCTTCCCGGAATCGGTTTCGCTGAGTTGCGGATCAAATGTCCCTCCGGGCGGATCGTGCTCGTTCACCAACGCTCCAATCCCGAACATGAGCAACGGCCCGCAAAGCCGGGCATTGCAGATCACTACAGTCGCGCGCGTCACAACCACCAGCAGCCGGTTCGTGCCAGGCGGCTCAAT